>Ga0209415_10007731_pt1 | contig 18721 bp, 17 predicted proteins | sample PeaSoiSIISIP2007_FD_187696 | JGI IMG/M metagenome (GOLD analysis project Ga0209415, IMG submission 187696) | Peat soil microbial communities from Weissenstadt, Germany - SII-SIP-2007 (SPAdes) (version 2) | ecosystem: Environmental > Terrestrial > Soil > Wetlands > Peat | place: Germany...
ATCTCCTATTCCCTGGGAAATTCACGAACCGTGGTTTGCGGAAAAACTACGACAGGAGAAATGCCTTATATTGATCGCGGAGGATCAAGAAGGAGCTCCGCTGGGGCAGATCCGGTTCGACGCTCGCACCGACGGCGTATGCGAAGTCGACGTCAGTGTGGCTCCGAACAGACGGGGTCAAGGGCTGGGCGAGGTCCTTATCCGCCGCGGAGTGCAGACCGCCCTTCGAGAAACGCGCTGCCTTGGGGTTCATGCGTTTGTGAAGCCGGAGAATCAGCCGTCGCTGAATGCGTTTGCCAACGCAGGTTTCAAGCGCATCGACGACGTTCAAATTCAAGGAAATGCGGCGGTCCACCTGGTCTATCAAGGAAACTGACTCTTGCCAACTGTGAGGCCCAAAGTCACGCGCGCGCAGAGCATCTATGCGGTCGTCGGCTGCAAATCGTGGAACCGGCGCATATTCGATGAACTGTCGAAGCTTCCCGGACAATGGCACTACGTGGGATCAGGCGAAGAGCTTTCCTATGATGCGGTGCGTAGGCTGGGGCCGCGTTACATTTTTTTCCTGCACTGGTCGTGGAAAGTTCCGCAAGAAATCGTGGATGAGTTTGAGTGCGTGTGCTTTCATATGACGGATGTACCTTTTGGCCGCGGCGGCAGCCCGCTGCAAAATCTGATCGTCCGCGGGCATCGCGAAACCAAGCTGACGGCGCTGCGCATGACCGAAGACTTTGACGCAGGCCTGGTCTATGGGAAAGAGCCGCTGTCGCTCGAAGGAGGCGCAGAGGAAATCTATTTGCGCGCCGGGAGGTTGTCGGCAAAGATGATTGAAAGTATCATCCGGCAGGAGCCAAAGCCTGTGCCGCAGCGGGGGAAGGCCGTGAACTTCAAACGCCGAAAGCCGGCAGAGAGCGAAGTCGTCAGTTCCACTTCGCTGGAACAGCTCCACGATTTCATCCGCATGCTCGATGCCGAGGACTATCCGCACGCGTTTCTTAAACACGCGGGGTTTCGTTTCGAATTCAGCCGGCCCGCGCTCTACGATGGACGAATTCTGGCGGACGTCAAAATCACGCGTGAGGATGACGGGGAGGTCGTCAAGAAGTGAGAGTGCTGGTGATTGCCGCCCATCCGGACGACGAGATCCTGGGCTGCGGGGCAACTTCCGCGCGCCTGGTGTTAGAAGGGCACGAGGTTTACTTTGCCATTCTGGGGGAAGGAATCACTTCGCGCCACGGGACACGCGAAGCGGCCGATGCAGCCCAATTGTCTTTGCTGCAACAGCACGCGGGCGCGGCGGGCCGTACGGTTGGGGTGAAGGAAGTCTTCCTTCACAAACTGCCGGACAATCGCCTGGACACGGTGCCGTTGCTGGAAGTGGTAAAGCTGGTGGAAGACCTGGTGATTCAACTCAAGCCCGAGGTGATCTACACCCATCATAGCGGCGATCTCAATGTGGACCACGGTGTAATCCATCGGGCAGTACTCACGGCGACTCGTCCAGTGGCCGGTCAGCCGGTGCGGGAGGTTTATGCGTTCGAGGTGCCGTCGTCCACGGAGTGGGCATTTCAGCGCCTGGAGCCAGTGTTCCGGCCCAATGTTTTTGTCGATGTCTCGCGCACGCTCGAAGTCAAGCTCGCCGCAATGAGCTGCTACGAGACGGAGATTCGCAAGTTTCCGCACCCACGTTCACCCGAGGCACTGCGGGCGATTGCGGTGCGCTGGGGAACTGTCGCTGGCTGCGCAGCGGCTGAAGCCTTCGAACTGATTCGCTCGGTCCGCCCTCACCTGGGCTGAAACGCTCTCGCGCCGGGCGGATTTCGAAACTTTCTAGCATGTCGTTGCAGATCACAATCGGAAGAAGAACCATCGGCCCCGGCCAGCCGGTGTATCTGATCGCGGAGGTCTCCGCGAATCATCACCAGAACTTCAAAGAGGCCGTGAAGATCATTCACGCCGCTAAAGACGCTGGCGCCGATGCTGTGAAGCTGCAAACTTATACTCCGGACACGATGACGATTGCCTGCGACCGCCCCGAGTTCCGCGTCGGCGGGGGCACGATCTGGGATGGACGCAACCTGCACGACCTTTACCGCGAGGCGCACACGCCCTGGGACTGGCAGCCTAGACTGAAAGTTGCAGCCAACGATCTCGGCTTGGATCTGTTCTCGACGCCGTTCGACGGCACCGCAGTCGATTTTCTCGAGAAGATGGAGGTACCCGCTCACAAGCTGGCGTCGTTTGAATTGGTCGACCTTCCGCTGATTCGAAAAATGGCACAGACCGGCAAGCCGTTGATCATGTCAACCGGCATGGCGAGTCTCGAGGAAATCGAAGAAGCGGTACAGGCCGCGCGCCAGGCCGGTGCATCTCAGATTGCGCTGCTGAAGTGTACGAGCGCTTATCCCGCGCCCCCAGAAGAGATGAACCTGCGGACAATCCCGGAACTTTCTCGCCGTTTCGGCGTGCCAGCGGGGCTTTCCGACCACACCATGGCGATCAGCGTACCGGTGGCGGCGGTCGCGCTGGGCGCATGCATCATCGAGAAGCACATCACTCTGTCGCGCTCGACGCCGGGGCCCGACAGCGCTTTTTCTTTGGAGCCGCATGAATTCAAGGCGATGGCCCAAGCCGTGCGCGAAGCCGAGAAGGCGCTGGGTGCGGTTCACTTCGGGCTGAGCGAGAAGGAAGCAGGGATGCGCGCCTTCCGGCGCTCGCTCTTCGTGGTGCAGGATATGAAGCAGGGCGAGCCATTCACCGCCGAGAATGTGCGCTCGATTCGTCCCGGCCACGGGTTGCATACGCGCCATCTTGAGGAAGTTCTGGGCCAGCGCGCTGCCCGTAGGATTGAGCGGGGAACTCCGCTGAGCTGGGATTTGCTGGATTCTCAGGGTGATGCGCAGCGTGGCTCGCGAATTGACTCGCAGGATGGTTCAGAGGATGACTCGCGATGAAGATTGTCAGTCCTCTACTCAAGCGCGTCGTCTATCCCTCATTCGCGAAAGCGGGCGTGTTCCGCCGCACCGCAGCCGAAGGGCTTGCCGTGGTCACTTACCATGGCATCCTGCCGCCGGGATATCAATCCCTCGACCCGGTTCTCGATGACAACCTGATCAGCGCGGAAGTGCTTCGCTGCCACATTCGCCTGCTGAAGGCTCATTACAACGTGATCTCGCCCGAGGAAGTTTTGTTATGGAGCGAAGAAAAATTCGTTTTCCCTCCCCGATCGGTTCTTCTCACCTGCGATGACGGACTGCGGAATAATCTGACTGCAATGTTGCCGGTACTCGAAGAGGAAAGGGTTCGCTGCCTGTTCTTCGTAACCGGAGCTTCCGCCAGCGATGAGCCTGGCACACTCTGGTACGAAGAACTTTTTCTTTTATTTCTCGGCGCTCCTGCAGGAGCGTTTAAGGTTTCTTCCGCTGACTTCGAGATCAGCGGCGTTCTCGAGGGCCGGGCGCAGCGGCGCGCTCTGTGGTGGAATTCCGTAAAGCGGCTGTCCCAGCTGAGCGCTGCGACTCGCAAAGCGTTCCTCGATGCCGCTCGAGCCCGTTGGGGAACCGGCAATGTAGAGATGGCTCCCACAAACCAGTCGCCGGCCGAGCAGCGCTTTCGCTTTCTCAACCGCACGGAACTGAAGCAGTTGGAGTCCGCGGGAATGACGATTGGCGCGCATTCCATGAGTCACCCGCTGCTCTCGCATTCGTCCTCGGAAATGGCTCGTGCCGAGATCAATCAGAGCCGCGCTTGTCTCGAGGCCATTCTTGGTAAACGCGTTTGGGCGTTTGCCTATCCTTTCGGCGATCCCGAATCCGTCACGCCGGAAATCCTAGCCATGACGAAGGAGGCGGGATACGCGCTCGCATTTCTGAACTATGGCGGAGGGCTCGGCGAGGATCTGCCGCTCTACGAAATCCCGCGCATTCACGTCACCGCGTCCATGGGCCTCGCCGAACTGGAGGCGCACGTGGCTGGATTTCATTCTTCCTTGCAGCGGCGCGCGGGCCGCAATCCGCACCCAGGTCTGCGGGCAGCGCGAGCATGAGCGACGCAATGCCCGGCCACAGTGCAGAAACCAATCTCAAGGTCTACGGCGCTCCGCACGTGGTTTCCTACTACGCTTCCCTGGATTACGTCACGCCCTGTGAGCGCCTGCTGTTCGATAGCTACATCAAGCCCGGAAGCAACATCCTCGATCTGGGCGTAGGCGGAGGCCGCACCACCGCTTATCTGGCGGGCCGCGCCTCGTCCTATGTCGGCGTCGATTACTCCGCGGCCATGATTGAGGCCTGCCTGGAAAAGTTTCCAGGTCTTGAGTTCAAAGTCGCGGATGCTGCCGACCTCTCTATATTTCAGGATGAATCCTTCGACACAGTGGCGTTTACGTTCAACGGGATCGATATGTTGCCGGAGGAGGCTCGGCAGGCTTGCCTGAAACACATTTACCGCATCCTCAAGCGGAACGGCCGTTTCATCTTTTCTGCGCATAACCCGCGGGCTATTTTGGTTCAGCGGAACTGGAATCGCGAGCGGCTGCGCCAGATTGCCCACAGATTTTCGGGCGGTTCCGCGTGGTTGCACTCGCTGTGGTTTGCGGCGCTCACGAGCGCACGATTCGCCTTTGCCCTCGGCCAGTCGGCGGGGGCAAGCTTGCCGCGCATGCTCAAGAGACTTCCCTCGCCAGTATTCTGGCGCGGAGAGGGAAATCTTGGCGACACCGCGCACGGTGGGCTGTTCACTCACTACTGGATCCCGGAACGCGCCATCGACGAACTCACCCGCCTGCATTTCCGGTTCGAGCGCATCGTGGGGAATGAATACCCCCAGCCCCACCGCGAGTTCACGACAGATTGGTACTATTACGTATTCGCCAAGGGTTGATGATCGGATGAGTTGAGACATTGCGATTAGTACTGCTGCGAGAAATCCCGGACGACGAGAACCTGCACCGCCAGTGGAACGCCCTGGTGGATCGGATCGAACAGCCCCAGGTCTTTTATACCTACGAATGGGCTCTGGCCGTGTACCGGGCCTACCACGCCACCTTGCTTCCTCTACTGTTCCTCGCTTATGACGAATCGGATTGCCTGTGCGGAGTGGCGGCGCTGGCGACTGACCCTTCCGGAAAGGAAGGATCCTTTCTCTGCGCCACGACCGGCGACTACTGCGATTTTCTAAGCTCTGCAGAAGATCGGAGTGCGTTCGTCAGCAAGGTATTCGCCGAAATGAGAAAGCTGGAAATTGGGGTTGTGGCGCTTGCCAATCTGCCGGCTGACTCTGCCGCCACGGTCTCCGCTATCGGCGCGGTTGCCCGGGAGCACGACTTCTATGGTTTTGTGCGCACCGCCTACGAGTGTGCCCAGGTGGTCTTGAGTTCACTCGAACGTCAAGGTGGAGACAAGCCGGTCGTACCCAGAAAAAAGATGCTTCGTCGCTTCCTCAATGCCATGGGCCGGGAAGCACCGGTTCGTCTGGATCACGCGAGATCGTGGAGCGAGATAGAGCCCATCCTGCCTGAGTTCGTCAAGGCGCACGAAGCTAGGTTCCTCGTAACGGGGCGCATCAGCAACCTCGCTCGCTTGGAGCGGCGAGTTTTTCTCGAAGAGTTGGCCAAGCTACTTTCCGCCTCCGGCTGGGTTGCGCTCACCCGAATGATGGTGGGGCCGAAAGCCGTTGCCTGGAACTACGGATTCCAGTTTCACGATACATGGTTCTGGTACCAACCCACGTTCGACAGCGAATTGGAGAAGTATTCTCCTGGCTTTTGCCTGCTGGCAAAGCTGATCGAGGAGGCGTCTGAGAACGAGAGTCTCCAGGTCGTGGACCTTGGGCTTGGCGCCGAAGACTACAAGGAGCGCTTTGCCAATCGCACTCGGGAGACTTTGCACGTCACTCTGCAAACTTCGTTAGTGCGCCACTTAAAGACCATTGCCCGTTTTCGTTCGGCTGCGGCGGTGAAAGCCTATCCCCAGCTGGAATCCAGGGTCCGTTCGCTGATTGACAAACTACAACGCCTCAGCAAAAGCGAACGGGAGCGTGGTTTTGCGGGAGCCCTTTTCTGGCTCATGGGGAAGCTGCGAGACATCGTTTGGTCGCGGACGGAAGTGTTCTTCTACGAGGGCTCGCGCCCGTCTCCGTCCCATACTGGCGAATGGGAACTGCTGCCGCTCAATCTGAATCAATTAGCGGCGGCAGCGGAGCAGTACATCGAAGATGATCCCACCCTGGCGTACATCTTGCGCTCCGCGCAGCGGTCGAGAGAGGGAAGTGCTCAGGGTTTTGTGCTTGCCGATTCCGAGGGCAAGCCGGTCCATTTTGCCTGGACCACCGCATTCGAGGGTTTCTATCTTGCCGAATTGAATGCCCAGGTCGAGGCTCCTTCTCCAGATGCGGTGTTGCTGTTCGATTGTTGGACTCCAGAGTCGATGCGCGGCCGCGGGCTCTACGCTCGCGCCGTTGGACTCATCGCCGATAGAGTCCGCAGCGCTGGAAAGCGGCCTTGGATCTTCAGTGCAGCTACGAATACTGCGTCAATCCGCGGAATCGAGAAGGCCGGCCTCCAACGCCGGTATTCGCTGACCCGGGAAAAAATTTTCAACCAGCAGCGAATCGTCGGTCAGCCTCCGGCCTCGCAAGAAGCGGCTCCGGCGGAGGTTGCCGCGGGCCGCTGATGCTACATCGCATGCGCATTCTCTTTCTCCATCCCGAAGATTCCCCGCGACGGGGACCGTGGTCCGGCCAGCGGTGGGATCTGATCGTCGATCTTGGCAGGTCCGCTCAATTTTCTTCCGAGGCGTGGCAGGAAATCGCGAAGGCTCCAGTGCTGCGGTCGGATTCTTTCCGGAGGGGCGTGGAAGATCTAAAGCAAGTGAGGAAGTTGTTCTCGGCGGGCTTGGGCCGCCTGCTCGATGAAGAGGGGATCGACTGGTGGGAACTGACTTTGCTTGCCATCGTGCCGGAAGCCGAGGCAGTCCTGGTTTTCCAGCGCATGATTTCGGAAATTGGTCGCGCGGACACCGAGGTCTGGACGACGCGCCCGGGCTGGCCGGGAAGCGCCATCGCGAGCCTTCTGAAACGTTCTATACAGAGTTTTTCCCAGAATCCCTCCGAGCGATTGAGCAGTCGTGTCCGCCACTATGGCCGTCTTCTGCAACGCTTCTCGGCACCTAAGATCAAAGAAATCCTTCTCGACAAGTACGATTCCGGGTATGAGTGGCGTTCGCGATTTGCCTCCAGAACGCCGCCGCTCACGGTGTCTTCAGTCCTGCTCCCCAGCGCCTATGGAAACGTTTCGCGAACGGCTGGCGCCTATGCCAGGCTGCTGCCGGAGCAATCTTTTCTTCTGGTCGCAACCCGGCAAAGTGGCCAGCCGAGCGGCTTGCCAGGAAATGTCCGGGTGCGGCATCTGGGCGCCTACGCTGGAACCGAGGATTCGGCGCGAGAGGGCGCCGCGATCCTCGAAAAATGGACTCAATTGAAAGCCGAACTGGTTGCCATCCCCGCGTTTGCGGTGCTGTCACAGGCGGGAGTGTTGGGCCGCTTTCCCTATTGGTTTCAGGATGGTCTTCGTGCCCGTAACGCCTGGCGGCACGTGCTCGAGCGTGAACCAGTGTGCGGCGTTCTTTGCGGCGATGACAGCAATTTCTTCACCCGCCTCCCCGTCATGCTGGCGGCCAAACGCGGCATCGCCACCGCTGACTTTCATCATGGCGCCATGGACGGCCGCTACCTTCTGAAAGATTTGCCCTGTGATGCGTATTTGGCGAAGACCGAAATGGAGCGCGATTACCTGCTCCGCACTTGCGGCCTGCCCCCGGAGAAAGTGCTTCTCGGCGCTCCCGCGCAGGCTGATTCCCCAGATGGTGGCGATTGTTCGCAGGCCTCCTCTTTGGTGTTTTTCTCCGAGCCTTACGAGAACGCCGGTATGCGGACCGACGAGGTTTACCGCGAAGTTCTGCCTCCGCTATGCCGCATTGCCCGCGAGGCAGGGCGTGGCCTTATCCTCAAACTGCATCCCTTCGAGAGTCTCTCCGAGCGGACCAGAATGATTCGAGATCTCTTGCCTGAAGATGATTTTCATCGAATTACAGTTGTCGACGGCCCACTGTATCAAGAACTGCTGGCGAAGGCGTGGTTTGGAGTAACGGTGGAATCAACCACAGCAATCGATTGCCTGCTGAGCGGCGTGCCTTGTTTTGTGTGCGCATGGCTGTCCCTGTCGTCGTTCGGCTACGTGCAACAATATGCCCGCTTCGGCGTCGCACACATTCTTCGCAAAGCGGCCGAGTTGGAGGGGATTCCCGGTCGCATGGATGTTGTTTTGGATTCGCCACTGCCACCACGGACAACCTTCTGGAAAACGGCCGAACCGGAGGCCCTCCGCCAGTTATTGGGAGTTACGTCAGCGACCAGTACGGCTACCAGGCGGACGTCATGAAGGATCCGGGCATCAAGGGCGACGTTGCTGCCGGCTTGCCCGTTGGGACTTCTTCCGTCGTCGGGCCGCAAGTCCTCTCGCCGCCAACCGTCAGCCCGAACGCGGCCGCGAGCCAGGCCCAACAATTCCAGTCGCAGGTCGGGCACATCTCTCGTCAATCCGGTGTTTTCTTTGCGGGAACAATATTCACCGCGGCATTCGGGTACGTTTTCAAGGTTTATCTGGCCCGGGTTCTCGGTCCGGAAGCTCTGGGTATCTTTGCTCTGGGCACGACGCTGGTAGGGTTCCTGGGCGTGTTTAACGCACTGGGACTGCCGCAATCGGCGGTCCGCTTCGTAGCCTCGTATTGCGCTGCTGAGAAGTTCGAGGCATTGCACGCGTTGCTATGGCGCGGCCCTGCCATTCTGCTGGCCGCGAATCTTCTTTTCGCCGCCATTCTGCTGACATTCGGCCGATGGGTGGCCGTCCGTTTTTACCATTCCGCTGATCTGGTGCAATATCTGCCCTGGTTTACGCTGATCATGCTGTTCAGTGTGCTCACCGGTTTCTACGGCAAGATCCTCACGGGATTCAAGGATCTCAGCCGCCGAACCCTGATCATGAATTTTGTCGGCAGTCCCCTCACCATCCTGGTTGCGGTAGTCCTGATCTCCCAGGGGAAGGGGCTTCGCGGCTATCTCACTGCACAAGTGGTGAGTGCTGCGGTTGTCACGGTTTTGCTTTTCGTGGCGGTGCGCGAGTTGACTCCTGCGCCGGCTCGTTTTTTTGCCCAGCGCGGGTCCGGCGTTGAAGAGCAAGTGTGGTCTTTTTCCACGGCCATGTTGGGGATCGGCTTCCTCGAGTTCCTGATGGTGCAGGTCGACAAGATCGCCCTCGGTTTCTACCGCACCCCCCGCGAAGTCGGCATCTATTCCGTGGCCGCTGCGCTGGTGGTGTATGTTCCGCTGGTTCTGTCTTCCATCAACCAGATTTTTTCTCCTACCATCGCCGACCTGCACACACGTGGTGATCATGCTCTGCTCGCGCGCCTGTTTCAGTCTCTGACGAAATGGGTAGTGGGCCTGACCCTTCCCTTGGCGGCCGTAGTGATCGTGTTTGCCCGCCCCCTGATGCGCATTTTCGGACCTGACTTCGAAGCTGGCTGGCCCATTCTCGTCATCGGGACCGCGGGGCAACTGATAAACTGCGGAGTTGGTTCGGTGGGATATCTCCTGCTGATGTCGGGGAACGAGAAGCGGCTGATCAAAGTGCAGGCCGTCATGGCGGCGGTTATGGTAGGTCTTAGCATCGCGCTGGTTCCACTGCTTGGCGGCGTGGGTGCGGCAGTGGCCGCTGCCGTCACCACGGTCGGCATCAATCTGTGGAACCTGGTCGAGGTGCGCCACTGCCTTGGGCTTTCCCCGTACAATCGCGGCTACATTCGCCTTGTGCCGCCCACTCTTGTCGTGCTGGCCGTGACTGTCGTACTGCGAATGAATTCCGGTGTGTTTGGCCGTGACTGGATTGCAGCGGCTGCCGCGTTTTTTAGCGCGTACGTGGTGTTTGCCGCCGTAACGCTCGTCGTCGGATTGGATGCAGACGACCGGCTCATCGCGACTGCGATCTGGTCTCGCCTTCGCGTTGCCATTGGCGCGGCGCCTGCCGGGGTCAATCCATGACCCAAATGCGTGAAGTGCGCCTGCCGGCCGAGCTATGCGATGCCACGGAGAAGAAATTTGCCCAGAAATTTGGCAGCCTCGAGGAATTACTCACATTCATCCTTCGTGATTTGTTGCGCGACGAGGCCGCGCAACTCGACCACGCAGAGCAGCGCATGATCGAAGACCGATTGCGAGAACTCGGCTACATCTGAAGTGAGCCGGCTGGCTGTGGCCGTCAAGACCCATGTCGCGGATTGAGACCCTTGAATTCGTGAACGGCGAAGGCAGAGAGCGGCTTTATCCGTCTCTGCGCAACTCAAGCTATCTGGTTCTCAGCAGGAGAAGGCAGACCTTTGAACGGTGGCTGAGTGCTGTTCCGGGTTCCAGCCTGCGTGTTCTCGACGTTGGCGGGCGCATTCAGCCCTACCGTCCGTTGATTGCGGAGAGATTGCGGCAGTATGTTGCTGTTGACCTGGCCGAGTCTCCGCTCGTCACTTTGCGGGCCGACGCCTGCACCTTGCCCTTTCCCGAGAACCTCTTCGATCTTGTTTTCTGCACGCAGGTGTTGGAATACGTTCCCGAACCTGCCGAGGCGGTGCGCGAGATTCACCGCGTACTGAAGCCTGGGGGCGTAGCCCTTTTCAGCTTTGCAGCGTTTTACCCGCGCATCGCAGACGATGATTATTGGCGCTTTACCTCGGCCGGCTTGAGCCATCGGCTGCGGTCGTTTGGCCGGGTCGAAATCACCCCGGAAGGGTCCAGCATTTCAGGCTTTTTCCGAGCCTCGGCTGTTTGTCTTAGCATATTCGCACGCTATACCTGGATGCGCGCCTTGGTAGGGCTCACCATCGTTCCGGTGCTGAACGTATCGGCATTGCTTCTGGAAAAAATCGCCCGGACCAGCAACGACCAGGCAACCGGCAACTACAGCGTGTGGGCGCAGAAATGAAGCTGCTGCGGAAACTTTGGCAGCACGCTCGAAATCTTCTTCCAGCCGAAGGCTTTCATTTCGACCGCCCCCTCGTTCTCCTCCAAAGCGATGACTGGGGACGAGCGGGATTACGCGACCGCGTTGGTCTGGACGAACTCGCCTCCGCCGGTTTGACGCTGGGCGAGCGGCCGTACGACTTCTACACCCTGGAGACCGCGCAGGACCTTGCTGCTCTGCGTTCTAAGCTGCGCAGCCATCGCGACTCAGTCGGGCGTTCGCCCATCCTGGAAATGAACTTCGTGGTTGCCAATCTGAATCTTGAAAAAATGTCTGCGGAGGGGTTCCGGCACATCGATCTCCTGCCGCTTTCCGACGGCCTTCCCGCTGGATGGAATCGGCCCGGTCTGTTCGAGGCCTACCGCGAAGGAATCCAGGAAGGACTTTTCTGTCCCGCTTTGCACGGCACGACTCACTTCTGCCGTGCCGCAGTCGAGCGCCATCTCACCGATTCGGGAGAGCGCGGAACTCTTTTGCGAAAGCTGTGGCAGGCTGGTACACCCTATATCCACTGGCGCATGCCCTGGATCGGCTACGAATACTGGGACCCCGAGGCCGCTCCGGACGATCAATTTCTTCCTTTGATGGCTCAGCGCGATCTGATCGGCGAGGCCGTTGGCGGTTTCGCCAAAATATTTTCCACGCTCCCACGTTCGGCCTGCGCTCCCGGCTATCGCGCCAATGACGATACCCACCGGGCTTGGGCACAGATTGGAATCCGCGTCGCGCAAAATGGTCCCGGAGCTTACTTGCCGCCCCATTTTGATCGCCACGGCATTCTGCAGCTGTACCGCACGGTGGAATTCGAGCCTGCCATGGCCCCGGTATTTTCTCTTGAGGCCTGCATCCGGAGCGCCGAGGCTTGCTTCGAGCGCAAGATCCCTGCCATCGTGTCTGTGCACTCCATCAATTTCCATTCTTCGATGCAGGATTTTCGCGGCCCCACGCTCGAACTTCTGGATAGATTCTTCCGCGCGTTGCGATCTGCTCATCCTGATTTGCTATATCTTCATAGCGGGGACCTTTACGAATTAGTCGGAAAGGGATCGTACGAAACGCCGCAAGGAATTGTCAGCCTGGCAGTAACGCCGAAGTCGTTCACCAGGTCCCGGGTTGGGCGTGCGCAGGAAGATTGAATATTCATGCAGAAATCGGTGGTATTGATCTCGGTGGACTGCCTGCGCGCCGATCACGTGGGATTCATGGGCTATCGCCGGCCCACCACCCCGTTCCTCGATTCTCTCAGCGCTGAAGCCTTCGTATTCCCTTCCGCGATTGTGGCCGGTGCGCCCACGTATTACTCGTTCCCGGCAATCATGGCTTCACGCTATCCTCTCGCGCTGGGTCGCGATGTGCTGGGCCTCGCGCCCGGGGAACCCAGCCTGGCCTCGGTTCTCAAGCGGGCGGGTTATGCCACTGCTTTTTTCGGCGCAGCCAATCCTTATCTCTCAGGCCAGTTCGGTTATGGCGACGGTTTCGATACCTTCCGCGATTTTTTGGACGCCGAACCTGCCCCGCTCACCGAAGCCACAAATGCTTCTCCGGGCGGCGACGGTTGGGCGAGCCGGTTCAACCGCAAACTCCAGGAAATCCGTCCGCACATAGGGCCGCTGGGCGCCGTCTATGATGGATTGTATTTTCAGTACTGTCAGCGATTGGCGACGCCCGCACCCGATTCGCTCGACGGGCTGCGGCGTTTTCCCGCCGCCGATGAGATTGTCGGTCACGCTCTATCTTGGCTCGGGTCTATCCAACAGGGCCCATTCTTCCTCTGGCTGCATTTGATGGATCCTCACGCGCCTTACTATCCGAAAGAAGAAGCGCTCGCTCACATGGGCACTTCTTCAGTCACACCGTTTCAAGCGCGATATTGGAATTCATACTGGAACCGCAGCGACCTTGGGCCAAAGGGTCTGGCGCGTCACCGCGACCACATCATTTCCCTTTACGATGCCGGCATTCGCTGGGTAGACGGGCAACTGGCTCGCCTGGTTGCCGGGCTCACAGATTCCAGCCGCTGGAGCGATTGCATCTTCGCCCTGATCGCCGATCACGGCGAGGAATTTCTCGACCACGGAGGCCGCTTTCACCCGCCCTCACAACTGACGGAAGAGTTGATTCACGTTCCCCTGCTCCTGCGTGTCCCCGGCGCTGGCAAACGCGATCTGCCGAAGTCTCCGTTCAGCATGCTGCATCTGGCTCCAACTGTTGTGGGGGCTGCCGGGCTGCCTGTCCCGGCCGAGTTTCGCGGTCGCAACCTGTGGATGCAAGTGCGGGAGGGGGCAATTCCCGACGAGGCAGTCATCTCCGAATGTGTTGCCGGCTGCACCAATCCGTTTCGCGATGAGAAGCGCCTGGGTCCACGCGTGCTGTCCATCCGCGAAGCTCGTTACAAGCTCGTTCTTCAGTTCGATCCTCCGGGCGCGCGTTTGTACGATCTGGAACAGGATCCCGCCGAACAGCAACCGTTACCGCCGAGCGCGGAGAAGCGCGTAGGCCGTCGTCTTCTGGAACGTGCGCAGCAACATCTTCAAACCTCGGTTCGAGACCGCGATGCGGGTTCGCGCCTGCAAGCGCGGCTGCGCGAACTTCGGCTAGAATGGGCACGGTCGCCTCCGGAAATTCGAAGCATGGGCGCCTGAATTTCAGAAAGCAATGACTGACAGGTCGGAATACAAGAATCTTCGTGTGTTTGTCACGGGGGCGGGCGGCTTCATTGGCAGCCATCTGGTCGAGGCCCTGGTCCGCCAGGGCGCCCGGGTGAAGGCCCTGGTCCGTTATACAAGCCGCGGGAGCTGGGGGCATCTGGAGCAACTTACGCCCGAGATGCGTGATTCGCTTGAAGTCGTCCTGGGAGATGTGCGCGATGCGCAGTTCATGCGCAACCACGCGCAGGGCAGCGATGTTATTTTTCACCTGGCCGCATTGATCGGAATTCCGTATTCCTACGAAGCCTCGGAAAGCTACGTCGACACCAATATTCGCGGCACTCTCAACGTGCTCCAGGCCGCGCGGGAATCCGCCGTGCCGCGGGTTGTCATTACATCGACATCCGAAGTCTACGGGACTGCCTGCTACACGCCGATGGACGAGAACCACCCTCTGCAGGCGCAGTCCCCGTATTCCGCCTCTAAGATTGCCGCCGACAAACTGGGCGAAAGCTACCATCTGAGTTTTGGTTTGCCCGTGGTCACGGTTCGCCCATTCAATACTTACGGCCCCCGTCAATCAGCGCGTGCGGTTATTCCCACCATTGTTTCTCAGGTGTTAAGTGGAGGAGACACGCTTCACCTCGGCTCGCTCGATCCAGTGCGTGATCTTACCTACGTTGCGGACACGGTTCGTGGCTTCCTGCGCGCGGGCGTGGCAGAACAAGCCGTGGGGCAGGTCATCAACCTCGGCACGGGTCAAGGCACTTCGATTGGTGATCTGGCGCACGCGGTCATGCAGATCGTCGGCCGTAAGCTGGCAATCGTCGCAGACGCGGAGCGAGTTCGTCCGCCGTCGAGCGAAGTGCGGCTGCTCGTTGCGAAAACCGAGCGTGCGCGCGCTATCCTCGGCTGGGAGCCAGAAGTGCCGCTCACCGAGGGATTGAAGCGAGTCGTCGACTACATCAGCGCCAACATGGCCGCATACCGCGTAGGGAGCTACGCGGTCTAGGAGATTTGCTCAGATGCAGGCTGTCGTTCTGGCTGGCGGAAAAGGCACCCGGCTCCGTCCTTATACCACGCTGCTGCCCAAGCCGCTTATGCCGATCGGCGACATGCCGGTCGTCGAGGTCATCATCCGGCAACTGCGCGCGGCGGGCTTTGACCGCGTGATTCTGGCCGTCGGCTATCTTCCGGATCTTTTTCGCGCCTTGATCGGCGACGGCCAGCGGATGGGTGGGCCGGTCGAGTTCGTGCGTGAAGAAACTCCGCTGGGCACTGCCGGAGCCCTGGGATTGATCTCTGGACTGGACTCAGATTTCCTCCTCATCAACGGGGATACTTTGACCAACATGGACTATCGCGCGTTCATGGAATTTCACCGCCAGCGTGGAGCCATTGCGACGATTGCCACGCAATGCCGGCAGAATCCGGTGGATTACGGCGTATTGGAAATTGGCGACGACCAGCGGCTTACAGGCTACGTCGAAAAGCCTGTGCAGACCTATCACGTCAGCATGGGAGTGAATGCGTTTCGGCCGGACGTGCTGCAATATGTCCAACCGAATCGTTACCTCGATGTCCCACAGCTGATGCAGGTTCTCATGGATCAGGGCCAGCCCGTGCAGTGCTACAAGAGCGACTGCTTCTGGCTTGATATTGGCCGCCCGGCCGACTACGAAAAAGCTCTGGAAGCTTTTCAGGAACGTCGCGCGGAATTCCTGGGCAACTCGACATGCGGGTCCTGATCACCGGTGGTGGAGGTTTTCTCGCCGGCCATCTTCTTGCCCAAGTGCGAGCGACCGGCGGCGTAGAGGTGCGCAGCTTGTCGCGGGCCGACTGCGATTTATCCCGGGACAAAGAAAAACTGTCTGCAGCGCTACGCAGCTTTCAGCCGGACAGAATCTTTCACTTGGCTGGCCGCATCAACGGCGCGGAGTCCGAACTCTTCCGCGACAATCAGTTGGTGACCAGGAACCTGCTTGAATCCGCAACTCGGGTCTCGCCGGCTCCGAGGATGGTGTTCGGCAGCACCACCGCTGTCTACGGATGCGGTGGCTCCGCCGCAGCGCCCTTGTCGGAAGATGAGGCAGCAACTCCACGCGGCCACTACGCGTGCAGTAAGTATGCGGCGGAGCAGGAGGCGGTCGCATACGCACGCTCAGGAGGTTGGATCACGATTGCCCGGATGAGCAACCCTGTCGGCGCAAATATAAGCCATGCCTTGCTCTGCGGAACTCTGGCGCGGCAGATCGTCGAGATTGAGCGGGGGAAGCCACCGATCCTAACCTTGCGGGATTTGACGCCGAAGCGGGATTTTATCTCTGCGCGCGATTGCGCGCGGGCGCTCTGGCACCTGGCTGAGGTCGGATCGGCCGGAGCAATTTACAACGTGGCCGCCGGGAACTCGATCTCGATCGCGGAGATTGTCGAGATCTTCCTGGATTTGGCACGCGTGCGCCGGATTGGTGTGAAAACATCCCCCCGGGATAAAGATGAGGAGCGTTCGTCCTTACGCGAGCAATGGGTGTCGAATGCGCGCCTGCTTTCCCTGGGATGGAAACCGGAAGAGACCATGCGCCAGGCGATTGGCGATCTATTGGACGCCGAACGGAAGCGCGCATGAGCCCGATCCGTCTCCTGGTGGATAGCATGGCCGACGCCGACGGCTTTAACGCCCAGATGACCAGCGCCCGCGACATCATGAGCCGCCTGGACCCGGAGCGTTTTCACGTCACCACGTTTTGCGTCGGGAAGCCGGACGGCAGGCTGGTTCAGCGGCCCGCCACTCGCCTGATTCAGTTGCCGCAACGCCGCCAGACGCTGCACATACTCACTGAATTCGTGGGGGGGAAACATGACATCTTGTTTTATGTGAAAGCCTCACCGGCGGCCAAGCTGTACTTGTCGCTACGGCCAAAATGGCTGGACCCGCGAGTAGTCATCGGCACTGTCGAATCGCAATCCGACCTCAGGAATGAACCCACCATCAAGCCGGAACAGATTCGACTGTGGGAACGGACTGTTCTTCGCAGTGACTACCTCTTCAGCAACTCTTCCTCGGTCCGCGATAGTTTGCAGAAAGAGTACGGCCTTCCTAGCGAAGTCGTCCCCACCGGCGTCGACACAAAATTCTTCACCCCGGCCTGGGATCGTTCCGAGAACTCACCGGTGCGCGTGCTTTTTGTGGGATCGCTCCGGCCGTTCAAGGGTCCGCAATTATTGTTGCGAGCTGCTCCCCGATTTCCCACTGCTGAGTTCGTCATCGTAGGGGATGGCGTCATGGCCGCAGAACTGGAAGGCCAGACCCAGCGGGAAAAGCTTACTAATGTGCAGTTCGCACGAGGACTGGACCTCGCCGCGCTTCGCGAACAATATCGCGCCGCCGACATCTTCTTGTTTCCTTCGCACTGGGAGGGTTCTCCCAAGGTGATCTCGGAAGCCGCGGCCTGTGGCCTTCCCGTCATCGCGCGTGCGGATTACCAGCCGGAGACCGTGCTGCATGAACAATCCGGATTTCTGGGACGATCGGACGACGAGCTTCTCGTTTACCTCGAAAAGCTGCTTGCCAGTCCAGACCTGCGGAGAAGTATGGGCCGCGCCGCCCGGACCCACATCCAGAAATTCGATTGGGATCCCATCACTCGCCAGTGGGAAGAGATTTTCCTCCGTCTGGATCCGCGCAAAGGGGCCGAGAAGGCGTGATGACTTCACCGGAAGAACACCGATCGCGTCGCCCGGGGCCAATGCATGTCCTGACGCTCACGCCCTTCTATCCCACGGATCAAGACGATGCCGCAGGTTGCTTTGTCTCCGAACCGCTGGAATGGCTGGCAAAGGCCGGTGTCCACAATACAGTCTTCGCTGTGCAACCGATCTACCGGGCAAGGCCCCACGCGCGAGACACTGCCGTTCCAGCGCACTGGCTGCGATATCTTTCTTTGCCCGGAGGCTTCGGGCTCCCCAGCGCTGGAGCGTTCTTGTTCGCGCGCATTGTCAACCGGCTTCGCCAACTCCACGCCTCGCACCCAGTCGACCTGATTCATGCGCACGCTCCCTTACCCTGTGGCCACGCCGCCATGCTGGCCAGCGCTGAACTAGACATTCCGTATGTAGTTTCGGTCCATGGTCTCGATGCCTTTTCCGATGTGCAAGTGACTGGGCGGGCCGGCCAGTGGTGCCGCCGCATTTCTCAGCGCGTGTATCGTTCTTCGCGTCGCGTGATCTGCATCAGCGAGCATGTCCGCGAAGCGGTGCTGGAAGGGACGGGCGGCAGTTGCCGCACTTCCGTGGTCTACAACGGTGTCGACCCGGAGTTGTTCTCTCCCGCCGCTGATCCGCCTTCCGCTGCGCCGGTCATCCTCAGCGTAGGCAACCTGATCCCGATCAAAGGGCATGACGTGATCCTTCGCGCGGCAGCCGCACTGGCCGCCGACTTTCCCGCCTTGCGTTGGGAGATCATCGGCGACGGCCCCGAACTCTCCCGGCTGCAAGGTCTTTGCGCACAGCTCAATATCACCGAGAAGGTCCGCTTCCTCGGGCGTCAATCGCGCCAACAAGTGGCTGCAGCCATGCAACGGTGCACGCTTTTCGCGCTGCCCAGCCGCTATGAAGGATTAGGCTGCGTCTACCTGGAAGCCATGTCCGCGGGCAAGCCGGCCATCGGCTGCCGCGGGCAGGGCATCGCCGAAGTGATTCAACACGGCTCGAACGGATTCCTCGTCGGACCTGACAACGACCGGGAGTTGGCTTTGGCCGTTGCGATGCTCCTGAAGGATGAAACCCGCCGGCGCAACATTGCCATCGCGGCGCGCGACACCATTCTCGAGCGCTTCACACTTGCCCACCAGGCGGAGACTCTTTTGCGAATCTACCGCGAGGCTGCGGAATGACGCGCCGCTTAGTCATCCTGACGGAGATCATCGCGCCTTACCGCATCCCGGTTTTCAACGCTCTTGCGGCTCGTGGCGATGTTGATCTCCACGTAATCTTTCTTTCGGAAAACGAT
>Ga0209415_10007732_pt1 | contig 18719 bp, 16 predicted proteins | sample PeaSoiSIISIP2007_FD_187696 | JGI IMG/M metagenome (GOLD analysis project Ga0209415, IMG submission 187696) | Peat soil microbial communities from Weissenstadt, Germany - SII-SIP-2007 (SPAdes) (version 2) | ecosystem: Environmental > Terrestrial > Soil > Wetlands > Peat | place: Germany...
TCACCTCCGATCCAATTCAGGATCGAATGGGCCGATAGCCAAGGAATGTCACCGCTTCTTGGTTGCCGGCCCATTTACAGTTTCCAGAAGGGATTCTGGGGCTGGGCGCGGCTTAGCGTTGATCTTTGGCATGGGAGTCTGACTAATGTCCGATGCTGTAAAGGGCTTTAAGATAGGCGACAGACAGGCCTCTTCCCATAGTGGCGAGAAAGAGAATCCCTCCTCGCCCCGGGATCCGGACTCAGGGTTCCAGCCAGCCACAATCCAGGGTGAGCCTCTCTCGGAAACGATCCTCCGCGAGAGGAAATAACGCCCAAGTCAATCGGACTGCGCCCAGCCGGACAGCCTAGGGCGGCTGTCCCCACGTGGTTAGTCCACCAGCCACGCTTTCACCCTTCGCACCACCGACTCCGGGGCTTCGACTTTCAGTTCCACGAAACCATCGGCGTAGCTGCGGCTATGAATCCGCGAGCGGGATTCGAGCAGGGACAGCAGCTTGCCTTCTTTTTGCGGGATGCGCAGGCGAATCTGGCTGAGCGAGTCTTCGGACAACAACTGGTCGATGCGGTCGAGTAGAGTGGTCAGGCCGATGCCCTTGGCCGCGGAAATGTGAACGCGGGTGGTGTCATCGCGCAAGTTATCGCGCTGCGAAGCCGGCATGAGATCGACTTTGTTCATGACATGCAGCCGCGGCTTGGCGTCGGCTTCCAATTCTTTCAGTACGCGCTCGACTTGCGCGTCCTGCTCCGCCGACAGAGGGCTGCTGGCATCGGAAACATGCAGGATCAAGTTGGCGCGCTGTACTTCCTCCAGCGTCGCGCGAAAAGCGGAGACCAGCGTGTGCGGCAGGTTGCGGATGAATCCGACCGTATCGGAAAGCAGGACTTTGCGCCGCGACGGAAGCGTGATGGAGCGGATGGTTGGATCAAGCGTGGCAAACATTCTTGGAGACTCGATCACCGCCGCTCGGGTCAAGGCGTTGAACAAGGTCGATTTGCCGGCGTTGGTGTAGCCGACCAAGGCCACTGTGGCCACCGGAACGGATGCACGACGCTGGCGTTGCTGGGCGCGAATGCGGCGCACATTTTCCAGTTGCTCCTTGACGTGGCGGACGCGGCGATAAATTTTGCGGCGATCGGTTTCGAGTTGGGTTTCACCGGGACCGCGAGTGCCGATGCCGCCGCCGAGCTGGGACATCTCGACCCCCCGGCCGGAAAGCCGGGGGAGCATGTATTCGAGTTGCGCCAGCTCGACCTGCAGCTGGCCCTCACGGGTACGAGCATGGCGGGCAAAAATGTCGAGGATGAGTTGGGTGCGGTCGATGACTCGCGTATTTACAACCTTCTCGATATTGCGCTGCTGGGAAGCGGTGAGGTCGTGATCGAACAAAATGAGATCGGCGGAGACAGAAGCGGCGGCGCCGGCGATCTCTTCCAGTTTCCCTCTGCCGATGAGAGTCGCGGGATCGGGGCGGTCGCGGCGCTGCAGGAATTCTCCGGCAACCTCGGCGCCAGCGCTGCCCGCTAGTGAGCGCAACTCGTCGAGCGATTCTTCGGCGCTAAACTCAGGGATGGAAGCAGCCTTGGAAGCAGCTGGGCTGGCGCTGTCCCGGGCGGCCTGGGCAGCGCTGGGGATCGGGTTACGTGCCCCCGGGGCGGTCTTCGAGCGGGTGCGGGAATCCAGACCGACCAAGAACGCGCGCTCTTTCTCTTGGCGCGCGCCGGGGCTCGGCGCGGCGGCGGGATACCGGCTAGCGTCTAGCTTGGGCTGTGGCTTGCGGGCGGCCCTGGATTCTCGACTGGGCAAATCTGGGTGCGCCTATCCTTCCGTGCCAGAGGCGGGAGGCTCGGAGACCGGTTGCGGAGCCACTGCGGAAACCGGCCCCGGCCGCTCGCTCGAACCGTGCGACGTTCTTCCCATCGCTAAAGTCGAGATCGCATGTTTGAAGATGAGCTGCTCCTGGTTGCTGGTCTCGAGCACCACTGAGTACTTATCGAAGGAACGGATGCGGCCCGTTAGTTTGACGCCGCTGAGCAAGTAAATCGTAATGTTGAGGCGCTCTTTGCGGGCGGTATTGAGAAAGGAATCTTGAATATTCTGTGCCGGCTTATTTTCCATCGCCGATCTCCTTAACTTTCTGAACTGCGACTTTCTGCATTCCGCTGGGATGCATATTTCTCACATCGAGGCCTCCGGAAAAGCGCAGGCCCGAAAGCGAAACCAGGCCGATCCGCAAGGAGCGGCACGGCCACGCATCTGTAAGATACGGCGTTGCGGCCCAAGTTTCAACCGCTGGTCTGAGAATTGAGAAAGCAAACGGTCAGGCGCGGGCGTCCACAGCCCGAGCGCGGCTACCGCGTCCTAAAAACGCAACTTCATCGCGACTTGGATCTGACGCGCGGAGGTGGTTCCATCAGGCTGCGTCAAGGTGGAAGTGACCATGCCAAAGTTCGCCGAACCCAATTGATTTCCCGGATTGCCTGGATTTTGGAACTGAGGCCGATTAAAGAGGTTGTAGCTCTCAAAGCGAGTTTCGAGCTGTAGCCTTTCCGTGAACCTAATCGATTTAGCCAGCGCCAAGTCGAAATTCACGTACCCCGGCCCATAAAACTGGTTGCGGCCAACGTTACTGGGGCCACCGTAGTTCGGATTGGTGAAAGCGTTTGGGTTAGTAAAGTAAGGTTTGCCGAACGACGGCGCGTTCGGGGACGGAGCAAAGGGGTCGCCGACCAGTTGTGCCCAAGCCTGGATACCGGTTCTTTGGCTGTCGACATCGCTGAGCACTTCGAAGGGATGGCCGGTATGGAGACTGGTGATTCCTGAAAGCTGGATGCCTTCGAGCACTCGCCCTAGGACACCGTTGTTCAGATAGCTCTGCCCTCGCCCCACCGGCGCCTGCCAAATGTAGCTGATGGTCACGATCTGCCGCATATCGTTGTCGGAGTTTCCCCAATCCTGGGTGAGGTCGAGCGAATTGCGCGGATAGGTGTGATTGCCCTGCGCCGGCGTCAGAGGATCGCTGGAATCGTCCAGACCGTGTGCCCAAGTATAGGACCCCTGCACCTCGAGGCCGTGGCCCATGGGATGAGTGAGCCTGAACTGCATGGCGTTATAGAAAGAGATTCCGACCGAGCGTATGTCGTTGGGTTCAATGATGGCGTTGTGCGCGACCGCGTTAAACGGCAACAGGAAGCCCGCCCCGCCATAGAGCGCGAAGCCGCTAACCGTCGCGGGAGTGCATCCATAGGCATTGTTCGGATCGCTGCAGTAAGTCACCAACTGGGCCACCAGACTAGGATCGGGAGGGTTCCCGTCCACATACATCGGGATGTGGGTGCCCTTCGATCCGACCCAGCTCAAATCCATGGTGACCTTAGCCGGCAATTCGTGCTGGATGCCTAAGTTCCAGTTGAGGCTGGCGGTGTTACGAAAATGCGGATCGATGATGGTGGGCGAGAGTTCGCTTCCATCCGGGACGCTGGCCGATGGCGTGGTTGTAGGGACGACAGCGGGAAGCGGACCCACAAAACCTGGAATCCCGTCGTAGCTGCCGCCCACCGGCAAAGCCAGGTTGAGTGTTTCGGTGGGGAACTGGTTGTAGTCCTGCTCGAACGGCGGGTTGGCGCGCGCATTTTCGAAGAGGTTGCCGAAGTCGCGGTCATGAAAGATGCCGAAGCCGCCGCGGACCGCGGTCTTTCCGTCCTTGTAAGGATCCCAGGCGAAGCCGAACCGTGGCTCGATCTCCGAATAGTTGTTCTGGTACATCATGTTGCCGGTGCCCGGCCCGACAATGGTGAACACCGCGGGAGCATCCGCCGGGCTGGTCAGCAGGTTTGAGAAATTCGCGTTTTGCTCAAACGGCACGCCGTCAAACTGATAGCGCAGGCCCAAGGTCAAGCTCAGGTTGGGCAGCGCCTTCCAGGTATCCTGCGCGTAGCCGTCGTACTCGTGCTGGCGAAAGAACTTATTGTCAGTGGGCTGGCGGACGCCGGCGTTGTTGAAGAATTCCGCATTCACGTCCTGCTGCACCAGACCGTAGAGCGCGGACGCGGCATCATCGAGCGCGGACGTGCTGCCGGGGATGGTCACGGGACTCAGGAACGGTCCCCCTACGAGCAGATCAATGTCGGTAGAAAGCTGGCGCCGGGTGGAAAAGTTATTGGGACCGCTCTCGCCCACATCGCGGAAGTCGAAGCCAAACTTGAAGGTGTGCGCGCCGTGAACCCAGCTAAGGCCGTCACCGTAGCTGACGGTTCCGGTCTTTCGGTATTGGCTATCGGCGGTCAGCGGGCAAGCGAAGTTCACAAAGGGATCCATGATGTAGTCGCGGCCATTGCCGTATTGGTCCAGCGTGCCTTCCTGCGCGCTTACGCTATCGAGTACCTTCAGTTCGGTGCATTGGAAATTGGCGTAAATGCGGTTCCAGCCGAAGCTGAGCGAGTTGACTAGATTGGATCTGAAACTGGAGGTGAGATTGGCCGCCAAGCCTTGAGTGATGGCCTTTTCCGAGGTCGCCCCAACTCCACCGCGCAGAGCATCGTTGTGAAAGGGATCGGGATCGGTATCGTAGTCATACCCATAGCGCAGGCTCAAAGTGTTCCGACCGTTGATCTGATGATCGATCTTGAGCACGCTCTGGGAGGTGCTGTCCCGCGAAACGGTGGGGAAGAACAAAGTGCCGCTGAAGCCGTCGCCGTTGGCCACTGTGGGATTCGGATACAGCGCAAAAATCTTCTGCATGGTGGGATCGAGCGGCAGGTTGTTGTTGTTCTGGCCCAGCGAGTTCGCCTGGGTGAGATCTACCGGCACTTGGTTCCCATTGGGATCAACGTAGGTGAATATTCCAGTCTTAAATTCCTTCGTGGGCACCGTGGACGCATTGGTGAGGGCGGTCACGAAGCGGTCGAACTCCTCGTTGAAGAAAAAGAACGTCTTGTTCTTACGAATGGGGCCGCCAATGGAATAGCCGAACTGATTGCGCACATAGGGATTCATGGGCCCCTGGCTGGCCCGGTTGAACCAGTCACGCGCTCCGCCAAAGCCGTTCCAGCGCCCGAATTCATAGGCATCGCCGTGGAAAGCGTTGGTCCCGCTGGCGGTCACGACATCAACGATGGCGCCGGTATTGCGGCCAAACTCGGCGTTGAAGTTATTGGTGATTACGCGAAATTCCTCGGCTGAATCCGGATTGGCGTTCAACACGCCGCCAATGCGCCCCGGCACGGAAGTATCGTTGTTGTCAACTCCATCCAACAGAAAGTTATTGTTGCGCTCGCGCGATCCGTTGACCGTCATTCCAGCATTTTGGGTATTGGTTTGCGACGTTCCCGGCGAGAGCAAAGCCAGTTGGTAGGGGTCGCGAGTAATGAGGGGCAGCGCCAGGATCTGTTCTTGGTCGACAAGGTTACTGGTTTGCGCGGTTACCAGGTCGACAGAAGGAATCTGATCGCCGCGAACATTCATCTCTTCGTTCACCGCTCCCGGCTGCAATTTTGCGTCCACGGTCAGAGCCTGCGCCACGGTGAGCGCGATGCTTGGCACGTGAAAGGTCTTGAAGCCCGTTTTTGTGACGGTTATTTCGTACACGCCAACCGGGAGATCGGTGACGCTGTAGCTGCCGGCGCCGCCAGCCGCGGCCGTTCGGGAAGCGTTCGACGCGAGGTTGCGAACCGTGATAGCGGCACCTGGTATGACAGCGCCGGAAGCATCGGAAACTGTGCCTTCAATGGAACCAGTCTGGGCCAGCGACAGGACCGAGCCCGCCAGCAGCAACATGCCGCACTGCAAGAAAGCTCTCAGCCTTAGCATGACTCCCCCTGAAGTGAACGTTCGACGAAGCCCGGGAACGGCTGCCACGCCGCAGACCAAGGTTGAATTTCGCGTGTAGAAACAGGCAGGCGCCGCCACAACCGATTCGCATGCGTGACAACCCGAGCCGGAATGGCTTCCGGTGTAAGTGCACGAACGTCAACCCGACGGATGGCCGCGGATGTTGCCGCGAACGCCGCTGTTTCACCCGCGTCCCAGGCGGGGGAAAGCGGCGCGGCAAGGACAGCCACCAACCAGGCCGACGCCAACCCGAACTCTAAATGCAAGTCGTTCACGGCCCCCTCCGACTTGAAAGGTTTGGAGTGTCGCGGCTAGGCAACGGTGTGAATCAATTCATTCTCCTCGATAGCCAACCACTGGTAACTGCAACTCGTGCCGGGGATTAAACTAAAGTAACACAGGCAGTTTTCCGGCGGGAGTTTCCATCGCAATGTTACATTTCACGAATGGTTGCCCTCAAAATGGGAGGGCGGCAGCGCCAGGAAGCAGTGAAAAAACCGGCAACGATGAGAATTTCCGTGGATCAACAACTCTACCTGCGCGCGGTGAACCTTTTCAATAACGCCACTTTCTTTGAAGCTCATGAGGTTTGGGAGGACGTTTGGCGTCCGGCGGTTGAGCCGGAAAGGAAATTTCTACAAGGGTTGATCCAGGTGGCGGTGGCGTTTCATCATCATTCCCGGGGGAATCTGGCAGGGGCCCGGTCCCTGCTGGAGCGGGGCCAGCGGAATTTGGCGGATTACCCCGGGGAATTTGGCGGAATCCACCTGGAAGCGCTGCGGCAATCGGTGGAACAATGGCGGCGAGCGCTGGCCGAGGGGAAACCTGTGCCTCCCTTTCCGCAGCTTTAGCTCGCGTCCCGAGGAGACGCAGCCAGTTGCGTCTCTACAGAAAGCGCTTATCTAATTCTGTCCATGCGACTGGCATTCAATTGGCAGTGCTAGAATCAGAATCACAATCCTGGTGAGCCCACCTTCGATCAAGCCGCCCCGAGCTGGCACCACGAAATTCGATGCCGTGCCACTGCTTGATCTGCATCGCCAATACAGGAAGATTCGCGAAGAGATTCTGACGGCGATCGAGCGCGTCTGCTCCTCGCAACAGTTCATTCTGGGAGTGGAGGTGGAAGCACTGGAGCATGCGATCACGGCTTTCACCGGTGCGGGAGCGGCGGTGGGCTGCGCTTCCGGCACGGATGCGCTTTGGCTGGCGCTGGTCGCGGCGGGAATTCGGCCCGGCGACGAGGTAATCACTACTCCCTTCAGCTTCTTTGCCTCCGCCAGCGCGATCATGCGAGCTGGGGCACGGCCGGTTTTTGTGGACATCGATCCGTTGACCTTCAACCTGGACGCCGCCTGCGTGGCGGCAAAACTCAGGCAAGGCGGCGCCTTCAAAGTGCGCGCGCTGCTTCCTGTCCATCTGTATGGGCAGTGCGCCGAGATGGACGCCCTGCAGCGGGTGGCGGATGAATTCCGCCTCACCATTGTGGAAGACGCTGCCCAGGCGATGGGAGCCGTCTGGCGGGAAAAGCGGGCGGGAGCGTTGGGCTCCGCCGCTGCCTTCAGCTTTTATCCCACCAAGAACCTCAGCGCTTACGGGGAAGCGGGACTTTTGACCGTACGCACGCCCCTGCTTGCCGAACAGGCGCGCCGTCTGCGCAACCATGGCAGCTCGCGACGCTATTTCCACGAGGAGATCGGCTGGAACAGCCGCATGGATGCGATTCAGGCCGCAGTTCTGCGCGTGAAGCTGCCGCACATCGAAGAGTGGAATCGGCAGCGGCGGGAGCGCGCCGCAGTCTATGACCGGCTGCTGCTCGCTGCCGGACTTGCATCCGCCGGAGACGATTCGCCGATACATTTGCCCGAAACCGACCCGCAAGCCCAGCATGTTTTTCACCAGTACGTAGTGCGGGCGCGGCGCCGGGACGAACTGCGGACGTTCCTGACCGGGCGCATGATTGGCACCGAAGTTTACTATCCTGTGCCCCTGCACCGGCAACCTTGCTTTGCCTATCTGGGGTATGGCGAAGGCGATTTGCCCAGATCGGAACGCGCCGCACGGGAAGTCCTGGCACTGCCCATGTTTCCCGAGTTAAGCGAAGCGGAGCAGAGTTGGGTAGTGGAGAGTATGGCGGAGTTCTATTCCTAGCTGCTTTCCGCCGTTCGCCGTTGGCGGCTGCGCGCTCCTCAGTTCAGAGACCTCCCCTTGTTCACCCGCTTCGCTTGTGACGCGGTGCTGCTTGCGCCGGCGTTTCGCCGGGCCCCAGCACGCGGTGGACGATAGGGGTTTGCAGTTTGTACTTGCGCTCCACCACCTCGCCGTTATCATCCTTCACGCGCAGCACGAACACCGGCAGGGTGCCTTCTTTGTCAAAATTCTCCTGGGAAACCATAACCGGCAGGGTGCCGTTCAGATTGTGCTCGCGATAGGCGGTCTCGTAACGGTGCCGCTTCACATTCCAGGTGAAAACTCGAATCTGGTTGTAATCGAAGGGCATGCCATCCTTGGGGTCGGTGAGCAGTTCCAGATATTGCGGGACTTTTTGGTCTCCGTCCTGAACCTGATCGAGCACGAAGGAAGCCACGATGCGCTGGCCTTCGGCATACTCGGCAATTTCCAGTGGCACGTCGATATCCACCAGACGGCTGAGCACCCAGCCGACGTGTCCTTGCGGGTCGCGGATCAGCCACCAGTCTTCCATGGGAGGTGCAACCGCGGGGGCGAGGGCATGCGTATTCATGGCCGGGCGTGGCGCCGCGCCTGGCAAGTTCTTTTCTACCGTGGCGCGCTTCAGCAGAGACACCTTGGCACCCTGATCCAGTTGATACAGATGCTCGGTATCCCGGCCGGGATCGAGGTGAAGGTTGGTATCGTTGCGCGTGACGCCCGTCGCCTGCGGCGGATCGTTCTGCTCCTGTTGGGCTAGTTTCTGGAAGCCGTCAAAGACTTGTTGGGTTACCAGATAGCGTTGTTCGACCCAGCCCTCAGCGCCGCTGGCGGTGTGAACTCTGGCAAAGTGGCGATCACGCTCCAGGATTTCGACGCGCTCTCCATTCTTTACCACGCCAGTCTTGGCGTACACGGTGGCGACATGGTCGCGCAGAATGGCCTGAGGAGCGGAGACATAGGCAACTTCCCCGGCGCGGCGCCGGACATGTCCGCAACCGGAAAGCAGGAGTGCGAGGAGCATCAGCGGGAGCGGGATGGGCGCGCGCCTCAATCGGCGCAAGCATTTCACGGGAAGCACACGACAAATATAGCGCAGGAGAGAGACAAACCGTCAGGTTAGAACATGAGCAAGGCGTGCTTCGTCTAATCCCCGAAGCAGATGCCGATGGCGCGGGCGGTAGAGACCAACTCGCCATGCGGTTTCACGAGCTTCAACCGGCCAATGGCCTTGGACATGTCCACCGGCTCGATGCGCTGGCAGCGCAGGCTGACCATCTTGCCGAAATCGCCCTGGGCAATCAAATCCACGGCGGCCACGCCGAAGCGCGTGGCCAAGACCCGGTCGAACGGCGTAGGCGTGCCGCCGCGCTGGATGTGGCCGAGCACGCTGACCCGCACTTCCTTATGGGAAACGGCGGCGATCGCGGCTCCGATGATGTTGCCAGCCGAGCCGAAGTGACGATTCTCCCGCAACTCCACCGGCAGCTTGACACCCTCGGCCACCACCACGATGGTGAAGTGCTTGCCGAAGCCCTCGCGCGATTTCACGTAATCGCAGATCTTCTCAATGGTGAAAGGGATCTCCGGAATGAGAATCACGTGAGCGCCGCCGGCCATGCCCGAAGCAATGGCGATCCAGCCCGCATCGCGGCCCATGACTTCAATCACCATCACTCGGTGATGCGATTCCGCCGTGGTATGGATCTTGTCGACCGCATCCGTGGCCGTGTTCACGGCCGTATCAAATCCGAAGGTGAGTTCGGTGGACGAGAGGTCGTTATCGATGGTCTTGGGCACGCCCACGATCTTCATGCCTTTTTGAAAAAGCTCGAGGCCGATGGTTTGCGAGCCGTCTCCGCCAATGGTGATAATCGCGTCGATACCAAGCTTGGCGGCGTTGGCGATGATCTCGGGGGAGATATCCTTGACCACTTCCTTGCCATTTTCGATGGTCTTGTACTTGAAAGGATTGCCGCGGTTGGTCGTACCCAGGATGGTCCCGCCGCGAGGCAGGATGCCGCTCACTGATTTGAGCGTGAGCTCGAACGATTTCTCCGGCCAAATGAGGCCGTCGAAGCCGTCGGGAATGCCCATCACCTTCCATTTGTATTTCAGGATGGCGGCTTTGACGGCGGCGCGAATGACGGCGTTGAGGCCGGGTGCATCTCCGCCTCCGGTGGATATACCTATGCAGCGAATGTCAGACATAAGTGACTTTATGCGCTGACCCAGGCTTCAACCTGCGTCATCTTGTATAGATGTTGATCTTTCCGGATGGCGACATGGCCTAGGAAAAGATTGTAGAGTGTGCGCGGTAAACCTGTAAACCCGGCCGGGTTACTGCACAGTAATTTCAAGCGACCCCGTGGCCGAGCTGGTGGTCGCCGTGATGGTCGCGGTGCCGGTCTGCGGACCAAAAGTCGCCAAGTTGCTCGCTGGATTTGCGAAGTCGACGATGCTGGTATTACTCGAAGTCCAAGTTGTCGAGCTGGTCACATCCGTGCCGCCGAAGGAAGCATCGAATTGCTGACTGGTTCCGTGGGTGAAGGTTCCACAGGGGCTGACGGTAATCCCCGTGGGTGCGGTCGCGGTTGCGCTGCCGGTCACTCCGTTATAAGTCGCCGTGATCGTAACCGCGCCGCCGCTGCCAACCGCAGTGACGTCTCCCAGCGTTTGTGCGCTAACGCTCACGGCACACCCATTCGAGCTGCTCCAAATTGCGGAGTTCGTCACGTCGCTGGAAGAGTTGTCGCTAAAAGTGGCTTCCGCCTTCAACTGCTGCGATTGCCCCTGAGACAGCGTGACCGTGTTTGGAATGACGTTCACTTGAGTAGGCGAGTTGACGAAGAACCCCTTGCAACCCACCCCGAAAGCAAAGATCAAAAGGACCGTGAATGCAGCCAGGATGGGGAGTTTTCGTCTCTTGCTTGGCATCATTAAAGCTCCGGACAAAGGCCCTTTCTGAGGGGACCGCCTGCTGGGCGGGCGCGAGAAAATAATTGTAGCAGAGACCGCGGGCGGCCCGGGACACGGAGGGACAAGAGAAAACTTCTTCCCGGATGAGAATGTAAAAGAATGTAATTGCTGAAAAAGGACGAGGCGCGTGTGGCTCCGGCTTTAGTTCGTTTTCTTCGCTTTCGCGATGCGTTCGTCAATCGGCTTGCGCCCGGCAAAGCCTTCGCTGGCGCCGTGCCAGTGGGTGATTCCCTTTTCGCCCAATTTCCAACAGAGCAATACGGTCTCGCCATCCACCACACAAGGGAAATCGAGCAGGCCGATGTCCAAATCTTTTACTTGCACGCCGATGGCGTCGATTTCGGCGAGCGCATCCTTCACCCGATGGATCGCTTTCTCGCGCTCGGCTTTGCGGCGGGCGAGATGGACGATATCTAGACAAGTACCGCCGTTGAGAAATACCCGGTGGGCAACTTCCTGGAATTCGGCATCGACGGATTCCATGAGCTTCTTGCCGTCAAGGGCCGTGCGCAGCAGGGACTCCAAAGTGGGGAGCAGGCTTTCGGCTTCTTGGAAAGTAAAGCTACGGTCGGACATTTGAATTCATTCTAAATCATTTGGCTTTTGTCAGTCGCCGGTCGGCTGAACCTTGCGGATTGCCTCGCTTCGCTCGGCGGACAGCCGAAGGCGGCTGTCCCCACGTGATCTCGACTGAGGACTGGCTTACTGAATTTCCAGCATGCGATCCAGCGCGACCCGCGCCCAGTGCTTCACGTCGTCTTTGACCTTGATCTGGTTCACTACGTTGTCGTCTACCAGATTTTCCAGCGCCCAGCACAGGTGCTGCGGCGAAATGCGGAACATGGTGGTGCAGAGGCAACCGGAATCGTCGAGCGTAATGACTCGTTTACCTTCCGCGGCGAACTCTTTGCCCATGCGGTTGACCAGATGAATTTCCGTGCCCACCGCAAACATGCTGCCGGACGGGGCGTTGCGAATCATCTTCAGCAAGCCCTCGGTCGAACCGATGCCATCGGCCTTCTGGCAAACTTCCCAGCGGCATTCGGGATGCACAATGACCTGAATGCCAGGATATCTGACGCGGACGTTGTCCACGTGCTCGGGCAGAAAGCGTTGGTGGACAGAACAGTGGCCTTTCCAGAGAATGACTTTGGCGGCGCGCAGACGTTCGGGCGTTAATCCGCCGCCGATCATGAAAGGATCCCAGACCACCATTTCATTCAGCGAAATGCCCATGGCGTAGCCGGTATTGCGGCCGAGGTGCTGGTCGGGCAGAAACAGAATCTTCTTATTCTTCGCGAAGGCCCATTTGAACGCGCCCGCCGCATTCGAGGAAGTGCAGACCACGCCGCCGCGTTCGCCGCAAAAAGCCTTGATAGCGGCTGCGGAATTCATATAAGTGACTGGGGTGATGCCCTGGCCTTCCTCGGTGGTCAGGCCGCCCCGCACCAATTGTTCCCAGCAATCTTCCACTTGGCCAATCTCGGCCATATCGGCCATCGAACAACCGGCGTTGAGATCGGGCAGGATGGTCACTTGGCCGGGATGGCTGAGCACGTCGGCGCTTTCCGCCATAAAATGCACGCCGCAGAAGATGATGTACTTGCTTTTGGCTTGCGCGGCTTGTTGCGCGAGTTTGTAAGAGTCGCCGCGGAAATCGGCGAAACGGATGACTTCATCGCGCTGGTAGTGGTGCCCCAGGACGATGCATTCGCGGCCCAATTGCTTGCGGGCGGCGGCAATGCGCTCGTCCATGGTGTGGTCGGGCAGGACGAGATAGTTTTCTAAACTGCAAACTTCTGTTGCCGTAGCCATCGTTGGTCACGCTTTCAGCTCCAAGCACGGGCAGGCACGCTATGCGCGCACTCCGCTCGAACTGGAACGGGGATGTTGAAAGCCTCTCAGCGGCTCCAGCCGGTTCACTGCGCGTTAGACGTAGCGGAGCTACGTCTCAACAAAATCCGCGCCCAACCAGCGGGGTTGTTGAAGCCACCAGTGGTTCTTTTGCTACTTAGTTGGATGCTCGGAACCGGCCTAGGTGTCACTTTCTTTAGCCACCGGATATGAGCGATCCAGCCACTATTCTGCACGTTGCGCGCCGGGGAAGCAAGGACTTAAAGACGCGGGCGGGGCGCCCGCACCACATCACTTTGCCTGGGATGGGTCGGGCGAAGTCGCGCTGTCTACGTCCACATGCAAGCCCCGCGCGACATCGATTCCCGGCGGATAGCATTGGCTATCCGGGTTGTAGCCTTGGCATGCGGCGGCAACGTCCGGCCTTTTCGGCGATTGCACGAATTGCCAAATATCCGCAAGATCGATGCCGCTGGCCGAGGGACTAGGAACCGGCTGTGGGAAAACGCATCCCGGCGACGGCGGGCAGCCGTCATTGGTCACGAAATAGACAATCTTCCGGGTGCCCGCATTCTCCCGAATATCCTCAGCCGTCACCACGCTCACGCCGGGCGATTCCTGCGCTCCGATGCCGGAGCAGTAGATCCCGGCGCGAAAGCCGGCGGCCACTACGCCATCCACCCAGGCATGAATGTAAGCTCGCTGCTCCGGCAACATGCGTCCGCCTTGCTCTTGGTCGAGGAAAATAATCGTGCCCTGGCGAAAACCCTCGCGCCGCGCCGAGGCTGCCGCCGCCTGCGCATCCGATTTCCCTAACGATTTGGCTTGCGCGGGGTTCTTCAACTCGGCGTACAGCCTGCCGTTGAACAGCACCAGAAAGCCGAATCCGGCGGAGGCCACAGCTCGGCGCTTGCCAGTCCAGGTGTTGATTTTTTCTCCCGGCGGATTGTTCAACCAGTAGCCGGTGAAAGAAAACGTCTGGCGCAGGGCTTTCAAGTTCGCATCGCCGGGATAGTCGTTGCGGTCGAAACCGAGGAAGGAGTTGTCACGCCCCGCGGCAGAAGATTGTGGCAACAATCTCGGCACAAACGTTGCCGCGAGCAGAAACAAGATAATCAAAACTGAGATTTTCATGCCTGGGACTTACTTTCAAGATGGGAGTGTATGGCGTCCAATTCCTCTGGCTCGAAAGTTTTCTTGCCTCGTCGAGCACTGGGATGAGGCAGGAAAACCAAAATCCGCGAGGCTCCATGCAACACAACGGGGCCGAACAACCGATTCACAACTGGCCGGCCGACCTCATGCATACGGCAAACGGCGTCCCGAGCTACTCTGCCGTACACAATAAGCACCCTCGCCGCCGCCATTTCAAGGACCTTCCCAAGATACCTGTTTGGGCAAAAGCGGAGGGCGCTGTCAACGCCTAGCTCGCCGCGCGATTTGCAATGCACTACTTCCGTCAACGCAAAATCCACGCCTGGCACGACCGCGCCTCGTTCCTTTTGCAATATCTCGGAAGCCCGGTTACGGGCAGACGACCAAAAGCGGACCTTGCGGCCAGAATAGCCATCGTCCCGAAGCACCTTGCCGTCTTTCACCCAGCCACTTGACGGGGTAAAGCGATTTTGGAAGAAATCAACAATCCGTTGGTCTGCCCATTCCTGTTCATTGCCAGTTGGAAATACCTCGTGCTCATCAATTGACGGATTCGAGCTGACGAAAAGTACAGGCGCGTGTTCGATCTGCCCTAACCACGGCTCTGGAATCTGAAACGTGGCATCTGTCTGTATGGCAACAATCTCTTGACAGTCGTGAAGATCGATCTTGTGATTGCGGAGATCCCTAACGACGGGGCAATGGGCAATTTCCAACAACAGTTCGTTCGGGCTCACCATCACTTTGAATTCTACACAGCTCGGACGCTAACCCACGGCCATTGAATGTGGGGCATGAAGAGATTCGTTACCCGCCGATGTGCACCATGGTTCGCGAAGCCGGGACGAAATCCGGCTCGCCGATGTGGTGGCGTTGCTCCTTCTTCTCGACCACGCCGCGGATAAATTCCGCCAGCTCCTGGTCGGAGGCTCCGCGGCGCATCCGCCCATAGAGGTCATGATCCCAGACGGAGAACAAGCAAGTCCGAATCTTGCCGTCGGAAGTGATGCGGATGCGGCTGCAATGTCCGCAAAAAGGATGAGAAACCGGGGCGATGATGCCGATTTCGCCGACCCCGTCGTCGAAGTGGAAGCGGCGGGCGGTTTCGCTGCGGGCGTGCGGGATTTCGACCAGAGAGCGGTACTCGCCCATGCGGCGCAGGATTTCGTCCAGCGTGACCACCGTCGCCGGCGACCAGGTGCGGCCCTCTTCCAGCGGCATGAATTCGATGAAGCGGACAATGACTCCCTCTTCGCGAGCGAACATGCCGAAGGGGATGATTTGATCTTCATTGAAGCCGCGCATCAGCACGCAGTTCACTTTCACCGGCCAGAGTCCGGCGCGACGGGCGGTACGGATGCCGGCCAACACGTTGTCGTAGCCCTTGGGCACACGGGTGATGCGGGCGAAGCGGTCGGGATCGACTGCGTCCATGCTGACGGTAATGCGATTGAGGCCGGCGTCTTTGAGTGGATGCGCCATGTCCGCGAGCAGGTCGCCGTTGGTGGTCATAGCGAGATCGAGCGGTTCGCCGTCCGCAGCGCGCAGCTTGGCCAACTCGCGCACGAAATCGACCACGCCGTTCCGCAGTAATGGCTCGCCGCCGGTAATCCGGATCTTCGTGATTCCCAGGCCAGTAAGCACCTGCGCCATGCGCAGATAATCCGCGAAGGGCAGATCGCCGTAGAGCGCACCTTCGTTCCCGGTGCGGCAGTAAACGCACTTGTAGTTGCAGCGATCGGTGATGGAGATGCGAAGATCGCTGATGGCGCGGCCGAATTTGTCGGTTAACGGCATGCTGCGGGCAAACTCTCTAGAGACGTAGCTAGCTACGTCTCGACGGAGGAAGGAATACACGGACAGGCGGAACAATCCCGGCGGGCCGCTTCCTTTCCAATGGCTTCTCGTCGAAGCCGGGAGGCGCGAGCGTTTCCACCCACACCCTCGGGAAACGCGCGGCGCAGGCTCTCGCCCGCGTGCTCGCTCCCTCGCCGCTACAGCCGGGTATGCCCGAAGGCCGCAGCGGTCGGAAACTCAGCCTTCATTATAGCGGCGTAGCTCCGCGAGATGGTAATTTCTAACGACCCGGCCAATCAGCCAAGAAGCGGTTTTTGAGGAACGGCAATTCTGTGCGCCGGGTTCAGGAGAGCAGCGTGGGAAAACGTTGGATGTGCACCGCATGCGTCATTGGTTTGCTTTTCGCTTCACAATTTCTTCGCGCCGACCAGATTGTCCTGCAAAATGGCGACCGGTTGACGGGATCTATTACGAAATCGGACCGCAAGAACCTCGTAATCAACACCGAATTCGCAGGGGAAGTCACGGTGCAGTGGCCGGCGATTCAGCAGATCAATTCCACCCAGCCGCTGCATGTGGGGTTGAAGGATGGTCAGACCGTTTCGGGGCCGGTGAAGACCGCGGACGGCGGTTTCCAAGTTGAGGTCGCCGGCAAGCCGGTCGTCACCATTCCGAAGGATAACGTGATCTTCATGCGCAATGAAGCCGAGGAGGCGGCTTATGACAAGGCGCTGCATCCGAGCCTGCTGCAAGGTTGGGCCGGCGGCGCGGCTGTGAGCTTCGCCCTGACCGGCGGCAACAGCGAGACCGAGAATCTGGCGCTGGCCTTCACCGCCGATCGCAAAACCGCGCACGACCACATCGGTTTGTACGCAAACTCAGTGTTTTCCACCAATAACGCTCCCGGCGCCGTTCCGGCAACCGCCGCTAACGCAGTACAAGCGGGGACGCGCTATGATCGCAACTTTGGTTCGCGGGCGTTCAGTTTCGTGGGCGCGGATTTTCAGACCGATGCTTTGCAGTCTCTCGATTTGCGTTCCGTCATCAGCGGCGGAGCCGGGTTCCACGCCATCAAGAACGCGCGCACCACGTTGGATCTGCTCGGGGGACTCAACTACACGCGGGAAGATTATTCCACGCTGCAACGGAACCTGGTGGCGCTCAACGTGGGCGAAGAACTAACGCAAAAGCTTGGAGCAGCCACCCTGCTGACCGAAAAGCTCTATGGCTATCCAGACCTCAACGAGGCCGGGCAATACCGCGCCGCTTTTAATTTTGGGACGGTGACCAAACTGAAGAAGTGGCTGGGCTGGCAGAATGCGTTTGGGGCGATCTACGTGACGAATCCGCCGGCGGGCAGGAAGACAGATGACATTCAGCTGACCACGGGGTTGAATCTGTCGTTCAGCCACTGAAGCCATTTGGCAGATGTGCGACGGCCGCGAGCGCTTGCAGGTCTGGTTTTGGTCGCGAACCATGAGAGCAAGTTTCGGGGGTGAGCGGACTGAGAATGCAGAACTGACAATTTTGCCGGTCTGGCCCGGCCGGAGCCCGCGACGTTGAGCCTTCGCGCCTTCGTGTAATATCGGTACCTGGCATGGACGCCATCATCCAAGCGGTAGAACTGCGCAAAACCTATCGCGTCGGCAAGGTCGATGTACCTGCCTTGCGCGGAGTCTCCTTCAGCGTGCAAAAGGGCGAATTCGTGAGCGTGGTCGGGCCGTCGGGCAGCGGCAAGTCCACACTGTTTTATCTGCTGGGCGGACTCGCACAGGCGGATTCCGGCCACGTGGTCATCGACGGCGACGATTTTTCCAAGCTTTCCGACGCCCAGCGCACGCGCATGCGCAAGCGCAAGATTGGATTCGTTTTCCAGAAATTCAATCTTCTCCCCTCGCTCGATGCCCGGTCGAATATCGACATTGCCCTCGACATTGCCGGTCCCGACGGAAATCGCGATCCGGCTCATTTCGAAAGAATCGCCGGACTGCTGGGGCTGACCAAACGTCTCCATCACCGCCCGGCTGAGCTTTCCGGCGGCGAGCAGCAGCGGGTGGCGCTGGCGCGGGCCCTGATCAACAAGCCCGCCATCGTGCTGGCCGACGAGCCCACCGGCAATCTGGATACCAAGAACTCCGATATTGTGCTGGGCATGCTGCGGCAATCCAACCGCGAGTTGGGCCAGACCGTGCTCATGATCACGCACAACCCGGCGGCTGCGGCTTACGGCGACCGCATCATTCACATGCGAGACGGCGAGATCGTTTCGCCGGAGAAAGATCCGCAGTGGACGGGGCATGAATAGCCTGTGGGCTGGCCGTGTCTCGACGGCGGAGAGTATCAGGCGGTTGGAGGCTTCGCGATGGCATGCACATCTGTAGCAAAACGAATCAGCCCCATGCTGGCGACCGCCGATATGGAAGAAACCATTTCGTTTTACCAGAACGTGCTTGGTTTTACCGCAACCATGAAATCGCCAGGGTATTCGATCGTGGAGCGAGATGGCCAAACCATACACTTCCAGAAAGCGGCGTCCGAGGAGGTTATGAAGTGTGTCCGTGGACATGCCGAGATATACATCGAAGTTTCTGGGATTCATGTTTTGTGGGAGCATGTGCAAACCTTCAAAAATCGTCACAGAATCCGGGATTTATTCGACAGGGAATATGGGATGACCGAGTTCCACATTGAAGATCCAAATGGGTGTTTGGTGTTTGTCGGAGAGCCCACTTCCAAACGAAACTGACGCCGACATTTTGAAACGGAACGACCGCAGGCGCTTTTCATTGCTCGGTTTATGCATGTCGTTTATAATCAGTGCTTAAACGTCGAGGGATAGAGCACTTGTAATTACAAAAAAGGGCGGGAGTAACTCAGTGGTAGAGTGCGACCTTGCCAAGGTCGAAGTCGCGGGTTCAAATCCCGTCTCCCGCTCC
>Ga0209415_10007733_pt1 | contig 18718 bp, 21 predicted proteins | sample PeaSoiSIISIP2007_FD_187696 | JGI IMG/M metagenome (GOLD analysis project Ga0209415, IMG submission 187696) | Peat soil microbial communities from Weissenstadt, Germany - SII-SIP-2007 (SPAdes) (version 2) | ecosystem: Environmental > Terrestrial > Soil > Wetlands > Peat | place: Germany...
CCTCCCGCGCCCATTAGCTCCAGGCGCCTAGACGGACAAAGATCATTCACGGATGAACTCCAACCGCATTGGGTTTCTACGCACGCTCGGTGCTTGTGTGCGAGGCGAGGCACCACCCGGATGGCGGTAGTACAAGGCACCAGGACAAAGTCCCCGACTGCGGGGAACTGAAACGCTGAACTTACTCGGAACTATACAAAGAGAAACAATATGAATGTTGGACCCGGAAATCCCTCCGGAGGCGGAGGGAGAGGTAGACGGCGACGCGGACGTCGCCCATCGAATCGCTCGGGACAGCCCGGCGGTCGCGATCGTCAGCAACTCAGCGGTATCTACAGCGCTCCCATGGATCACAGCTATCGCGGCGCGCTCGGCGGAGACAAAGGGCCGCGCGGCCGAGGCGGACGTCCCGGCTTCGCTCCGTCTTACGCCCCCGTGGATCCCGAACCGCTCCCGCCGAACGAGGATGCCAACTCGCGCATCTTCGCCTTCGTGGACGATCTGTTTTTCCAGGCCAAGATTCAGGAGACGGCGCGCAAGCTGAACGTCAAGGTCGAGTTCGTCAAGAACGAAAAAGATATGTTGGAGCGGATCAAGCAGAACGGCGAAGAGAAGCCGTCGCTGGTCATCTTCGACATGAATAACGCCAACGCCAAGCCACTGACGCTGATTCCAAAACTCAAAAGCAAGCTGAAGAAGACTTCGATCATCGGCTTTCTATCCCACGTGCAGGGCGACCTGAAGCAGAAGGCCCACGAGGTGGGATGCGACATGGTATTGCCGCGCTCCGCCTTCTCCCAGAACCTGCCCCAATTGCTGCGCCGCCACGGCGCCCCAGAAGACGAAGCCGCGGCAGAGTAATGTAGGCGCGAGCGTCCCCGCTCGTGCGGCCAGCACATGGAACCCGCTGTCGTCCTGAGGCAGCAGTCCTTGGCAGGTCAGAGAACGCTCCCCATCTCCGCCGTCATCCGCGCGAGTCAGAGAAAGCTCTCCACATCCGCTGTCATCCTGAGGCAGCGGAGTCCTTGGCGGAGCCAAGGACTCCCAACGAAGGATCTCTGTACTGCGACAGCGCCCGGAAGATGAAACCGCCGCAGGGTGACCTCAGGGGGAACGCCGCGCACCTCCGCCGTCATCCGAGGGCGAGTCAGAGAACGCTCTCCACCTCCGCCGTCATCCTGAGGCAGCGGAGTCCTTGGCGGAGCCAAGGACTCCCAACGAAGGATCTCTGCACTCCGATAGCGCCAGAAGATGAAACCGCCGCAGGGTGATCTCAGAGAACGCCCCTCACCTCCGCCGTCATCCTGAGGCAGCGGAGTCCTTGGCTCCGCCAAGGACTCCCAACGAAGGATCCCTACCCCCTTTTGGAACACCAATCCGCAAAATCATGATCGGATGAAAGCCCACGCCGTGAGGCTCCTCAGTTGATCAAATGGGGCGCAGCAAGATTAATGAATTCTCGAGACGTAACAACCTTTGTCTTCTTCCAGAACCTCGGAAAGTGCCTCGGATTGCCCGTCACTAAGTAGTCCGCCCCCGCCGCATCGGCGCATTCTAGGAAGATGTTGTCGTCGGGATCGCTTGTAACTTCCAGATGGCGGGTTGGAACCACGGTGTGGCTGTGGTTCTTGATCAGTTGGAGCAGTTGCTGGCGGATGCCCTTGCGAATGCGAAGTTCCGGCCGGCCAAGCACACTCCGATACTCCGCGAGGATGGGACGCGAAACGTACAGGCGAGCCGGTTTGGTAATTGCCAGCAGCAGGACCGCGCGCTGAAGGCCCTCCGGCTTCAGGGCAGCGGAAATCTGCACGTTTGTATCGATTACCAGACGCAGAGGAAGCATTACCGCTTCGATTTCCGGGACCGCGAAGCCTTGATGATTCGGTCGATCTGCCGCGAGGTTAATGTACTCGTCCCATTCCGCTCCGACTCCTCACCGATGACTCTCAAGACCTCAGGCTCGGGCGCAGCCAGCTTGATGTAATCCCGGATACTTAGCAGTACGGCCTTGGGCGTACCCCGCTTCTCGATCACCAGCGACCGGCGCTCGTCATCGACGCGACGCAACAGCTTTCCGAAATTCGCCCGGGCATGCAACGCAGAAACCACGATCGCGCCATTCTTACCGGTGGTTCTGCTGGACATAAACTCCTCAGTTCAGTTATCTGAACTGTACAGTTCAACAAGAGAGGCAGTCAATCCCTTAGGAGCCATCCAGATTCCGCTGGATGGAATGACCGTCACGGCATCCGACTTCTATGTGGACATTGCCAGCAATGCGAGATAACATACCCAGCCGCCGGGTCGTTTCCCTCGATCAACAGGGCTGGAAGCTACCCAGGAGGCTGTACCGCGCCATGATCCACAAGAAGCGTTCTCCAAGCCTAATTCGCATCTGCTTGCTATTTGCCATCGCCATGACGCTGGCCGTCCCCGCTTCCGCCGAGTGGAAAGAGAAGGTGCTCTACAGCTTTCAGGGCGGGACGGACGGCTCGTTGCCAGCAGGCGGCGTGATCTTCGACAAGGTAGGCAATCTATATGGTGCAACTATCGAAGGTGGTTCGACAGCCTGTCCTCCGGGGTGGTGCGGCACGATCTATCAATTGAGTCCGCCCACGCAGAAAGGTGGTCAATGGACCGAGACGGTGCTGTACGTGTTCAAGGGACACGACCAGAACGACGGATCGAGTCCGTCGGGCGGCCTGATCGCCGACAGCGCGGGGAACTTCTACGGAGTGACGGGTTATGGCGGCAGCGGTCTATGCGTGTTGTTCGGGACAGCGACGGGATGCGGTACGGTGTTTAAGCTGTCGCCGCCCGCTCAGAAGAGCGGGGCGTGGACGGAAACCGTGTTGTACAACTTCCGGGGCGGGAAGGATGGCGACCTGCCCGGCGGGCCATTGGTATTTGACAGTGCCGGCAATTTGTATGGGGCAACGGAGTTTGGCGGAGGAAAAGGTGCGACCTGCAATGCGTTCTACGGCGGCAACTGCGGAACGGTGTTCAAACTGAGTCCGCCGAAACAGAAAGGCGGCAAGTGGACAGAGAAAGTGCTGCACAGGTTTGCAGGTGGTACGGACGGAGCCAATCCCAACGGTGGCCTGCTCTTGGATGGCAAGGGCAATGTCTACGGAACGACGGTAGGAGGCGGAGGCACGGGTTGCCAAGGGCCTGGGTGCGGTACGGCCTTTGAGCTCAAACCGCCTACGAAGACGGGCGGTGGATGGAATGAGAAAATGCTGCACCACTTCACGGACGGTAACGACGGAGCTGGCCCTAACGGAGACTTGATCTTCGATGCCAAGGGATCACTATACGGCACAGCGGGCGGGGGTGGAAGACAAGGAGTGGGTGTTGTTTTCAGTCTCGCGGCCAAGCCTCGCGGCGTGTGGGTCGAGTCGGTACTGCACAATTTCACGATCAACAAGGGCGGTAGGAATCCCTGGGGCCCCGTTACATTCGACTCGTCCGGTAGTCTTTACGGCACGGCTCACGCAGCCGCAAGTGACAAATTTGGTGGAGTGGTCTTTGCAATGAAACGCGGAACCGGCGGAAAGTGGTCCTTTGCCGTGCTTTACAACTTCGCTGGCGCCCCGGACGGAGCATACCCCGTAAGCAGACTGATCTTCGATCCGTTCGGAAATCTCTACAGTACAGCGCAAGGCGGCGGCACCGGACAGGCATGTCAAGGGGGTTGCGGTGCCGTGTTCAAGCTCAGCCCGTAAGAAACAGACCGGCGGGTGGGCCACCCTTTATGGCAAGCCGATAAACCAAATCTGGGGGTGCCCCGTTCTTTCGCGTTCTGTGCGAAAGGGCGGGCGCTGGCAGCGTCGCAAAGGGCGGGTGGCCCAGACTATGGGATTCGTTTGACTCTCGAGGGTGCCCCGTCCAAGCTCGCTTGGGCGGGGCCTTCCCCTGGATGACCGATGAACTCTGGCGGAATCCGGGGACGGACGCGATGTCCCCAATTTCTTGACCTACTTAAAATCGCTCTCGGCACAGTCCGGATTCCCAAATTGGAACCAGCTCAGCTGCCCTCACCGCTTTTCTCTTGCTCTCATCCTCCATTTACGATAATATGTCAGTACATAGATTATCTATAAGATAATCTAGATCTTTGACAACCTATCCAGTGAGAGCCGTTCCGGAAGGGAACGCGCAGGCAACGATGCCGACGTAACTCCAATGTTTCCAAGATTTTGCCTCTAACTGGCGGGTGGCCCAGACTATGGGGTTCGTTTGACTCTCGAGGGTGCCCCGTCCAAGCTCCGCTTGGGCGGGGCTTTCCCTGGACAACCGATGAACTCTGGCAGCATCCGGGGAGGGACGCGATGTTTCCCCATTCCGGGCGCCAGAAGTGGTGACCGTCCCACCTGTCCCGTTTTCCTTCCCAAGCAGCCATCTTTCTGATCTAACCCAGGCCTCAGACCACGCCGTGTTGACACAGAATACATGCGCACATATACTGTGTTGATGAATGTCACGCTATCCATTGATGAACAGCTCGTCGCCCGTGCGCGCAAGAAGGCGGATGCCTTAGGCAAGAGTCTCAATCAGCTGATCCGCGACTACCTGCAAAAGCTGGCTGGCGGCGACGACTCCGAACGAAGCATCGAGGAGTTCAAGCAACTCTCTGGCCGCGGCCATTCCCGCGGCTGGCGCTTCGATCGAAACGAAATTCATGAGCGCTCGTAGCTTCTTCGATACCAATATTCTTGTCTACGCCGACGACAAAGCTGCACCGGCGAAGCAACGACTGGCTCTCGACCTGGTTGCTGAGCACCGCCGTGCCGGCACCGGCGTCGTGTCGTTGCAGGTCCTTCAGGAGTATTTCGTCACCGTCACTCGCAAGTTTCACGTTGACCCGCGCATCGCTCGCCGCAAAGTCGAACTGCTGGCTGAGTTCGATGTCGCCGCACCCGAGGTCGCGGACATTCTGGCCGCTATCGACCTGCACCGGCTCCACGGATTTTCCTTCTGGGATGCCCTGGTCCTGCGGGCCGCCAAACAGGCTGGCTGCCGCGTAGTTTTCTCAGAAGATATGCAGGAAGCGCGAGAGATCGATGGCGTTCACATCGTAAACCCATTCCTTTAGCGGCTTTGGCGCCAAATTCCCAATTTGGAACCTCCTGCGCAGTCCGTCCACTCTACGCTTGACCTCATCCTTTAACTACGATAATATTGTAAAGAGTTGGTTATCTATAAGATAATCTTTGATCTTTGACAATCCGACCGTGGACTCAGCTTCTAGGCAGTTCTGACAGCTGGGACCGACCAGTTCTGGCCAAGGCGAAGACGTCCCAAGCGGAACTGCAGGTATTCTGGAACCGACGTAACTCGCTTGTTTCCAAGATTTTGTCTCTAACTACCTTAAGAACCATAGATCTAGGAGGCAAGAAAATTTGCGGTCCTTTGTTTTCTAGATTTTGGGCCGAAACGAGAGTTTTTTTTGGCCAAAATTATGCACCACAATGTGTGCAGTTGAACCAGAAACTTGGCGTTCACGGTGGACCAAGCTCCAGCCGCGAAGCCGCATAAGAACGCAGCCCACGGCGCAACTTGAAATAGTCCAAGGGCAGCCCTATCCCGGAGGCCATTGCAAATTTCGCCCGCCCAGCAAGTGCACGTGCAGGTGAAAAACGGATTGCCCGGCACGCGGGCCAACGTTGAGTACAGTGCGGTAGCCATCCTCGATGCTGCGCTGGCGCGCGATGTTGGCGGCGGCGAGTTGGCAGTAGCCGATGAGCTCGGCATCCTCGGCCAGCGCTTCTTTCAGCCCGCGAACGTGCTTCTTGGGAACGACGAGGACGTGCGTCGGGGCTTGCGGATTAATGTCGTCGAAGGCGTAGGTATGTTCGTCTTCGTAAACTTTCTTGGAAGGTATTTCCCCGCGAATGATGCGGCAGAACAGGCAGTCGTTCATGACACCGTCCACAGTTCGAAATTTGGAGACACGCCGCAACGCGGAGGTCGCCAGGACGGGGAAGGCGCGTGCCCACTATACCCGATCGGAGAAAGTTTTGCAGTGCGAGTTCTGGTTCCGAGTGATTCGATTTCCGAGGGTTTAATTCAGATTTAGAGCGTTTAGCGGCCTTTTAGTCGAGTCTAACCAGGAAAATCGAACCCTGCGGAGTTTGCGTGTTGTGAGCAACCTCCTCGGCCCGCTTGCGATCGTCATCCTGCACCCGCACTCGCACCCACCAGTCGCCGACCGGGCTGCTGAAACACTGCACCTTCGCGGTCTGATAGCGATGAGAAAGATGATCGGCTAACTTATCGGCGGAGTGCTCCTTCTCGAAAGCGCCGATTTGCACCCCCCATCTCCCACCGGTTTCCAAGGAAGACGGCGCGCTTAAAACCTCGATGCGCACCATGGCAACGCCCGCTTGCATGACGTCGATCTTCTTAGCCGCTGCCTGCGAGAGGTCGAGAATGCGGCCTTCTACGAAGGGGCCGCGGTCCGTAATCCGCACCAGAGCTGCGTCTCCGGTCTTCACGTTGATCACGCGCACGATCGACCCCAACGGAAGCGTGCGGTGGGCCGCAGTCATGGCGTGCATGTTGTAGACTTCGCCGTTGGAACCACGGCGGTTGTGATACGGGCCTCCGTACCAGCTGGCGAGACCAGTCTCTACCGATATCGGTTTCGCATTCTGCAAATTCCGGAATGCGTCGTCGTCTGATCGCGTGGCGACGGTTGCCTTTGTTGCGGGTTCGGCATTCACAGAGCTGGTGGTTGGAGCCGGCTCGCTGATCGGCGGAGGAGGCGGAACATCGACGTGTGCTTGCTTGTGTCCACCACAGCCCGTCAGCAGGAAGGAGAGAAGCAAAACGAAAATAGCGGTCGCAACGGGACTCTCAAAATTCCCAGCGGCACGGAGTGGGCAGCGCTCAAGATGACAACGCAACCAAGCGCTCACTTGTGAGGAGGCTGATTCTTTTCCATGTAGTCCGCGAGGTTGGCTAATTTCTCGGCTGCGATTCGCAACGCCTTGGTGGAGTGCTGGCGGACAGCGGGCACCACTTCGTCGTTCAGGTGAGCAACTAACTCCGCCGTCTCTTTCTCCACGGTAGCGGCTACCTCGGCTATCGATTTGTTGATACGCGCGGATGCTTCTTCCACCTTGCGGTTGAAGTCGTTCATGGAACTCCTTCGATCTCGTGAGCGCGTAAACGAGCACTCGTGGATTGCGGACGCCAGGCTCAGTCATTATTTCCTGCCGGGCAGGGAAGGTCAACGGGGAGGCATCCCGGGTCATACTCCCCGGTGTGATGAAAGAGGCGCGAGCCAGCGTTTCCGGCAGTTCAGGCTGATTGCAGTAGAATCGCGCCATGTGGCGTCCTCCGAGATCGTCTCATAGTTTGTGGTTTTAGAGTGCGCGAAGGTTGTATGCGAGCATAGATGACCCTGGAACAGGACACTTCGGAGTTGCCCGAGTCGGCGGGGAAGAACTGTTTTCAGCAGCGTCTGCTGGAGTGGTTTGACCGGCATAAACGCGATTTGCCCTGGCGAAAGGATCGCGATCCGTACCGGGTTTGGCTCTCGGAAATCATGTTGCAACAGACTCGGGTTGCTGCCGTCACGGATCACTACGAGAGATTTCTGCGGCGCTTTCCGAGCATCGAAAAGCTGGCTTCCGCCCGCCAAGCGTCGGTGTTGGCAGCCTGGAGCGGGCTGGGATATTACCGGCGCGCCCGCATGTTGCATGCGGCGGCAAAGAAGGTTGTGAAGGAGCATGGAGGAAAGCTTCCGGCGACCGCGGAAGACCTACGTGCGCTGCCTGGGATTGGCCGATATACCGCTTCGGCGATTGCCAGCATTGCCTTTGACGAACCCGTCGCGGTGGTGGACGGAAATGTCGAGCGCGTATTGCAGCGAGTACAGGGAAAAAACCTTGCAGGCGAGAACTTGTGGCGAGCCGCGGAGGAACTGCTCAGTCGCGGGCGTCCGGGCGATTTCAACCAGGCCATGATGGAACTGGGCGCAACCGTATGCTTACCGCGGCAGCCTCAATGTCTGTTGTGCCCGGTGTCTGATCTGTGCGCGACGCGCGGAGAGCTGCAGAGACCGGGGAAGGGAACTCGCCAGACGAAGCGGGAAATCCAATACGCGCTCTCTTGCAAGAATGGTTCGATTTTCCTCGTCCAGCGTCCGAAGACTGCGACCCTCATGCCAGGCATGTGGGAGTTGCCTGAGACCGCAGGCGCGAATGGAAGCAAGGCAGCCTGGCTTACTCTCCGGCATTCCATCACCGTGACTGATTATCTAGTTCGAGTGCTTCGAAGCCCAGCTCCCAAGGGTCTTAAGGGGCGCTGGGTACGAAAGTCCCGCGTCGCGACCTTACCCTTGACGGGCCTGGCGCGGAAGATTCTGCGCGCGGCGAAGATCATCTAGAATAGAAGCAAGGGTGAAGTGGCTGCGTAACATCTTCGGAGGAAACAATATGGCCGCACTGACCGCGGGCACATCCGCGCCGGATTTCAAATTACAAACCATGGATGGAAGTCATTTCTCCTTGAGCGATGCGCTCAAACGCGGCCCCGTGGTCGTAGCTTTCTTCAAAATCTCCTGCCCGGTGTGCCAATATGCGTTCCCCTTTCTTGAGCGGATCTACAAAGCCCATGGTGGAAAGAACGTGACCATTGTCGGCGTCTCTCAGAACTCGAAGAAAGACACGGCTGCGTTTATCGAAGAATATGGGGTGACTTTTCCGGTGCTGTTGGATGACACGAATACCTATCCCGTGTCGAACGCCTACGGCCTGACCAACGTGCCCACGATATTCTGGATTGGGCAGGATGGAGAGATCGAGATCTCCAGCGTCGGCTGGGAACGTAAAGAGATCGAAGAAATTAACCGGAAGGCTGCGACGTTCATTGGCGAAGGACCAAAGCCGGTGTTCCGTGCGGATGAACAAGTACCAGACTTCCGAGCCGGTTGAAGCTCCAAGAACTAGCCCGCGGTCGCGGGATGAACCGAACAAATCCGCTAACTGAAGTCTGGGCAAAACCGAAGGGTCAGTCCACTGGTAACAACGCCATTCTAAGTCTTTCCCGTACAATAAAAACCTTATCCGACATCATTTTCTCGAGGGAGCCCCTGAGGATGCGCGCTAGCGTCACTGTGCTTTTTGTGCTTGGGTTGCTGAATATTTCCGCGGCGCAGTCGTCGCATAAGCACGCCCGGTCGTCAACTGATTCCGTGCGGCTGCCGGGCGCTGCCTTCGCAGCCATGCAGAAAATCGATCCGGAGCGCATCCGGGCACACGTGCGCTACCTCTCTCATGACTTGCTCGAAGGCCGCGGAACGGGGCAGCGTGGCGGTGACATCGCGGCAGAGTATATCGCGACACAGTTTGCGCTCTATGGCCTGAAACCCGTCGGCGACAACGGCAGTTACATGCAGAAGGTCCCGATGGTCGGCATCACGCCCCAGCCAGAGACCACGTTCTCATTGGTGTCGGGACGTGGTGATGCCAAGAGCCTCGCGCCCCTCGACGACTACGTCGCCTACGACCAGACGCAGCTGCCCCAGTCCGACGTCGACGCCGAAATCGTGTATGTGGGCTACGGGATCGAAGCTCCCGAATATAAATGGGACGACTACAAAGGTGTAGATGTGCGCGGCAAGGTTTTGTTGATGCTGATCAACGAGCCGCCCTCCGACGACGTGAATTTCTTTAAAGGGAAAGCGCTCACCTATTACGGACGCTGGACTTACAAATATGAAGAGGCGGCCCGCAAAGGCGCCGTGGGCGCGATTCTCATTCATCAGACAGATATGGCCAGCTATCCCTGGGAAGTCGTTCGCAACTCGAATTCAGGAGAGAAGTCCTATCTGAGGCTGGACGGAACGTCGAAGCTGAAGGTTGCATCCTGGGTTCGGTTCGATGTTGCGAAACAGATGGCCACTACTGCCGGTATGAACCTCGACAAGATGATGGTCGATGCTCGCTCCCGCGATTTTCATCCGGTAACGCTTTCCGTGAAGTTGAAGGCGCACATTGTAAGCAAGATACGCCCGTTTGAATCGAATAACGTGTTGGCCATGCTGCCGGGGTCGGATGCCAAGCTCAGAAGCGAAGCTGTGATGTATACGGCCCACTACGATCACCTCGGCATTCGTCCGGATATGCCTGGCGACAACATCTACAACGGCGCCAACGACAACGCCACCGGTTGCGGGATTTTGTTGGAGCTCGCCCGTACTTACGCCGAAGCCGGGCAGCGGCCGCACCGGTCCATTCTGTTTGCGTCGGTAACGGCGGAGGAGCAGGGACTGCTGGGATCGGAGTATCTGGGCAAGCATCCGCCAGTTCCGGCAGGCAAGATCAGTCTGGATCTGAACTATGATGATGTGCCGCCTCTCGGCTCTCCCGAGGAAGTGGAAGTTTCTGGAGCTGAACGCACCACGTTCTATCCCGAGGTCGAGGCAATGGCGAAGACGTTTCGCCTGACAATTCGCCCCGATTCACGCCCTGAGGCCGGACACTACTATCGGTCTGACCATTTCAGTCTGGCGCACGTGGGCATTCCTTCGTTCTCAATTAACGAAGGCACGAAGTATAAGGGACACGATGCTGCCTGGGGCACGCAGCAGGCGGAAGACTACACTTCGAAGCACTATCATCAGCCCAGTGATGAATACCATCCGAGCATGGATTTCACCGGAGACGCGGCGATGGCGCGATTCGGATTTGTGCTGGGATGGGAAGCCGCCTCGCAGACTAAATTGGTGGGTTGGCAGAAGGGCGATGAGTTTGAAGCGGCCCGGATGAAGAGCTTCGCTGGCGCCGAGTAGGCGGTTCAGCTTGCCATCGTCCTGAGATTCGGGCTCACGATCAGTATGGGTTCAGTCACGCGCTGTACGTCATCCGCGCTCAGGCCGGGCGCGACTTCCTCCAGCAGCAGACCCGCCGGCGTCACTTGAATCACAGCCATCTCTGTGACAATCGTATTCACCACTCTCACGCCCGTCAGTGGCAACGTACATTTCTTCAGAATTTTCGGCTGAAGATCTTTCGTCGTATGCTCCATGGCAATAATCACCCGGCGGGCGCCCGCTACCAGATCCATGGCGCCGCCCATGCCTTTCACCATTTTTCCGGGGATCATCCAGTTGGCCAGGTTGCCTTCCTCGTCCACTTCCATCGCGCCGAGGACACTCAGGTCAATATGAGCGCCGCGGATCATGGCAAATGAATCAGCGCTCGAAAAATATGCCGTGCCTGCCATTTCGCTGACGGTTTCCTTGCCGGCATTAATAAGGTCGCAGTGCTCCTGCCCCTCGATCGGATATGGGCCTATGCCGAGCATTCCGTTCTCACTCTGAAGAATCACGTCCATGCCGGGAGGAACGTAGTTGGCTACCAGCGTCGGCATGCCGATGCCGAGATTGACGTAGAAGCCGTCACGGAGTTCTTGCGCGATGCGCTTTACGATACGTTCGCGTTTTTCGGTGTCTTTGGTCATGGTCGGTGGTCGTTCGTCGTTGGCCGCTGGCTTAGGAAGGCTTAGTTGTCCTCGCTGCTGGCCAACGACCAACGACAAACGACCTACGACGCCTTTCTCGTCGTTCGCTTCTCGATTCTCTTTTCGTACAGCTCGCCCTGGAAGATGCGATTCACATAGACACTCGGCGTATGGATCAAATCGGGTTCTAGTTCGCCCACCTCTACCAGGTGCTCGACTTCAGCGATCGTTACCTTGGCGGCGGTTGCCATGATCGGGTTGAAGTTGCGGGCCGTTTTTCGGTAAACGAGGTTGCCCCACTTGTCGCCCTTCCAGGCTTTCACTAAAGCAAAGTCGGCTTTCAGCGCGCGTTCCATAACGTACATGCGACCGTCGAACTCGCGAGTCTCCTTATTTTCGGCGACGATCGTACCGACACCGGTAGGTGTGAAGAAAGCGGGAATTCCGGCGCCACCCGCTCGCATCCGCTCGGAAAATGTTCCCTGCGGCACCAGGTCCAGTTCCACCTTACCTTGCAGAACCATCTGCTCCAGCAGTTTGTTTTCGCCAACGTAAGTTCCTATGTGCTTGCGAATCTGTCCTGCGGAGAGCAGAAGGCCCATGCCATAGCCGTCCACACCGACATTGTTGCTGATCGTGGTTAGATTCTTTACACCCTTGCGGACGAGCGCACGGATCAAGTTCTCGGGAATGCCACAGAGCCCAAAGCCGCCAAGCATGATGGTCGCGCCGTCGGAGATATCGCGCACGGCCTCGTCCGAGTTGGCAACGACTTTGTTCATGGAAGAGAGAATTCTAAATGACAATTGGTCAATGAGCTAGACGGCCGCGTTTTGGATCGGGGCGAAATAGTCCGCGCGAGATTCCTCGCACCGCTGGTCAAAGCGCGGTGCTTCGGAATGACGCCCTCGAATTTAAGATTCAATCCAGCCGTTTCTTCGTTGCCACTACAGTCTTCCTTAACTGATGGGCCCGCTCGAATTCCATCGCCAGTTCCCGCGTGTCGAGATTTTCACGGATGTGGGCCAGGTGCTGCTCCAATCTCAGAAGTGCGGTTCGAATGTTTGTCTTATTAGTGAGAGCGATGTCCCGCCACATGGAATAAGGGCTGCCCGAAATGCGCGTCATCTCGCGCAGCGCGCGGCCGCCGGCTTCGAGAAGTGGCGCGTCTGCGCCGTATGCGTCAACCAACGAGGCGGCGAGTGCGGTTGAGATCATTTGAGGCAGATGACTGATCCAGGCGCAAAGCTTGTCGTGCTCAGCAGCATCCAGACTCGCAATGCGTGCACCAATTTTCTCCAGCCATTCCAAATACTCTCCGCTCAGATCGTCGTATATTTTCTGTCCCGGAACCGGGGTTACAAACCACGGAGCTCCTTGAAACAGATCGGGGTCAGCAAATTCGACGCCACACTGTTCCTTGCCGGCCATGGGATGCCCGGCGAGAAAGCGACCGCCGGCGTGCTTGCGGAAGACTTTCTTGGCCCGCTCCAGGACTTCCAGCTTGGTACTGCCAACATCGGTGAGCAAAGTCCTCGGAGGCAGGGCTGGGCCTAGCCGGTCGATCATATCGATGATTCCGCTGACGGGCGTGGCCAAGACGATAAGCTGGCTGCCGCGAACCGCATCGGCGGGGTTGGTGTGGCCGAGATCGATCGCGGCCTTGCTGCGCGCGCGCTCGAGGACGGGCGCGCGATCGCAGCCGATGATTCGTCCGACAAACCCGCGCTTCTTCAAAGCCATGGCGAGCGATCCGCCAATCAGGCCGGTGCCGATGATCGTGATTTGGCGAATGGGCATGCGCTGTTTTCACCACAGAGACACAGAGGCACAGAGAAAGCGGAAGTCACACTAGGGAACATCGGAACAGCACGTTCTAGCGTTCCTTTTTTGGTGCCTCCGTGTCTCCGTGGTGAACTCTGTTCCCTCCCTCAGGCGATCTTGCGACCGACTGCAGGCGCAATCATGCGCAGCTGATCCATCAACTCGGAGAATTGATCGGGATAGAGCGACTGAGCGCCGTCCGATAATGCCTTGTCGGGATCATGATGCACCTCGATCAAAAGCACGTCTGCACCGGCGGCCACGGACGCCCGTGCCATAGGAGCAACTTTATCGCGAATTCCGGTGCCGTGCGACGGGTCAGAAGCCATGGGCAAGTGCGAAAGCTTATGAATGATCGGGATGGCCGAGATGTCGAGGGTGTTGCGAGTGTAAGTCTCGAATGTGCGAATACCACGCTCGCACAGAATTACGTCGTAGTTTCCGCCGGCCATGATGTATTCGGCGGAGAGCAGCAGTTCTTCCAACGTCGCAGCAATACCGCGCTTGAGCAGGACCGGCTTCTTGATTTTGCCCAACTCGCGCAACAGATTGAAATTCTGCATGTTGCGTGCCCCTACCTGGAAGATATCCACAAAAGGCAGCATGATGGCTATTTGCGAAATCTCCATGACCTCGCTGATCACCAGCAATCCGAAGCGGTCGCCAGCTTCGCGTAGAAGTTTCAAAGCTTCCAAACCGAGACCTTGGAAAGAATAAGGCGAACTTCGCGGCTTGAAGGCGCCGCCACGAAGCGCGCGCGCCCCTGCCTTCGCCACGCGCTCGGCTGTGGCGAATAACTGATCGCGCGACTCAACCGAGCAAGGTCCCGCCATCACAATCACCTGTTCGCCTCCGATTCTTAAACCATTGGCAAACTGGACTACGGTTCCCTGCGGTCGGAAGCTTCGCCCCGCCAATTTGTAGGGCGCACTGATCCGGTGAACGTGTTCGACTCCGGAGAGCACTTCGAGGTTGCGGATATCAAAATCGACTCGCGCCCCGACGGCAGCCACCACGGTCTGCCGGGCTCCGGTGGAGCGATGCACCGAGAAGCCCATCGCAATGAGGTGTTCGACCACATGCTGGATCTGCTCCTCCGTTGCCGATTCTTGCATTGCGACGATCATAGGGAGTCGTTGGCCGATGGTCGTTCGTCGTTAGTCTTGGTCTTCGCCAACGACCAACGACGAATGACCAACGACTGTTCAGTCATTCACCTCTGCATCCAATTCCGTATCGCCGGGAACCTCGGTCGCTTGCGCCTTGGGCGCGATCTCTTCCTGCTGAATCTGGCGCATGATGTCCATGATGCGCTCATAGATACAAAGCAGATCACGATCCGGCAGCGGGCCCGGATTCACCCCGCGAACATTGTCGAACACAGCCCGCTCACGATCCGGCTCATAGATGGGCATGCCGATGGCACATTTCAGTTTGCCGATCTCGTGGGCAGCTTGCGCTCGCTGGCTCAGCAAGTCCACCAGTTTGCGGTCAAGTTCGTCGATTTTCTTACGCCAGTCGGAAATATCCATAGAAAGCTTTCAGCTCTCAGCTCAACTCGTAAACCGAAATCAGTAGCTCAGCCTGACAGCGACTCGAATCCCACGGAGTCATCATTTGTGAGCTGAAAGCTGAGGGCTGACGGCTGAGAGCTGCTTTATGAATTCTGCCACAGACTCGGCTTCTTTGCCGGGATTGCGCTCGATGGTTTCGACAATGGCACTGCCCACCACAACTGCGTCAGCAAATTCTCCTACCGCCGCGAATTGCTCGGCGGTGGAAATGCCGAAGCCAACGGCAATTGGCAGCTTGGTGTACTTGCGGAGGCGGCGAACCAACTTCCGCGCGTCGTCAGGCAATTGCTGCCGGGCCCCCGTTACTCCAGTCCGAGAGACCGCGTAGACAAACCCGCTCGAAGCCTCCGCAATGTGCTTCAACCGTTCGTCGGTGCTTGTGGGCGCCGCGAGAAAAACAGTCGCCAAGTCGTTTCGCCGCATCTCGCGCAGGTATTCGTCCGCCTCTTCGACTGGTAAATCCGTCAGCAGCGCTCCGTCAACCCCCGCGTGACGCGCGATCTTGCAGAACTTTTCCATTCCCATGCGCAGGATCGGATTCAAGTACGAAAAAATAATCAGCCCGGTCGACTGCGCGTGCTGGCGGACCTGCGCAGCCAGTTTCAGCACATCGGCCAGGGTTACTCCGTGCTGGAGTGCCCGCTGGCTGGCGCGCTGGATCACAGGGCCGTCCGCTACGGGATCGCTGAACGGCACACCAAGTTCAATCACGTCGGCGCCGGCGTCAATCGCCGCTAAGACCACAGCTCGCGTGGTCGCCAGATCAGGATCGCCACAGGTGACGTATGCCACGAGAGAAGGGCGGTTTGGAAAAGATAGAGGCATGCTTCAGAAGTTCGATGTGAATTTGCCAGCGGAATCCAAGATGCAAATCGATCTAGCCGTCCAGCTTCAAGTTCTCCCGTAAGATTCCGATATCTTTATCTCCCCGCCCGGAGATGTTGACGATCACGATATCTGACTTCTTCATTTTGGGCACACGCTTGATCGCTTCTGCCACGGCATGAGCCGACTCAAGCGCAGGAATAATGCCCTCGGTCCGAGCCAGCAGCGTGCAGGCGTCGAGCGCTTCCGCATCTGATGCCGAAACATATTCGGCGCGGCCTGAATCATAAAGCGCCGCATGCTCCGGGCCGATTGAGGGATAGTCGAGACCCGCGGACACAGAGTGCGTATTCGCGACCTGCCCTGCCGCGTCCTGCAGGAGATAGGAAAAGGTTCCTTGCAGTACGCCCGGCGAGCCGCCGTGAAAACGCGCGGCATGTTCACCCAAAGTCTCGCCGCGTCCTCCAGCTTCGACGCCGATCAGCTGCACTCGCTTATCCTTGATGAAGTCATAGAAAATGCCGATGGAATTCGAGCCGCCACCGACGCAGGCGACAATCGCAGTGGGCAGTTTGCCCTCGGCCTTCAGAATTTGCGCGCGCGCCTCATGGCCGATGACTTTGTGAAAATCGCGCACCATTGTGGGATACGGATGAGCACCCAGTACGCTGCCCAGAAGATAATGCGTGGTGCGAACGTTGGTCACCCAATCGCGCATTGCCTCGTTGATCGCATCTTTCAGGGTGCGCGAACCTGAATTCACCCCGCGAACTTCAGCGCCCAGCAGCCGCATGCGGAAAACGTTCAGCTCCTGACGCCGCATGTCCTCGGTGCCCATGTACACGACGCATTCGAAGCCGAGCAGCGCGCAGACTGTCGCAGTCGCGACACCGTGCTGTCCTGCTCCAGTTTCGGCGATGATGCGACGCTTGCCCATGCGTTCGGCCAGCAGTCCCTGTCCCAGACAATTGTTGATTTTGTGTGCGCCGGTGTGGAGTAGATCTTCGCGTTTGAGATAGATCTTCGCGCCGCGAAGTTTTTGCGTTAGGCGACGCGCAAAAAACAATGGCGTCGGCCGACCGGCGTAGGTTCGCAGGAGTTCATCCAAGCAGCGCTGGAATCCGCGGTCCCGCTTAGCCTTTTCGTACTCGCGCTCTAGTTCTTCGAGGGCGGCCATTAGGGTCTCGGGGACGTAGCGTCCTCCGTAAACGCCGAAGCGGCCCTTTACGTGTGCGGATTTGTTGTTCTTCGTGACCGTCGCGGTTGCCATATTGCTAAGCGACCCTCTCTGCCTGACGAACGGCAGCGACGAACGCGCGGACTTTTTCTGGATCTTTCTTGCCCGGTTTCAATTCGACGCCCGAGGAAACATCCACGCCCCACGGCGTCAGAACTCGAATAGCCTCAGCAACGTTGGTAGGAGTGAGACCGCCGGCGACGACCAAAGAAAAGCCGGCTCGCTGAATTACCTCCGCCACAGGCACAGCTGCCTGCCAATCGAAGGTCCGTCCCGTGCCCCCCACCTTTTCTGGCGTGCCAGAGTCCAGAAAAAATGCGCTGACCCACTTATCTGTCTCATCCTCTCTGGCAGACATGGCGAAACTATCGAATCGGCCCTCCTCGTCAAAAAAGTGCCGCACCGGCAGGACGATGTATCGTTTAAGTTTCTCAGTAGGCTTCATTTCCTGTTGCTTCTCGCCCAGGGGCGGCATCTCCATGTGCAGTTGAATCGCAGTCAGACCAACATCCCTGGCCACACTCTCCATATGTTCAAAGGACTCGTTCACGAAAACGCCGACCTTTTCCAATTGCACTGGCAGTCTGGCCGCGATTTCGCCTGCCGCTTCCGGATCAACGTTTCGCGGGCTCTTCTCATAAAACACAAATCCCAGCGCGTCGGCGCCGGCTTCGACCGCCGTCAGCGCGTCCTCGAGATTTGTAATCCCGCAAATCTTCACCCAGGTCATGAAATCCAGTTCTCTGCTCTCACTCGCCAGTTCTCAGATCACTGCTCACTTCTGATCAGCGCATGAGACTCGCGTTGCGCTTCCGCAAGAAGCGCTTTCAGCGCTTCTGCGGGCGATTTCGCTTTCATCAACGATTCACCAATCAAGAATCCCTGGTACCCGACCGCGCGCAGGCGGGCCATGTCTGCTCCATTCTGGATACCGCTCTCCGCCACACGCAGCGAATCCTTCGGAATCGAGTCTGCGAGCCGAAAGGCGGTTTCCAGATCAACCTCAAAAGTTCGCAAATTGCGGTTGTTCACGCCGATCAGGGTGCACTCCGCGTCCACGGCCCGTTGCAATTCATCTTCATTGTGCACTTCGCACAAAACGTCGAGGCTATACTCGCTGGCCCGAGAAGCCAGCCTCTTCAACTCATCCTGGGACAAGGCAGCCACAATCAACAGAACCGCATCGGCGCCCTTGGCTCGCGCTTCCAGCAACTGGAATTCATCGATCATGAAATCCTTGCGCAGGCAAGGTAACTTTGTGGCCGCCGATGCTCGCTGCAGATTTTCCAATGACCCTTGAAAGAATTCTGAATCGGTCAGCACTGACAAGGCAGCCGCGCCTGCACTCTCGAGGTCTTGCGCCAGAATCTCAGGATCAAAATCGGCACGAATGAGTCCGCGAGAAGGCGATGCTCGTTTCAGCTCTGCGATGACGGCCGCACCATCCTGACTGGCTGATTCCAGAGCGCGTCGAAAGCCGCGCGGAACGTGCTGTTCAGCCTGGCGGTCAAGTTGGCGCAGATCGGCCGCAGGCTTGATCTCGGCAAGTCTTCGACGGGTTGCGGCAACGATTTGATCGAGGTTGGCAGGCATGGCAAGTCGCAACAATTATACGGGAGGGAAATCGAATCCCTTGTCATCGTCTTGTCAAAGATTGGCTTGTCAAAGAACAAGTCGATCGGAAACGTACGCCGAGGAAGGAGGGAAACCTTGGTGCCATCGAAGGGACTCGAACCCCCACACCCTTGCGGGTACATGGACCTGAACCATGCGCGTCTGCCAATTC
>Ga0209415_10007735_pt1 | contig 18711 bp, 11 predicted proteins | sample PeaSoiSIISIP2007_FD_187696 | JGI IMG/M metagenome (GOLD analysis project Ga0209415, IMG submission 187696) | Peat soil microbial communities from Weissenstadt, Germany - SII-SIP-2007 (SPAdes) (version 2) | ecosystem: Environmental > Terrestrial > Soil > Wetlands > Peat | place: Germany...
CGTCCTCGTGGCTGACGGTCTTGATCACCTCGGGGCCGGTGATGAACATGTACGAGGTGTCCTTGACCATGAACACGAAGTCGGTGATGGCCGGGGAGTAGACCGCGCCGCCGGCGCAGGGGCCCATGATGGCCGAGATCTGCGGCACCACCCCGCTGCACAGCATGTTGCGCAGGAAGATGTCCGAGTAGCCGGCCAGGGACTGGACGCCCTCCTGGATGCGGGCCCCGCCGGAGTCGTTCAGGCCGATGACCGGGGCGCCGTTGCGGGCGGCCATGTCCATGATCTTGACGATCTTTTCCGCGTAGGCCTTGGACAGGGAGCCGCCGAACACGGTGAAGTCCTGGGCGAACACGTAGACCAGGCGGCCGTCGATGGCGCCGTAGCCGGTGACCACCCCGTCGCCGGGGATCTTCACCTTGCCCATGCCGAAGTTCTCGCACCGGTGCAGGACGAACTTGTCCACCTCGGTGAAGGTGTCGTCGTCCAGCAGGATCTGGATCCGTTCCCGGGCGGTGAGCCGTCCGGATTCGTGATGCTTGCGGATCTTGTCCGGACCGCCGCCCTGTTCGGCCTGTTCGTTCCGGGTCTGCAGACGTGCGAGCTTTTCGTCCTGGTTCACGGGGGCCTCGTTAGCGAGAAGATTGGTGTTTACAGTAATTTCGCAATGGTCTGCAGCTGCATGAAGGTGGTGCCTTCGTAGATCTTGCCGATCTTGGCGTCCCGGAAGAACTTCTCCGCCGGGTAGTCCTTGATGAAGCCGTAGCCGCCGAACAGCTCCAGGGCCTCGCTGGCCACCCATTCGGCCACCTGGCTGGCGAAGTACTTGGCCATGGCCGCCTCCTTCACGAAGGGGCGGCCGGCGTCCTTGAGCCGGGCGGCGTTGTAGGTCATGAGCCGGGCCGCCTCGATCCGGGAGGCCATCTCGGCGCAGCGCATCTGCACCGCCTGGAAGCGGAAGATGGGCTGGCCGAACTGCCGGCGCTGGCGGGTGTAGGCCAGGGCCTGGTCCAGGGCGCCCTGGGCCAGGCCGGTCATCTGGGCGGCGATGCCGATGCGGCCTTCGTTGAGGGTCTCGATGGCCACCTGGTAGCCCTTGCCCACCTGGCCCAGCACCTGCTCCGGGCCCACGGCCACGTCGGCCAGGACCAGCTCGCAGGTGGAGCTGGCCCGGATCCCCAGCTTGTCCTCCTTGCGGCCCACCGCGAAGCCGGGCATGCCGCGCTCCAGGATGAAGGCGGTGATGCCCTTGTGCCCCAGGCCCGGGTCCACGGTGGCGAACAGCACGAACACCGAGGCCTCCTCGGCGTTGGTGGTGAACAGCTTGGTGCCGGTCAGCCGGTAGCCGCCGGATTCGGGCACGGCCCGGGTGGCCAGCGCGAAGGCGTCCGATCCGGAGCCGGGTTCGGTCAGGGCGTAGGCGCCCACCTGGTCCCGGCACAGCCGGGGCAGGTAGCGCCGCTGCTGCCCGGGGCTGGCCCAGGCCAGCAGGCAGTTGTTCACCAGGGTGTTCTGCACGTCCACCAGCACCGCCACGGCCGGATCGGCCTTGGCCAGCGCCTCGATGGCCAGGATGCTGTTGAAGAAGCTGGACCCGCAGCCGCCCAGCGGTTCCGGCACTTCGATGCCCATGAGTTCCAGCTCGAACAGCCGGCGCACCAGGTCCGGGCGCATGCGCTGGTCGGCGTCCATGGCCGCCCGGAGCGGCACCAGCTGCTCCGCCGCGAACGTCGCCACCACCTCCTGGAACGCCTGCTCTTCTGCGCTCAGAACGGTGAGGGGTGCGGTCATGAGGCCTCCCGGGAAGGGAAAACGCTGGGGGTGAGCTTCGGGTGGACCAGTCTCACATGGAACGGCGGTATTTTCCTCCCATTTCGTAGAGGACCGCGGTGATCTGTCCGAGGCTGGCCACCCGCACGGTCTCCATGAGGGTGTCGAACACGTTGCCGCCCCGGCGCACCTGTTCCCGCAGCCGCTCCAGGGCCGGGCCGGCCTCTGCCCGGTGGCGGTCGTGGAAGGCCTGGACCTGGCGCAGGCGCTCGTCCTTCTCCTGGGGCGAGGCGCGCACCACCGGCGCCTCCGGGGCCTGGACCGGGCCGGGCTGGACGAAGGTGTTGACGCCCACCACCGGCAGTTCGCCGGAATGCTTGCGGGTCTCGTAGCGCAGCGATTCCTCCTGGATCCGGCCCCGCTGGTACTGGGTCTCCATGGCGCGCAGCACCCCGCCCCGGGCGTCCAGGCGGCTGAACTCGGCCAGCACCGCCGCCTCCACGTCGTCGCTGAGCCGCTGCAGGAAGTGCGAGCCCTGGAGCAGGTTCTCGCTGCGGTACAGGCCGAACTCGCGGGTGATCACCAGCTGGATGGCCTGGGCCAGGCGCGCCGAGGCCTCGGTGGGGGTGGTGAGGGCCTCGTCATGGGCATTGGTGTGCAGGGAGTTGCAGTTGTCGGCCAGGGCCGTGAAGGCCTGCAGGGTGGTGCGGATATCGTTGAAGGCCATGTCCTGCAGGTGCAGCGAGCGGCCCGAGGTCTGCACATGGTACTTGAGCCGGCGGCTGGGCTCGGCGGCGTGGTAGACGTCGCGCAGGGCGATGGCCCAGATGCGCCGGGCCACCCGGCCCAGCACCGCGTACTCCGGATCCAGGCCGGAACTGAAGAAGAAGGACAGGCTCGGCGCCACCGCGTCCACGGCCAGGCCGCGGCCCAGGAAGTACTCCAGCAGGGTGAAGCCGTTGGCCAGGGTGAAGGCCAGCTGGGTCACCGGATCGGCCCCGGCCTCGGCGATGTGGTAGCCGGAGACGCTCACCGAGTAGTAGCGGCGCATGCCGTGCTCCACCAGGAAGGCCTGCACGTCGCCCATGAGCCGCAGCGCGAACGCCAGGGAGAAGATGCAGGTGTTCTGGGCCTGGTCCTCCTTGAGGATGTCCGCCTGCACCGTGCCCCGCAGGGCGGCCAGGGTGTCCCGGCGGATCCGGGCGGCCGCGTCGGGCCCCGGCTCCGCCCCGCCCCCCTGGCGCGCCAGCTGCTGGTCGATGGCGGTGTTGAAGAACATGGCGAGGAGCACCGGGGCCGGGCCATTGATGGTCATGGACACGGAGGTGGCCGGGTCGGCCAGGTCGAAGCCGGCGAACAGCTGCTTCATGTCGTCCAGGGTGGCCACGCTCACCCCGCTTTCGCCGATCTTGCCATGGATGTCCGGGCGCCGCTGGGGGTCCTCGCCGTACAGGGTGACCGAATCGAAGGCCGTGGACAGGCGCCGGCTGGACTCCCCCCGGCACAGGAACTGGAACCGGCGGTTGGTGCGCTCCGGGCCGCCTTCGCCGGCGAACTGGCGCTTGGGCTCCTCGTCCGTGCGCCGCTGGGTCCAGGCCCCGGCGGTGAAGGGGAAGCGGCCGGGCAGGTTTTCCTGGCGCAGGTAGCGGATGATGGCGCCCAGGCGGTCGGTGTCCGGCAGGGCCACCCGGGGCAGGCGGGTCCCGGAGGGGCTGCGGGGGTCCCCGTCGGGACCCTCCGGGGCCTGGCGCAGGGTCGTCCACTCGGCCAGCAGGGCCTGGCCATCGGGATCCAGCGCGGCCCGGGCCTGGGCCGCCCGGACGCGCAGGGCCGGGCCCTCGGGGGTGTCCGCCAGTTCGGCCGCGGCGGTTTCCAGGGCCTGGAGCCGGTCGGCCGCCGTTTCCAGGGCCCCGGTGCGTTCCCGGTAGCCGCGCACGGCGGCGACGATTTCGCGGAGGTAGTGGGAGCGCTGCTCGGGGAGCAGCGGGGCGCCGCGCTGGTAGCGGAAGGCCGCCGGGCCCGGATCGGGCCGGGGCGAGCGCCAGGCCGGTCCGGACGCCGCCATGAGGCTCAGCAGGTCCAGGTAGAAGCGGTCCACGCCCGGATCGTCGAAGCGGCTGGCCACGGTGCCGTACACCGGCAGCCGGAGATCGGGCAGCGATTCCGCGAGCGCGTGGTTGCGCCGGAACTGCCGCCGGACCGCCTGCAGCGCGTCCTCGGCCCGGGCGTTCTCGAACTTGTTGATCACCACCATCTGGGCCAGGTCCAGCATGTTGATCTTCTCCAGCTGGGTGCCGGCGCCGAACTCGCTGGTCATGACGTACACCGACAGCTCGGCCAGATCGGCCAGATCGCTGTCGCCCTGGCCGATGCCGCTGGTTTCCAGCAGCACCAGCCCGCAGACCCGGCGCAGCAGCGCCGCGCCGCGCCGCACCGCGGACACGGTGTCCGGCCCGCCGGCCAGGCTGCGGAAGTACACCCGCGGATCGCTGGCGCTGTTCATGCGCAGCCGGTCGCCCAGCAGCGCCCCGCCCGAACTCCGGCGGATGGGATCGATGGCCAGGATCCCCACCCGCAGGGCCGGGAAGTCCTCCAGCAGCCGGCGCGCCACCTCGTCGCACAGGGAGCTCTTGCCGGCCCCGCCGGGCCCGGTGAAGCCCACCACCGGGGCCTCGGCGCCGGCACCGGACTCCGGGGCCTCCGGGGCGGTCCCGGCCAGGGCGGCGCTGAGCCGGCGGGCCAGCGCCATTCGGGCCGGGCCGGCCCAGTCCGCCGCCTCCGGGGGATCGCCGCCGGCGTCCTGCCTGTCCGGTCCCCATTGCTCGTCCGTTAGCTCGTCGCGGCGCGGGATCCGCGCCAGCAGGTCCTGGATCATGCCGTCCAGGCCCAGCCGCTGGCCGTCCCCGGGGGTGTACAGCTTTTCCACCCCGGCGGCCTCCAGGGCGGCCACCTCCTCCGGCAGGATCACGCCGCCGCCGCCGCCGAACACCCGGACCGCCCCGGCCCCGGCGGCCTGGAGCCGCTGGACCAGGTAGGGGAAGAAAGCCATGTGCCCGCCCTGGTAGGAAGAGACGCACACCGCGTCCGCGTCCTCCTCCACGGCGGCCTTGACGATCTCGGCCACGCTGCGGTCGTGGCCCAGGTGGACCACCTGGGCGCCGTGCCCCACCAGCAGGCGGCGCACCAGGTTGATGGCCGCGTCGTGGCCGTCGAACAGGGCGGTGGCGGTGATGATCCGGGGCGGGGCGGAGGGGGGTCCGGCCATCAGGCGACGTCCAGGCTGTGCAGGAACCGGGTGATGCCGTCCAGGGTGTCGGCCTCGGCCTCCAGGTGCGGCACGTGGCCACAGGGCAGCACCAGGCCGTGGACCGGGCCGGACACGCCGGTGAGGATGGCCTGGACCTGGTCCAGGGTTCCGTACGGGTCCGCCTCCCCCTGGACCACCAGCACCGGGCACTGGATGGCGGGCAGCTGGTCGAGGATGTTCCAGTCCCGGAACGGGGGGGACAGCCACACCTCGCACCAGGCCCGGAACATGGCGTCCACCGCGGCGCCGTGGTGGCGGGCCAGCTGGTCCCGCAGACCGGTGGTCTCGTAGGCCCGGAGGGTGCGCCAGATCCCCTGGAGGGTCAACGCTTCCACGAACACGTGGCCCGCCTCGGCCACCACGGCCAGCGGGCTATGGGGGAAACGGGCGGCATAGAGCAGGGCGATGGTGGCGCCGTCGCTGTGCCCGACCAGGATCGGGGTCTCGATCCCCACCGTGGCCAGCACCTCGGGCAGGCATTCGCAGGCTTCCCGGGCCAGGTAGCCGGGGTCCGGGGGGCCGGTCCGGGGGGCCGACCGGCCGTGCCCGTGGCGGTCGTAGACCAGGGCCGGCAGGCCGGTGGCCCGGGCCATGGCCAGGGGGAAGCCGCGCCACTGGGTGATGCTGCCCAGCCCCTCGTGCAGGAACACCAGGGTCGGCCCGGGGCCGGTGAGGCTGGTGCCCGGGGGCAGGATGGTCTTGGCCTGCAGGTGCGCCCCCCCGGCCTGGATGCCGAAGCTGAGCTCCGCGCACGGGGGGGGGTGGGCCGCTGAACGTTCCGGGATGGCCATGACGCACCTGCACCTGGGTACCGCGGACCCCCTGGCGGGATCCGGGACCACAGGATAAGCCTATTTTTTCCTCGGCGGGGTCGGAGAAAACATGCGTTCCCTCAATCCTGGTCCATCACCACCACCGGTTCCTGGACGTCCAGGATATCGGCCACGTCGCGCAGCAGCATCAGGTGGGCGGGCCCCAGGCGGACCCCGGCGCACAGCACCACGCGGCCGGTGCGGGTGGCCAGGTTGCGGGCCAGCACCATGCCTTCGCCCAGGTCCTGCACCGCGCAGCGCCGCTCGCCGGGGATGCTGGCGGCGGCGGGGGTGCCGAACTGGGCGTAGAGCGCCTGCAGAACCCGCCGGTCGTAGCGGGCTTCGTGCAGGGCCAGCTCCTCCAGGGCCACCCTGCGGCTCATGCGCTTCAGCTCCAGTTCGGTGAAATCATGGAGCACCTTGAGGATCCGGGCGCCCATGGGCAGCGCTTCGCCCCGCACCCCGTCGTCCGGGCTGCCCGAGCCGTCGTAGCCCTTGGTGTGGTAGCGGATCATCCGGGCCACTTCGCCCAGGCGGGGGATGCCGGCCAGGAGCTGGGCGCCGGATTCCGGCACCCGCGCCAGCCGGGTCCGGTCGCGCAGGTCCAGCGGGGCGCCGGACTTGAGCCGGGCCAGGAACTCCGGCGGCAGGGTCAGGCGGCCCAGGGGCAGCAGCAGGGCGGCGGTCTCCAGATCCCACTCCGGCTCGAAGCGCAGGGCCCGGGCCAGGAGCACGGCCCGTTCCCGCAGCACCCGGCCCCGGCCGTAGTACTCGGGGTCCAGGCCGGACAGCAGATCGGTGAACACCTGGAGGCTGCCCATGAGGGTCTGCTGGAGCAGCTCCTGCTCGGCCACCACCAGCTGGTGCTGGCGCAGCCCGGCCTGGATGGCCTCGGTCAGGTGCTCGGGGGTGCAGGGCTTGGTGAGGAACCGGAACACCTGGCCGTGGTTGATGGCGTCCATGGCGGTCCGCAGGTCCAGATTGCCGGTGAGCATGATCCGGGTGGTGTCGGGGCTGAGCGCCTGGGCCGACTGGAGCAGGTCCAGCCCGGACATGCCCGGCATGCGCATGTCGGCCACCAGCACCGCGAACGGGCCGTGCTGCTCCATGGCCTGGAGCGCCTGCAGGCCGCCCATGGCCACCTCCAGCTCGAACCGGCGGTGCAGGACGCGGTGGTAGCCGTGCAGCACCTGCTCTTCGTCGTCCACCAGCAGAACCTTTTCAGCCATGGTTGCCTCCGGGCGCGGCGTGAAGCTCCTGGACGAGCTGCCGCCAATGCTCCAGCCGGTCGACCACCCCGAGCCGGGTCAAGGAGATCATATCCAGGTGTCCGGTGCGGAAGGCAGGATTGCCGCCCTGCTCGCCCACCAGGTGATCGGCCAGGTACACCGCCAGTTCCGGACCGAACCCGCCGGTGAGCAGGTGGGGGCTGTGGTGCAGGCTGACGATGCGCACGATCGACGCCGGGATGCCCCACAGTCCCAGGAGGTAGGCGCCCACCTCGGCGTGGGTCATGGCGAACTCCTCCTGCTCGACGGTGGCCAGGGCCACGTCCTCCTGGCGCAGGATGTCCAGGGCGCGGTCGTAGGGTTCGGGGAAGCTGGTGGCCAGCACCAGCACCCCCACATCCTCCAGGATCCCGCCCACGAAGATGTCCTCGGCCTGCTGCCGGTCGACGCCCTGGTCCTGGGCGATGCGCCGGGCGGCCGTGGCCGTGGCCAGGGTGTGCCGCCACAGGTCCTCCAGGCTGAGGCCGCGGGTGCCCAGGGGTTCGGCCCGCTCGAAGATGGCGTTGGCCAGCACCAGCCCCTTGATGGTCTCCTGGCCCAGGTAGGTGACCGCCTCATGGGCGCTGGAGATGGTCCGGCGCAGCCCGAAAAAGGCGCTGTTGACGATCTTGAGCAGCTTGGCGGTCATCCCCGGATCGCGCTGGATGATATCGCTCAGCGCCTGGCTGCTCACCTCCGGGTCGGCCAGGGCCTGCTCCAGCTCCCGGAAGGCCTCGGGCATGCTCGGCAGGTGGTCGATGGAGCCCAGCAGCTGCCTGACCTGGTCCGTGACCCGGTCGCCCCCGATCAGGCAGGCGTTGCGGATCATGGCCTTGAGCTGCTCCGGGTCGCAGGGCTTGGCCACGTACTGGTGGGCCACGCCCACGCACTGGGCCACCAGCTCCTTGTCGGCGTGGCCGGACAGGATCATCCGGACCGTCCTGGGGTGGCGCCGCCGCACCTCGTTCAGCAGCTCGGCGCCGTTCATGCGCGGCATGCGCATGTCGGACACCACCACATCGAAGGGGGCCGCGGCCATGGCGGCCAGGGCCGCCTCGCCGCCGCCCACGAAGGTCATGTCCCACTCGTCCCGCATGGGCCGGAGCATCCGCTGCAGGCCCTGCAGGATCATGGGCTCGTCGTCAACGAACAGGATGGTCTTCTTCATGCGCGCTCCCGGGAAGGGCCAACGGAAGCCGGAGGGTGAAGGTCGTGCCCCGCCCCACCTCGCTTTCCAGGGTGATGGTGCCACCATGCTGCTCCACGATCACCGCATAGGCGATGGCCAGGCCCTGGCCCGTGCCCTTGCCCACCGGCTTGGTGGTGAAGAAGGGGTCGAAGATCCGCGACCGGATGGCCTCCGGGATGCCGCTGCCGGTGTCGCTCACCGAGATCTGGGCCCAGCCGGCCGAGCTGCAGGTGGCGATGCGGATCCGGCCCGGCCTGGCCCCCCCGGCCGGGGGCGGTCCCGGCCGGTCCTGGCCCGCGACGCCGGTCGCCTCGATGGCGTGGGCCGCGTTGATGATCAGGTTGAGCACCACCTGGTTGAACTCGTCCGGCAGGCAGGGCACCGGCGGCAGCTGGGGGTCCAGGTCCAGTTCCAGTTCCGCCACGTATTTCCACTCGCTCCGGCAGACCAGGGTGGTGCTCTCGATGGCCCGGTTCAGATCCGTGGGGGTCTTGCTGGAGCCGCCCGGGTGGCTGAAATCCTTCATGGCGCTGACGATCCTGGCCACCCGGTGCACCCCATCCAGGGACTGCTGCAGCGCCCGGGGCACCTCCGCCTCCAGGAAGGCCAGATCGGCCTGCTGCACCCGCCGCTGGGCGGCGGCCACCAGGTCCGGCGGGCAGCTGCCGGTCCGGGCGGCCTCCAGCAGCCGCAGCAGCTCCGCCTGGACGGCCAGCAGATCCTGGAAGGCCTCGCCCAGGAACACCGTGTTATCGCCGATGTACTGGGTGGGCGTGTTGATCTCGTGGGCGATGCCGGCGGCCAGCTGGCCGATCGACTCCAGCTTCTGCGCCTGCCGGAGCTGGATCTCCATCTGCTTCTGCTCGGTCACGTCCAGGTGCATGAGGACGATGCGGGGGGCGCCCTGGGTGATGAAACGGGTGGCCAGGGCGGTGAACCACCGGCGCCGGCCGTCCAGGTCCAGGTCGTACTCCTGGCGGGCGGTGGCCCGGGCTCCGAGGATGACCTGGAGGAGGAGCTCGGCGCAGGCCTGGAATTCGGGCTGCCGGGCGCCCAGCTCGGTGGCCAGGACCCGGTAGTCGGCCGCCACCCGGGTGTCGGCCATGAACGGGTGGCTGGACGCGGAAAGCTGGTCCCAAAGCTGGTTGGTCACCAGGATCCGGCCTTCCCCGTCCAGGATGGCCAGGCAGGCCGGCAGCGCGTCCAGGGTGGCGGAGAGCAGCTCCTTGGCCTGGATCAGCTGGGCCATGCGCTGGGCCACCAGTTCTTCCAGGTGCTCCTGGTAGCCCAGCACCTGGGCGTCCCGGGCCTGGATCTGGTCCAGCATGCCGTTCAGCGCCTCGGTGAGCCGGCCCAGCTCGCCGGGGAAGCGCTGCCGGAAGCGGATGTCGTACTTCTTGAAGGTGGAGATCATGCCCAGGATCTCCAGCAGGTCCCCCAGCGGCCGGACCAGGTGCTTGCGCAGCACCTGGGCGTGGACCAGGGTGAGGGCCCCCACCAGGGCCAGGGCCAGGAGCGCCGGGCCGACCAGCCCCACCGCCTGGTGGCGGGAGAAGCTCCAGGCCACCAGCAGCGCCGTGGCCAGCCCGATGCCGGTCATGGGGAAAAGGATCTGCCTGGAGAGGGTCCGGGTCATGGCCGGCCCCGGGGCCCCTGGCCGGGGCGGGCAGTGGGTTCCGTCGGCCCAGCCGGGCGCCGGGCGGACCCGGCCGGATCGGCCGGGTCCAGGGGCAGGAACAGGTGGAAGGTGGTGCCCTGGCCTTCGCGGGTCTCCAGGGTCACCCGGCCGCCGTGCTTTTCCACCACCACGGCGTGGACGATGGCCAGCCCCTGGCCAGTGCCCCGGCCCACCGGCTTGGTGGTGAAGAACGGCTCGAAGATCCGGTCCCGGATGGCCTCGGGGATGCCCTGGCCGTTGTCGGCGACCGATATCCGCACCTCCCGCCCCTCCCGGCAGGTGGTGACCCGGATCAGCCCCATGCGGCCGCTGTTGCGTCCGCCCAGGGACGCCTCGATGGCGTGGGCGGCGTTGACCACCAGATTGAGGATGGCCTGGTTGATCTCGCCCTGCAGGCAGGGCACCGGCGGCAGCTGGGGGTCCAGGTGGGTCTCCAGCTGGGCCACGTACTTCCACTCGTTGCGGGAAACGGTGAGGGTGCTTTCGATGGCCTTGTTCAGGTCGACCTCGGACTTGCCCTCGCCGCCGGGATGCGAGAAGTCCTTCATGGCGCTGACGATGGAGGCCACCCGGGCCACCCCGTCCTGGGTCTGGCGGATGGCCTTGGGGATCTCCTCGATGAGGTAGTCCAGGTCCGCGGCCTCCAGCTGGGCCAGCACCCGGGCCCCTTCCGGCGGCAGGGCGCCCTGGTCCCGCAGCCCCAGCAGGAACGCGCGCTGGGCGCCCAGGCAGGCCATGAGCTCGGGCAGGGCGCCGCCCAGGAACGCGGTGTTGTCGCCGATGTACTGGGTGGGCGTGTTGATCTCGTGGGCGATGCCGGCGGCCAGGGAGCCGATGGATTCCAGCTTCTGGGCGTGCCGCAGCTGCACCTCCATCTGGATGCGGTCCCGTTCGGCGGCCTTGCGGGCGGTCACGTCCCGGGCCACGATCAGGGCCTGGTACGGCTGGCCCACGGCCTGGAAGATGGGGGTGGCCTTGGCCTCGAAGTGCAGCCAGGTCCCGCTCTTGTGCTGGACGCGGTACTCCACGCACTGGGGCACGCCCCGCTGCAGCACCGTGGCCAGGGCCTCCTCGGCCAGGGCCCGGTCCTCCGGGTGGATCAGCTCGATGAGGGCGTGCGCGGCCAGGTCCTCGGGGCTGTAGCCCAGCACCGCGAGGTACGAGGGGCTGGCGTACTGGCGCACCCCGTCGGCGTCGACGATGGACATGAGATCGGCCACGTTCCGGCTGATGGTGGTGAGCAGGTCCTGGCTCCGGCGCAGGGCCGCCTCGGCCAGCTTCTGCTCGGTCACGTCCATGACCGTGGTGACGATGCCGGCCGGCGAGCCGTCCGCGTTCCGGTGGACGGCCTTGTGCAGGATCACCTGCCGGCGCGCCTGGCCGGGGCCGGTCACCTGGGTGTGGAAGGTTTCGGTGCCGCCGGTGCGCAGCAGCTCCTGGTCCTTGCGGTCCAGGCGGCGCGCCTCCTCCAGCGGCAGCAGATCGAAGGCGGTCCGGCCGATCAGCTCGTCGGCCGGCAGTCCCCGGCTCCGGGCGAAGGCGGCATTGCAGCCCAGCAGGCACCCGCGCAGGTCCTTGTAGAAGACCGGGTAGGGGATGGCATCCAGGAGTGACTGGAGCGGCGGAACCGGGCAGCCTCCGGGCCGGGTGGGCTGCCCGGGAGCGCTGTTGGGATCCGCATCGCGCATGGCCTTTCCGCCTTTCCTCGTGGGCCGGTCCGGGAAGGTCAGGCGGCGGGCCCATGGTATCCATCGGCACCGGATCGGCCAGGCTTTTGTACGGATCGCTCCGGGGCCGCCGGGGGCCGAACCGGGCTCAGACGGCCGGGCCGACGCGGAAGCGCCGCGGCGCCAGGCACAGCACGATGAGCACCGCCTGGCTGGCGATGAAGGCGGACAGGGCCCAGAAGGCCTGGTCCATGAATCCGTACGAATGCAGCCCCACCCCCAGCATGTTGACCCCGAACCAGGACAGGCTGGTGATGATGTTGCCGAAGATGGCGCAGGCCATCAGGCCCTTTTCGCGGATGTAGCCGCCCCAGCGGCAGTGCAGGATGATGGCGTTCCACAGCACGATGAGCAGCGCGCCGTTCTCCTTGGGATCCCAGCCCCAGAACCGGCCCCAGGACTGGTCGGCCCAGATGCCGCCCAGCACCGTGCCCACGAAGCTGAACAGCAGGGCGAAGCAGACCACGCCGTAGGTCATGTCCACCAGGACCGCGGTGGCGGCCGGATCCGGGGCCGGGGCCAGGTGCTTGCGCAGGGTGTAGGCGATGGCGATGGCGCCGGCCAGGAAGGTGCCGCTGTAGCCCACGGTGATGGTCACCACGTGAGTGGCCAGCCAGAAGTTGGAATCCAGCACGGCGCGCATCATCTCCATCGTGTCGCCCTCCATGGCCAGGTGATGGGCGATGATGAGCGAGGCGAAGCCGGCGGCGGCGGCCACGGCGGTGCCGAAGCCCCGGCGGTACATCCGCTCCAGGCCCAGCCCCAGCAGCACCGCCGCCCAGCCCACGAAGATGGCTGAGGAATAGAGGTTGGTCACCGGCGGCCGGCCCTGCAGGAGGATCCGGGAGGCCAGCCCGGCGGTGTGCACCAGGGCGCCGGCGGCCAGCAGCGAGAAGGCGGCGGGCTGCAGCAGGTCCGGCCGGAACAGCCAGGAGCCGAACAGCACCAGCAGGGCGGTCACGTAGATCACCATGCCCAGGTAGAAGGGCTGCACCCGGTTGAACAGGAGCTCGTCGCGGGCATGCTCCAGGGCTCCGGGCCGCAGGTTGCCGGTGAGCCCCCGCAGCTGGGCCACGGAGGCGTTGAAGCCCGCCGGATCCCCGGAGGCGTACGCCGCGCCGGCCTCGGCCAGCAGCGGCAGGCCCGGATGCAGCCGGCCGGCGGCGGCGGCGTCCAGCGCCTCGCCCGAGTTCTGCCAGGCGTCAGGACTGCCGTCCGGCAGCGGCGCCAGCATCCGGAACGGGGCGGCCTCGGCCAGTTCCCGGTGCCGGGCTGCGGATTGGGGATCGCGCAGGGTCTGCAGTTCCATGAACAGCGGCGCATCGGCCAGCTGCGCGGCGTTCTCCAGGTGGTCGTACAGCACCACCCGCTCGAACAGGTTCAGCACCGCGCTCTGGAAGCGGGAGCGCTGCACGGCCTCCAGTCCGCGGGCGGCCTCGGCCTGCTGCTGGATCGCGCCCAGGTGCGGGCGCAGGGCGGCGAAGCTGAAGTAGCGGTTGGCGGTCTGGCGCACGCCCATGAGGCCCAGCACATCCGGGTCGTTGATGACGAACACCGGCTGGGCGTCGGCGGTGGCGGGCCGGAACAGCAGGTCCAGGATCCATTCGTCCGGGTCCAGCTGGCGGCCCTGGCTGGGCACCGTCTGCTTGCCCCGGATCATCAGCAGGGCGTTGCGGGCCACCGAGTCCAGGGGCTTGATCCGGCCCCCCTCCAGCACCGGGATGGCGGCGAAGCCCTGCATGTCGAAGCCGCGGGTGGGGCCGGGCGGCAGGGTGGTGAGCAGGACGGCGGCCAGGGCCAGCAGGCCCGGCAACCAGGTGAACAGCAATGCGAACCAACGGGCGGGTTTCATGGGGCCTCCGGCGCAGGCTGGCGGCGCTGGAGGGCGCCGAACAGGGTGATGCCGAAATGGGCGAGCAGGCCCAGGGTGATGAGCGCGCAGGACAGGTATGGCACCAGCCAGCCCGGGTTGGCCACCACCTGCAGCACCGACAGGGTGTCGCCCTTGCCGTAGCTGGCCTGGTAGAAGGTCCGGCCCTCGTAGCGCAGGGGCTGGTTCATGTAGATGAGCACGTCCCGCTCCTCGCCCCGGGCCGGGTTGGACAGGTGCACCAGGCTGGAGAAGTTGCGCGGGATGTCGGTGCCGGCGTATACGTCGTGGCTGAACTTCTTGAGGGTGAGGGTGTAGGGCAGGTAGTAGCGGCGGGGCCGCACCGACAGGGCGTAGCTGCGGCCTTCGTGGATGAACGCCTGGGGCGCGCCCAGTTCCGTCGAAACCAGCCAGGTGCCGTAGCTGCGGCCGCCGGCCAGGGGCTCGACGGCCACGGTGGTGGCGTTGACCTCGTTGTCGGCGGTGGCCGGCCGGGCCGGGGTGACGGTGATCCCGGCGCCGACGCCTTGATCGGCCAGGGCCGGCGGGTCGGTTTCCACCCGGCGGGACAGCACGGCGTTCACGAAGAAGCGCCGGACCCGGAAGCTGAGCGGGGTGCCCGGCACCGGGATCACCGCCCCGGCCCGGAGCAGCGCGTCGGGGATGCCGTATTCCACGGTGTGGGCCGGGTCGGTGCGGTCGCTGACCGCCAGCTCCATCTGGTGGTAGCTTTCCACGAAGTCCACGGTCTGCCCCTCCTCGATGGCCATGCGCGTGTCCACCTGGAAGGCCCCGGTGCAGAACTCCCCGGCCACCAGCAGGATCAGGCCGGCGTGCACCACCCAAAGGCCCAGCTTGCGGGGCTGGAACTCGAAGCGCCGCGCCAGGGCGGCGGTCAGGTTGAGCACCAGCACCAGGCCCACCAGGGCGCCGCCCGGGAACACCGGCAGGCGGAAGGGGATGGCCGGCGGCTGGTACCACACCACCAGGCTGCGCATGTAGGTGTCCACCGCGCCCAGGGTGCCCAGATCGGTCTGGGCCAGGGTGCAGGCCACCACCAGCAGCATGAGCAGGGCCAGGGCGACGATGGTCACCGGCAGGGAGGCCAGGAGCGCCCAGGCCTGGCGGGCGATGGGCTTGAGGCTAGTCAAGGCGCAGGCTCTCCAGGCACTTCATGAACCCGGGGCGGACCGCGGCGACGGCGCCTTCCGGCCCGGTGAGCTTGAGGAACCAGGTCTGGTCCTGGGCGCTGGTGAGCAGCCCCACCACCATCCGGGTCCTGACCTGGCCGTCGCTGGTGAAATCGTAGACCGCCACCTCCCCGGCCCGGCTGCGCACCCCCTTGCGGGCGGCGGCCACCGCGGCCTCGTCCAGGGCCGGCAGCCCGATCTGGCCGCGCCAGCGGTTGACGTTGGCGGTCTCCCCGCCGGCCGCCCCGGGCAGCACCACCACCGACACCTCCAGCGGCGCGGCGCCCGGGGCGCTGGGCGGGTTCAGGGTCGCGAAGCGCATGCCGCCGCCCGGAGCCTCGGTCCAGCCCTTGGGCAGGGCCCAGCGCAGCGCGCCCTTGCCGGCGGGCCGGGGCGGCGGGGGCAGGGCTCCGGGCGGCATGGCGCCCTGGGCGCCCGGGGGCATGGCGCCCTGGGGCTCCGGCATGGGCGGGGCCGGCGCGGCTGGGGCCTGGCTGGCCGCGGCCGGGCGGGTGTCCACGGTGGCGCGGCTCACCTGGTCCCGGTCGCAGCCCAGGCCCAGGGCCAGCGCGGCCGCGGCCACGACTCCGGCCGCGCCGGCCAGGACCGGTGCCGGCCTTCCGCAGCGCGCTGCCATCCGGAATCCAAGCGTCGATGCTCCCATGCTGCCCTCCCAGGCTTTCCAGCATAGCTGCCCTTTTTTGAATTCTTGATGATTTTGCTCGGCTATAGGCCGCCGAGCCGCCTTCAGGGCCGGTCCAGCCCCAGGGTGCCACCCGGATTCATCAGGTTCTGCGGGTCCAGCTGGCGCTTGATGGCCCGGAACAGGTCCATCTGGACCGGCCCCAGATGCGCTTCCATGAACGGGGCGGCCATCCGGCCGATGCCGTGGTGGTGGCTCAGGGTCGCGCCCTGGGCCACCAGCAGCTCCAGGATCCCGGCCTGGAAGGCCCGGGTCCCGGCGGCCGGGTCGGGCCCCGGCTCGGCTTCGGGTTCCGGCGCGGTCACGAAGGTGAAGTACAGGCTCGCGCCCTGGGCGTAGCCGTGGGAGAGGTGGGTCAGGCACAGGGTCCGGGGCCGGGCGCCGCAGTGGGCGCGCACCGCCCGGCGCACCCGGGCCAGGGCGTCCCAGCCGGCGGCGCATTCCAGGGTGTCCACCCGGATGCCCAGATCCAGGAGATCGTCCCGCAGGTAGGGGTCCAGGAAGCGGCCGCGCTCCCAGGCCCGCACCGGCAGGCCGCCGGCGGGCAGCGCCCCGGCCCGCCGGCAGATCCGGCCGATGCGCCGGGCCAGGTGGCGGGCGAACCCGGGCTCCCCTTCGGTGGAGCCCAGCAGCAGGCAGCGGGAACCCGGCCGCAGGCCCAGGCGGTCGAGCAGGGCCGCCGCCAGCGGCTGGTCCAGGCCGTGCGCGGCCAGCAGCAGCCCGGTTTCGTCCGGATCCGAAAGCCGGAACAGGGAGGGCTGGCCGGCCTGGTCCTGGAGGATCTCCCGGGCGGCGCCCAGGGCCGCGGCCCAGTCCGGGAGCAGGTAGCTGAAGCGCCGGGGCTCCGCGGTGCGCCGGAACACCCGCAGGGTCAGCTCGCTCAGCACGCCGAAGGCGCCTTCGCTGCCCAGCAGCAGCTGGTCGGTGTCGGGCCCGGTGGCGGCGGCCGGGAAGGCCCCGGTGCGCAGCACGCCGGCCGGGGTCACCATCTCCAGGGCCAGGACCAGGTCCTCGATCTTGCCGAAGTAGGTGGAGTTCTGGCCGGCGCCCCGGGTCGCGGCCCAGCCGCCCACGGTGGAGAACTGGAAGGACTGGGGGAAGTGCCCGCAGGTGTACCGGTGGGCGGCGCCGAACAGCTCCGGGGCGCGCTCCAGGGCCCGCTCCAGGGCCGGGCCGTAGCGCCCCGGCTGCACGGTGACGGTCTGGCAGGCGGCGTTGAAGGCCAGGATCCGGTCCATGTGGGTGCGCAGGTCCAGGGCCACGCCCGGGCCCGGGCAGGCCAGTCCCTGGGTGACCGAGCTGGCTCCGCCCCGGGCGGTCATGGCGATCCCGTGCCGGGCGCAGCAGGCCAGGATCCCTTCCAGATCCCGGCGGTGGCGGGGGTGCAGCACCGCGTCGGGCACGCACCCGGGCAACCCCTGGCGCAGCCGCAGCAGGTCCACCAGGCTTTTGCCGCAGCCCGCCGCGATCCGGGCGCCCGGGTCGCTGGCCACGTTGCCCGGGCCCAGCAGGGCCGCCAGTTCGGCCAGGACCGGGGCCGGCAGGCGTCCCTCGGGGAGGGTCGCCGGCGCCAGGCCGGCGGGGCGCGGGGTGCACAGCTCCGCGTCGCCCAGGCCCAGGGCCCGCCGCAGGGCCCGCAGCAGGCCGGGGGCGGGGTGCCGGGGGCGGGGACCGCAGCCCCCCCAGACGGCCAGGGCGCGCCAGGAGCCCGGGGGGGGCGCCGGCAGCCAGATGGGGGGGACGGCGCTCATGCCTCGCCTTCCGCCAGGATGCGCCGCAGCCGCCGGTGCAGGGGCTCCAGGCGCCGCCGCAGGTGCCGGTGCACCTGCCGGAACAGCTTCCCGTACAGTTCGCCGCGCTCCGGATGGGGGACGAAGCTGGGCCCCGGGCGCACCATGCGCCGCACCGCCTCGGCCAGATCGCCGTGCAGCCCGGCGCCCACCGCCGTGAGCGCCGCCACCCCCAGCCCGGAGGCCTCGCAGGTCTCCCCGGCGGTCAGTTCCCGGCCGAGGATATCGGCGGTGATCTGGCAGATCTCCGCGGACCGGGAGGCGCCGCCGGCGACGCGCACCTGCTGGATCGGCACCCGGCCGGACCGCTCGATCCGTTCCAGGCCGTCCCGCAGCGCGAAGGCCAGCCCCTCGATGAGCGAGCGGTACACGTGGGCGCGGGTGTGGCCCGCCTCCAGGCCGATCATGGCGCCCCGGGCCGCCGGGTCCTGGAGGGTGGGGCCCCATCCGGGCAGGGTCACCAGGCCCAGCGCCCCGGCCGGGCAGGACTGCAGCAGCAGGTCCAGCAGCTGCTCGGGAGGGCGGCCCTGGCGGGCCGCCGCCGCCCGCTCCTCCGGGCCGAATGCGCGCAGGAACCAGCGGATCATCCAGTAGCCCCGGAACACCTGGACTTCGGGGTTATAGTGCCCGGCCAGCGCGGCGGGGAAGGGCGGGAACCCGGCGGTGGGTTCGACGTAGCGCCGGCTGGTGGTCTGCACCGAGGCGGTGGTGCCCAGGGACAGGCTGGCCATGCCCGCGTGGATGCAGCCGGTGCCCACGCATTCGGCCGCCTTGTCCGAGGCGCAGGCGATGACCGGCAGCCCCTCGGGAAGGCCGGTGGCCACCGCGGCCGCCCGGGTGATCCGGCCCAGGGGCTGGCCGGGGGCCACCAGCTCCGGCAGCTTGCGCGGCTCCACCGGGAACAGCCGGGCGTTCAGCTCGCCCGGCCGGCACCAGCGCAGGCGCCGGTACTGGAAGGGCAGGTGGCCCACCTGACTGGCGAGCGAATCCCGGAACTGGCCGGTGAGCCGGTGGTTCAGGTAGCCGGACACCTGCAGGAGCATGTGCGCCCGGGCCCAGGCCTCGGGGTGCTGCTGGCGGATCCAGTTGCTCTTGCAGTCCTCCTGGACCCCCCGAAGCCGGGCCCGCAGTCCGGCGGCGGCGAACAGCGCCCTGGCGGCCCAGCCTGGCCGGTACACCGGCGCCGCCTTGCGGGTGTCCAGGTACAGGATGGCCGGCAGCAGGGGCTCGCCGGCCTCGTCCACCAGGATCGGGGTGTCGCGCAGGGCGGCCAGCCCCACCCCCTGGATCCGGGCGAAGGCCGGGCCGGACCGGGCCCGGAGGCCCTGGACGGCGGCGCACAGGGCCTCCCAGTAGGTGCCGGGGGCCTGCTCGGCCCAGCCCGGGTGCGGGCTCCGGTACGGCTCG
>Ga0209415_10007736_pt1 | contig 18710 bp, 19 predicted proteins | sample PeaSoiSIISIP2007_FD_187696 | JGI IMG/M metagenome (GOLD analysis project Ga0209415, IMG submission 187696) | Peat soil microbial communities from Weissenstadt, Germany - SII-SIP-2007 (SPAdes) (version 2) | ecosystem: Environmental > Terrestrial > Soil > Wetlands > Peat | place: Germany...
CACTGGCTGCAGCACACCTCCCGGGACGGCGACATGCAGCTGCACGTCCACTCCCAGATCGCCCACACCGCCCGGACCGTGGCGGACGGCAAATGGCGGGCACCGGACTCCTACGGCTACAACGAGCACATCGGCGCCGTCGCAGCGATCGTGTCCCAGCACCTTGAGGAGGCCCTGACCCCGCCGGTTCGGCGTGGACTGGGTGGCACGCGACGACGGGCACGGGTTCGAGATCGCCGGCATCACCGGGGACATGATGCGCGTGTTCTCCTCCCGCCGCGTCCCGATCACGGCGGACCTGCGCGTGCGGGCGCGGGAGTTCGAGGCCAGGTACGGCCGCGCGCCGAGCCAGCGGGAGGTGGCGCAGCTGGCGCAGGCATCGAACTTCGCCACCCGCGCCCGCAAGCAGACGCATGCGCTGGACTTCGCGCAGCTGCACGCGGACTGGGCGGACCGGCTCGCGCGCACCCTCGGCGTGCCGCTCGCGCCGGTCGCGCCGTCGGTGTGGGGCGAGCGCGGCACATCTCACGCGGCCGCGCGCGGCCTTGGTCATCCGGCGCAAGGTCTGACCGCGCGGGCGGCGCGGGCGGCGCAGCAGGCGTTAGCCCTGGCCCAGCAGGACAAGAGCACCTTCACCCGCGCCGACGTGATCAGATACTTGGGCCGGGTGCTGCCCCGGACGGGAATGGACCCGGCTACGGCGGCCGGGCTGCTGGAAGACCTGGCCGACCAGGCACTGGCGTCGGCGTTCGGGCAGGTGATCTGCCTGGAAGCACCCGACGCCGTGGCCGCGCCACCGGTCCTGCGGCGCGCGGACGGTCGCAGCGTGTACCAGCGCCACGGCGGCGTCCGGTACGCCACCCGCGTCCAGCTGTCCATCGAGGAACGCATGGTCGCGCAGGCCCGCGCGCAGGGCGCGCCTGCCCTGTCACGCGACCTAGCGGCGCGGGCGCTCGGTGCCAGCGTCACGCAGCTGGACGCGGCGCTCACGCCCGGCGCGCAGGACACGCACGCGCACGCGGGAGTCACGCGGTCCGGGCTGGGCGCCGATCAGGCCGCTGCGGCGTTCGCGGTCCTGACCGACGGTCGGCGGGTGTCGGTGATGGACGCCCCGGCCGGGTCCGGGAAGACCCGAGTGCTGGCCGAGGCAGGCCGGGCCTGGGCCGGCGCAGGGACCGTCCGGGTGGTCGGGATCACGCCGTCGCAGGCCTCACGGAACACCCTGGCCGCCGGGATACCCGAGTCTTACAACGCCGCGCAGTTCCTGGGCCACCTGCCCGGCCGACGCGGCGCCCGCGGCCCCGTCCCGCTCGGCCCGGGGGACCTGGTCCTGATGGACGAGACCCCCATGGTCGCCACGCCGGACCTGGCCGACGTGATCAGCCACGTCACCGCCTCCGGCGCCAAGCTGATCGCGGCCGGGGACACCGCGCAGCTGCAGGCGGTGGAGAACGGCGGCGGCATGACCCTGCTCGCCGCCGTCCTGGGCTACGCCCGGCTGGCCGAGCCGGTCCGGTTCCGCGCGGACTGGGAACGCGCGGCCAGCCTGCGGCTCCGGGCCGGCGACACGACGGTGCTCGCGGTCTATGACGAGCACGGCCGGATCACCGGCGGCGGCCCCGAGGAGATGACGGACGCGGCGGCGCGGGCGTATGTGGCGCTGCGGCTGGAGGGCCGGGACACGCTGCTGATGGTCGCCGATCACAGCCGGCGCCGGGAGCTGTCCCGGCGGATCCGCGATGACCTGATCCACCTCGGCCTGGTCTCGCCCGGCCCGGCCGCCCGGATCGCCGGCGGAGCCCGTGCGAGTGCCGGGGACCTGATCGTCTGCACCGTCAACGACCACTCGGCGGAGGCGGGGGAGCCCGGCCGGGGGCTGGCGAACGGCGACCTACTCCGGATCGAGGCAGTCACCGGCCGGGGGCTGGTAGCCCGCCGGGTCCTGGACGCCGACCCGCAGACCGGGGCGGTCCGGCTGACGGACCGCCGTTTCCGGTACCCGTTCTATAACGATTGCGAGCTAGGGTACGCGGTCACCGAGCATGTCGCCCAGAGCCGCACGGGTGGACACCGGGCTGACCCTGATCACCGGCACCGAGGACCGCCAGCACGCCCACGTCGCGCTCAGCCGCGGCACTCGGGACAACCACGCCTTCGTCTTCACCGACCCGCCGAAAGTGGCCGATCCCGCGCCCGGGTCTCGGCCCGCGCCGGAGCTTGAACGGTTCGACACGATCACCGCCCCGCGCGATGGCCAGCCCGCACCCGCCGCCACCGCCCGCCGGAGCACGGCGGCGCTGGGGGTGCTGGCCGGGGTGATCGGACGCGACGGGCAGGAACACTCCGCCACCTGTACCCGGCTGCGGAACCTCGCCCACGCCGACCAATTGGCCGTCCTGAACGCCATCTGGACCGCGGAAACCGCCCCGGCCCGCCAGCAGCGGTACCGCCGCCTGCTCACCGCCGCCCTGCCCGCCGGATACCGGGATCAGGCCAGCCACAAGGAGACGTGGCTGTGGCGGACCCTGCGGGCCGCCGAGCTGGCCGGCCTCGACCCGGCCGGCGTGCTCCGCGCCGCCGCCGCCGAACAGGACCTGGCTGGCGCACGGGACGTCGCCGCCGTGATCGACGCCCGGATCCGCCAGCGCTACCCCAGCCTGGTCCCGCTGCGGACGTGCCCGTGGGCCGAGCAGGTTCCCGTGATCGCCGACCCGCAGCGCCGGGCATTCGCCGGGCAGATCGCCAAGCTGATGGACGAGCGCAAGGAACGGATCGGCGAGCACGCCGCCGAACACAGCCTGCCCTGGGCCATCGCCGCGCTCGGACCGGTCCCGGCCGGCCCGGCGGGCCGGCGGGCCTGGCAGCAGCGCGCCAGCTCGATCGGCGCCTACCGCGAGCTGTCCGGCTACGACCACCCCGCCGACCCGATCGGCCCCGAACCCGCCGGCGACACCCCCGACAAACGCGCCGCCTGGCACGAAGCCCTCACCGCCCTCGGCCCCGCCACCGGCACCGACCTCCGCGGCCTGCCCGACGGGACCCTGCTCCACCTGCGCGACACCTATCCGATCGAAACAGCATGGGCGCCACGCTGGGCAGGCGACGAACTACGGCAGGTCCGCCACGGCGCCCGCGAAGCCCACCTGGCCGCCCTCCGGGCCGACGCCGAGGCACGCGCCGCCCGCCGCCGCGGCCACGAGCAGGCGGCTGCCCGGCACCAGGTACTGGCCGACAGCTACCGGGCCATGCACGACATCTACCGCGACCGCGAGCGAGTGTTCGCCGCCGCCATGGACGACCGGGCCAAATGGGAACGCGCCACCGCCCGCCAGCGCCGCCTCGCGATCGCCGCCGACGCCGAACTACGCCGCCGCCACCCCGGCCAGCCCTTCGAGCCCCTGCGATCAGCCGAACCCGAACCCATCACCGACACCGAGCGCCAGGACCTCGTCCTGGCCCCAGGGCAGAAGATCCCGGCCATCGCCCCGTGGATCACCGAACTAGCGGCCCGGCACCACGCATTCGCCGGGCAGCTCGCCGAGCGGCAAAGCCCGGCCATCCCGCCCGAAGACCCCGGCCACAGCGACCTCAGCCAGGCCTTCCCCGCCTGGGACACCCTCACCAGGGACGCTATCCTCCAGCCCCCCAGACCACTGATCCGGCCATCGGCGAGAATCATGGCGCGCGCAGCCGACCACGACGCCGGCAGGGAAGCCGCCAGCTGACGACAGATGTGTCACAGAGCGTGCCTATCCAAGGCACAGATGACGCGCACATCCCCGCCGTTATCTTAAGTCCCTGTTGGGGTGTCCGCGATGTAGCCGAGGCGGTGGCAGCCTCGTGACCTGCGTCAGCTACATGTAAACGACGCAAAAGGGCCCTCCCATCTGGCCTTCTTCAAAACGACTTAAGATAACCGCCGATCTGCGTGGGGTCAGCCGCTGGGAGCTCAACGGGTGCCGGGCTGCCAGGGTGAGCATTCGGTGCGGCTAGGTTGTTCGGCGGGTGAGGTCGGGAGGGGCCGCCCCTTAGTCTCTAGTTCGGCGACCTAAATTGCCAGCAGGTGCCGACGGCCGGTCATCAGGCTGCGGCCGGCGTCCATGATCGGGTGCTCAGGACCACGACGCCGGGTGTGTGGCTGACTGGTCAAAGATGGCCGGTACGCTGACTGCTCGGTGCACGCTCCAACCTTGACGGGTCACGCCGACCGACAGCGTTGTATGCCGTCGGCCGGCGTAACTCTCTACCTGACCGCCTGGTGCATGTTCTGGATGAGCATTACGATGCCCGACACGATCAGTGCGACCATTATGACCGCGAGGATCTTCAGGGCGGCTCGCCAGAACAGCACGAGTGCGATGGCAATGATGATGATGACGGGTTCCAGCGACTGGACGTTCTCAGGACTTGCTTGAGCGATGAACATCTGTTCTTCCATCCCGCCCAGCGGCGGCACGGCCATCACAACGGAGCCCGAGGCGTTGCGTCTCTGTGGGATGCGTGTACGATGGTTGCACTGCTGAGCCTTCTGTTCGGATTCGGTTCGGTGAGTGGCACGGTCGATGGAGCTAACATCGGCCGTGCTTTTTCGGACCTTAGGTCCCAAGCCCGGCATTCATTCCAAAGCCGCCACCTTCCCCTCTCGTGCCTCACTGGCCCGGCTTAGCCCTCATATCACTGGAGCCACTAGCCAGACCGAAAGTTGTTCGTCTACACTTCAGGATTCCCTTGATCACACCGGCATAGCCTTCGTGAAGTGTGCGATGTACAGTCAAGCTACGGATCTTGCAAGTAAGGCTTAAGCGATGACGGCGTCACAGCACGTAATGGCAGCTCCAGGCATCACCGGCAATGCAGTGCGCGGCCGGGAAGTGAAGTTCGGACAAATGCTTGAAGGTCTGATTGAGCGCGGCGGGTACAGCAGGAACCGAAAAAGGATCTTGAGGGCACTAGATATCAGCGCCGCTGCGCTGTCGCAGTATGTCCGTGAGCAGACCCGCCCTAGCTTCAGCAAACTGCTCGCCATCGCTGACTTCTTTGATGTCAGCCTCGACTACCTCGTGTATGGTCAGCCGACCAGCAACAGCTTGATCGACTACGGGCCCTTGTACCGCTACGTTGATCATGCACTAGCCGACGTTCAGGCGCGTGGCAGCCGTCACTCCGCAGTCGTGGCCCGGATTGGCAGGGTGCTGGCGGACCGGATCGATGCAGTCGCGCAGGAGCTTTCGGCTTCGCCGACGGCGGCGCGCGAAGGTCTGCTGCAAGACGACGAGGTGCTGCGTCTGGAAGGATATAGCCGCCAGGCCGATGTACTTAGCCTGAATCTTGAATTCGAGGTCATTCAGGTTGAAGGCGGCATGGCTGCTGGTCGCTTCCTTCCCGTAGTGGCCGCCAATCTTGAAAAGGGAACAGCATATCGTTTCCTCGTGCCAACTGCCGTGCGTAATTGGGATTCAACTATAGAGGCATGCCGTCGGCTGCTCGCCGACCAAATTGGCGGAGACCAAGTCCGGGAAAGCTGTGCCTTCCGTCGCACATCCGCGCCCGTGCTAACGGGAGCAGTGCTCTATCAGCTCGACGCCGTACGGCTGGAGGCCGAGGAACCGGCCCTGCGTAGCCAGATCATCGATTATCTCAGCGAAGACGGCTGGCTTGGCTGTGTAATTCGGCCTAACAATGACTCCAACAGCGACATGCTGATGGATCCGCTGCACGCGGGCCGAGCACGTGCCGCCTTCGATGCCCTGTGGTCATCGGCCGAGGCAGTCTAGTTCTCCCAGCTCAGAGCCCTGACAGAAGACCACGGCAACTTCGGGTAGTTGCGCGCGGAGCTGGGTTGGCTGGTGGTAGCGTACGTACCTTATGGAGACCCTCGGCGTCGTGGCGGGCCGGGTTGTCAAGGTACGCCCGCACCCAGATGGTGAGAAGATTTGGCTCGCTGATATAGATGTCGGAGCCGACTACCAGCCGCAGATAGTCTGGGGCGGAGTTCCGGTCGTGGAAGAGGGCAGCCTCGTTCCCGTGGCGTTGCCCGGCGCACGGCTACCGACAGGTAGGATAAGGCGGCGGCGTTATCGGGGAGAACCATCCGAAGGCATGCTTTGCAGCCTCGCGGAACTCGGCTGGGACTCGGCCATCAGCGACCGGGTCGCGCTATTGGACAGTTCCGCCGGTCTGCGCCCTGGTGATTCCCTAGATACGCGTGCCAGCGACTGGCAGTCTATAGTCCTCGCTCCTGCGCTCATGAGCAGTAAACGCCAATCCACAGGAGTTTCCCGAGACTCTCGACTCGCTCGCGGTCGGTGGTACATGGTCGGAAGCCCGACCAAACTATTCCGCACCGGGCAGCGCGTCGTCCGGGCCCACCGCTCGGTAGGCACGGCCAGAACCGGCTGATCCGTTGCGGCCACGACTGTCCCCGCAACGTGTCGGCCTCCGCGCAGAGTCGGCTTTCGGAGCGCAGGGCACGTCGTCTGATCGTTGGCTAGCATGTAACTCCGCGTGGTCATCACTGCCAGGGGATTGCTGACTGCGCAGGCAGGCGTCTGCTGGTCGCATGTCACATAGCTGTTCCGAGGCGGGCTGTCGCCAGCGGGTGCCAGTCCCACTGGCGTTCGGGTCCGCGCTGGATGACGAGGCTGAGAGCGCTGATCTGGATGTCGCCGCGCGGGAGCTGGCGTCCGAGGGTTGCGATGATCGGCTCGGCGGGCTGCTCGGCCGTGCTGTAGCACACGGTGACATGGGGGGTCCAGGGTGCCTGTTCTTCTGGCTGCACGGTGGTGCCGGTCACCTGGCGGGTCGCTGAGAGCGCTGCCTGGCGGAGCGGGGCTAGGGCCTCTGGCGGGCTTGCTGCCAGCATGATGGCTTGCGGATGGTAGAGGATCTTCCCGAGCGTCACCGTGATCGGCGGGGTGCTGGCGAGCAGCCGTGTCGCGGTGTCGGCCATCTGGGTGAGCTGCTGGGGGGTGAACTGGCTGGCGGGTCCGGCGATGTGGGCTGTGATGTGCAGCCATGTCAGGGGTGTCATGTGCAGGCCGCTGAAACGGGCCAGCCGTTGCTGCGCGGTCCGGGCGAGCGCGACGGCTTCGGGGTGCTCGCCGATGAGCATGTGCCAGTAGACGACGTCCTCGCCGGGTGCCTGGTCGGCCCTGTTCTTCCAGCGGTCGATCATCTGGGCCTGACGACGTCGGGATCTACGGTCCGTAGCGTCCGAGGCTTCGTCCACTTCACTCGTTTCAACGGGTTGGATGGAAGCTCGCCGATCTCGCAGGCATATTCCATGGCGTTGCCGAGCACCATGCGCTTGCGGTTGGCGGTGTTTGCCGCAGCCATCGTGCCGTCCTGCTTGCGGCTGATCCGGTCGAGCATGCGCCTGGCCACCGCGGCTCCCTCGTCGCCGGACAGGTCGGCCAGCCAGACAAGCGTTTCCTGGCGGCCGTAGCCAGGCAAGGACCCCGCGGCGAGCGACTGAAGGCTTTCTACGGCTCCATGTACTACGCGGCCCTGCGCCCCGAGGAAGCGATCGACCTGCGCCGTGATGAGAACCTGATCAGCCTCCCGCGGCGCGGCTGGGGAGAAATGCGCCTGACTCACTCCATGCCCCGGAGCGGAACGAAGTGGACCGACAGCGGCAGCTCCCCGCGAGCAGCGGGAGCTGAAGCACCGAGCACCCGGCGAGACGCGTCTCGTTCCGGTCCATCCCGAACTCGTGACGCTATTCCGCGACCACCTGGAACGTTTCGGCACCGGGCTGGACGGACGAATCTTCGCCGGGCCGCGCGGCGGGATCGTAGCTGAATGGTCCTACCTTGAGATCTTCCACACGGCGCGCCGCGAGGCGCTCGGCGAGACTCAAGCAGCGACCCCGCTCATGGGCCGGCCCTACGACCTGCGCCACGCCGCCGTGTCGACCTGGCTCAACGCGGGAGTGCCCGCCGCGCAGGTCGCCGAGTGGGCGGGTCACAGCGTTGACGTGCTCCTCCGGGTCTACGTCAAGTGCATCGCCGGGCAGCAAGGCGAAGCCAAGCGCCGCATAGAAGACGCGATGCGGCCCGACGGCGACATCAGCCCCGGCGATCGTGAACCGCACCCGGACCCCGAAGCCGAGTACCCACCCACCCACCTGCCGGCCGGAGAACTTGGGCACGTATTCGGCACAGCCAGCCGCATAGGGCTGCCTGAGGTCGCATACAGCCGCACACTGCCGAAGCCGCAAGTAAGAGGCCTAGACTCCACATCTTGCCAGGCAAGAGAATAATTTCGCTGGTATGAGCGGAGGGTGTGGGATTCGAACCCACGATGAGACTCACGCCCCATAGCGGTTTTCAAGACCGCCGCCATCGGCCACTAGGCGAACCCTCCGCCGACAACGATAGCGGGAGCGGGGTGCGAGTTACGCGCTCCGTGTTGCTGTCTGGCTGCGCCGTGATTCCGCATGATGCTGGCTCAGGCAGCGCAGGGGGCGGGACATTCGAATCGGCGGCTAGGTAGGCTCGCGGCGAAAGGAGATCCCATGCTCCCCCCGTTCGGCTGGTCGGCTGTGCTCACTCAGTGGCAGGCCGCGCCCGTTGTGACGGTCCTGGTCGCCGTCGCCGCCTGCCTGTATCTGTGGGGAGTCCTGCGGGTCGCGCGGCGGCATCCGGCCAGGCCGTGGGCGGCCTGGCGGACCGGCGTGTTCCTCGCCGGGCTCGCCGTCGTCGTGCTGGCGACCCAGAGCGGGATCGGCAGCTACGACGACGTGCTGTTCGCCGATCACATGATCCAGCACCTGATGCTGATCATGGTCGCGCCGCCGCTGCTGATCTTCGGCCAGCCGATCACGCTGCTGCTGCACGCCAGCCGGAATCCGCTGCACACCTGGGTCAAGCGGATCGTCCGGTCCCGCCTGGCCAGCTTCCTGACCTGGCCCGTCTTCGGTTTCGCCGCCTACGCGGCAGCGATCGTCGGCGCCCACCTGACCTCCGTCGCCGACCTGATGGCGCGCAACCAGACCGCGCACAACGCCGAGCACGGGGCCTTCCTGATCATCGGGTACCTGTTCCTGCTGCCGATCCTGGGCCAGGAGCCGATCCGCTGGCGGCTTTCCTACCCGGCCAGGCTGATCCTGCTGTTCCTGATCATGCCGGTCGACACGTTCACCGGCCTGATCCTCGGCTACGGGAACAAGGGCACGCCAGGCCTGCCGCTCGGGCCGCGGCCGTCCTGGGCCGGCACCGCCGTGGCGGACCTGCACGCCGGCGGCGCTGTGATGTGGGTTGGCGGGGACGCGCTCATGTTCGCGCTGATGATGGTGGTCTTCGCGATGTGGAGCACAGACTCGCGGGCGTCGTCGCGCAATCACGGCTGGCTGGAGTCCGCCCGCCGCTCGACCGTGGCGCTGGCACCCGGTTCTGCGGAGTCGCATGTCGACATCGACGACGATGACGAGCAGCTCGCCGCCTACAACGCGTTCCTGAACCGGCTGAATGAAGCGAAGCCCAGCGGATCAGGCAGCCAATCGCGTTCGGCCGGTAACTGAAAGAACCGTCCGCGACACGCCGGCCTAGCGTTCTCTACGTCAATCTAGGGAAACCGCTAGACCGGGCAATAGGCTCCTATGCCGTGGATCCTGTGCGGAACCCCTATGCCCCGGGAGCAGGGCAGCGGCCGCCCGAGCTGGCTGGCCGCGACCGGGAACTCGGCGAGTTCGAGGTCGTGCTCGAACGCGTGGCGCGCGGCAGGCCCGAGCGCAGCATGGTGCTGACCGGGCTGCGCGGCGTCGGGAAGACGGTCCTGCTCAACGCCTTCCGGTCGATGGCGATGCAGCGGCTGTGGGGCACCGGCAAGATCGAGGCCAGACCCGACCAGTCGATCAGGCGGCCGATCGGCAGTGCCCTGCACATGGCGGTGCGCGAGCTCGCGCCACGGCACCGGGCGCCGGACCGGATCGACGACTTCCTCGGCGTGCTGAAGGCGTTCCTGGCCAGGGATCCCAGGGCGGCCAAGGGAGCGCAGCTCAGCCAGCTCGGCATCGATGTCCCGATGGCCAGGGGCCGGGCTGACTCGGGCGATCTGGAGATCGATCTCACTGAGCTGCTCACCGACGCGGCGGCGGTGGCGGCGGATCTCGGAGTGGGCATCGCGCTGTTCATCGATGAGATGCAGGACATACCGGCGCCTGACGTCTCGGCGCTCTGCGCCGCATGCCACGAGCTGTCACAGAGCGGCGGACCGCTGATCGTGGTGGGCGCGGGGCTGCCGCATCTGCCGTCAGTTCTGTCCGCGAGCAAGAGCTACTCCGAGCGATTGTTTCGCTATGTATCTATTGACCGTCTGGACCGGGAGGCCGCGGACATCGCGTTGCTGGCGCCCGCCAGGCGGGAGGGCGCTGACTTCCAGCCGGCCGCGCTCGACGCGCTCTACGCCGCCGCCGACGGGTACCCGTATTTCGTCCAGGCCTACGGCAAGGTGACCTGGGATGTGGCCGCCGCCAGCCCGGTCACTCCTGGTGACGTCGCCGTCGCGGCGCCGCTGGCGGCGGGCGAGCTGGCGGTCGGGTTCTTCGGCAGCAGGTACGAGCGCGCGACGCCTGCCGAGCGCGAGTACATGCGCGCCATGGCACTCCTCGGCGACGAGCCGGTGCCGACCTCCCAGGTGGCTGACGAGCTCGGCCGCAAGCCGTCGAGCGTGTCGCCGGCCAGGGACAGCCTGATCAAGAAAGGCCTGATCTACAGCTCCGAGCGAGGGCTGATCGCCTTCACCGTGCCGCATTTCGGGCGCTTTCTGCGCGCCCAGCCCGCCTGACCGGCGCCTGACCGGCGCCTGACCGGCGCCTGACCGGCTGAGCCACGGGTCCGCCCGCTGCTGCGCCGCCGCCGCGCTGGCGGCTGCCTCTGCCGCACTATGCGGTTATCTAGCTGAAATGCTAGAGAACGCAAGAAGAGGACAGAGACCCGGCGGGTCGCGACGGTTACCTGGTCCGCTCGCGAGGCCCGGAGCCGCCGGACGACTGGAGCCCGGCCCGGTCGGACCGACGCGCATGACCGGACCGACGCGCATGAGCGGACAGCCGTGCGTGGCCGGGCACCCCGGCCTGGCGGGGCATTCCCGGCTGGCGCGGCATGCCCGGCGCGGGTGCGGCGCCTGCCTGGGGCCGCACTCCGGCCTGGCGCGACAGCCGGGACAGGGCGGCGCCTGACCGGACGGAGTCACCGGCCAGTCGGCCCAGCTGCTGAGCGCCGTGCTGGAGGCGCGGCCACAGGACGCCGACCGGGCGCGCTGGCTCGGCGGGCCAGGGAATCACGGCGCCGGTCGCCGTATCGACCAGCACCGAGTGAACCGCCGGGCGGCGCTGCTGGAGGTACACGGCGAACACGAGCTCGGCGTCCCGGCCGGCATGCCGGGACGGGAAGGCGAAATACCGCCAGCAGAGTTCCCGCCAGGTATCGACTGGCTGCTGGTCGGCGACCAGGTCGGAGTGCCTGCGCCACTGAGCGCTGCGCTGGAGCGCCGTGAGGGTCTGCCCAGGGACGTCGACCCGCAGCTCGCACGGCGCCGAGTAACCGATCCTGACCAGCGTCTCGCGGACCTCGGGCGAGAGCATCGCGATCACGCCGAGCTCGCCGAGGAAGAGGGACAGCAGCTGTCCGGCGCCACCGGCGGTCTGCGGCAGCCGCACCGGCGGCAGCTTGACGATCGCCAGCGCGGCTACGCCGAGCAGAGCTGACCTGGCCAGGATCCGGCCCGTGATCGGCGCGGTGCTCAGCTCGCCGAAGCAGCCGCAGCCGACGTCAGGCCGGATGCTGCGAAGCTCGATGAGGGCGCAGGTGGCCACGACGAACAGCATGCCGGTGCCCAGCCGCGCGAGCCCGGCAGGGCCGCCGCGGCCGAGCGAGCCCGAGGTCAGGATCAGCGCGATGCCGAAGCCGAGCTCGGTCGCGCACATGGCCATCGCGGCCGGCCGCTGGAGCCGGAGGGGAAAGAGGGCTGTCGGCCCCAGGCCGGCGTCGAGCGACCTCTGCTGGAGCGTGCGGCCGAGCTTGGCGGCACAGCCGCCGAGCAGCATCGCAGCCAGAACCGGTATCTGGACGTCGCCGAGTGCGACGAGGAAGGCCGGCACCTCAGCTGCCGATCGTGATGGTCGCGTTGAAGCAGCCAAGCTCGAGCTCGCCGCCCAGAGCTATGAAGCTGGCCATCGTCAGGTCAGCCAACCGGCCGCGCGGTGAGGTGCGGCAGGTGACGCACCGGTCGTTGAACAGGCGGGCCGCTGGCGCGCAGCCGGTGACGGGAAGCGTCCAGGAGATGCCCGCGCACTCGTTGCGGATCGCCAGGGCGCTGCCGATGGCGAGATACGGCAGGCTGCGATAGGCCGGCGCCTGCCCTGGCGCGATTCTGGCCGCGGCGTCCTCAGCGCAGCCGGTCGCCGGATCCACCGCCGGGTAAGAGACCCCGAGCACGCCGTGCGGCTCGTCGACGGCGTCGTGCCAGGTAGCTGAGCCGGAGATGGTGTCGGCGAGACGACCGCTGAACCGCGCGGGCGCGGGGATCTGCGCGACCGCGTACGTCGGCTGGTAGGCCGCCGGGACCAGTCCCTCAAGTACGCCGCGCCGCCGGATCCCGATGACGTCGATCAGGTACCCAGGCCGCAGGTTCGGGAACCTGACCTGGATCCGCCCGGTGGCCTGCCTGGGGATCACGACGATCTGCTTCTGCCTGGTCGCGCCCTCTTCGACCAGGAGGCTGTCGGAGTCACGCTGGACGATCGTTCCGGTCACCCGGCCGATGTCAGCCCAGATCCGGTCGGCCACGCTGTTCGTCGACGGACGGAGCCGGATGACCACCTGGTCGCCCGGAGTCAGGGCCGGCGGCTCACATGGCGCGCCGCGCCACGCCTTCGCGTCCGCCGTCAGGGTGAACCGCTGCTCGCCGCGCGAGTCGCCGATGGCGATGAAATGCGGGCTGACGTCGACGACCCGGCCGGTGACCGCCCGGTAGAGGTGCCGCGGGCCGACCGGGGCCGGCGGCGCCTGGTCGGTCACGGCCTGATCGGATCCGGCCGGCTCCGGCCGTCCTGGGCGGCCGTGACCGGGACCGCGGAGGGAGACTCGCCCCGCCGGGCTGGCCAGTCGGCCAGGCAGCTCGGCCTGGCCGGGGCTGGCCGGCTGCGGCTGGAACACGGCAGCCTTAAGCAGCCGACGCCGGGCAATGTGGCTGGTATTGGCCGCGGTGGCGCCGGGGCACCGCTCGCAGCACACGCCGCCGGCCACCATGACGTCTTGCACCAGCTCTCCATGGGCAAACGTTTTCCAGAATCATGACCATGCTGAGGTTCGGAGGTCCGCGTCAAGCGGTTTCGTCGATCTTCTGGTATTGAGGGCCGAACAGGGCGCTATTGCGGGCAGAGCTTGTCACCGATCCCGTTCTGTGAGCATGGTACTGAGCAGCGCGGGGTTACAGGGGGTAGCGGGACATCAGCGGAGTGTCGTGGGTACCGTTGAAGGGTGAGCGTCGGGGGCGATCACGGGGTCCAGGGGGCACACGGCACCGCTGTCGGCCGGGAATCGGCCGGCACCGGGCCGGGGCGGCGGCCCGCCGGGCCCCGGCATGCGCCGGGAACACCAGTGACGGGCAGCGTGGCAGGCAGCAACGGGGTGCTGACCGGCGCGGCACGCGGCGCCGGGGCCGAGGGCGGCCCGGCCGGCCGGGCGAGTGCCGCCAGCCGTCCGTCCGTTCCGCGCCAGCTGACCGCGACGGCGGTCGACGACGCGGACTTCCGCGAGTACGTGACGTCCCGCCGCCGTGCGCTGCTGCGTACCGCCTACCTGCTCACCGGCAATCTCGCTGACGCCGAGGATCTGGTGCAGTCCGCCCTCGCCAAGACGTATCAGGCGTGGAACAGGATCGAGGACCGCGGCGCGCTCGACGGCTACGTCCGGCGCGCGATCGTGAACACGCACATCTCCTGGTGGCGGCGGCGCCGGGTGGACGAGTTCCCGACCGATGAGATCCCCGATCAGCCGGTCACCGATCCTGCTGGCGATACCGACCTGCAGGACACGCTGCGGAGGGCGATTGACAGGCTGCCGCAGCGGATGCGGGCAGCGGTCATGCTGCGGTTCTTCGAGGACATGTCGGAGGCCGAGGTAGCCGAGGTGCTCGGAGTCAGTCAGGGCACCGTGAAGAGCACCGTCTCCCGCGCGGTGGCCAAGCTCCGCGCCGACGCCGATCTGCTCGCCGAGCGCCGCTAGCGGTTCCGGCGCCGCCCTGGTGATTTTTCGCCGCTGTCATGGGACTATCCACCCCAGGGATATTTCCGGCCCATCCGGCGGGCATAGCCGCTGGTCGTGGCCGCCGGACGCAGGAGGTTGCACCGTGCGCAGCACGATGATGGACATTCCGCTGACCGTGACCAGGATCATGCAGTACGGCAGCACCGTCTACGGCGACCGGGAGGTCGTGACCTGCACGCCCAGCGGAAGCCGCCGTCAGTCCTACGCCCAGACCGGCGCGCGGGCGGCTCAGCTGGCAAACGCGCTCCGCGAGCTCGGCATCGACGGTGACCAGCGGGTCGCCACGCTGATGTGGAACAACGCTGAGCACCTGGAGGCCTATCTGGCTATCCCGTCGATGGGCGCAGTGCTGCACACGCTCAACCTCCGGCTTGAGCCCGAGGTCATCGGCTACATCGCCAGTCACGCGGGTGACGACGTCGTGATCGTCGACCCGAGCCTTGTTCCGCTGCTCGCCCTGGTGCTCCCGCACACGCCATCGATCCGGCACGTGATCGTGACAGGCTCAGAAGGCGACACGGATGCCCCGGCGCTGGCCACGCTCGACGGCGCGGACCGCTCCGTGCATAGCTACGAGGAGCTGCTCGCGGCGCAACCGGCCAGTTTCGGCTGGCCTGACCTCGACGAGCGGTCGGCCGCCGCGATGTGCTACACGAGCGGGACCACCGGCCACCCGAAAGGAGTGGTGTACAGCCACCGGTCCATGCACCTGCACTCGATGGCCGTCTGCAGCGGGAGCGTCTTCGCGCTGGCCGAGCACGACCGGGTGCTTCCGGTCGTGCCGATGTTCCACGCCAACGCCTGGGGCCTGCCGTACGCGGCGGTCATGGCCGGCGCCAGCCTGGTGATGCCGGACCGGTTCCTCCAGCCTGAGCCGCTGGTGCGGCTGATCGAGGCGGAGCGGCCGACGGTAGCCGGCGCCGTGCCGACGATCTGGAACGCGCTGCTGCTGCATGTCCGCGCCAGCGGCGGCGACCTCTCGTCGCTGCGGCTCGTCCCGTGCGGCGGATCGGCCGTGCCGCACGCGCTGATGGAGGCGTACGAGAAGGAGTTGGGCGTCCGTATCCTCCAGGCCTGGGGGATGACCGAGACCTCGCCGCTCGGCAGCGTGGCGCATCCGCCGGTCGGTGTCACCGAGGACGAGGCGTGGAGTTACCGCGACACCCAGGGTCGGCTGATCTGCGACGTCGAGGCCCGGCTGGTCGGCGACGGCGGCGTGCTGCTGCCGCACGACGGGCAGGCGGTCGGCGAGGTCGAGGTCAGGGGGCCGTGGATCACGGGCTCGTACTACAAGGACGACGACCCGGAGAAGTTCAGGGACGGCTGGCTGCGGACCGGCGACGTGGGGACCATCGACCGGCTCGGCTATGTCACCCTGACCGACCGGGCCAAGGACGTGATCAAGTCGGGCGGGGAGTGGATCTCCTCGATGGAGCTCGAGAACGCCCTGATGGGGCATCCGGACGTGGTCGAGGCGGCGGTCATCGGGGTGGCCGACGACCGCTGGGGCGAGCGGCCTCTCGCCACCGTGGTGCTCGCCGCCGGAGCGACCACCACGGCCGCCGAGCTGCGTGAGTTCCTGGCCGGACGGGTGCCCCGCTGGCAGCTGCCGGAGCGCTGGTCGTTCATTCCCGAGGTGCCCAAGACCAGCGTGGGCAAGTTCGCCAAGACGCGGATCAGGGATTCCTACGCCCGCGGTGACTACGAGGTGATTGAGGCTCGCTGAATGCCAGACGGCTTTGCGACGGCGGGTTCGGTGCCGGTACCCTAACCGTCAGCGGTCGGCCACGGCCGGCGGGCGGATCAGCCCGGCGGCCGGCCCGCACCGCGCGTGAAACGGTACTCCGAGGGCTCTCTCGGAGGACTGAGGAGGCTTCGCCTAGTCCGGTCTATGGCGCCGCACTGCTAATGCGGTTTGGGTTCGCGCCCATCCGGGGTTCAAATCCCCGAGCCTCCGCCATCTGACCAGCAGTTATTCCCCGCATGACATCGGCGGGGAGCTGCTGGTCTTCTGCTTCCAGGCCCGATGTGCGCACGGATTGCGCACGGTGCCGCCAGCTCAGCCCGGCGCCCGGCCGCTGCCAGCCCTGATCTCAGTCTGCGGGCCGGCGGCCGCTCTTGCGGGATCGGCGCTCCTGCGGCTCCTCATCGGCGGCGGTCCCTCGCTCGCGTTCCTCGGCCTCGGCGACCGGGACCGGGACCACGGCGGCGAGCCGGCGCCCGCGGCTGGTCACGTAGGTGATCTGGCCGTGCACGGCCGCGTCGTTCAGCACGTCCGCGAGGCCGGCCCGCAGCTCGCGGACGCTCTTTTCCACCGCCGGTTTTCCGTCCATGACACCTATGCTAACCCGTGGTCCTTCGTGTACACTAGTGTACACAGAACATGGAAGCTAGGGAGTCCCGATGAGCGCCATGAAGACCGCGCAGGCGAACTGCCGGTACCCCGGCTGCCACGCGCTTCTCACCGCGCCCGGAAGCATCCGCGACGGCATCGGCCCCCGCTGCAAGGCCAAGCTCCGCGCCACGGCCGCGGTGATGGAGACTGCCCTCGCCGGGCTGAGCGAGGCGCAGAAGGCCAGGGCACTGGCGCTGATCAGCAGCGGCTCGGTCGTACTGACCTCCCGGCCGGGCACCTACCGGGTGCCCAGCTCGGACGGCGAGACGACGTACCTGGTCACGACTGCCCGCTGCGGATGCCGTGGTGCTTCCTACCGGCACTTGTGCAGCCATATCGGCGCTGTCCGGTGCCTGGAAGCCGTGAAGGCCGCATCGAGGGTGAGGGCCGCGTGATGGCCCTCACAGTGACCGACGTCCACCGCGACGCGGACCTGTTCCGGCCGGCCGCCGAGCCCGATGACGAGTGCCGCTGCACCGGCTGCGGGCACCCGGCCTGGCTCGAGTGTGACTGCCTCTGCTGCCCGTTCGCGGGTGACATTGCCGCGCCGATGGCCAGCAGCGAGGAGGGCGCCGACTTGACCTGACAAAGACAGCGGGCCGCCGCAGCGCGCGAACGCCAGCGACGGCCCTAGGCAGCCCATCTCGCCGAAGGAGACAGGAAACCATGAAGGACACAGTAAGCCAGCCAGGCCCGGACACCACCCGTGCCGCAGCCGATGCCATCCTCGCGATGGCCCGTGAGCAGGAGCACGACTTCCCCGGCCGCCTGGCCGGCGTCCTCGCATCGGTCGCGGCCGAACTGGGCAGCACCTACGCCCTGGTCGCCAGCCGTCCCGGCTCCTGGGAAGCATCCCTGGTGCTGGACCTGGTGCGCGGAACAGTCGGCCACGGTGACGAGGGCCTGAGCACCTACAAGCTGGCCGCGCCCGCAACCGCGCCAGGCGCGCCGCTGATGCTCACGCCGGAGGACCGGCCCACGGTGCTCGAAGCCCTGGCCATCGCGGGCGACTACAAGCGGGACCGCGCCGCCAGCTGCCCGGATTGCGCCGCCGATCCCGCCGACCTGTGCGGGAACTGCGATGCCCGGCTGGCCCGTGCCGCTGAGTTCGATGACGCCGCAGCGCGCCTGGGCGGTGCGCGATGAGGCGCCAGGGGCACGCTCGCGCAGCGTGGCCAGCTGGCCCGGTGACCGCACCCGGAATGCCAGCCCGGCCCGAGCCGGTCACTGCCCTGGCCGTCGACCAGGACGGCGGGCTGAACCTCGCCGAGATCGAGGACTTCACCGCGAGGCTCCGGGCAGCCGGGTGCGCTCCCACGGCACCTGTGCGGGTGACGGCGAACCGGCATGGCCGGCCAACCGGGATCTCTGCCACTGTCGTCCGGCTCGGTGCGTCATGAGGGGGCGCCTGGTCTGGCTGCGGCCGGACGAGCGCGTCATCACCGATGCCGTGGAACGCCGTCTTGACGCGATGTCGAGGGCACTGGTGGTCGCCTTCGACATCGCGGGAGCCGGGGCGCCGGAGGGCCTGGCGCCCGAGCCACCGCAGCGGCTGCGGCTGATCACCGGGGGCGCGGCATGAACCGCCGCCTCGGCATGCTCGCCACCACCCTGGCAGTGATCCTCAACACCCATGTCACCGTCGCGCCCGGCGTCACGATCGGCCTACCTGTGCTGCTGCTGCCCGTGCTGGCGGTGCTGTGCGCGGCGGCCGGGTGGGCGGCTGTGCGGCTGGCCCGCGCATACCGGCCGGCCGCGCAGTGGCGCCCGCTCCCCGCCGGGACCGTGCCGTGCCGCTGCCCGTGCGGCGCCCCGCGGGAGCCTCGAAGAGGCCAGCAGTGACCGGCGAGCGGAAGGCGCACTCAGCGGCCAGGCGGAACGAATGGCTCGGCGTCATCCACGTCAGCGCCGAGGTGGTCACGGCCCTGGCACCCGCTGACGTGGATGACGCCGAGGTTCAGGCGGTCGTCAACCATCTGCTGCGGCCGGTGTTCGACAGGCATTATGAGGGCAACTGGCCGAACGCCGGCGCGGTGCCGTACACG
>Ga0209415_10007739_pt1 | contig 18704 bp, 23 predicted proteins | sample PeaSoiSIISIP2007_FD_187696 | JGI IMG/M metagenome (GOLD analysis project Ga0209415, IMG submission 187696) | Peat soil microbial communities from Weissenstadt, Germany - SII-SIP-2007 (SPAdes) (version 2) | ecosystem: Environmental > Terrestrial > Soil > Wetlands > Peat | place: Germany...
CTCGCGTCGGAGTTTCTTCAGCTCTTCCTTGTCCTTGCCGGTGGGGTTCTCGCCGATCTCACCGTTGTTCTTGGTGTGGATGACGAGCACCGCGCCTTGCAGTTCGGCGCAAATCTTCTCGAGGTAGGCGCCGACGTCGTCGCAGTTGCGGGTGTCGTCCACCATGACGAAGAGGACGGCTTTCTTACCAAGCGGTTCGTGTTCGGCGTAGCTCTTGCGCCACTCCTCAACGCCGAGCTTGAGGTAGTCGTCGTATTTCTCCGTGAAGATAGCGCTGGTGTGCTCGTGGAGCTTCGCCCGACTGGCGGCGTCAGGCAGGACGGGATGTTTGACGACGTTTTGATGGATGGCTTCAACGAGTGGGTAGTCGGAAACCGTCTGGACGAAGATCGCCCCGTTGTCGTGGCGCGGCGTGGCAGTCACGTCCACTTGCAGCGCGAGGCGGCGATCCTTTTGCAGCATCTTGTGGTGGATGTCCTGGATGGATTTGAACCACGCCATCTTCGGGTTGTGAATGTGGTGCGCCTCGTCGTTGAAAACGGCCAGCTCCTCGACTTCGCGGACGATCTCGCCGAGGTCGGTCTTGCTGTCGGTGGTCTTGCCGGCGGGTTTCGGACCAAACGGGTCGAGGAAGTAATCGCGCAAGTCTTCGTCCTCCATCGACGGATCGGAAACATCGCTGAGGAACACGCGGTGAATGTTGGTGAGGAAGAGATTTCCGGTGTCGCGGACAACGCGCACGTCGTCCTGGATGTGCAGGGTGACTTGGAAGTCGTCGCGCCAGTTCCGGCCCTCGTGACCATTACTGGGCAAAACCGGGTCGTTGAAAAAGATGCGCAGGCCGTCGAAGTCGACGCGCAGTCGGTCGAGCACGATGATGTTGGGTGCGATGACGAGGAAGTTGCGCGAAAGCACGGAGTCCTCTTCGTAGAACTTGTGGAAGAAGCTCCAGGCAATGAGGAGCGAGAGCACTTTCGTTTTCCCCGCGCCGGTCGCCATTTTCAAGACGTACCGCGGCCACTCTTCATCGAACATGCCGGAGGACACGGCACCCGAAGCATCGAAGCGGAGCAGATCGAATTTGTCCCGTGCGCGCCGGACATCGTGCAACCAGATGAGTGTCTCGACCGCTTCACGCTGGGCAAAGTAGTAGCGGAACGGGGAGAGCGAACCATCGGCGTTTTCGAGCAGATGCTCAGTCTCAAACCACCACCGCAACAAGGCCACCGAGGTTGGGGAAGCGCCGGCGTATCCCTTGTTTCGCCACGCGTAGACTTCTTGCCGAATCTTTGCCACGAGCGGGGGGAGAAGCTTCTCGTATGCTGTGCTGCGGAGTGTTTCGTCGGCCGGAAACCAGCGCTGTTCCGGGATGAGTGGGGCGTAAGGCGAAGTGGGAAACTCAGGGTGAAGGGACATGGTGATCAAGCGTATACCACTGCTGTTCCATGGGTAAACCGTCGAGTGGAATCTCGCCAACGTTTTCAAACGAACCCGGCATCACCGGGCGTGGGCGGCCATAAGGGTTGCCGGAGGGGTTCGATTCCTTTCTCGGATCGACAGATCAGCGGCTACAGTTCGTGTCTGATGCGGTTGCTCGCTGCCGGTCCGTGCAAAGCCCTCACCCGAGGCCTGGAACGTCCGCATAACGCTTGAGTGGGGGTCACCCGCGCTTCGGGAGTCCAATGTAAGGCCTATGCAGCCCCCACCCGAGGCTTGGGACGCCCGCATAACGCCTGAGCGGCGGTCACTCACGCGTCGGAAACCCAATGTAACGCTTATGCAGCCCTCACCCGAGGCTTGGAACGCCAGCATAAGACCTAAGCGGCGGTCACCCACGCCCGGGAAGCGCGGCTACGGCGTTTCGAAGCGCTACCCATTCGCGGGATTCGGATGGGCGAGTAGAACCACGCGCGTAGTACTGCGACCTTACCGCGCCGCCGCACCTCTTGTACAAGCACGTATGGCTATGGCGGGAAGCCTGATGCCGCGTTCCTTGCTTTCGAGGTTTCATTGATGCGCATTGATGTGGTGCTACTCAGCGGTATGCTGACGCTCGGCGCAACCGCCGGGTGCGCGGGCCGCACGACCAAGGGCGCGCCGGCGGTTGGAGTCGAAGAGCCTGCCCCTCCGACTGGTAGCGACGAGGCGCAGCCACAACGCCCAGCCAAAACCACCACCACGGCGGAGAGCGAGAAAGGCGCCTCTGGAATCGTCGCAGCCCACCGTGATCCGGGGGATCCCATCCAACTCATGTGGGTCGAGGGCGACGTCGCCGGGATGACTTCGATCCTCTCCGCTGATGGTACCTCGACCATCGGCTTCGTCGCCTATCATCAGCGCCGCCGCGGTGACGTGCTGGAGGCCGTGCGCATCGCCCGATTCAACGACGGCTCCGCCGATGAGGATCGGGTCGAGGCGCGTATCGGGAAGACGCTCCAGACGATCCGTGGCCGCTCGATTATTCGCAACGCAAAGGGAGTCCGCACCGTCGACATTACGATCGACGTCGCGGGCGGCCGCATCACGGGGTTCTCCGGTCTCGGCGAAAAGCGCGAGACCTACGACGAGCGCGTCGAGCTGCCGCCCGGCACGTATTGGGGTCCGTTGATTTTCATCGTGATCAAGAACTTCGAGCAGAACGCCGTCGACGGCCGCCTCGTCTTCCGGACCGTCGTCCCCACGCCGCAGCCCCGCGTTCTCGACATGGAGCTTCTTCGGCAGGAAAAGACCACCGTGCGTCGCCCTGGCGGGACAATCGACGTCGTGCGCTTTGCACTCCGCCCGACCGTCAACTGGCTCATCGATCCGATCATCCGCATGTTCGCCCCGGAGACCAACTTCTTCGTAGAGCCCGGCGCACCGCCCGGCCTCGCCCGTTTCGATGGCCCGCGTAACTTCGCCGGGCAGAAGATTCGCATCGAATGAGGGCAATCGTACGCGCGTAGTTCTACGCGCGTACTACTCCGAGCTTACGGCGTTGCCGTGCCCCGTGTACAACGGGAGCTATGGACGCCACAGCACACATGCCCGGATGGCGCAGCATCTGGTCCGCTGTGCGTAGCGTGGGAGAGCCGTGGGGCCCAATGTCTAGGAGGGCGGTGACATGCGCCACAGAACGAATGTGATGACCGTGGTGATGCTCAGCGGCACGCTGACGCTCTGCGCGGCGGCGGGGTGCGCGACCCGCACGACCAGGACCACGCAGACGGTTACGGCCGAGGAGCCGGCAGCCGATACCGACGAGGCGCCGCAGCCACGTGCAGACCAAAGAACCGTAACCACCACTACCACGACGACCGAGGGCGACGAGCGCTCTCCTGGGATCATCGGCAGTGCCTTCGGTTTGCTGTGGGCCGTTGTCAGCTTCCCGTTTCGCGTCATCGGTGCGCTGTTTTGAGAACACGGCGTGGAGGATGCTCTGTCCGCCGATCGGCATGAATGTCCGGCCATGAGAGAACTATCTGATTGAGCGAGGCAAAGCGTGCAGCTCACAGAAACACGAGTCCCGACAGGTCACAGCACTGGCGGGGACAACCCCGCCGGCGAGCCGACCGTCTCGTCATCGCTCGAGCATTTGGTGGCCGGCAGTCAAGGCGTGATCACCAAGCGGATCGATTTGGCGCTGCTCGAGGGGCAAGAGCTGCTCTCGCAGACCCTCCAACGCGCCGCATTGGTCGGCTTTGGCATGGTCTTGGCCGCTGGAGCGTGGTTCGCCGCGGCCGCATGCCTGGTGCTGTTGGTGACCCCGAATGCCAACCTCGTCCTGCGCTTGGCCGCCTTCGCGGTGCTCAACGCAGGCGGTGCGCTGGGGCTTGTCGCCCTGGCCATGCGCGGTCGGCCACGGACACCGGCACCGACGAACAGCACGGTGTCCCGCACCACCGAAGAAGCGTAACGGTACGATCGCATTGTATTCGCCCGAAGGAACGCACTGGCCGTGGACAAGACCGACTTCGCCGAACAGCGTGACGACCTCCTGCAATCGATCGAGCGGGACCAGGAGGAGGTACGCGTCGCCGTGCACGAGCTCACCGGTGCAGCCAGGTCCACATTCAACGTGCGCGAGCACATCCAGAAGTTCCCGCTGACGTGGGCGCTTGGCGCCTTTCTCGTCGGCGTGTGGCTGGGCAGTCGCAGCGCTGCGGCCCACGGGACCGGACAAAGGAGAGCATGATGATCACCGATCAGTTCGCGGAGGAGCGGCAGTCACCGCCGCTGCAACCAGCCTTGGCGGAAGTTTTCGCCCGCGTGACGGATCTCGAGCGACACGCCCGCACATTGATCACACAGCGGCCGATCGTGGCGGTGCTTGCGGCGGTCGGCGTCGGCTATCTGGCCGCCCGCCTCGTCGCTCGCGCCATGCGGTGAGCGCCATGAGTGATGCGGAGCATTCGAAGGAACCGAATGGCGCGCCGAGCGGCACCGCACGCCAGGGGCAGCGCTCACTCGGTGATCACTGTCGACAACTTTACCACGACGCGCACGCACTTGGGGCTGCCGTGCAGGATGCGAGCGCTGAGTTGGAACGCTACCTCACTGAACAGGTGGAGGAGCGACCGTATACCACCTTGGGAGTAGCAGCCGGGGTGGGGTACGTTCTGGGCGGGGGTTTGCGTTCACGGTTGACCGCCGCGTTGCTCGGCGCCGCGACGAGATTGGCTATGGCGCTGGCCGCCCGCGAGTTGGCGGCCCGGTTGTCGCCGAGCGCTGCCGCGTCCGTTCAGACTAAGAGCTCCTGAGCACGTGTGGGAGCCGGAGAGGATCGATCATGAAGATTGAGGACATTTTGCAAGCCCTGCCGTCGAAAGAGGATATCGCCAGCGCGGTCGGTCTGGAGGCACGATCCTCCGCGAGTGGGGACCTGCTCACAGCGTTCGCCATCTTCGGCACCGGGATGATCCTGGGCGCCGGGTTGGCGCTGTTGTTCGCGCCAAAGGCCGGTCACGAGATCCGCCACGATATCGCCGAGAAGGTCGGCGAGCTTGGCGAACATCTGCGTGCGCCGGCCCCACAGCCAGCCGCGCCTGCCAACGGACCCAGCGCCTGAACCTCGGGCACACAGGAGACCATTATGTCACTGCTGCTTCTGATCGTCTTGTTGCTCCTCGTCTTCGGTGGCTTGCCCAACTGGGGCTACCATAACTACGGGTATGCGCCCTCCGGGATCGGCGGCATCATCCTCCTCGTCGTGCTCATCCTGCTGCTGACCGGGCGGCTGTAGCTTTGGCGTCCTCGGCCCTCCTCATCGGACGCCTCGCTATGCGAGCGTAAACTCCTGCGCTCCTACGCCGTCGGCGGTGCAAGGGTGTGAGACCCCCGTAGAACCACGCGCGTAGTACTCCGAGCTTACGACGGCGCCGCGTCCTCCGGTATATGAAGGATGGTTGTGGCCAGCCAGTCTTGTCTCGGCGGCCTCAGCAAGCCGCGCGTTTCGGAACCTTAGTCGGCTGGGCAGAAAAGGAGAATCAAATGGTTGAAAGAATGGCTGCGCTCCTCGCCGTGAGCGCCCTCTTGATTGCCGGGTGTGACCTTCGTCCTCGCCCTTTTTCATCCCTGTTCGGCGAGGACGGCTGCAGGTACAAGGACGCCACCTATTCACACGGCTCAACGGCCTGTCAGTCGGGAACCCAGTATCGGTGTGACGACGGACAGTGGAAGGGGTGGGGAGCCGCGTGCGCTGAGAATCCGCCGGCGGCCGGCAAGGGCTGTGACCTAAACGGCAACTCGTATTCCACCGGTTCAGCCAGCTGCCAATCGGGCACCCAGTATCGCTGTGATGACGGAGCGTGGAGAAACCTCGCACTGGGTTGCATCGGCGGCAGCGACCTCCCGGCACGTGTAGCGTCGGATGAGCACACCTGTATGTATAACGGCGCAACCGTCGCCACGCAGTCCACGATCTGCAAGTCTGGCATCACCTTCCTTTGCGAGGACGGTGAGTGGCGCAACCTCGGTAGCGCCTGTCAGTAGGATGAGCGATCCTTCGCTGGTCTGCAACACTGCGGAGGCGTGAGGGCGTAAGCCCCGCGCGTCGCCATACAGAATGAAGTCCCGCCGAGACACGGCTCGCTTGCCGTGTCTCTTGCAGCTGTTTCCGAGGCGACCGACCCCGAAACCGCCGGCGCGAAGTCTCTTCCGCCACCGAGATGAGTTTTTCGACGCGTGCAACCGCTACCTCGATCTGCTGATCGATAGCATCAACGACATGGTCCGCCGTTGCCGGGTCGATGCCCATGCGACTCGTGCGCGCTCCTTTTCACCAGTTCGGCAGGACGCCCCGGGGCAGCGGGACGGGAACTGCGCTTGGACCCGTACTGCCGCACGCAGTGCGCTTTGATCAATTGCAACACCGTGTCGATATGGGCCGGTTTGCGGAGATACGCTGCCGGTCCGAGGAACGCCGCGTTCTTCTGCGGGTCGTGGTGCCTTGAAAATATGACGACGGGAATGTGGGCGAGCTCTGGATCACGAAGCTGCTCAGCGCGAAAATGTCGACCGTCCATGCCGGGCATCATGAGGTCCAACAGAATGATGCACGGTCGAAGGCCACCGCGAAGCTGCTCGATCGCGTGCGGGCCATCCCTGGCGGTCTTTACCTTGTACCCGTCGAGTTGCAGCAGGGTCCGCAAGCTCTCGCGGATTTCGCGATCGTCGTCGACAACGAACACGGTCTCTGTTTTTGCACCATCGCTCATGCAGATCCTCCTGAACCAACCAGTGCCGTCGCCTGGTTGAGCGCATTCCAATATTCAGCCACCCGGTAGGGCCGTGCCCGATGACATGAGGATAGCCGATCCCTGCCAGCCGCGTGAGACCGTAAGACTATGCGCGTAGAACCACGTGCGTAGTAGTCCGAGCTTACGGCAACTGCCCTGCCCTTGTTACAAATGCAACAGGCACTAGCGAACGTTGCTCGGGTGATTTCGGCGAGCCGCGTGTTCCGGAGCGGCCTTGTTCGATGGACGGAAGGGAAAAGTCAAATGATTGAAAGAATGGCGGCGCTCGTCGCCTTGGGCGCGGTCCTGATGGCGGGATGTGACCGCCTTCCTCGCCCGTTTGGCTCGCTGTTGGGTGATGACGGCTGCCAGTACAAGGAAACCCGGTACTCGCACAAATCAATGGTCTGCCAGTCTGGAAGTCAGTATCGGTGTGACGACGGACAGTGGAAGGGGTCGGGAATCGCCTGCGCAGAGCACCCGCTCGCCGCCGCCGAGAGCTGCGTATTGAATGGAAGCTCGTACTCCGCCGGCTCGGCAAGCTGCCAATCCGGCACCGAGTACCGGTGTGATGACGGAGTGTGGAGGAGCCTCGTAGTCGCTTGCAGAAGCGGCGATATCGAAGCGCGGATGGCACCGAACGGGCGCGCCTGCATGTACAACGGCGCCACGGTCGCGACGCAGTCCACTCTCTGCAAGTCCGGTATCACCTTCCGCTGCGAAGATGGCGAATGGCACAACCTCGGGACCACCTGTCAATAGAGGGTGTCAAAAGCAATGGAAACCCGAAAGCCCGACCGGGAGACGGTCGGCGCATCGTGTCGCCGTCGGAGCGGGCTCCGGCGCGGCACACGGAAGGAGAATTGATCATGGTCGAACGCATCTGGATCTTCGGCGCGCTGCTGGGCATTCTCAGCCTGCCGCTGCATGGCGTTACCGCTACGGCGGCAGTTGTGCCGTCGTCTGAGGCTGCTCAAACGATTATCATCAACGACCTGCGCGTCCAAGGAGGCTCGGTCTCAGGCACCGTCGTCAACAAGTCGTCTGCCACTGTTCGTAGAGTTGAGTTGCTGCTCCGACAAACGTGGCTGTGGAATAACGAGCGTCACCCCGGCACCGACAGCCCCGGCAGAACGCTACCGTTCACGTTTGCTGCCGACGTCGCCCCAACCGCGAGCGCGCCGTTCACCTTCCAAACCCCTCCCTTGCCGCAGCGCTCCGACGGTCGGTTCGTCACGACGATGGATGTCACGGGCTTCACTGAAGTGGGTCCGTAAGGGGGAAGTCTTGAGCGGAGACCGATCGGCACCGGAGTGAGCAGACGGAGCTCAGATGAAACATCTCCGCCAATTGCTTGTCGTATGTGGAATCGGAGCAGCAATGCTTGCGTTGCTGTTGCCGAGCTGCGCACTGCTGATCGGCCGAAGGGAGACTCTTTCGCCGCCCGTGGTGGCGCCCCAGGTGAAAGAGGAAGTGCCCAAGGCTGAGGGGCCCAAGCTAGAGCAGGTCGGAAACGCCTCCTGGTATGGGCCAGCGCAAGACGGGAACGAGACCGCGAGTGGAGAAACATTCGATCAGAAGAAGCTCACTGCGGCACATCGGACGTTGCCCTTGGGCAGCAAGGCTCTGGTTACCAACCTGGAGACCGGAAAATCAGTAGAGGTCACGATCAACGACCGCGGTCCGTTTGTGAAGGGGCGGAAGATTGATCTCTCGCACGCCGCGGCCCAGAAAATTGGGATGTCGAAGAAGGGGGTGGCGAAGGTGAAGATTGAGACGAAGCCCCGCCGGCACGCGACCAAGAAGCGGACGACGAAGAGCCCCGAAGCGCCCGTGGCGACGGCGAGCACCGACACACCGATGCAGGCGCCGCAGTAGTCCTTCGGCGAGAGAGACAGCAACCCGTAGCATGTGGCGTCAGCCATGCGCCCGGCGTCCTGAAGGATGACGCTGGAGACCACGATGAAGATCCTGGTCGTCGATGCTGGAGGCACCCACGTCAAGGTGCTGGCCACCGGACAGAAGTCACACCGGAAGGTTCCGTCTGGTCCGACCATGACGGCGCGAAACATGGTGCGGGCCGTCAAGCGGCTCACCGCGGATTGGCAGTACGACGTGGTGTCGATCGGCTACCCCGGCCCGGTGTTGCACGGGCGCCCGGTGTGCGAGCCGCGCAACCTCGGTGGCGGCTGGGTCGGCTTCGACTTCCGCCGGGCCTTCGGCTGCCCGGTGAAAATCGTCAACGACGCCGCCATGCAGGCGTTGGGCAGCTACCGCGGCGGCCGCATGTTATTCCTCGGCCTCGGCACCGGACTTGGCAGTGCGCTCATCGTTGAGGGTATACTCGATCCGATGGAGCTCGCGCACTTGCCTTACAAGAAGGGACGCACGTACGAGGATTACGTTGGGCTGCGCGGACTCCAACGCCTCGGCAAGAAGAAGTGGCGCCGTCACGTCGCGGACATGGCGACGCGCCTGAAGGCGGCGCTGGAAGCCGAGGATCTCGTGCTCGGCGGCGGCAACGCCAAGCTGTTGAAGGCGCTACCGGCTGGGGCACGGCTCGGGGACAACGCCAATGCGTTCATCGGCGGCTTCCGGCTCTGGGACGCCACGCGCCAGCACCTTAGGAATCGAAAGTGACAGCGTCAACACGACACCGAATGCCGCTCTCGCAGATATTGACGGAGCATCGCAATGGACAATGACACTGCACCGGGTCATCCCGGCATCCCACCGCGCTGGACGTCGAGCGCGAAGTCCGGCGTCGGTACGGCCATCAGCGGGCTCAGCCACGTGTGGTTCACGATTTCACACGGCATCGTGAACGAGGTCTACTACCCTGGGATCGATCAAGCGAACACCCGCGACCTTGGGCTTCTCATCACGGACGGCTCGCAGTTCTTCTCGGAGGAGAAGCGCGATACGACGTGCGAGATCCTGCCCCTGGCGCAGGGTGTCCCCGGATATCGGTTGACGAACACCTGCATGCAGGGGCGCTACCGCATCGAGAAGGTCATCGTGACCGAGCCCCTGCGCGACGTGCTGCTGCAGCGCGTCCGGTTCGAAGCCTTGCAAGGTCGGCCTTCTAACTATTACGTGTACGCCTTGCTGGCGCCGCACATCGGCAACTGCGGCTATGGTAACACCGGCTGGAGCGGCGACTACAAAGGCGTGCCCATGCTGTTCGCACAACACGGCGACACGACATTGGCTTTGGCCTGCTCTCTCCCGTTCACCATGATGAGTTGCGGGTACGTCGGCGTGAGCGACGGCTGGCAGGACGTTCACCTGCACAAGCGCATGCTCTGGTCGTATCGCCACGCACCCGACGGCAACATCGCCCTCACCGGCGCCATCGACATCGCGCAGTGCGGCGGGACCTTCGTGCTTGCCTTGGCCTTCGGCCGGAACGCGGCCGAGGCCGGACAGGAGGCGCGCGCCGCGCTGCTGGAGGACTTCGATGTCGTCGTCGAGCGCTACCGGCGCGGCTGGCAAGAGTATCAGGCGCACTGCCTTGATCTCGGCCAAATCGGGGCGAGCGGATTCGACCCATATCGGGTCAGCACTGCCGTGCTGAAAACACATGAGGCGAAGCGGTTTCGCGGTGGCATGATCGCGAGCCTGTCGGTCCCCTGGGGCTTCGCGAAGGGTGACGACGACCTCGGTGGCTATCACCTCGCGTGGCCGCGCGACTTGGTGGAAAGTGCCGGCGGGTTTCTGGCGGCGGGAGACACCGGCAGCGCCCGCCAGACGTTGCGCTATCTGATGTCGACCCAGGAGGCCGACGGCCACTGGCCACAGAACATGTGGCTCGACGGCACCGCTTACTGGTCCGGAATCCAAATGGACGAGACGGCATTCCCGATCCTGATCGCCGATGCGCTCCGGCGCATGCACGGGCTGGACCGTCTCAACCCCTGGCCGATGGTCCGGCGGGCCGCAAGCTTTCTGATCTGCAACGGTCCGGTGACGCAACAGGACCGCTGGGAAGAAGACGGCGGCTACTCGCCCTTTACCCTGGCGGTAGAGATCGCCGCGTTACTGGCGGCCGCGGACTTCGCCGATCTCGTCGGCGAGGGAGACGCCGCACGGTATCTCCGGGAAACCGCCGACACGTGGAATGACTACATCGAGTGCTGGATCTACGTCTCGGACACCGACCTGGCGCGGCAACACGGCGTCGCCGGCTACTACGTGCGCATTGCGCCGCTCGAGGAGTCCGACGCATCGTCGCCGGCGGGTGGCTTCGTGCCCATCAAGAACCGTCCACCGAGTGACAGCAACGAGCCGTGTGCGTCGATCGTCAGCCCCGATGCGTTGGCGCTCGTGCGCTTCGGCCTACGCGCGGCCAACGATCCGCGCATCGTCGACACCGTGAAAATCATCGATGCACTGCTCAAGACGGAGACGGCGACAGGGCCGGTGTGGCACCGCTACAACGGCGACGGGTACGGTGAGCACGAGGACGGCCGCGCCTTCGACGGCACCGGAGTCGGCCGCGGGTGGCCGCTCCTGGTCGGCGAGCGCGCGCACTACGAGCTGGCGCGCGGCAACGAGCAGGAAGCGCGGCGGCTGTGTCAGGTAATGGCCGGGCAGAGCAGCGCGGGTGGGCTCATCCCGGAGCAGATTTGGGACGCCGTCGACATTCCGGAGCGCGAGCTGTTCAACGGCCGTCCCGCGGGTTCGGCGATGCCCCTCGTGTGGGCGCACGCGGAGCACCTCAAGCTGCTGCGCTCCCTACGGGACGGCCGCGTGTTCGACATGCCGCCGCAGACCGTTCAGCGCTACCAGGTCGAGAAGCCCCCCGCCACACTCGCTTTCTGGCGCTTCAATCACAAGTGTCACCGGATGCCGGCGGGCAAGGTCCTGCGCATCGAGGCGTTGACCCATGCGATGGTGCGTTGGAGCCTGGACGATTGGCAGAGCGTGCACGAGACCCAGACGACCGACACCCGACTCGGCATCCATTTCGCGGATCTGCCGACCGATCGGTTGCCACCCGACCGCAGAGTGCGATTCACGTTTTTCTGGCTTGATGCCCAGCACTGGGAAGGGGAAAACTTTGAGATAACGGTTGCGGCCGAGCGCTGACCAACGCCGGCTCGCCGAGAATCAGCTCGGCTTCAAGATGGTCAAGTGGATCCTGGCGATCGAGTTCGTCGAGGATGTCCAGTCGATCAACAAGGGTGAAACCGGCTACGCCGAGGACCACGACGACTTCGGCGAACTGGCCCACATTTGACGTCTGCGAGGAGCGGGCGTTGCGGTTTGTGAGAGAAGGGACAACCACATGGAATTGGGCATGATCGGATTGGGTCGAATGGGAACCAACATGGTGCGGCGCCTGCTGCGGACCGGCCAGCAGTGCGTCGTGTACGACCTCCAGCCGGAAGCCGTACAGGCACTCGTCAAAGAGGGGGCGGTCGGGACGACGTCGCTCGAAGACTTCGCGCAGAAGCTGAAAAAACCCCGCGCCGCCTGGATGATGGTGCCGGCGGCCGTGGTCGATCCGACGTTGAGCGCCCTTGTCCCGTTCCTCGAACGCGATGACGTGGTCATCGACGGCGGCAACTCTTACTACCACGATGACCTCCGCCGCGCCGCCGAGCTGAAAGCAAAGGGTATCCACTACGTGGATGTCGGGACGAGTGGCGGAGTGTGGGGGTTGGAGCGAGGATACTGCCAGATGATCGGCGGTGAGGAAGTCGCCATCCGGCGGCTCGAGCCCATCTTTGCCGCCCTCGCCCCGGGTATCGAGTCGGCGCCGCGCACGGCGGGACGCGAGAAGGCCAGCGGCACTGCGGAGCACGGCTATCTGCACTGCGGCCCGAGCGGCGCCGGCCATTTCGTCAAGATGGTCCACAACGGCATCGAGTACGGCATGATGGCCGCCTACGCGGAGGGACTGAACATCCTCCACCATGCCAACGCCGGTAAACAGCGGCGCACCGTCGATGCCGAAACCACGCCGCTGCGCCACCCCGAGCACTACCCGTACGACCTGAACCTGGCCGACATTGCCGAGGTGTGGCGCCGCGGCAGCGTCATCGCCTCGTGGCTTCTGGACCTGGCTGCGATCGCGCTCCTCGAGAACCCGGACCTGGCGAAGTTTGCGGGCCGGGTGTCGGACTCGGGCGAAGGGCGCTGGACGGTCATGGCGGCCATCGATGAGTCGGTCCCGGCCCCCGTGCTCAGTGCCGCGCTGTACGAACGCTTCGGCTCGCGCGGCGAGGCCGACTTCGCCGACAAGGTGCTGTCCGCCCTGCGTTACGAATTCGGAGGCCACGAAGAAAAGGCCGCCGCCAAGAAGGGAGGCGCCTGATGACCGCGTCTCGTTCGGACGCGCTGGTGCTCTTCGGTGTGACCGGTGATCTCGCCCACAAGATGATCTTCCCGGCCCTCTACGCGATGGCGAAACGAGGCGCCCTCAAGACCCCGGTCATCGGCGTCGCCTTCCCGAAGTGGAGCCTGGCACGTCTGCGCACACGCGTGACGGACAGCATACGGCGATCGGGCGGGATCGATAACCAGCGTGCCCTCCACCATCTTCTGTCCCGGCTCAGATATGTGAGTGGGGACTACAATGATCGGGGCACGTTCACGGCGATAAAAGAGGCGCTGGGTCGCGCTCGGCACCCGGCGCACTACCTCGCCATCCCGCCCTCGCTCTTCGAAACGGTGATCAAAGGGCTGGGTGCCGCGCACTTGGCGGAGCATGCGCGCGTCATTGTCGAAAAGCCGTTCGGACGCGACCTGGCATCGGCGCGGGAGCTCAACCACGTCGCGCGGGCGGTGTTCCCGGAAGACTCGATCTTTCGCATCGACCACTTCCTCGGAAAGGAGGCGATCATGAATATCCTCTATTTCCGCTTCGCCAATTCGTTCCTGGAGCCGATTTGGAACCGCAACTACGTGGCCAGCGTCCAGGTAACCCTCTCCGAAGATTTCGGCGTGGAGGGCCGCGGCGCGTTTTACGAAACCGCCGGCTGTCTGCGCGACGTGATCCAGAACCACCTTTTCCAGATCGTCGCGCTGCTGGCCATGGAGCCGCCGGCTGGTAGGGACTTTGGGGCCGTGCACAGCGAGAAAGCCAAGGTCCTTCAAGCCATGCGTCCTCTGAAGCCCGACGACGTGGTGCGCGGCCAGTACGCTGGCTACCGCAAGGAGCCGGATGTCGCGAAGAGCTCCGACGTCGAGACGTTCTGCGCCCTGCGGCTGTTCATCGATTCGTGGCGCTGGGAGGGGGTGCCGTGGTACCTGCGCTCCGGCAAATACCTCGCCGACACGGCGACCGAGGTCTTGGTGGAGCTGAAGCCGCCACCGCAGAGGCTGTTCGCCGACTCGGCGCCGGCGACCGGCCGGGCCAATTATCTGCGCTTCCGGCTGTCCCCCAGCTCGGCCGTCGCCCTCGCTGCTCGCGTCAAGCTCGCAGGGAAGGAATTCGTCGGCGAGCAGCGAGAGCTCTACTTGTTCGAAGAACGGCCGGGAGAGGAAGCGCCCTACGAACGGCTTTTGGGCGACGCCATGGCCGGCGATGGAGCGCTCTTCACCCGTGAGGACGCGGTTGAGGCTGCCTGGGCCGTGGTCGACCCAGTCCTGAAGATCCACCACCGGGCTCGCCCCTACAAGCGCCGCAGCTGGGGGCCGAAAGAGGCTGACGCGATCATCGCTGCAGACGGCTGTTGGCACAACCCCAGACCCAAGGAGGCATCCGGATGATGGGCCTGCCGCGACCGTGTTTCTGCCCGCCCTAGTCGCAGCCGGCCAGATCCGCACCGACGCCGCACCGTTCTCTCCAGGAGGGAAACAGATGAAAGCGACCCAAAAGCTCCACGAAATGGGCCAGAGCCTCTGGCTCGACAACATCACCCGCGGTCTGCTGACCAGCGAGCTCGAAGCATCACGCGCGTGGTTTTACGCGCGTTGCGAGTTTCCCGCGCCGTGATGGCCGCAACCACCCGCGTAGAACCACGCGCGTAGTACTCCGAGCTTACGGCGCCAACCGCACCTGTCGTACAAGGAAGCATGCCCACAGAAGTAGATCGCTATCTTTCGGGAGTCCCCATTGCCATGTTGCAGCCCAACGTCATCTTGCCCTCGCAGCACTTCGGGCCGCGCACACCGCTGGCACCAGAGCGACGGCTCATGATCGCCGTCGTCCAAGATGCGATCAATTGCATTGCGAAGTATCGCCTCGCCACCGACCATCGAGGCCGACGGCTCTTCGACGAGGTAGCGCAGTGGCTCGGCGCCAAGGAGACCGACTGGCCGTACTCGTTCGAGTCCATCTGTGAGGTCCTCGGTCTGGACGCGAACGGCGTGCGTTACCGCTTGGGCGTCACCGACCGACGCCTGGATCACTACGAAAATCAAGCAGCCCGCCGTAAAGGCGCATGACGACGACATCGAGCGCGATATGAAGAAGACCTTCCAGGACCCTGCGGACTTCAAGGACATCAGCATCCAAGTGAAGAACTGCGCCGCGCGGTTGACCGGAACCGTGCCCACCGGCATGGAGCGCCTCGAAGCCGCCGTCGTGGCGCGCGCGACGCTGGGCGTGTGCTCGGTGCAGGACGATCTGCGCATCGCCGACTAACCTGGTTTGCAAACGCGCGCCTGACTGCCGGAATCGAAAGGGAGCCACTATGCCACTGATCAACGTGATCATAGTTCTAGTGATCGTTGGAGTCTTACTGTACGTTGTAGAGACCCTTCTTCCAATCGACGCAACGATCAGACGTATCATTCACATCCTTGTCATCCTTGCGGTCTGCATATGGTTGCTGCAAGCATTCCGAATCATTGGGCCATTGGGATCGTTTCGGTTCAGATAAGCTGGCGCGTTGGGGTGCGAATTGCGCCAACCCTTCGGCCGCGGTGAATCGCGCCCGCTGTTGACGACGGCGTCATTACTGTCAAAGTGAAGGCGGCGGATTTCAGCGAACCTTCGCTGAAATCGGCTGAGAGCCCATGCCACGGGAGCTGGTCAACGAGCGCATGCAGATGGGAGGGCTGTCGCGAGCCTTCTCGTTCATCATCGCACGGCGGTGGTACGTGCTGGCCTGCTATGCGCTGCTGCTGCTCCCGAGCGCGTACTTCGCCGCGAAGGTCCGCCAAGACAATTCCCTCGACCGACTCATCACTGCCGGTGATCCGGATTACATCGCCACCCGTGACTTCCAGCGCGTGTTCGGCGCGAGTGAGTTTGCGCTCCTCTTGGTGGAGGCCGATGATCCGTTGTCTCCGGCGGTGATCGAGCGGGTCGATCGCATCGAGCGCGCGCTGCGTACGGTCCCGCACGTTTCGGCGAATTCCGCGCTGTCGGTGTTCCGGCGTGCCAAGGCCGGGTTCGAGCCGACGGTCGCACAAATCGCGGCGTTCCGGCAGTTCGTGACGGGCACCGATCTGTTTCGTAAGCAGGGGTTGGTGGGCGACGGTTCGCTGGCCATCGGGCTGACGCTCGACGTGCATGGCAGTGAGGAGCGCGAGCAGACGCTCGCGGCCATCGACCGCGCGATCGATCAATCCACGGCCAGCCCCGCAGCGGCGCAGACCCTGCACAAGCTGGGTCAACCGTACGTCAACGTCTACCTCGACGATACCCTGCGCTCGGCGTGGCGGTATTTCGTGCTGTTCGGCGGGTTCGTCGTCGTCTTCAACCTCGTGCTGTACCGCTCGCTGCGCACCCTCGCGGCGTTCCTGATCACACTCGGGGTCTGCCTGGCGGCGTCGGTAGGCTACATCGGGGCGACCGGCGGCACGCTGACCATCGTCTCACCCATGGTGCCGATGACGATTCTGGTCACCGCGACGGCGACCTTGGTGTACATCCATTCGCGCTTCGTGGAGCGGCCAGCGGGTCGGTCGGTCGACGCACATCAAGTGTTCGCCTTGACCAACAAGTTCGTCGCGTGCACCGCATCGCTCTTCGCGACGGCGGCAGGCTTCGCGGCGTTGATGGTGTCCAACATCCGGCCCATTCACGAGATGGGTCTGTGGGTTGCGGTGGGAATGGTCTTCACATGGGTCATCGTGTTCACCCTCTTTCCCGCTTTGCAGAAGCTGCTGCAGACACCCACCGAGCAGGAGCGGGGGATGGCCGGTGCGTGGCTCGTGCGCTTCGCTGCGTGGTTGCCGCGCTTCACCTACCGCTGGCGCTGGCTCCTCGTCGTCACGTCGCTGGTGCTGACGGCGCTCGGTGCGGTCGCCCTGTTCGGCCTCCCGGGTATCGTGGGGCGGGTGCCGGTGCTCACCGATCCCGTCGAGTATATGGATCACGCGTCGCCACTGTACCAGGACATCCGGCGTCTGCAGCCGATCATTCCCGGCCTGTCGATCACCCAGGTGTGGCTCAAGGGCCCGCTCGGCAGTGTCTCCGAGCCGGCCGTGCTGACGGGCCTCTACAGCTTTCAGCAAGCGCTCGAGCGCGACCCGGATGTGGGTGCGGCCATCGACCTCACGACGATCTTGCGCATGTTCCGCTACATCGCCGGCGCGGGCGACCGCTGGCCCGACGACCCCGAGGCGGTCGAGCAGTTGGCCGGCGACCTCGAAGGCCTGATGGCGACCGAGCCGATGCTGCGCAGTTTCGTGCAGCCACACGCGCTGGCGCAGACACAAGTGACGGTGATCACGCGCACGGCAGAGTACGAGGGTTTCGCGCGGCTCGACGCGTCGATTCGCCGCCATTGGCAAGACGCGGTGACGGCCCATCCGGCGCTGCGCGTGTTCGAGTTGCAGACGGTCGGATTGAACCCGCTGCACGCGAAGATGGCGCAGAACCTGGTGCCGACGCTGGTCGAGAGCTTTGCGCTGACGGTGGGTGTCATCTTCGCGGCGTTTCTGCTCGTTTTCCGCAACGGCACGGCGCGGCTGATGGCCATGATTCCGTCGATCTTCGCGATCCTCGTGATGTTCCTGGTCATGCGGCTGACCGGCATGCGGCTCAACATCGCGACGATCCTGATCGCCTCGACGGTGCTCGGCACCTCCGAGAACGATCAGATCCATTTCTTCTATCACTTCCTCGAGAAGCGGCGGGACGGCACGGTCGAGGAGTCGCTGCGCCACACGTTGCGCATTGCCGGTCGGGCGATCGTCTTCGCGACACTCATCAACGCCGGTGGCTTTCTCGCTTTTGGGCTCGGCGACCTGCCGCCGATGCGTCAGTTCGGCGTCCTCGCGGCGTTGGCCTTTGTGCTGTCGATGGTGGCGGATTTCACGGCACTGCCGGCGGCGCTATGGATCTTGTTCCGCGCCCGGCCGGACGTCGATTGAAATCTCCGGAGGGCGGGACTCTGTCGAGACAGCGGATGTTTGCGCGCATCTTACGCCACACGGGCGCGCCAAGCAGCATCCGGGTTTGCCTCCGCTTCGTACCTCGTGTACATCTGTACACGCATGAAGCAGTACACCGTCTCTGAGCTGCGGGAGCACTTGGCCGGCGCGCTCGATCGTGCGGAGCGCGGGGAGCCGGTGATCATTGCTCGCCGCGGTCGGCGCTTTCGCATCGTGACGGATGCGCCGGCCAGCGGGCGAGGGCGCGCCAAAGCCTTCTTTCAGGTCACGGATCCGCGGCTGCTCGAGACCGGCTGGACGTGGGAGTGGACCGCGCCCGGCCATCCGCTGCGCCTGCGGACGACGCGACGCTCCAAGCGTCCGCGATGATCCTACTCGATACGAGCGCGGTATTGTTTCTGCTTGCCGGCCATCGCCGCGCGCGTCCACTCCGCCCGCACGCCGGCAGGCTGCGGTTCACGCCAGTTGCCCTACTGGAGCTGCAATTTCTGAAGGAAATCGGTCGCGGCATCTTCACGACCGACCGACCAGCCGATGCGGTCGCCGAAGATCCACGCTGGACCGTTGATGATCCGCCGCTGTCCTCCGTGATCCGCCACGCGCTGGAGCTAACCTGGACCCGCGATCCCTTCGACCGCCTGATCGCGGCGCACGCCGTGTACCGAGGCTGGCGACTCGCCACGTCGGACG
>Ga0209415_10007742_pt1 | contig 18700 bp, 29 predicted proteins | sample PeaSoiSIISIP2007_FD_187696 | JGI IMG/M metagenome (GOLD analysis project Ga0209415, IMG submission 187696) | Peat soil microbial communities from Weissenstadt, Germany - SII-SIP-2007 (SPAdes) (version 2) | ecosystem: Environmental > Terrestrial > Soil > Wetlands > Peat | place: Germany...
CACGAACCTCAGCACCACGTTCAACACCATCGCCACCAAGCTCTAAGCTTTGCGCGAAGAGTTTCGAAAACGCCCGGTGACAGCGATGTCGCCGGGCGTTTTGCATTCCTGTCAGCCGTCGGCGTTGCATCGATTGTCGCCGCGAGCCGTGACCGAAAGCCGAGCACCTGCAGCCTCGGCAAGGTTTTCTTAACCACCAAATGATACGTTTGCCCTCGCGAGGCTGACATCTACCCGCGTGCGCGCGGACGAGAAAGGCGACCAAGAGCTCTTGGTCGCCTTTCCTTTTGCGCATCACGTTACATGGCGGCGTGTGGTCAACAAGACACCCGGCGACGGGGAGAGATCGCCGTCTAGGCTAGAATCGAGTTGCTGCCAATAAGACCATGGCGGCGGCGAGAGCATACAATGCTGCGACCAGGCAATAATCCAGGATCGACGGGCTGGTTCGGTCGATCGTCGAGCCGGAAATCAACAACGTTGCTCCTGCCTATTACCTACTAAAAGGGGACGGAGCCCTGGTGGCTTCAGAGCGCGCGCCACCTTGAATGCCCGTAGGTCGCGGATCATCGCCGCGATCCGAATAGCGCGCGGTTCACCTGGGTTGAGCTCGGCTCCGATTTTGGCGAGGTCAGTTATGGCCTGCTCGATGGACCTCGATCTCATCAGGTCCGGGCGGAACATGCCTGCTAGATGCCATCCGGAAGGCTAATGAAGGGTAAATCGGGCCGGAAGGTTCATAGTAACCTCGGCGCCGCTGGGGCGACGCCAGAGCGAGCCGCAAAGGCTGCTGCTGGGACAGCCTTGCGAAAGCAGGGCGACTGGCAGCTCGTGCCGCCCCAAACGGGCCGCAGATTTTTTTGAACTGTTTGGCCCGCGCGCGCGGGCATCAGGCTCAGTCAGTCTCAACAAGCCAAGGGAATTGCCGCTGGAAGCGGTCCGCCTCTTGCTCGCTTTTGAAGCTTATCTCGAGTCCGAGGCCTTCGCGCCGGACAGTGGTTTTGAACACCGCGGGCTCGATGTGCTCCCGATCGAGCCATGAGTGAATTTCGCTCAACGTGTCGTTTAGATTTTCCGCACGTATGACAACAACAGGAGAGGTCAACGCCATTCGGCGACCATAAAAACTGTTTCGGGGGGCAGGAGTCATGATCCTTACCACGAAATCCTACGATCGCGTGTCAATCCAACAAAAACCCGGCGCCGCTAGGCGATAGGCTCCGCCGCCTCCTGCGCTGTAGCGCGCTCCTAGAGCCTTTTCAGACCGCGAGCAATAGCACAAGCAGGGCGAAGATCAGGGCCCCGCCGGCCCTACAGGTGTACTGAGCTACCGTAGCCATTGGCGTTCTTATAGGTCGCCTGCGACCGTATTGAACGTACTGCTAAGGTTGGTGCCAACCTGGCCCCAAACCACGACGCAGGCGATCGATATCAGGGCCGCGATCAGGCCGTATTCGATCGCAGTCACGCCGCGATCATCGTTAAGGCACTTCTTTAGGATTCGAAACACAGCGACCTCCGCAAACCGGGAATTAGGTGAAGGTGCTCGCGCGTTGTTCTGCCTATTAAAATTCCCCAATTAATAAAGTGTTACTATCCAATAAATACTTTGGTAAAGGATCAGTTTACATCGTGAATACTTATTCCGAAATCTGAAAATATTTCACGCCATTCCGAAAATGTGGGGCGCCTTGCTGAGGGTGCGCCGACCCCGGAATGCTGAGCGCTTTCACCATATTCATGCCGCGTGAAGAGAACGCGACGGGAACCGCGAACGTGACGGGAACAGCCATCGCGCCTTCTGCCGGCCGCACCGCGCGGCCGCGCGCCAGGTGGCCGAGCTCAGCGCGGTCGTAGAGGTCGACTGATGGCCCGCGCGGCACTATTGTCGAGCGGCATAAGGGGACGTTGTTGTGAGGCGCACTCCTACCGGATACTCGGCCGAAAAGGACGCGACGATCATCTGTGAATGGGCAATCGGAGCAAAGGTCACCGAGATCGCGGTCCTCATCGGTCACCCAGCGGGCTCGGTCGCCAAGCGCATCCAGCTCTTGCGTGACGAGGGTTATCCCCTCCCGGGGCGGCATGCCCGCACCAATTACGCCGACGGCGCGGTCTTGCGAGCGCTCGAGATAGGCGGAGTACCGGTCCATTTCACCGACGACCGCAGGGCGAAAGCCGACCACGGCACCGGAAGCGCCGCGAAGCGGTAGAGGACGATCCTCGGCGCTCATGTCGCCCCTCCTTCGTTTTCCGCCGGCCACAAGCTCTCGCGCAGCTCACGACAGGCGATTAGGTCCTCCGCAAGCGTTTTCGCAAGACCAGCGGCCCCTCCCTTCGAGCCCTTTACGATCAGCGCCTTTGCGTAGATTCCAGCGGGGGTCTTGGCCGGCATCTTGGCGATGCGTCGCATCAACGCCGTCGCCTGCCCGACGAGGTTCTCTTCGCCAGCAAACAATCGCTCGTGTTCGGCCTTCGCCTTTCGATTAAGCCGGCCAGTCAGCCAAGGTGCTGGCACCAAATCTCGCTCCGCCTTGAGGGTGCGGGCCTTCGAGAACAGATGCAGCGTCTCGGCGCACAGGTCGAGAAGCTCCGCATCCGGCGTGACCGGGCCATCGGCAAGAAGCACATGGTCGGCGGCCTCGGCCGCGATCTCGCGGAGCCGCCGGATGGGGTCGGGCGCGCTCATGCTTTATCTCCCGCAAGATCGCCATCATCGGACAGCGCTACCGGTGCGGCGATGATCCTTGCCGCCAGCGGTGCCAGCTCGGGCAGGAAACGAACAGCGTCGACGACTAAGCCTCGCAGCGCGTGCTGTTGGAGAAAGAGCGTTCGCTTGGCCCCATACTGGTCCTGATCAAATCCGTTGATCGAGCAGGGGTGGTCCCCCAGGACATACGCCTCGTCCTGTTGGACCTCAAAAGCGAGCATGAAAGCCTTGACGGCGAACCCGATCAGATCGTTCGCCTCAGCGTCAAAGACTTGCCGCTGAGTATCGATTAGGGCGTCGAACAGTGGCTCATAGTCGTCATCGGCGAGGTTGCGGGCGGTGAGGCGTTCCATCCCGTCGCGCCACTCGCGAAATAGGGTGAGGATTGCTTCATCGCCGTGCTGCCGGCCGCCAAGGGCGAAGGGATCGGGCGCGCTCATGCCACGTCCCCATCGCCGCCCAGCGCGGTCGGCGAATTGATGACCGCGGCTGCCAACGGTGCCAGGTCCGGCACGAAGCGGGCCGCATCGGTGACCAGACCCCTGAACAAGCGCGCGCTCAGATGCATGTCGACGGCGCCGTAGTAGCGTTCATCGAGCGCGCCGACCGCGCCGCCGTCGCGCTGGGGAAAGTCGGCGCCATCGTAGACCGCCAGATAGGCCTTGATCGCGAAGCCCACCAGGCCGGAAGCCGGCGTGTCTGCGATTTCAACGATAGCGTCATTGAACGCGTCCACGATTTCGGCGGGTACATCGCGGCCGGGAAGGTCGCCGCTGCCGGGGGATTCGGAGAGCCGCACCTGTTCTAGCCATCGATCGAAGGCAGCTCGGATCGCGCCATCGCCAGCGTCGGTCTCATCGCCCGGCAAGCACTCCAAGAGCAGCGCCAGCACCTTGCGTGTTTGTTCGACGTCGCCCCAGGTCATCGGATCAAGCGAATCTAACAGGGTCTCGCGAAGATCTCGACGAGCGGCTAACCGGTGATCGTCAATCCCCCTTTCTAGGTCTCTAGCCGCACTTTCGATCAGCACCGCCGCCGAACGGCGAGCCTTCCCGCTTCCACTTGACAAGCGATCTTCCGCCAAGCGCAGCGTCCGCAACGTGCTATTGGCGATGTCCAATAGCGGGAAGTTTTCCCAGCCGAGGGAGAACGACCGACCATCGATGTCCTCGACAATGATCCTGCCGTCTTCGTTGACAGCCACAGTGCCGGCGGCGGTCTCCTCCTCGCCGACGCTGGCTATTCCAGCAGCGACGATCAGCTGCCTGAAATGGTCATCGTCCTTCCAGCTGACCCTCTTTTCGGCAAGTAGGTCTTGAAGCGCTTTGCGCGCGGTAACGACGGTAAACATTGCTCTGTGCTCCTTCTGAGGGGTCGCAAAGAGCCCGGCGTCTCAGAAGGCGCACAGTGTCGCCCGCGCATGCCTTTGGGCTCTCGCCTTGGACATTCGCATGCGCACGCCGGACGCTGATTTAGCAAGATCGACACTGTGCTCAGCCTTCTGAGGGGCTACGCGCAGCATGCACCGATCGCCGGCAAGGTGCAAGGTGCGAGCGGCGGACGGCTGCGCTAGGTGCATTTGGGCCGGGTTTAAGCCAAGATCGTGTCAACAACCCAGTTGAGGCAAATGATGCTCGCGTCGGCTGCCATAATGTGAGTAAGGCGCGCCCAACCGTGGTCGATCAGTTTATCGGCATGCGGATCCGCGAACGCCGCAAGATGATCGGTCTGAGCCAGCCGCAGCTCGGTGAACTGATCGGCGTAAGTTATCAGCAGGTTCACAATTACGAACACGGCGACAGCAGCATTTCGGCTGGCCGGCTATATGAGATCGCGCGCGAATTGGGCACTCCGCTCGAGGACTTCTTTGAAGGCCTCGGACAGAACGAGAGCCAGCCGCCTCTCCGCCAAAGCATGCTGCTCGATGTTATGCGCAATCTCGGCGAGATCCAGAACGAAAAACACCAATGGGCGATTGGCCAGATCATCCGCGCTTTAGCGGGTGACTGATACGCTCGCGATGAACGATCACCGAAGCGGGTCTTGGACAGTTGACCCTTGCTTAACCCCCGCAAGCGATCCTAGCCGTTTCTAGCGCGTGGGGCGGCATGATGGCTATTTGGAGCAGTACTCGTGAGGCCCTCGAAGAGGCGTTGATCGACCTTGGGTTTACGGCGGCTCATGAGTTTAGCGTTTTTGTAACCTACGAGCGACAGCGAGATTTGGTGAAGGTCCATGCCGCTCCCGACGGCATGTTTGCGGCCTTTGGCGGGGATGACGAGATTCTTGGCGAAGGCACGGGAGCGGAGGATTTACGGTCCGTTCTCATGGAAGCCGCGCTCACCGTCGCACGGGATACGCCTCACCGGCGATCCTTCCTTGATCGCCGCACAAAAACAAAAGCCCCTTTGAGAGTAGGCGTTAGGACCCGCCCCAGGGCTGACCACGAAGGAGAAGCCCCGGCTCCCCTATCGACGAGTGCGTTTAGCGGCCGTTACCGATAGCGCACTACGATCGTAAAAGGCCGTCCCACCAGGTTTCTCAGATTTCGCGCCCGTTGGCGTCGAACGCCACCGACACGGCGAATATCTTGTCGACGGTCACGCCGTCGGTCGCCAGCTGTACCATGCAGGTTTCGATGCTCCGTTGGGTCGGATCTCGCTTCCAATAAATTGTGCCGCGCCGCCAGGTCGGGCGGCCGGTCTCGGCGACAAAGCGGTAACGGTCGTACGCCATGGGGGTGGCGACCATTTCGGGCTGAGCCTCGTCCAGCCATCTGCCGGTAAGCTCGCGTCCGACCGAATCAACGATGTTGGTCCCGGCCAGGCGAAAGCGAAACCGCAGCGGGTCGCGGTAGATATCGAGCATCCACACGCGCGGCAGCAACGGTACAAGCTCTTCCGGCTGGACGTGCTGACGGCCGGGCAGTTGGCCTGGTGGCGCGACCGATAACCAATACTCGTAAAAACGCCGGACCATCGGGTGCCATCCCAAGCGGTCTTCCGGGATCTGGTGATTGGTCCAAGCGCCAAAGCCGGCCTGGGCGGCGTCAGCCTCGGGACCTGTGCCGGTTACCAGGTGCACGTCCGCCATCTCCCGAGGCTAACCTCCGAATGGTTATGCGATGGTTTACGTGGTCCCTCGTCGGCCCTAGATCGGCTCGCACATAGCCGCCGGGCGCTGAGGATACCTGACATGCAAAGAGCCGCATGGGATCGATCTTCGGGCCTCTTTAAACTGAGCCGAATCGCCTTAAACCGCCAACAATCCAGGGGGAGGAACCGTGATACTGCCGCGCGCCGCTGACGATTTCGCTGCAATCCGCGCTCGCATGGAGGAGCTGCGGCGCGAACGCACCCGGATCGTGTCCGGCCGCGATCTTAGCGCTCCGCGTCCCTACGCCACCAGCGGCTGTGAGCGGCTCGCTGATCGGCGCGACGTCGCACCCACGATCCGACGCTTCGCATCTCGATACGGCAGCAAGGCTGAGTAGCGACCTGCCGACCCGCCACCTCGCCCGGACTAGCGAGCGGCGTCGGGCTTTGCCGCGTATGCGGAGCGCCGGCGTATGCCTACACGGGCTCAGCGCCGCGCTATCCGCTACGCCGTCCGCACGTTGGTAGCGCGCTGTTTCCCGCTGCGCGGGTCAGGCTCTTCCTCGTATGTGATCTTCTGCCCCTCGCGCAGTTCTGTCATGCCGACGAGTGCTGAAAAGTGAACGAAGACGTCCTGCCCTCCGGACTCGGGCGTGATGAACCCAAAACCGCGCTCGTCTATCCATTTTTTTACCGTCCCAAGCATAAATCGGCTCCTTCTGTCATCCGGCGATCGCTCCGATCCCATATGCTTACCAGGAAGCGAGGGGTCGATGTATACGATCGAACTCACTCAAGGGCCGGGATGGGATGCTCCTACTCTGCAAGCCCAGGCGATCAGGACGACGGTCGATTTAGCGAAAGTCGCAGCCCTGGCGGCCGCTTGGCTGCGCGAGGCGCAACAAACCGCATCCGATGATGATGCAAGGCCCGATGGCTGGCGCGTCGTCGATGGGATTGGACGGCGGATTAAAACGAGCGAAGTCTAGACGGAGACAGTGGCAATGGACTTTGAAAGCGATGCAAGCGATGCGAATAAGGTGGTGGCGGCTATCTTTGCCGCGGGCATGTGCTCGGCAAAAGACCGCAAGCACGAGGATTATGTCGCGGAATACGAGGCTTTCCTCACCCTGTTAGAGGGTCGCGACACGCGAGCACGAGAAGCAGCTAAGGAAAGCCGAGTGGACGCCTTCACTCAGATGGGGCGCTAAGGACACGGGCGCGATCCCCCCTGCTGACTTGATCCTCATCAGGTTGAATTTCGCGGGCGACGGCAGCCGCATTGTGGCCAAGAGCGAGCACCCACGGGTTCGGGCGCGCTTTCTCGGTTAGTTGGTATTCGGTCCCCCAGAGATCAGCCGCGATTAGCGCGAGCGCAGGAGAGCGGGATATCCCGAGGCTGCAATAGATCAACAGACGGCAAGGGCCGATAGTGTCGAGAAACGAAATGAACGTCGCCATCTGGCCGTCGCTCATCATGACGCGGGGAGTGTGGCGTGGGTGACATCGTGAAAGCCGAGAAGCAGATGCGGGACGGTCGGCAGTAATCCCACACGTAGGCGCGGCGACAGCGCCGACACCACCGCCTCGGGCTCGAAGGACCGCATTACGTCGTGCACCTGGGTGAGGCCGCAGGTGACGATCGATCCGACCCGGCCATCCTGGCAGCTCAGCGCGAACTTATCGAGGTTCCAAGCGGCGCCGGGGGTCATCAGGCTTTGGGTTCGTCGCGGATGATCCCCGCGCACAGCTCGACACACTCATTGCAGATGAAGACGGTCGGCCCGGCGATCAGCTTCCTGACTTCATGCTGGCTCTTGCCGCAGAAGGAGCAGTAGCCCTTCCAGTCGCTTCCGATCGGCTTGGTCATAGCGGCGCCAGGCTCGCGAAGCCGCGGGCGCAGCTGTCGTGCATGGATTAGGGCGTCGTCGACGGAGACACCATTTCGAGCGGCTAACCACTCGCCGTAGCGCTGCTCAGCATCGCGGGCTCTGACGCTCATCCTGCGCCCCTAAGCGTCGGCCGAGAGGACCGTCGACGGCGTCTCGGTGACCATGGGGCTTTGGCCGGCGCAAGGATCGATCGGAACAATGCACGACGACCGTAAACGCCGCGTCGGGCTGCGATCGTCGAGGACTGGCGCCGACCGCTGACGCTGCGCCGGGCTGCGGAAATCAACGACCCCCAAGCGTTCCCGCTGATAGGTATCACAGAGCCTCGGGTTCATCAGGTACCGTTATCTTGATACCCGGGGATCGGCCCGACAAAGTGGAACGGCTCGGGCATGAAGCCTTCCTTCGGCATCAGCGTCAAAAGGCTCGAGGTGCCCTGCTCATTCTGCATCCACGCGACCTCGGCGATGAGCATGTCCTGGTTGATCTTGCACGAGGGCAGGTTGCAGTTGACGATCGTGTTGGGGGTCCAGAGGGCCCCGGCCGCATCCCGCCAGCCGGTCACCGTCACATCGACGATCTTCGATCGGCCATACCGTCGGGCGACTTCCCAATCGGCCCGCTGGTCGGCCCACGCCTGCGCCGGACCTGGCATATCCATAATGATTAGTTTCGGGCGATAGCGTTTGACGTCGGGATCCACGCCGTGCGGCAGGTGCGACTGAACATTGACATGAGGCCCATTCCCGTCCCAGCGCGGCGCCTGGCCGATGACCACAATCTGGCTGTAGCGCTGATCGTCCGAGAGCCGCGCTTCGGCGACCTCGCAATTGATCCCTTCGACGAGGGGAGAACCGGCCCGCACCGTCCCGGCCTTGGCAAAGACCAAACGCCCTTGCGGATCGTCGTACATCAGGACCTGCACGGTGCGCGCCATGTACTCGAGGAGTTCGGCTGGCGTCTCGCCGAGCTGAACGATGAAGGGGATTTGGGGGTCCAGCGGGGCGCTTGCCCCGTCCCCGGTAACCGAGATTCCGAATTTCTGGCAAATCTGCGTCGCCGCGGCACCGATCGTCGGCGCGTGGATCGCCCAGGGTTGACCGTCAATGGGAATTAGCGAGCAGTCAACCAGGTCCTGTGTCGAGGACCGCGCCTCCGACCGAACGATATGCGTCTGCTGGTCTTCGTGCGGCCAGTGGAGGTTGGCGTAGCCGGTGAGGATCAAATCCGAGCCTAGGTAGGCCTGGACGGTGCTGCCGGGATCAATGACCGCTGGGCTTGCCTGCCCCGGGTAGCGTTCGGTGAATTCGAGCGCGAGACCGGAGGGTAAGCGCTCGATGCCGCGCGTAACCCGCGCGCCGATCCACCCCTTGATCGCCTGGCCGTTCGATTTGACGGTCAGGACGTCATTACTGGGCGCCGGCACGCTCACAGCGTCTGCCCAGGCAGCTGGCGCCATTTTTCCGCCGCCGGATCGAACGGCGGGTGCGTTCGGGACGCGTTGACCTGCGACGCGCGATACGCGCGGTACTCTTCATTGGACATCCGCGCCACGTCGGGTTGCGGCGCGCGCTGAGGCGCGGGCTGCGGCTTCGGCGGAGCGGCGAGGAGCTCGCGCTGCCGCACATCCCGCACCTGCCGCGAGATGGCCGCAAACTCACGCTCGAGGAGAGCAATCGGCGCGAGCTGGTCAAAAAGTGCCCGCAACTCGGGAACCTCGCGCCAGGCCTCGCTCAAGTTTTCGAAATCGGCCTCTCGCGCCGCTGAATAGTTCTTGGCCCCATCGATCAGCCGCAGCACCGGCGCTCCGGGTGAAAGCGGATCGCGGATTCGAATCTCGGAGAGCATGTCTTCATTCGGCACCCGGACCGCCGCCCGCAACATATGCGCGCCCCTCAACGCTGCGGCGAGGCCACCCGGGAATTCGCCGATGATCGCGCGGCGGAGATCCTCGCGCAGTGCGGCGAGGGCCGCACGTTGGATTTCGTGCAAGGCGCCGGCAACCGTTGAAGCGCTGACCTCGATCTCGCTGTCGATCGCCTTCCGTCGTGCAGCAAGGCCGCGGCGCGCACGTTCGGCACGCTCGAGCGCGGCGTCGGCGACCTGGACGCGCTCACTCGCACCGGGGCGCGCGGCGCCCAATTTGGCAAGCTGCGCTTCGTCGCCCGAGGCATCAGCGAGCGCCAGATCGGTCTCGAGCACGTCGAGGGCAAGGCGCGCCGCCGCGAGACTGGTAGAGGCGGTCTTCGATTGCTCGGCGAGATCACGGTCGATGCGTGTGGCCTCATTGCGCCGCTCGATCAACGCGCGGGCCGTGGCGATGGTCTGTTGCGCGGCGGCTGGTATCGCGAATTGCATTCGGGTTTACTCCTCGATGAAATGGAGAAGAGCTGCGGCCTGCTCGAGCACCAGCGAGCCGCGCGCGGGCTTTCGGCCGCGCAGGAGAGAATGGCGAGCGCTGGCCTCGGTGACCGCGGCGTCTAAAGCGGCGAGGGCGTTTTCGGCGTTGCCAGCACCGGCGAGCCAGTCAGCAAATGCTCCAGCAAGCTCGAGCGAATCCTCGCCCGACGCTGCCGCCAGTTGGGCGGCAAGCGCTACGACGCGCTCGCGGGCGACGGTTCGTTGCGCCGTTTCCATCATGCGATGCCGGCTTTTCGGAAGGCTTCAGACCACCCGCGCTGAATGCGGGGATTTGCGCGTGGATCGGCAAGGCGGCCGGCGCCGCCGTAGACGCGCTCGATCGAGGCGTCCCAAGATCGCGCGGCCGGTGTGGTTGCGGCAGGACGTGTTTTCGTGGGAGCCACGCGCTTGGCGCCATAGACGCGCTCGATCGAGGCGTCCCAGGACGCCTGCGCCGCAGCATGGCCGGAGACCTCGGGCGCGACGGGGATGTCGATCGATAGGCCGGCTAGGTGGGAGAAGTTGGCCCCGCGCCGGCGCCGGTCGGAGACGAAGCGGGCGACAGTCGCGGGGCCGGCCCGACCGTTTCGCGTCGGTCGAACTCCGAGATTTTTGTCAGTAGAAGATGATCCCTGTCGTGTGGCGGAATTCGCCACTCGGGGATTAGCCACTCGGGGATTAGCCAGGAGAAACAATCTCTCGCGCTCGTGCTCGGCCACCAATGCCTCGAACGATCTCAATTTGGCCTCCCGGTGGTCGTTGGGCGCCGGCGCGGCGCCGAAGGGGACGTCTCACGCGATGCTTTAATCTCTTCAGTCAAGATCGCCCGGCAGGACCGGCGGACTAGGAGCTCCGCCAGCCGCAGCCCTTGGCGTGGTGACAGCGGCACGACCGCCCCTCCGACGCGGAGCTGCAGATCGAAACCGACTTGGACCGGAAGTCGCATCGTCGCCTCGAATTCAAAAAATCCTGGCGACAGGGTGGATTTCACACGCGGACAAAAACAGGTGGAATTCATGTCCGGGAGGCGTCAACTGCGAACTATCCGCCGAAGGTGCCGCTCGCAGTAATCGGGAAAACCGGGATCTCCCTTCGCGACGAGAGCGCTCATCGCCTTGGATGCGGCCGCCGCCGCGGCGTGCCGTTGTTGAATTTTCTCGGTCGTGTACCAGCGTCGGCCGCGGCCCACTCCAATCGCTTCGTCGAGCGATACACCGTGGTGCGCTTCGCTCTCATACCAGGCGAGAGCATCGCAAAATTTCCTGGCCGGGCCGGCAGGTATTGCGGCGACCCGTAGGTCGCCGGCATCGGTTCCCGCCTCGATCGCCGCCCGCAGCTCTCGCAACCTGGCGATCGCCTCGAGCGAAGATCCACTACCGAGCGACTTGAAACCGTCAGCGCACCGACGGGATGTCGCCCCCAACTCACGGGCCAAGTCCCTGAGGTATTCAAACGCCCATTCCCACGAGGCCCGAGCGCGCTCAGCGAAGTGATAGTCCATGACGGCTTTCCGTCTGGCAAAAGCCGCCATGACGGTATCGTGGTAGCCCTTCAGACGTTCAATCATGAACTCGAGGCGCTCTTCCTCGGGAAGAGTTCTGGCGTACGCGATCTCGTCGGGCTTCATCACCTGCTTTGGATCAAAAACGGGTAGCGGTGTCTCCGCTGCTATCCGCTCCATATCGGCGGTGAGAACGCGCTGAGCATCTCGAACAGCTCGCTTTAGGATCAGGCCGGCGAGCTCGACGATCGTCGGAGTGCCGAAGCGATCCGCCACCGCCGCTGCTAGCACACGTGCGGACGCCTCGGCGCGAACCGCCGCTGCCTCTACCGATGCCAGCGAGGGCCGAGAAAGCTCATAGGCTTCCGGTTCGCTCGCGGTTGCCGAATCCTCGGCTTTCTTGGCGTCGCTCATCCGATCTCCCTCATCCTCCACAGTGTTGTCTCGGGCAGAACGGCCAACACAGCCTGATCTCGGTCAGACTCGCGCTGGCGTAAAGCTCGCCACCAGGCGCGACCAGCGATCACCGCATCACGCTCGTGCCGGGCGGCACGCACGACTAAGACGAAATCTGGCAACGCGGCGCTGATCGCTTTGACCAGGTCCGTCAAATGGCCCTCAAACGTCGCGAAGGCCGAAGAATCGACATGGGCGGCGAGCAGCGTCCTGAAGGCCGCCTTCCGATCGGCAAAGTTTCGCTCGGCCAGCTCAGTCCGCAGCCGCACCTGTCGGTCGATCATGCTCTCGGCGGGCGGTGTCTCGCTCATGGCTCTGCCGGCGCCGTCCCCGAAATCCAATCGAGGCGCCCGCGCAACCGAACAACCGCCGCTTCCTCGGTTTCGGCATTCCGGGCTAGATTGGTCCACTCGGGCAAAGCGGCACCGACGACCTGCATCAGCTGACTGAGGCGAGCCCCGGCATCCCGATTGAACTTCGCGACCGCGATCAACTTGCCGGCCACCAACTGCTCGTCGAATTCTTTGCGGGCCAACTCGAGCTCCAGTAAGTCACCCCGGAGCCCGGCGAGCCGCCCTCCGTTGCGATCCTCGCTGTCCGGTTTTACGGCGCCGATCGCAGGCTCTGGGTCGGGCTTCATGACGTGTCCGAAGAGGCCACCGGGCGCACGGCCGAATGACTTGGCAAGATCGAGCCGCGCCGACAACTGCTGCCTCCCGAGCTCCAGGTCAACACAGCCGTTCCCCAACAGAGCAGGGGGGCCAAGTTGCTTTCTGCGGACCCAACCTCGTACCGTCGAAGTTGCAACTCCGAGCAGCTCCGCGAATTGGCTTTTGGTCACGATCATTGCAGAGGAACCGACTCACACCGTTGCAAACTAAAACCGTCTCTCAGTGGCGAAGGATCGCGGCGCGAAATGCCCGCGCTTCAGGGAGGGCCAGGAAGGACCCGCGATTTTTCAATGGGTTAAGAGTTCCTAACCCACCTCGGCCGGCGCTCATGCTGCGTCCTCCCGGCGGTTGCCGGTGATTGGCAGCGGGAGCGCTGGCAACGGATCATTTGTTGCGACGGCAGTCGGTCGGCGGCGCTTGTGAAGCGCCTCTAGCGAGTGCTTCGCCCAACTTGGTAGCTCCGCTCGCCCAGATACCCACTCGATCAAGAGCTCATCCGGGAGCGCAGTCATCAGCTCGATGATTTGCTGGGTTGGCAATACGCTCCAACCGTAGCTGAGCGTATTTTGGGCCCAGTGGTAGCGTTTGCGCTGCTTCGGCGTCAGACCCGCGTCTCTCGGCCCTGGCTCGAATGCGCCGTCGCGCGCGGCAGTCTCCACTTGGCTAGCAGTGTTATTTTTTAATTCGTGTAAGGGGGATCCTTTTCGTTTCCGGAGCTTGAGCGCGCCGCGATCATCGTTTGAAGAGTTAAATCCTTGTAAAAGCGCCGTTTTGATCGCCGGTTCAACGACGGATGGGACATGTCCCGGGACATTTTCGGGACAGGTGGGACATGTCCCGGGACACGGCGGGACACTCACCGACCGCTCTTTCTCGGCCCGCTTACGCTCGCGATATCGGCGCTTCCGCAGCGTCTCCCGATTAACCGGCGGCGCGACCGCATCGGCGATGCGCAGGAAAAGAGCGCGCGCTGCAAGCCGCAAAATCGATTGATAGGCACTTTCGCGCATTTAGCGGATAACCCGCCGCGGCCAAAGCGGCACAACGTTGTCTCGGCATTCGACAAGGCAGGGGTTGTCCTCTGAAGATTGAGGGCGCGTCCGAGATGCCGTTGCGGGGAGAGCGGCATTCGCCGACATGAGCCGAGTTGCTATCCACCACTCGGCATAGCGCCGCTCGATGGCTAGCCCCCGCAAATGACGGTCGGAGGGCATGGGATCAGCCTGTCGGACGATCCGGGTCAACTAGTCTTTCAAGCGCCCTTCGGGAAACTACGATCCTCCGACCAAATCGGATAACCGGAATTTCGCCGCGCGCAATCGCATCATAGGTTGCATTTCTGCCGAGCCCCAGGAGCCGACCGGCATCCGGCCAGACAGGCAGAGTCAGCGGCTCAATCTTGGTGGCATCCTTCATGTGACTGGCCCCCAACCAGCTATATTTGCGCAGACGCCAAATTATCTCATCCGATTTCGATTTACAAGGTGTGTTGCGCGGGCACAAAATAGAACAGCATCGGAGAGAGCGAGAAGAATGGCGACACGTCAGCCCGGACGCCCCCGGACGAAAAACGCTGGCGGGCCCGGCGAATACGTCGGCTTCCGGGCACCTCACGCTTTAAAGGCCCAGTTGCACAATGCGGCGGTTGCTTCGGGGCGATCGTTGAGCACGGAAGCGCAGTTCCGGCTTGAGCAGTCATTCCGGGGGGTGGACGCGGTACACGCACTGGAAACCACTTTTGGCAGCCAAGGCGGAGCATTAGCGATGCTGCTCGGGATGCTAATCCGCGGGGCGCCAGCCGTGTGTAACCTTCCCCCTGAAGGGGACTGGTTAAACGATCCCAATGCATTTGCCTGGGCCGCTGCCGAGATAAGCACCGCCCTTGATGAGATGGCGCCGAGCGGCGATGTAGCGGCGGGCGTGATGGACAATGCGCCGAAAATGGCGCGTCACACGATATTCAGCGTACTGGACGCTCCGCCGGGCTCTTATTTAGCCTCCGTCCGCGCTGGCCTGGGTCCCGCCGTCGCCGAGAGATTGGCAGCCAAACGTCGTGAACGGTTCGGTCGATCAGACGACCAGGGAGAACCGAAATGAAGGGATATATAGGACCTCGAGGCAAAGGCGCCTGGGAGCTCAAGTTCGAGGTCCGATCCGAGAGGAAACTTCGATGACCGGCCATATCAGGGCGCGTTCGCCCGGCAGCTTCGAGCTGCGCTACCGCCACAACGGAAAGACACAGACCTCGACCTTTCGCGGCACGAAGCGAGAGGCCGAGCGCGAGCTGCGGCGGCTCTTGTTGCTGGTCGACGAGAACCGGCATCCGAACGATCCCGACCGCCTTACCGTGGCCCAGTGGCTGGAGCGCTGGCTCGGCTAGGTGCGTGGCGAAACCGCACCGCAGACCCATCTGCGATACGAATCGGTCTGCCGGGTCCACATAGTTCCGGCCCTCGGGGAATTTCTCCTGACACGGCTTGGGGTCTCCGACGTCCAAAGCTTCTATTCGGCGCTCGCTGGCACCAACCTATCGGCGCGAAGCCGCAAAAACATCGCGCTCGTCCTCACAAACGCTCTCAACCGCGCCGTCGAGCAGCGGCTGATCGCGACGAGCCCGGCCCAATCTCTCAAAAAGCGGCTCCCTCGCGTCGAGCAAGCCGAGATGCGGGTGCTTGACCAAACACAGTCGCAACAGCTGCTCGCCTCCGCGCGCGGTGACATCCTCTATCCCGCGGTCCTTATCGCGCTCGCGACTGGAGCGCGGCGTGGCGAGATCCTGGCCTTGAGCTGGTCGCGGGTAGACTTCGATCGCAGCTCTATCCTCATATCCGAAAGCGTCGAGCAGATCGCGAGCTCGATCCGGATGAAACCGCCAAAGAGCGGCACATTCCGCACCGTGGACATAGGCAGCGCGGTCCTCGAGGAGCTGCGCCGGCTCAAGGTCGAGCAGGCCGAAGCGCTCTTGGCGCTGGGGATTAGGCAGACGGGCTCGACGCTCGTTTGCTGCCGGCCGGATGGCGTCATGTTGACTCCGAGCCAGCTCAGCGACAATTTTCGAAAGACCCTGATCCGCAAGACCGGGCTTCCCCGCGTCCGTTTCCACGATCTCAGGCACAGCCACGCCAGCCATCTCTTGGCCGCCGGCGTCAACATCAAGGTCGTGGCCGAGCGGCTCGGCCATGCCGATCCGGCCATCACGCTTCGCGTCTATAGCCATTTGATGCCGGGCGCCCAGGCCGAAGCTGCGGCGCGGATCGACGCGATTTTTCGGCCACAGTAGCATCCTGGTAGCATTTAGAGCAGATGATCAAAATAACGTAATCTTATATCCCGTTGAAAATACTATACTAATCGCGCTTTGCGGGATTTTTCGCAGCACTGATCGTGCAATCTACAAGCTCGGCGGCAGTTAAACTCACGCGGACGCCGCTTCCGTCAGCCCCACGCTCCGAACGATGTTGAACGCCAGCACTGGCTGGGTCAGTCCCTTGAGCGCAAGTGCCCCCACCTCTTCGATCGTCGCGATCTTCTCGACCGCAGCGGCGACGCGCTGGCTCAGCAGAATCTGGCCGTCCTTGGCCTCGCCGCAGAGTCGCGCGGCGAGGTTGCACACCGTGCCGATCGCCGTGTAGCCGGAACGCTCGGCAAACCCGATCTGGCCGAGGGTCGCGTAGCCTTGGGCGATGCCGGCGCCGAAGCCCAATTCGCGCCCGCGGCGGCGCCAGCCGCCGATCAGATTGCCGGCGGCCTCGCGCATCGCCATCGCCATCTTGACCGCGCGCTCGGCGGGGTCGGGACAGGGAACCGGATCGTTGAAGAACACCATGATGCCGTCCCCCGAGAACTGGTCGAGCGTGCCTTCGAACTGGGCGACGAGCGGCCCCAGTGCGCCGTGGTACTCGCGCAGGAAATCGAGCACCTCCTCGGGCTCGGCGGTTTCGGTAAAGGCGGTGTAGCCGCGCAGATCGCAGAACACGACGACGATCTCGCGGCGATGGCTTTCGAGGATGTTCTCGTCGCCCTGCGAGACGATCAACTCGGCGAGCTGCGGCGCGAGAAACCGCTTCAACCGCCCGACCCGGCTCAATTCGTCGACTTGTGCCTCCACCCGTGCTTCGAGATCGCGGTTCAACGCCCCGACCTCTTCGGTGCGTTGACGCAATTCGCCGAGGAGCCGCGCGTTCTCCATCGCGATCACCGCTTGCGCCGCGAAATTCTCGACGAGCGCGATCTCCTTCGGCGAGAATGGCCGCACTTCTCGCCTGGCGGCGACGATCTGCCCGAGAAGGACATCGTCCTTGCGCAGGGCCACGTAGAGGATGGTTCGGATACCGCCCATCGCCACGCCCGCCTGGGCTGTTGGATTGTTGACCTCCGAGAGGTCCGGGCAATGGACCACGCGCTCGCCTTCGACCAATCGCTGGCAGGGCATCGGCTTCGGATCGTAGCCCCGCCGCAGCGCCTCCATCATCCCTTCGGGAAAACCGCGCATCGCGACACCGGTAAATTTCGCCCCGTCCCAAAGCTGCAGGCTGCCCGAAGCGGCGTCGCACAGTGCATGCGCCTTCTCGACGATCGCGTCGAACACCGGTGCGAGGTCGCCGGGCGAGGAATTGATGACCTGCAGCACCTCGGCGGTCGCGGTCTGCTGGTCGAGCGCCTCGCGCGTCTCGGTGATCAGCCGCGCGTTCTCCATCGCGATCACCGCCTGCGCGGCGAAGTTCTGCACCAGCGCGATCTGCTTGTCGGAAAACGGCCGTACTTCTCGGCGATAGAACCAAATCGATCCTAGAAGGGCGCCTTCTTTTCGGAGGGGAATTTCGAGACCTGTCCGCGCGCCGCCGATTTCGGCCAAAGCACGGGGACGTGAAGCCAAAGACGGGAGCACGTCGGCGGCCGCCATGTCGACAATGTGCTGCAGGAGCTCTCCCCGCAGGAAGCGCGCATAGGGGCCATCGCCGTCTCGCCTAGGAGCGACCGGCTCGCGGAATACATCGACCAATTCCGGTGGAAGTCCGCGCGTGGCGACCGCGGAAACCTTCTCGCCGTCGTAGGACATCAGCGCGCCAAATGCGGCGCCGCACAACGTCATCGCCTTGTCGAGCATCGCGTCGAACACCGGCGCGAGATCGCCGGGCGACGCGTTGATGACCTGCAACACCTCGGCGGTCGCGGTCTGCTGCTCCAACGCCTCGCGCGTTTCGTTGATGAGCCGCGCGTTCTCGATCGCGATCACCGCCTGCGCGGCGAAGTTCTGTAGCAGCGCGATCTCTTTGTCGGTGAACAGCCGCACTTCCTTGCGACCGACGCCGATAAAGCCCAGGATCGTCTGCTCTTTGCGCAGCGCCACATATAGGACGGTTCGCAGTCCGGCGAGTTTGACCATGTTCCGCGCGCCTGGTGTGTCGACCTCTGCCAGATCGGGCACGTGCACGAAGAGGTCTCCGGCGAACAGGCGATGGGTCGGATGGTTGGGGTCAGGCCGGCGGGCCCGTCGTAACTGCTCGGCAATGGACAGCACTGCGCCGCGTACCGCTACCGCGCGGTACATCTCGCCGTCATAAAGCTGCAGGCTTCCGTGGTCGACGCCGCAGAGGGCGTGTGCCTTCTCCAAGATCGCGTCGAAGACGGGCGTAAGGTCGCCGGGCGAGGAGTTGATGATCTGTAATATCTGAGCGGTTGCTTCCTGTTGGGCGAGCGATTCGGCGAGCTGCCGTCGCAGCTCGGCGTTCTCGCGCTCCAAATCGACGGTCTTGTCGCCGCGTTTCGCCATCGGCGAAGGTGCTCCCCTGCTGAATGAACTGTACCCGCGCGCCGCAGGTTTGGGGAGGCTTGCGTTGATCCGCGGCGGCTGCGTCCCTATGTTCCGGGCCAGGAATGACCGCGCTCAGCCATATCCGCAATTTCGCGATCATCGCGCATATCGACCACGGCAAGTCGACATTGGCCGACCGGCTGATCCAGACCTGCGGCGG
>Ga0209415_10007743_pt1 | contig 18699 bp, 18 predicted proteins | sample PeaSoiSIISIP2007_FD_187696 | JGI IMG/M metagenome (GOLD analysis project Ga0209415, IMG submission 187696) | Peat soil microbial communities from Weissenstadt, Germany - SII-SIP-2007 (SPAdes) (version 2) | ecosystem: Environmental > Terrestrial > Soil > Wetlands > Peat | place: Germany...
CGTACCGGCATTCGGCTTCGAGAATATCGCGCTCGCCATCGGTGTTCCAGTAAAATATCTCGACTGCGGGCTGACTGGTCCAGCGAAATGGGCCGGCCATTACGGCTTGATCCAGGCCATCAATCCGAATCGTGTTGTGTGCCGCAGTGCTACGGAACCAGTCGCGCCATTCGGGCTCCGCGGTGTAAGTATATGTGCCGGGATCGATCAGGATGTCCTCGTCGCCGGAGCGAATGATGATGCTCAGAGTGTCGGAATGGCTGTGGCCGGAATGCATTGCACCGAACGGACCTGCATCCACAATCGCTTGCGTCGTGCCGTGGCTCATGATCGCGAGGCCCGCATCGGGAAAGAGTTTGGACTGCCACTTCCGCGCCCCACTCGGCCGTTTTATGGGACCGAACAATAGACGTCCGCCATCATCGTCCCCCAGAAGTGGTAAGGCGCCTGACGGCCCCCTGATCGCGCGCAGGAACTCCGCCATCTGTTCCAGCTTGGCGCGATACTCAGGGCCGGGGCTTGCCAGGACCGCGTGCAATGAAAACATGTCGAGCAAGTACACCTGATAGTACGTGGACTGCTCGAAGCTGCTGCCGTCGTCGCGGATCTGACGGGCCATCTGCTCGCGCATCACACGTGCGCCCAACTCCTGCCAGCGTTTGGCCCGCGGCAATCCCGAAAAGTACAGTCCCAGCGCGTGCAAAGCGACCGCTTCGCCGACTAAATGGTTGTTGGGCGAGTAATAGAACGAGAGATTATTCGCCAGATGGCAACCATGAAGATAAAGCATATGGAGCCATCGCGCACGAAAACTGCCCGGCATGTTTCGCCCTGCCATATGGTCGATCCAGATCCAGGAAATCGCCCGGAACCCGACTTCCAGCGCGCTCGCCCAATTGGCGCCGCGATGGAACGGATTAGCGTCCATCCAACTGTCGAGTTGCGCGCAAATCTCGTCCAGATTCCTGGACTCGCCCGTCACCAGATACGCTTGCGCCAGGACCACCAGGTGCTGGTGCCGGTTCAGCTCCCAAATGATCTTGTGGTCACCCGCGCGCGGCGTATCGAGAAATGGAATGCGGCGGAAGTAGACGAGACCGGTCTCGATACCGTGGACATAATCGCGACGCCAGCAGATTTCGGGACCGGTATCGATGGTCGCTCCGAAGATGCGGAATCGATGGCCTCGGATCTCCTCCGCGAGCGCGGGCACTTCTTCCGCGAATTCGGCCGGATCCGGCAACTGCAAGCCCGAAACGAAATCGCCGCCAACCACGGGCGCGGGAGGTAGCGCGGTGAGAACCACGTTGACCAGCTCCTGCCGGGCCCGAAGCAAGATTTGGCGGGGAGTTCGCAAGGCGTCTCTCACCAACCTATGTGCGGAATAGCCGGATATTCTCTACGGTCCAGAAGCGCCGACCTCGATCTCCGCTCGATGTGCGATGCGATCCGGCACCGCGGTCCGGATGATCAGGGCTATCACGTCGAAGAGGGCCCCGGCCTGAGCATGGGTCTGGGAGCAAGGCGGCTGAGCATCATCGACCTGGCCACCGGCCGTCAGCCCATCTCCAACGAAGACGGAACGGTCTGGGTCGTGTTCAATGGCGAGATCTACAACTATCGCGAGTTGCGCGCGTACCTGATTCGCAGTGGCCATCACTTCCGCACCACCAGCGACACGGAAGTCCTGGTGCACCTCTACGAAGAGGAAGGCGTGGATGGGATTCAACGGCTGCACGGGATGTTCGCCTACGCGATTTGGGACTCTCGCGACCGCACTCTGCTGCTGGTGCGCGATCGTTTCGGGAAAAAGCCGCTGTACTACGCCATGCTTCCGGAAGGTTTGTATTTTGGGAGCGAACTGAAGTGCCTGCGTGCGGCCGGGGTCCCTCTCGATCACGACCGTCAAGCGCTGCAGCTCTATTTTCTGCTCAACTACATTCCCGATCCCTGGACCCCGTATCTCGCGATCCGCAAACTCGCGCCCGGCGGCTGGTTGCGTTATCGGGCGGATGGCCAATGCGAACAAGGCCGCTACTGGACGCTTCCCGCCCCTGCCGAGCAGCCCTGCTCCGATTTGAGCGAAGCGGAGGCGCACGATCGGGTGCGTACATCTTTCGACCAGGCAGTCAAGATGCGCCTGCTCTCGGATGTTCCTCTGGGCGCGTTCCTGAGTGGAGGCATCGATTCCACGTCGGTGGTTGCGTCCATGGCTCTGCAAAGCCCCCATCCAGTCAAGACGTTTTCGATCGGCTTCGACGAGCCCGGCTTCAACGAGCTTCCTCTCGCCGCCGCCCTGGCACGCAAGTACAATACGGACCACCACGAGCTGATCGTCCGGCCGGACTCGGTGGCCTTGGCAGGGACATTAGTCCGCCACTTCGATGAGCCCTTCGGAGATTCGTCGGCGATTCCCACCTATCTCGTCTCGGAGTTCGCGAGTCACTTTGTCAAGGTTGCTCTGACCGGCGACGGCGGCGACGAGTTGTTCGCCGGTTACGAGAGCTTTCGCCAAATACAACGGCTGCGCTTCGCGGACTATATACCTTCCTTCGCGCAGGCACTCCTGGCGCGCGTCGCGGATCTGCTCCCCTACTCGGCGTATGGGAAGAACTATCTTCGGATGATCAGCCGGCCGACTGCCCTGGAACGTTACTTCGAGAATGGATCTCCCCGTTACTTGCTCGAACGTTTGCTGGCGCCGGAATGGGCGCCGCCGGCGGACGCCGCTTTTCTGATCCGGACGCTCGCGCATTGCCTGCTACCGATGCGTGCTGACGTACTCACGCAAGCCATGTATTTCGAAGCCACCGCCAAGCTTACCGGCGACATGTTGGTGAAGGTGGATCGTATGTCGATGGCCAACTCGCTCGAGATCCGTTGCCCGCTGCTGGATCATGAACTGGCGGAACTGGCGGGGCGAATTCCGCACGCCTGGAAGCTTCGGAATAATCGCGGAAAGGATGTTTTCATTCGAGCCGTGGGCCACCGCTTGCCGCCCGAGTTGCTGAACCAGCCCAAACGCGGATTCGGAGTGCCGCTGGCCATCTGGTTCCGTGGTCCGCTGCGCAGCTTCCTGCACGATCACTTGACCAGCCGATCATCCCTGGACCGTGGCATGGTTTCACCCGAATTCGTCGGCAAGCTTCTGGACGAACATGACCGCGGCCGGCGCAACAATCATCACCATTTGTGGAAGCTTCTAATGCTGGAACTCTGGTCCTGCGAATTTCACGAGACCGAACGTGCTGTTCCGGCCGCGCTCGAAACTTGCGTCGTATAAAGATGCCCGCCAAGCTGATCTTCTGGATAGGGATTGCCGCACCGTTGTACGCCTACATCGGCTATCCGTTCGTACTGTTCGGCCTGGGCCTGATCGTTCGACGCCCAGTCAAGAAAGCGCCCATCCAACCCTGGCTGTCGCTGCTCATTCCGGCCCGCAACGAGGCCCGCGTGATCGAACGAAAAATTAGCAACTCGCTTGCGCTGGATTACCCGGCCGATCGCCTGGAAATCGTGATCGCCTGCGACGGATCGACAGACGAAACCGAGGCCATCGCCCGGCGCTTCGCGCACGGCGGCCGCGTGCGCGTGCTGGCCTACGCGACAAATCGCGGCAAAATGGCCGTGCTCAATGCCAGCGTCCCGGAGCTTCGCGGCGAGATCATCGTCTTCTCGGACGCTTCAGCGATGCTCGCGCCCGATTCGGTGCGGCGTTTGGTCGAGAACTTTGCCGATCCCTCGGTGGGCGCAGCCAGCGGCCTCTATCAAGTGACGCGGCCGGCGGATGTGAACATCGGCGCGTCCGAGAATCTCTACTGGAAGTACGAGACTTTCCTCAAGACCCAGGAGTCGCAGTTGGCGTCCACGCTCGGCGGTCACGGCCAGTTGCATGCCATCCGCAAGGAGCTCTATCCCTTCCCGCCCGCCGAAACAATCAACGATGATTATGTAATTCCGCTGTCCGTACTATCCCGGGGATTCCGCGCCGTGTACGAGCCCACCGCCCTGGTCTACGAAGAGGCGCGAGAGATGACCGGATTCGCGCGGCGCGTTCGCATCATGGCGGGAAATCTGCAGCAGCTTTGAAATCTGCCGCAACTCCTGTGGCCTATTCAGCCTCTACCGCTATTCTTCTTCGTCTCGCACAAAGTAGTACGCCTGGTGGCGCCATTCGCCATGCTCGCGGCCCTGATTGCCAATTTTTTCTTGCTCAGCGCGCAGCTCTACGCAGCTTTCCTGGCGGCCCAACTGGCCTTCTACACACTCGCTGCGTTGGGACTTACGGTCCGCCTTCGGCCACGGACGCTGACTTTGCCGTTTTACTTTTGCATGGTCAACGCCGCGGCTTTTTTCGGCCTCTACCACGCCCTGAAACGCCGCCGGAGCATGGCCTGGAAGTGAATTGGCGTGTACAGTCTGACACGGCGTGTTTGACACGACACGCGACATGCAATGTTATCTTATTTATTTTCTGTATCTTAGAAGAAGGTTAGGGGCCTGCATCTCTGCCTCGCGAAGAGGAGAAAAGCGATGCAGACAATCAGATTTTTCGCGATCCTGATGGCAGCTTCAACCGAGATGTTCGCCGCCGAGGCCGCTCCCTCGCGCCGGCTGATGGTCAACATCGCCGCTCGCAAGATTGTCCTGGTGGAAGACGGAAAGGTAGTGAAGATGTACCCGGTCGCAGTCGGCAAGCACAGCACTCCCAGCCCCTCCGGCAGCTTCCACATCGCCAGCCACGTTGCTAATCCGACCTACTCGCACGAAGGCAAGCTGGTGGGACCTGGGCCGTCCAATCCTGTGGGCACGCGCTGGATGGGTCTCGGCTTCAAAGGCTATGGCATCCATGGAACGAACCATCCCGAGTCGATCGGCCACGCCGCATCGCACGGCTGCATTCGGATGCGAAACCACGACGTGGAGGAATTGTTTGAACTGGTCCGCGTGGGCGACGAAGTGGAGCTGATCACCGAGCCGACGGCCGAGGAAGCCCGTCTATTTCAAGATCCTGATGCGCCTAAGACCATGGCGAGCATCGCCACCGTGGGAGGCTTACAGTGACGGCCGCGCTTGGATTCGCCTGCGGTCTTGCGCTCGCACTGCTGCTGGCGTTTGTCTGCCTCAAATTTCTGATAGGCCTGGTGACGCGCGAACAGTATAATGTGACCGATGCTCCGCGTCGCGTTCGCGCTATCGTGTGGACTCCTGGCGATGGCCCGTCTGAACGCTCAGCCGATGCCGGAAGCAGCCGCGCAACTGGCGTCCCGTACCTCCTCCCTGCTGCCGCGACACGCAACCGTTTCGCTCGAGTTGCAAAATCTGTCGGCGCGGCCGGCGGCCGATGGGGCGAACTTTCGCAGCCTGTTCGAAGCCGAGTTGCGGAAGGCGGGCATCGAGATAGCGAGCGGGGCCGCCGCTGAACCGCGTGTGCGCATCACACTATCGGAGAGCGCCCGGGGCATGCTGCTTGTAACGGACATAACTTCCGGAGAGAACCGTCAGGTGGCGATGCTGCCCTGGAGCCCGCCTCAGTCCGCGGGAGAAAAGCCGCGAATCACTCTGACGAAAAAACTGCTGTGGACGCAGCCAGAACCAATCCTAGACATATTGCTGCTCGATTCCAATTCGCAGATGCTGGTGCTCAGCGTGAGCAAGGTGGCGAGTTTCCGACTCTCTGGAGGCAATTGGATGCCCGGAGCTAGCGCATCTCTGGTGCTCCCCCGGCCGGTTCCTCGCGATCCCCGCGGACGCATTGAGAGGACTCCGGATGGATTCCGCGCCTATCTGCCGGGCGCGACCTGCGCCGGCGCGCTCCAACCCGATCTCAAGATAACTTGCGCCCCAGGAAACGAAACCTGGCCCGACGCTCAGGTTCGATGGATCACGGATCGCAATGTACTTGAATCGGATGCGGTGAAGGGACCGTTTTACACCGCTGCAAATGGCGCCTTCGCCATGGCCGATGGCCACGTCACGGGCACGGAGGCCTGGGGCAGCGACATCACTTCGATCGACAGCGGATGCGGCGCGGCCCTGATCGCAACCAGCACTTCAACCGATCGCGATAGCGTGCGCGCTTATCAGGGCACTTCGCCGGAAAGCGATCCGGTGCCCCTGCCGGGACCGGTCACAGCGCTTTGGCCCGCCGAAACTCGCAGCGAAGCCACGCTCGTGGCGCACAACTTGCAAACTGGAGAGTATGAAGCGTCCCGTCTGGGTCTGGCTTGCTCTCAGTAGCCTCGCGGTTGCGCCCGCCAGCGCGGCGACGCGTCCCCACTATGGCGGCAGCCTTACCGTGGAGCTTTCCACCTGGATTCCCGTTGACTCTACTACGTCCGCCTTGTCCATCCCCATCACCGAAACGCTGGTGCGCTTCAACGCGCGCGGCGGCATCGAACCAGGTTTATCGGTCGCGTGGCAGCGCGATGCCGACCTGAAGCGTTGGAGATTCTCCCTACGGCCGAAGGTCACGTTTCACGATGGCGAACCACTGAACGGCGCAACCACCGCCCCATCGTTGCTTGCGGCGCTCAAGAAGAAGTACAGCGATGTATCCATCCAGACGGGCGGTCAAGCGATTGTCATTCAATCCAGCGAAGCCATGCCCGATCTGCTACGCGACCTAGCCGCGCCTTCGGCCACCGTCTTTCGCAGCAGTGTAGCGAATCCGCTGATCGGAACCGGACCGTTCCGCATCGCGGCTTGGGAGCCAGGCCGGCGTCTAGCCGTCGTCGCATTCGAAGATTACTGGGGTGGGCGGCCGTATCTGGACTCGGTGACAGTAGGTCTCGTCGCTGGTCAAGCGCGCGCCGACATTTTCGAAATTCCCTTTGGACTGACGCGTCGTATTCTCCCGGAAGGCATCGCGATATGGTCGTCCGCGCCGCGTACTCTAGTGGCCATCACCTCGGCCAGCGTTCAGCCCGCGCTGTTGCAGGCGCTGGCGTTGCTGATCGATCGCGCGCCTATCGTCAACGTTCTCGCACAGCGCAAGGGAGAAGCGGCTTTCAGTCTGCTGCCGCAATGGCTCACTGGCTACGCGTTCTTGTTTCAGACGTCGCCGGACCTGTCGCGCGCCAAGCAGCTGGTTGCCCAAGTTCATCCGGGACCGATCAGCCTCAGCTACCCGGTGAACGACGTCTTCCTGCGATCCGTAGCCGAGCGCGTGGCCCTGAATGCCCGCGACGCGGGGATTACGATTCAGCCCACCACCAGCGCCCTAAACAACCCAGGCGGCAATCTGAGGCTGATCGAGTGGCGGATTAATTCCGAGGATCCCGCAACCGAACTTGTGCGTATCGCGGCGGAGTTGGGCGCGGGCCACGTCGATACCGGCAAGCCCGAAACTTTGTACGAAGCCGAGCGCTCACTTCTCGAACGTGTGATTCCCCTCGTGCATTTGCGCGAAACGTACGGCATCGCCCCGCGAGTGCGCTTCGAACCGTCAAAGTCCGATAGTTTCGCGTTGCATCTGGAAGACGCTTGGGTGCAGCCGTGAGCTTTCGAACGAAAGTCTTCCTCAGTATCGCCGCCACCGCGGTGCTGGCTGTGTGGATCGTCGCGGCGGTGGTTTCCACGCTGGTCACGCAATCGTTCGAACGCCGGGATGCGCAGCGCACGGCTGCGCTCGTGAGCCAATTTCAACGCGAATTCGATCGGCGAGGCGCGGAGGTCGCGCGCCGCATCGAGGCCGTTGCGGATTCGGACGCCGTCCAGCGCATGGCGTTGAATCTCACCGGCCAAGCTGACACCTCGTCGTATTTCACCCTGGCTCAGACACTCGCACAGGAGCAGTCGCTCGATTTCCTGGAACTGGTGAGTCCGGATGCCAGCATCATCAGCTCGGCTGAGTGGCCGGCGCGCTTCGGCTACAAGGAATATTGGCTGACTCCCGCCATTGACTGGAAGTCGCAAAAGTTTTTCTTGAAAAAGGAAGATTTGGCGGACGGCCAGGCGCTGGGGCTGATCACTGTGCGAACCGTGAAGGCCGGCGATGGAATGCTGTACGTGGCTGGCGGCCGGCGTCTCGATCAGGAATTTCTCGATTCCCTGCCCGGCGCGGAGGCCATGAAAGTGCAGCTCTACCGCAATTTCGAGCCGCTGCCACCACCTGAAAGCTTGGGATCGAAACTGGCGTCCAGCTTGGTACAAGATGTTCGACAGCAGCCGCGCGAAGTTACACGCGTCAATTCGGACGCCACCATCACCGCTATCCCTCTGCTGGGGCGCGACAGTCAACTCCTCGCAATTTTGCTGATCGAAAACTCTCGCGCGGAGCTGGCGGGTCTCAAGAAGTATATTCAGGAAACCGCGGCTATCGTGGGCGCCGCCGGCGTTTTACTTGGTCTCTTCCTCAGCTTTTGGACCGCTTCACGGGTCACGCGCCCACTGCGGTCATTGGCCTCGAGCGTCCGAGAGGTCGCCCTCGGGAAGTGGGACACGCGCGCCACCGTTTCTTCGTCCGATGAGATCGGGCAACTGGCGCGCGATTTCAACGGCATGACTGAGCAACTGGTGGAACAGCGCGATCGCATGATCCAGGCCGAGCGCGTGGCGGCGTGGCGCGAACTGGCGCGGCGTCTCGCTCACGAGTTGAAGAATCCGCTTTTCCCGCTGCAAATCACCATCGAGAATCTGCAACGGGCGCGAGATGCCTCCCCCGAACAGTTCGACGAAGTGTTTCGCGAAAGCACTTCCACCCTGTTGGCCGAGCTCGGTCATCTGAAGATCATCATCGGACGCTTCAGCGATTTCGCCAAAATGCCTGCGCCGCAACTGGAGCCAGTTGACATCAACGAAATCGCGCGCGAGGTGCTGCAGCTCTTTGAGGCGCAGCTCCATGCTCCCGGAAGCCCCGTCGTCGAAACGAAGTTGATGCTCGGTGCGGATGTGGGCGCGCTCCCTGCCGACCCCGAGCAACTGCGGCGCGCGCTGCGCAACTTGGTGCTGAACGCGCTGGACGCCATGCCTAGCGGAGGGCAGCTCACGGTGAGCACTTCACGCTCCGATAGCAAGATCGCCGTGGAAGTCTCAGACACTGGCGAAGGCCTCACACCCGAGGAATGCAATCGCCTGTTTACGCCCTACTACACCACCAAGCAGCACGGCACCGGGCTGGGCTTGGCCATCGTGCAGTCGGTTGTGAGCGATCATAAAGGCACCATCACTGTGCGAAGCGAACCCGGAAAAGGCGCGACTTTTCGAATAGAGCTGAAGGTCGGATCGAGCTGAAAGCATGAGCAAGCTGCTTTTAGTAGATGACGACGCGAATACGCTTGCCTCGCTGGCGCGGGCCTTTCGCCTGGCCGGGCACGAGGCGGTGGTGTGCGATCAAGCCGATCGCGCGCTGGAGCTTGCCAAAGCGCAGCGCTTCGATGTCATTCTCTCCGACGTCGTCATGCCGGGCAAGGACGGGCTCACGCTGCTGGCTGAACTGAAGTCTGCCGGCGTGTCCACGCCCGTCGTCATGATCTCCGGACAAGCCAGCATCGAAATGGCGGTACGGGCCACGCGGCTGGGCGCGGTGGATTTCCTGGAAAAGCCGCTCTCCACCGAAAAGCTACTGGTCACGGTGGAGAACACGGTCAAGCTGTCCCGTTTGGAAGAGGAAAACCGGCGGCTGCGGCAGCGCGCGGGCAAGCAGGAGCTGATCTGGAAATCGGCCGTCATGCAAAGCGTGATGGCAAAAGTGGACCGCGTAGCGGCCAGTGAAACCCGCGTGGCCATTCTCGGCGAAACCGGAGCGGGTAAGGAGCTGATCGCTCGCACGCTGCACGAAAAGAGCGCGCGACGTAACGGGCCGTTCATAACGCTTAACTGCGCGGCCGTGCCTGCCGAGCTGATCGAATCGGAACTATTCGGCCACGAGAAGGGCGCTTTCACCGGCGCTGCCACCCGGCACGCGGGCAAGTTTGAACAGGCTCACGGTGGCACTCTGTTCCTGGACGAGATCGGCGACATGCCTGCGTTGATGCAGTCCAAACTGCTGCGGGTTCTGGAGCAAAAGGAGATCGAGCGGATCGGTGGCGACCGGACCATCCCGGTGGATGTCCGGGTGATCGTGGCCACGCATCGCAACCTGGACGACCTGGTGCGCAAGGGCGAATTTCGCCAGGACCTGTATCATCGCGTCTTCGTCTTTCCCATCCTGCTGCCGCCTCTGCGCGAGCGCCGCGAAGACATTCGCCTGCTGATCGATTTCTTCGCACAAGCCGTCGCCGAGCAGAACGATTGGAAGCCCCGTGAGATTGCCCCGGAAGCGTACGACGAACTGGAGCGCTACCCGTGGCCAGGCAATGTGCGCGAGTTGCGCAATGTAGTGGAACGCTTGCTGCTGCTCGCCGACGACCGCATCGATGCCGCCACTGCACGCCTGGCCCTTCCGTTCGACTCCTCCGCGCCCGCGCTTCCCGCCGGCAGCGGACCGCTTTCAGAACGAATGGACGCGCACGAGCGCGAGATCATCATCGCCGAGCTCAAGAAGCACAATTACAAAATGACCGACACAGCCAAAGCGCTGGGGCTCGAGCGCAGTCATTTGTACAAGAAATGCCAGCAATTGCGTATCGAACATCGGAGCGCGGCAGGGTAGCCAAATGTGGCAGATTTGTACTATCTGCCAGATTTGGTAATATTGGCAGTATGGAAAGATTCACCGTGGCAGTCGACGGTTCGGGAAGGATACTGCTCCCCGCAAAGGTCCGCAAACAGCTCAACCTGCGCAAGGGCTCAGAACTAATCGCCAGATTGAACAAACACGAACTCGTGCTCAATACGCGCGCCGAGGCTCTCCGGCGAGCCCAGGAATATTTCTCGAAGTTTCGACCGGCAGGAACACTCTGGTCGGAGGAGTTGATAAAGGACCGCCGCAAGGAAGCCCGTCGTGAGCTTAAGCGCTGAATATGTCTTGGATTCATGCGCTCTGATGGCGCTACTTGGCCTGGAACCGGGCCATGAGCGTGTCGCGGGACTTCTTGATCGTTCAATTGTTAGCGCTGTCAATCTAGCCGAGGTCGTAAACAAACTCGCGCACGAAACACCTTCTGAGTCAGCGGTGCGAGAACTTCTTGCACACATGCAACTGACAGTGGAAGATTGGTCCGAAGACATGGCATATCGGAGTGCTGAATTTATCCGGTTCAACAAATCGCACGGCCTCTCGCTCGGCGATCGGGCGTGTCTCACCTTAGCGAAACAGCTCCGGGCAACCGCCGTTACCTCCGACCGCACATGGCGGCGCCTTCCTTCCCTAGGCGTCCCTATAATGGTCTTTCGATGAAAATCGGCGTCTTCACCGCACTCCTGAGCAAGTTGTCGCTCGATCAGGTGCTCGACAAACTGGAAGCGCTGGATATTCACACCGTGGAACTCGGCACGGGAAACTATCCGGGCGGCCCACATTGCCCGTTGTCGATGCTGAACAATCGCCCGGCGCTGCGCGAATTCCAGCAGAAGCTGAAGGATCGCGGTATTTCCATCAGCGCGCTCAGCTCCCATGGAAATCCGCTGCATCCGAATCCAGCTATCGCAAAAGCCTATCAAGAGACCAGCCGCAAGACCGTGCGCCTGGCTGAGCGGCTCGGCGTTCCGGTGGTCATCGACTTCTCCGGATGTCCCGGCGATAGCAACCGAGCCAAGTACCCTAACTGGGTGACGTGTCCCTGGCCGCCGGAATATCTGGATCTCCTCCAATGGCAATGGGAGAAGAAAGTTGCGCCATATTGGACCAGGCACGCGCAGTTTGCAAAAGATCACGGCGTCAAAATCGCGATCGAGATGCATCCCGGCTTCGTCGCCTACAGCCCGGAGACCCTTTTGAAGCTGCGCGCCATCGCCGGCCCGGTGCTCGGCTGCAACTACGATCCCAGCCATATGTTCTGGCAAGGCATCGACCCGATCCAGGCCATTCGCATTCTAGGCGATTCCATCTTTCACGTCCACGCCAAGGATACCCAGCTATACACCGCGAATCTCTCGCGCGCCGGCGTGCTCGACACCAGGCAATACACCGACGAGCGCAAACGTTCTTGGATTTTCCGAACCGTGGGCTACGGCCACACGCATGGCTGGTGGAAAGAGTTCATCTCCACGTTGCGGATGTACGGATACGATTACGTCCTGTCCATCGAGCACGAGGATTCGCTGCTGTCCCCCGAAGAAGGTCTAACCAAGGCCGCGGCCTTCCTCAACGAGATTGTCATCCACGACCCGCCGGCTAAAGCCTGGTGGGTCTAATGTTGGGCTGACAGGTCGCGAAACTTCGCCGGCGTCAGCCCGGAATACTTCTTGAACAGGGCGCAGAAGTGGCTCTGATCGGAGAACCCGCACGTGCTGGCGATCTCGGCCATCGGCATTCCGGAATTCGATAGCAACCCGCTGGCATGTTCGATCCGGCGCTTCCGTATGTACTCGCCGATCGTGATCCGATAACGCTTGCGGAATTCGCGCGAAAGATGCACCGGATGTACGCCGCCCACGGCCGCCAGATCCGTCAGGCTCGGGGCTAAAAGATACGCTTCGTCCAGCGACTCCCGCACGCGCCTCAGCCACGCCGGCGCAGACGACCCCGGACCCGCCGAGGCACTGCGCGCGCTCTCCGCCAGCATTTCCAGCAGAACGCCTTCCATGGCCAGCGGAGCCACGTCGTCTTGCGCCCTGAATTCGCGCAGCGCCCGGTTCGCAAGCCAGGCCGACAATGGTCCCGAGATTTCGCGCGGCTCCGAAAACACTCGCCTCGATTCATCGCCCAATCTGTCGGCCGCCAGGGCGTCGATCCTTACGCGCAGACAGCGCACCGCGGTGGTGAACTCGTTTTCGTGGCGCTCGCCTGCCGGCAAAAGATGCAGCGCACCTTCGCCCCAGCGATACTCGCGGTACGTGTTTCTCTCAACGTAGTTCCCGGACAGAACCATCGTCAGATACGCGTTCGCGTGACAATGCCGGCCGAGAGAAACGCCCTCGGCGTAGACGGCCTCTGTCAGAGAAAACCCCGCGATGTCACGGCGGCGGATGGTACTTCCCGCGGCGTCGGTCACCGGACACGCGCCACTCGTTTTCGTGGTCTGTTCAACGGCGTTCATAAACCCTTGTACGCGCGCCGAAGTGGTTTGGTTTGCACAAAATAATGCATTGAAACACAATTCCCAGGAGAGGACACATCAGTCCCACAAGAGGACAGATGAGTCCCACAGGCGAACATTCTTCTACACAATGTTTTTACAAATTGACCAGGCGCACGGGAGGCGGGAGACGCGCTGGAGAGCGCTTACTTGATTTCCGGGCTGCTGGCGTTGGCCGGTTCCGCGGACCAATTCTGGCGATAGCTCTGGTTCTGATCGGTGTAGAACGTGCGACGGCCCGTCGTGTTGTACACCTTCGGATTCGCATTGATGGTATAGCCGGATGGCGTCGCCGTCATGGTGAAAATGTAGCCATCCTTCTCGCCGCTCGCGAGCGAAGCCGGAATCAGGTCGGCGGCGGTCGGACCAGGCCCACCGCTGGTGGGCGGCCCCAGTTCGGCCAGCGTAGTTGCGAACCTTCCGAATTGAGACATGTACTGGGTCTGCATGGTGTTGATGGTTTGCAGCTCCTTGAAGACCGCCATCTCGCTGGCGTTCATGCGCGCGCTCCCCAACTTGGGAACGGCGATCGCCAGAATAATCAAAATGATCGCGATGACGATCAGAAGCTCGATCAACGAGAAACCGCGGGCGCCGCGGCGTTTACGAAGCTGCTCCATGACTCTAATTATGACGCGAATGAAGCCCCTCGCGTGCAAGCTCATTTGACTGGAAGATCGTTTGCCAATGCGATCGCGCCCAGGACGCCGGCCCGCGGCCCAAGCTCGGGCGGCACCAGATCGGGCGGCTCCATATAGCCGCTCAACAACTCCGCCACTCGAGCCCGGATCTTCGGAAACAGCTCCTGCCGCTGCATGATGCCCCCACCCAGAATGACCCGCTCCGGCGCCAGCGTGCACGTCCAGCTCACGATGCCGAGCGCCAGGTATTCGGCCTCCAGATCCCACGCCGCGTGACCGTCCGGCAGCAGCCCGCCCGGCTGGCCCCACCGCGCTTCGATGGCCGGTCCTGCCGCCAGCCCCTCCAGGCAATCGCCGTGGTACGGACAGTTACCGGGGAATGGATCCCGCACTCGATCGTGAGGGATGCGAACGTGTCCCATCTCCGGATGCAGGCGTCCGTGTACCAATCGCCCATCCAGCATTGCGCCCCCGCCGATTCCGGTGCCAACGGTGACGTAGATGAAACTGCCCAGGCCGCGCGCCGCGCCCCACCGGTACTCGGCCAGCGCCGCACCGTTCACATCGGTATCAAAAGCCACTGGCACGCCGAGCGCCTGGCCAACCGCCCCCGCCAGGTCACAGTTCCTCCAGTCGCGCTTCGGCGTCGAGGTGATGTACCCAAAAGTGGGCGATTTCGGGTCCGGATCGATCGGCCCGAAGGACGCGATCCCGACCGCCGCCACTGGTGCGCGAGCTCGAAAGAATTGCACCGCGCGCGCAATGGTTTCCGCTGGCTGGGTTGTTGGGAATTCAGCCGCCTCTAAGTCCCCCGGCCCGTTTCCAACGGCGCACACAAACTTGGATCCTCCGGCTTCGATTCCTCCAAAACTCGGCACTGGCCCAGTGTATCTGGAAACCTGCGCCTGGAATCGCAACCGGCTACAATAAAAACATCCATGCCGAAATTCTTTGAATTCGCCCCTGTATTTGCGTTTTCCGGCCTCGCCGCCGCCGCTGTCGTTATCACTATGGCCGTCGCAAGCGCCCAGCAGCCTGCCGCTCCCGCTCCACCCAAAACGGTGCCCGGCACGCCAGCGCCGGCCGCAGCGCCCGAAAGCAAAGTAGCGCAAGACGCCGTGGTCTTGACCATTGGTACGCAGAAGCTTACGCGCGCTCAATTCGAATTGCTGCTCTCCGCCGTCGCGCAAAACGGACACCCCGCTACTTCGCCCGCCGACAAACGGAAGGTCGCCGAGCAATATGGCGAACTGGAAACCATGGCCCAAGAGGCGCGCAAGCGCATGCTGGACCAGAGCCCCGAAACCAAACAGATGATGTCTATCCAGACCGACAGCTTTCTCGCCAACATGCTGGCCAAGAAAATCTCCGACGATGCTCAGTTCACCGATCTGGATCTTCGCGCTCACTACGACGCGCACAAGGACGAATTCGAAGAGGCCAAGGGCAGCCATATTCTGATCCGATTCAAAGGATCGAAGGTTCCCTTGAAACCCAACGAGAAAGATTTGACCGAAGCAGAAGCGCTGGCCAAGGCGCAGGATCTGCGCGCCAAGATCGTTGCAGGGGCCGACTTCGCTACGCTCGCCAAAGCCGAGTCCGATGATGTGGGCTCCGCGGCCAAGGGCGGCGACTTAGGCGCGTTCAAGCATGGACAAATGGTCGCGCCGTTCGATCATGCGGCTTTCAGCGCACCGATCGGCCAGGTGACCGAGCCGGTAAGAACCGATTTCGGGTATCACATCATCAAGATCACATCGCGCACGTCCAAGACCTTCGAGGAAGCCAAGGCCGACATCGAAAAGCAGTTGAAGCCCAAGATGGCGAGAGAGGCACTGGAGAAGATTAAGAGCCAAACGCCGGTGACGCTGAACGACGAATACTTCGGCAAGTAAAGCATCCGGCGCGTTCACTGCATTCTGTCTACCCAATCCAGATAGCGCTCTAATTCCGCGCGATGCTCCCATGCAAAGCGCCAGAAATCGCTGAATCCGATTTTCTCGGCGGGAACGCCCCAGTAGGTCTCCATCCGCCAGCGCAAATACGGGCTGCGCCAGGGATGCAGCCGGTAGCCACGCGTCGCGCGCCACAGAAAGCGCAGCATCAGTGGAGCTGGCCCAGCGCTTTTTTCGGCCCCGAATCCGGAGTGGCGTAATATCCGGTACGGGTCCTAACTGTCGGGTGCCCCGGACCGTTCACCGTCACTTTAATCTGGCGAAAGCTGCCGTCCATCTGCTGAACCGTCGGCGAATAGGCGATGGTGTATTGATTCCGTATTTCGTGCGCCACCTGCAGCGCGATCGCATCCACGTCCGACGCGCCCTTGGGATAAAACGCCAGGCCGCCCGAATCGTGGCTGATGGCATCCAAAGCACGCTTGGCCAGCCGCGCCTCGCGCCGCTCCTCTTCGTTCAACAAACCGATGGAATACACCAGAACCTCGTTCTGCTGAGCGCGGTTCACCAGTTTCTCCAGACTGATGTTGCTCGCGTTGTCGTTGCCATCGGTGATCACGAGCAACACCTTCTTTTGCCGCTTGCCTTCTTTGCGCAGGTAATCCATCGACATACTGATGGCGTCTCGCATGGCGGTGCCGCCGCGTGAATCGATGCGCGCGATGCCCTCTTCCATCTTCTTGATGTCGTTGGTAAACGGCACGTCGAGAAACGCATCGTCGTTGAAATTGACGATGAACACTTCGTCCTGCGGATTGGAAGCCTTCACCAAATCAACCGACGCGGTCTCCACCCTCTGCCGCTTCTCCCGCATGCTGCCGCTGTTGTCGATGATCATCCCGAGCGAAATCGGCACGTCCTCGCGCCGGAAGATCTTGATCGGCTGCTCGATCCCATTCTCGTAAACCTTGAAGGCCTTTTGCTGCAGATCCGTCACCAGCTTGCCGCTATGGTCGAGCACGCTGACCGGAAGCACCACCAGTCGCGTGCCAACGGTAAAGGTGGGTTCTTCGGAAGGCGGACCGGGCGGTGGTTGCGAGTTCTGCGCCGACCCCAAGATGCAGACAGCCAAAAAGTTACTGAGAAGGCGCATAATACCCAAGGCGGAAAAACGCTTTGAGTGGAGGCAAGCCGCGCGGTTGCGCCAGCTTGACGTTGACGTGCCGATACTTGCCGTCACGCACCCGGTTGGTGGAACTGTAGTACAGCACGTATTGATTGCGAAGTTCAATTCCAATTTTGGCTGCGATGTCGGCAAGTTCGTTCAAATTCTCCACGTTGTAACTGCGTCCGCCCGTCAGCTCGGCCACTTCATTCAACAGGCCCGGGCCCATCTGCTCTTCCGGAGTTCGGCCGCGCGATCCGACGGGCTCGAAGATACCAATCCCATAGATCTGAACATCGGCTTCCCGGACGGCGTTCTTGATCTCACTCTCAGTATAGCGGCTGTTATTGTCTCCGCCATCGGAGATGATCAGGATCGCCTTGCGGGGATTGCGCGCCTTCTTCATCTGGTTCATGGCCATGTAGACACCATCCAGCAGTGCGGTTTTCCCCTTGGATTGGGCGAATTCCAGCCGATTCTGAATGTCCTCGGTGTCGGCCGTAAAGGGGACTACCAGCTCCGGCCGGTCGTTGAACTCGATCAGGAAAAATTCGTCTTCCGGATTCGCGGTTTTGAAGAACTGCACCGCCGCCTGGCGCGACTTCTGCAGCTTTGGACCCATGCTGCCGCTGGTATCGAACACCAGGCCAATGGAGAGCGGAGCGTCCTCGCTCGAAAAGTCCAGGATCTTTTGTTCGATCTTGTCCTCGAACAGCCGGAAATGCTCTTTCTCCAGGCCCGTGACGAACCGGTTCAGCGGATCGGTCACCGTCACATTGATCTGCACCAGCGTCGTGTCGACGCGAATGCGATCGGACCGCTGCTCCAGCTCCCCCGATTTGAGTTCTTTATCGGAGGCCTTGGAACGAGGCGTGATCGAGACTTTGCTGTCGTCCGCCGATCGTGCTTTCGGCGCCGCAAAGGCCAAACAAACCAGAGCGATGCAGGAAGGAAAAAGGCCGTAACTTCGGACCCGTACTAAGCGCTGCGCCACGTAATCACCCGCCCAGCTTACAACTGTTTACAAGTATACCATCGCGTCCAGCGCCCGAATATTACGTTTTCAACCTTAGGAAGTGAGTACGCCCGCGCTACTGGCGCTCCACCACCAGAATCGTGAACGAACCAGGCTTGGGCTTCGGCCGGCCCTTCTCCCCGGCGGGCGGCGGGACCATCTCCGCGGCCGACAGAAACATTCGCTTCGATTTCGGATCCAATGCCATGGTCTTGGCGCTTTCCTGTGTGCGGATATCGCCTAGCGATTCGTAGGCGTCCGGGCTCTTTTGGTGGATCACCGATATTGTGCCGTCCGCATTGGAGCAAAAGATCAGCTTGTTGTCGGCGTCGAATGTCACCGCATCCACCCGTGTGCCGATCGGCAGAGTCGTGATCACCTTTCCGGTCTCCGAGTTCATCACCGCCATCACTTTGCTGCGGCATCCGATGAACAAGCGCGAGTTGGCAGCATCGATCGCCAAGCCGGTCGGAGTCTTGCATCCGGTGATCGGATATTTTCCCTTAACCGTGAGAGCCTGTGGGTCATAAGCCACCACCTCGGCCTCTTCTTCCAGGTTCACGAACCCGGTCCCCTTCCCGTCGACCACGCTCGCCTCGGCGCCGCCGCCCAGCGCAACCTTGCCGATGACGGACTCTTTCTCCGGATCGATGGCAGTGATCGCAGCCGCGTCGCCATGGCACACCAGCACGCGCTTGCTGCGCGCGTCATAGAAGACGAAGTCCGGATCTTTGTCCACCGGGATCTTCTTGATGGTCTTGAAGGTGTTCGTATCAAAGACGGACACAGTGGACTCCCCGCCATTGGTGGTAAACCCGCGATGCAACGCCGGAACGATCGCTATGCCGTGCACGCCGGGCGT
>Ga0209415_10007744_pt1 | contig 18698 bp, 10 predicted proteins | sample PeaSoiSIISIP2007_FD_187696 | JGI IMG/M metagenome (GOLD analysis project Ga0209415, IMG submission 187696) | Peat soil microbial communities from Weissenstadt, Germany - SII-SIP-2007 (SPAdes) (version 2) | ecosystem: Environmental > Terrestrial > Soil > Wetlands > Peat | place: Germany...
CGAGCGTGTGCTGGGCGCGGTCTTTGAGGTTTCCAATACCCTCGGCGCGGGATTCCTCGAGAAGGTTTACGAGCGGGCCCTGCTTGTGGAACTCACCATGCGCGGCATGCGTGCTACCGCCCAGGCTTCGTTGGCTGTCGCCTACAAGAGCCACAACGTCGGCCAGTACTCTGCTGACATTCTCGTCGAGGACGTACTGGTGATCGAGTTGAAATGCGTGGATCGTCTCGCCAACGAGCACACCGCGCAATGCATCAACTATCTACGAGCCTCCGGCCTCGGCCTGTGCCTTCTGGTCAATCTCCAAAAACCCAAAGTCGAATGGAAGCGTATCATCTATGGGTTTCAGGTTCCTGAGTCGATAGAAGGGCCTCCGGCACCAACCTGCCAGGGAGGCTAAGCGGTCGCCGCAGCCAAAACGCCGTAGATCGCGGATCGGCCAATATACGGTCACCGATTTTGGGAATATATTTTTACCTACAGTTATTCGCTGATTCCAAAACCACTTACCAACACCGAAACCTCTCTCCCCCGCCCTTTTTACCCCGTTCCCGCCATGCTTGCATGCTAGTCTAAAACCAAGAAGAGGATTAGCGTTTCCAACTCCGTTGCACGGAGCGACTGCTCCCAGTCGTTCGGGAGCCGTTTTCGTTTCCACCCCCATTTAGGGGTGGCGACGCATCGATGCGTCGCCAAAATTCGCTAACTCCCTCCTTTTCAACGTCAGGTACTTCCAAAGCGACGCATCGGTGCGTCGCCGCAAACGGAGCCCTTATGCATAGCTCGATTCCGCCACCCCCCGTTCCCGCCCGGTCAAGCCGGGTGACAGGTGGGGCTCCAAAAACCCTCCCCACCTGTCACCCGATTTCTCCGCTCGTCCGCAACCAGCACAAACAAAACAACTTAATGCGGTACATGATAATGCGTGCAGAACAGGCCGAAAATGCGTCACCACTGTCACCCTCAAGACCCCGCCCCGTCCACCATCGTGGCGCGCCGTGCCGGCACGTAGGCCGCCAGCGCCGGTACCACCGGCAGGAAAGCCGCCGGGTCCGCGGCCGCTACTACACCGAACAGCATCTTCGAGAGAACCCGCGTCACCGCCAACGCACCCGCCGCACCCACCAGAATCCCGATGTCACTGAGCGCCACCCCCGCCAACGTCCGCAGCACATCCTGTGGCCGCGCGCCCAGCCCCATGCGGATCATCCGCACGCGCCGGTCGAACACCTCCCGGTCCAGGATCTCGTCATGGATGCTGATATCGGTGGTCGGCGGATCGCGGTCCACGGCCATCCAGTCTACCCGCTGGCCGGGTGTCCGCCCCACAACACATCACGCCAGGATCTCTTTCACTACGTTGCCGGCGACGTCGGTGAGGCGGTAGTCGCGGCCGGCGTGGCGGAAAGTCAGGCGCGTGTGGTCGAATCCCAGGCAGTGGAGAATCGTAGCGTGAAAATCGTGGACGTGGCATTCCTTCTCGGCGATCTTCGCGCCGAATTCGTCGGTCTTGCCGTAGGCGATGCCGCCCTTGACGCCGCCGCCGGCCAGCCACGAGGAGTAGGCGCGATTGTAATGGCCGCGGCCCATCTCGCCTTCCGGCCCCGGCGACCGGCCGAACTCCGTGGTGAAGACCACCAGCGTATCTTTCAGCAGGCCGCGCGATTTCAGATCGGCGAGCAGGCCGGCGATGGGTTTGTCGATGGCACGCGCCAGCGGGGCGTGGGTGTGTATGTCGCCGTGCGCGTCCCAATTTTTGCTCGAGCCGGTATCGATCAATTCCACGAAGCGCACGCCCTGCTCGATCATGCGGCGCGCCACCATGCACTGCCATCCGAAGCCGGTGGTGGCGCCGCGCTCCATCCCATAGAGCGCCAGGGTAGCGTCGGTCTCCTTGGAAAGGTCGAGCACCTGCGGCATGGTCATCTGCATGCCGAAGGCGGTCTCGAAAGACTTGATGCGCGCTTCGAGCATGGGGTCGCCGGGATGGCGGCGCTCGTGCCTGCGGTTGAAGCGCTCGAGCAGGCTCAGCTCATCCTGCTGGATTTCCGCGGTGGGGGCGCGGCGGTTCAGGTCGGGCACCGGTTCCGGCCCGCTGGTGATGCGGGTCCCGGAGAAAATGCCGGGCAGAAAATCGGACGACCAAACCTGGCTTCCGGCGTAGGGCATCTCGGGCGCCAGCACCACGTAGCACGGCAGGTTCTGATTCTCGGTGCCCAATCCGTAAGTCACCCACGACCCGACGCTGGGCCGTTTGAAGGTTACGCTGCCGGTGTGGATTCCGAGCGTGGCCTGGAAGTGGTCGTTGTGATCGCCGCGCATGGAGCGCACGATGCACAGATCGTCGACGCACTCGGCGATGTTGGGAAACAGGTCGGTGACCTCGATGCCCGACTGGCCGTGCGGTCTGGAGGGCCACGGAGAGCCCAGCGCCTTGCCGCCGCCCTCGCGCGTCTTGCCGTCGCGTTGGTACTCGGCGAGCTTGGGTTTGGGGTCGAACGAGTCCACGTGCGACATGCCGCCGCTCAGGTAGATGAAGATGACGCGGCGGGCCGTGCCGGGGAAATGCGGGGCCTTGGGAGCCAGCGGATTGTCGGCGCCCGCGAGGGACTCTTTGGCGAGCAACTCGCCGAGCAGCGCCGGGAACATGCTCGACCCGAGAAACAGCGACCGCACCATGTGTCTTCGATTCATACGTTAATCCAATGTCAGGAATTCGTTGCTGCTGAGCAAGACGCGCATCAGGCTGGCCCAGGCTTGTTGCTCCGTCTGGCCGCGCTCGATGCGGGCCAGAAACTGTTGGCAGTCGCGGGTCTCTTCGGCGGTGGGCGCTCGGCCGTAGATGAGACGAAAAGCGCGAAGCAACACAGGCCGGGAGGCCTGTCCTACTGCCTCTGCCTGGCGGTGAAAGAACGGATCGTTCATGGTATAGAGCGCCTGCAAAGCGGTGGTGGTGACCGGGCGCACGCCGGTTTCTGCGTTGGGATCGGCCCCATCGAAGAGATCGAGGAAGGGCTGCCGGCGGATGCGCTGCTGCATCAGGTAGACGCTGCGCTTGTTCGTGTCGTACGCCTCCTCCGATCCGATGAACGGCTTATGCTGCGTGTATTTCCACTGCATCTCGGGCGGAAAAGGCTGCTGCCCGCCGGGCGCCGGATCGAGATTGCCGCTCACCGCGAGCAGCGCGTCGCGGATCTCTTCGGCGTCGAGGCGGCGGCGATTGAACTTCCACAGAAAGGCGTTCTTGGGGTCCGCGAGCGCGTTCTTCGGATCGTCGCCGCTGGCCATCTGGTAAGTGCGCGAGAGCATGATCAGCCGGTGCATCTTTTTCACCGACCAGCCGCTTTCGAGGAACCGGCTGGCGAGCCAATCGAGCAACTCGGGATTAGATGGCGCTTCGCCGCGCGCTCCGAAATCGTCGGGAGTGGCCACGATGCCCTGCCCGAAATGCCACAGCCAAATGCGGTTCACCATGACGCGCGCAGTCAGGGGATTGGCGGGATCGGTGAGCCATTGGGCCAACTCCATACGGCCGCTGCCCTTCTCTTCGGGCGGGAGTTTCTGGCCGCCCAGGATGGTGAGGAAGCCGCGCGGAACGGAGGCGCCCAGCGTCTGCGGCTCGCCGCGCACCAGGATGCGCGCGTCGGCGGGCTTGCCTTCGGCCACCGCGTAGGCCTTCGGCAGGTAGGGGTATTCGGCCGAGAGCTTGTGCAGGCGCTGCTGGTTTTCCTGCTCGGCCTTGCGTCTTTCTTCCGGGGTGGCGAACTTGATGCGGCCGGCCTTCATGTCCTCGATGCGGTTATCGAGCCCGGCCAACTCGGTTTCGTAATACTTCAGCTCCAGGGCCTTCTCGGGATTGAGGGCGGCGAAGCCGTAAGTGTGCGGGTAAATCTCGGTGCCGGCGTGGGCGTAGGCGGTGCTCTTGAAGATGCCGTAGAGCGCGTAGTAATCGGTGGTGGGGATGGGGTCGAACTTGTGGTCGTGGCAGCGCGCGCATCCCACCGTGAGTCCCAGGATTCCCTTGCCGAGGTTGTCGATCGAGTCGTCGATGGTCAGGTGGAACTCGGCGGCGCGCGAGCCGAAGCGGCGCGAGTTGGCGAGGTATCCGGTGGCGATGATGTCCTGCTGCCACTGCTCGATGTTGGCAGAGGCGAGATCGCCGCGCGACGCCAGGATGTCACCGGCGATCTGCTCGCGGATGAACTGGTCGTACGGCTTGTCGCTGTTGAAGGCGTCGATCAACCAGTTGCGGTATCGGTACATCGAGGGGACGGGGAAATCGGCGTTATCGCCGGCGGTATCGGCGTAGCGCACGACGTCCAGCCAATGGCGACCCCAGCGCTCGCCGTACTGCTGCGAGGCGAGCAGGCGGTCGACGACTTTTTCGAATGCGCGGGGCGAAGTGTCTTTCAGGAATGCGTCGACGTCATCGGGCGTGGGCGGGAGACCGGTGAGATCGTAGGTGACGCGGCGGATCAGCGCGAGCTTCGCGGCGCGCGGCTGCGGCACGAGTTTTTTCTCGTCGAGCCTGGCTTTGATGAAGCGGTCGATGGGCGAGCGGTCCCACTCGGAGGATGCCACGCGCGGCGGCGGCGGATCCTGGACGGGGCGGAAGGACCAATGCTGGCGGGCTTTTTCCCAGTTGTACGACGTTGTGGGCACGGAGTCTTCGCCGGTGCGCGGGTCGGGCGCGCCCATGCGGATCCACTCGACCAGGTTCGCGATCTGCTCGGGATCGAGCTTCTTTCCGGGCGGCATTTTGAGAGGGCCGGAGCCGCGGACCGCTGTAATAACGAGGCTCTCCTCGGGCTTGCCGGGAACGATGGCCGGGGAACCGGAGGCGCCGCCGCGCAGCATGCCGGCGCGCGAGTCGAGCAGCAGGCCGCTCATGGGCTTGGGGAGTTTGGAACTGTGACAGGCGTAACAGTTATCGGCGAGCAGGGGGCGGATGTGGGTTTCGAAGAAGGCGATGCCCTGGGGCGCGGGCGCATTCTGGGCGCTCAGGACGGCCGCAAATACAAGGATGGCTCCGCAGCGCAGCATCACTCTCCCTGGATTGATTCTATAACAAGTGGGACAGGCCTCCCGGCCTGTCCTCCCCAACTTCCCAACTCGCCTGCGCGTTTTTTGAGAGAAAATCGTCTCTTGTATCAGATGTCTCGCCAACTCGGACAGGTCCTGCCGGCCGCCGGCCTGCTCATATGCAGTGCTATCTGCGAATTCGCTCAGGCCGCCCGTCCGATGGCTCTCGTCGAATCGCGGTACGAAGTCCGCGCGGGGGAGCCGGCCCCGCTCGCAGTGCCGGTGGAAACGCTGGATTTCCTGTTGAACGCCAAGACCCGGCGCGTGTCGATCGGAGGCGCGGAATCGAGCGGCCTGGTGGTGGGGCCGAGCACGGCGCGGGATCGGATCCTGCTGGCGGCATCGCTGCGGGCCAAGCCCGGCGAGTACACCGTGACGCTCTCCGCCACCAGCGAATCGGGCGAAGAACGGCAAACCACGATGGACGTGGTGGTGAAGCCGCGCGTGACCGTGCCCAACGGCTCCACGCGCGCCCCCGTGGTGCTCTTGAACGGGTGGCAGACCGGCTTTTACAACCAGTGCCCCATATCCGCCAGCTCCGCCGACACTTTTGGCAACCTCGCCCAGTATCTGGTATCGGATGGCGTTCCGCTGGTTTACCTTTTTGACAACTGCGTGGAGGACCCGAACCAACCCATCGAGGTTTTAGGCAACGACCTGGGCGCCTTTCTGAATACCATCAAGTACGACTCGGGCGACCAGGTACCCCAGATCGACCTGGTGGCCTTCAGTATGGGCGGGTTGATCGCCCGCGCATACCTTGCCGGAATCCAGCCCAACCAGACCTACCTGCCGCCGGCGCCCACACTGGTTGGCAAGCTGGTCTTGATCGCCACGCCCAACTTCTGCTCGTATCTGGCCGGCACCTATGTGAATACCATTTTGGCCGGAAGCCAGTCCGCCGAGCTGGTGCCGGGGAGTGCGTTTCTATGGAATCTGGCCACGTGGAACCAGCGCGGCGACGATCTGCGGGGAGTCAGTGCCATCGCTGTCGCCGGCAACGCCGGCAACTACACCGCCAGCTTTTCATCCGGTACGCAGCTTCCCAATGCCGGCGATGGGCTGGTGTCGCTGACCAGCGCTTCCGTGGGGTTTGCCGCCGGCCAAACCTCCTCGACCCGCGTGGTGCCTTATTGTCACATCGATCCAGGTGCGTTCACCAATCCCAGCTTCGGCACGTACGCCTGCAATGCTCCGGGAATCGCCAACGTCACCAGCACGTCGCATCTGACAGGCCAAATCGTTCGCTCCTTCCTCGCGGGCACTACCGACTGGTCTTCGATTGGAACCGCCCCGGCCTCGGACCCCTATCTGAGCGCCAATGGGGGCATGTTTTTCGCGATGGCGAGCAGCGCGGGCAGTTACGTCTCGACCCTGACCTCGGTGGTATGGGGAACCGTGAACCTGCAAAATGGCGGCGACACCAACACGATCTTCTACACCGACGTAATCTCGGGCACGGGCACCTTCGTGGCTACCAGCCAATCGCTTGGCTCCATCAACTGCGGTTCGGTCACGCAAGTGGTGGGCTACTCCTGGGCGTTGCGCTGCAAGCTGGGCGCTGCCATCTTTTCCGTTACGCCGCTGACCGGCGCCACCGGACGGGTTGTGACCGCCGGCGCCACCGTAACCCTCAATGGCGGGAATCTCGGTACGCAATGCAGCGGCTGCCAGGTTCAGGCTTATCCGCAGGGCTCCAGCACGGCGCAGGCGCTGACCGTCGCCTCATGGACTACCACGGCGATCTCGGTAAAGCTTCCAGCCGGCCTGACGGGCCTGCTCACACTCAAAGTGATCGCGTCAGGGGGAGCAACCGATACCATCGGGATCATGACGGTTGCCGCCTCCACCATCACCGCAGCTCCGGCGAGTCTCGCATTCGCCTATACGGCGGGAGGGACGGTTCCCGCGGCGCAGTCGATCCAGATTACCAATAGCGGCACCGGCACGCTGTCCTGGACTGCCAAGGCGAGTGACTCGTGGTTGACTGTGTCAGCCGCATCCGGAACGGCTCCATCGACTCTTTCCGTGTCAGTCTCGCCGGCGGGTCTGGCCGCGGGCACTTACAACGGCACCGTTCAGATCTCGTCCACCAGCGCGTCCAACAGCCCGCTATCGGTCGGGGTGACTTTGACGGTTGCGGCGGCGCCGCCGGCCTTGGCCGTCGCGCCTCAAACGCTCTCGTTCCAGTACACCGCAGGAGGCGCCGCGCCTGCCGCGCAAAACGTCTCGATCGCCAACGCCGGCTCGGGATCGCTTTCCTGGACCGCCTCCGCGGATTCCTTTTGGATCGGTCTTTCCGCTACGTCAGGGAGCGCTCCGGGCACTCTTACCATCTCGGTGAACCCGGCGAACCTGGGGGCGGGCACTTACACCGGCTCGGTCTCGGTTACTCCCGCGGATGTCACAGTCAGTCCCGTTTCCCTAGCAGTGACTCTCACCGTGCAAGGCACGCAAACGGCGGGCACCATCACTTCTGTAGGGAATGGGGGAAGCTTCCAGCCCGCTATCGCGTCGGGCGCCTGGATCTCTATCTTTGGCACGAATCTCTCCCAGCGCACCTATACCTGGCAGCCCAGTGACTTTGTAAAGGGAGCGCTGCCCACCTCGCTCGAAGGCGTGTCGGTCACGATCAACGGCCTGCCCGCGTACGTCGAGTACATCAGCCCCACGCAAATCAACGCGCTGGCGCCAGACGATGCCACGGTGGGCCCGGTCCAGGTGCTGGTGACCACGGCGCAGCAGGCCAGCAACACGGTGACCGTGCAGAAGGGTGCGTTTGCGCCGGCGATGCTGACCCTTGACGGCAAATACGTGGCCGCGCTCCACGCGGACTACAGCCTGGTGGGAGCGCCGAACCTGCTGCCGGGAGCGGTGACCACCCCGGCCAAACCCGGGGAGACCATCCTGCTGTACGGCGTGGGATTCGGTCCGACGAATCCGGCGCAGCCCTCGGGGCAACTGGTCACCACGGCAGCCCCGTTGGCGAACGCCGTTCAGGTCACTATCGGAGGCCAGTCAGCCCTGGCGGTCTTCTCCGGCCTGGTGCAATCGGGACTCTATCAGTTCAATGTGACAGTGCCCAATTTACCTAGCGGCGACGCCGCTGTGGTTGCGACGATCGGCGGAGTCTCCTCGCAGACGGGGGTGCTGGTTACGGTACAGCAGTGAGCGGCCGGTATCCGGTAAGATGGAAACGGGCGATATGCCAACAGCCGCACAAAACCCTCCACGAAAGCGGTGGACCCGCTCCGAGTGCGCAGTGATCGAGGCTACGGGTTTGTTCGATCAAGAACTCCTGGAGCTGATCGATGGGGAGTTGATCAGCAGGATGGGCAAGAAACGGCCGCATGTGGATGCGGCCACGTCACTGGTGGGATGGTTGATTCCGGTCTTTGGGGGCCGTTTTGTCAATTTCGGAGCGCCGATTGACGTCGCGCCTGAAGACAATCCCACGAATGAGCCCGTGCCCGACATGATCGTGCTGAAGCGCAGCTATTCAGGTTTCCGATCCACTTCGCCGCAGCCTGAAGACTTGGAGTTGGTGGTGGAGGTGGCCGACACATCATTGACGTTTGACCTCACGGTCAAGGCCGCCTTATATGCCCGGGCCGGCATTGTCGAATATTGGGTGTTGGATGTTTCCGGCCGCCGCCTGGTGGTGCATCGCGATCCGCAGGACGGCAAATACCGGTCTGTTGTAGCATTCAGCGAGCACGAAAGCGCTGCACCCCTGGCCAGTCCCGATTCGGCCTTCCGGGTGGGCGACGCGTTTCCGCTACCCTAGACTAGCGCAGCGGCAGAAACACCAGGTTCGGAGACCCCGCCGCTTTCGGCAGAAACCGGTACCCGAAGGCCTGGAGAAACTCCGGATAGATGCCCTCGTGGCCTTCGATGATCAGGGTAGGCCGGTCGCGCTCGATCAGCTTCAGCATGCCGCGGATCACGGACACTTCGTGCCGTTCCACGTCGATCTTCACCAGCGCGATCCGGTGAGCGAAGTGGAAATCGTCGAGCGCCACCGAGAGGGCCGGCCGGTCGCCATCCGGCGATACCTGCGACTGGAAATAATCCGGCAGCCCGTCCCGGTTCGCGGGCACACGCAGGCGGACCTCGCCGGCGCGATCGGAGACCGCTACGTTGAGCAACGTGATGTTACGGTGCGGCGCGCGGCGCGCCATGGCGGCCAGGATTTCCACTGTCTCGGCGATCGGCTCGAAGGCGATGACACGGCCCCGCGGACCTACCAGTTCCGAGAATCGCAGGGTGTACTGCCCCACATTGGCCCCGACGTCCAGCACCCAATCGCCGGGATGCACCAGCTCCGGCAGCCGCTGAAATTCCGGTTCCTCCGAACGGAAACGGCCGGCCGCGAATTCAATCCGGTATTTCGCGGCACGCAGTGCCTGCCGGACGGCAAACGGAAGCTGCGAAGCCAGGCGCTTGAAGAGCATCTTCTACCTGGATTGTCGCAGACCCGAACTTTCGCAGAATAGACCCGGGAGTACAATTGTGAAGATGCACCCTTGGACCCGGCGCCTGCTGGTATTGCCGCTGCTCGTCTGCCCGTACCTCGCGGCGGAAGTCCGCTCGCTGACGATTCTGCACACCAACGACCTGCACGCGCGCATCAGCCCTCTCGACAATGGGAACGGCGGCTTTGCCTACATCGCCACCGCGATCCGCCGGGAGCGCGCCAACTGCCACGACTGCATCCTGCTGAATGCCGGCGACCTGGTGCAAGGCACTCCCGTCTCCACCATCTTCCACGGCCTGCCGGTCTACCAAATCGGCAACCTGCTGGGCTTCGACGCCGCCACGCTCGGCAACCACGAGTTCGATTACGGCTGGATGCAGGTGCGCAAGTTTATCCAGACCGCGAAGTACCCCATCGTCACTTCCAACATGGTGAACTCCGCCGGGCAGCTCTTCACGCCGAAACCGTTCGTCATCCTCACCGTGAACGGACTGCGCGTCGCGGTGCTCGGCGCCATGACGGACACCCTGGTGAGCCTCACTACGCCCAAGGTACTGGAAGACTGGCACACGCTGCCGGTGATCGCGACGGCACGAAAGTACGCCGCCGAGCTGCGCGACAAGAGCGACCTGATCGTCCTGGTGGCGCACATCACGGACATCGAGGAGACCGGGTTCCTGAATTCCGTTCCGGAGATCCCGGTTATCGTCAGCGGCCACATCCACCGCGGCCTCGAACAGGCGATGTCGAAAGATGGCCGCGTGCTGGTGCGGGTGAAGGGATACGGCGAAGAGATCGGGCGCCTCGAACTGAAGGTGGATACCGCGAAGAAGGCGCCGGTCTCCTGGACCTGGAAGCGCATTCCGGTGGACTCCACAAAGCTCGAGCCGGCTGCCGACGTGGCGCGCGAAGTGCAGCGCTGGGAGGCCGAAGTGACCACGCGGGTGGATCAGCCGCTGGCCGTTTCCAAAAGGAAGTTCGAGAAGCGCGACGTGAAGCGCTTGATCGAGCAGGCGCTGCGCGACCAGACGGGCGCGGATTTTTCCTGGATGAACCTGGGAGGCGTCCGCGACACGCTGCCCGAGGGCCAGTTGCTGGTCCGCCACATCTGGAACATCATGCCGTTCGACAACAGGGTGGTGACCGGCACGTTCAAGGGGCGCGATCTGCCGGCCGTGGTCCTGGGGGACCGGCATGTGGAGGCCGGCCGCGACTACACGCTGGCGGTGAGCGACTTCACGGCTGCCAACCAGGACACGCAGGAAAATCTGCGGACCACCGGGTTGAAGTTTCCCAATGACGTGGGTCTCATGCGCGATCTGCTGATCGACTGGTTTCGCAAGAAGAAGGTGATCGAGTAAGTAGCACACAGGCTGGAAAGCCTGTGCCACAGGGGGTACAGATGGGCGACTTGTCTTTCGGCGCGCGAATCCTGCGCAAGAACCTGGGTTTCAGCCTCGTCGCGATGATCACGCTGGCGCTGGGGGTGGGCGCCAATACGGCCATCTTCAGCGTGGTGAAAGCGGTGCTGCTCAATCAACTGCCCTATCGCCAGCCGGACCGGCTGGTCAAGGTGGCCGAAACCGATCCGGACACACCGCACCCGGTGACGGTCGACTTCACCACCACCAGCGACCTGAGGTCCCGCAGCCGCTCCTTTGAGAGCCTGTCGCTCTACCGCGACGGCGAGGCCGCGATGGCCGAAGGCGGCCAGCCGGAGCTGCTCGAAGGTAAGCGCATCAACTACGATTACTTCGAGACGTTGGGCGTGAAGGTGCAACTCGGGCGCGCGTTCCTCCCCGAGGAAGACCGTCCCGACCGGCGGCGCGAGGTCATTCTCACGCACGGGCTGTGGATGCGGCGCTTCGGCGGCGATCGGCAAATCCTGGGCCGCGTCCTGCGTCTGAGCGACGCACCGTTCACCGTGGTGGGAGTGCTGCCCGCGAGCTTTCGCCCGCTCCAGTTGCCGGGCGATTCCGATGTGCCCGAAATCTTCACTCCGCTCGGATACGACCTCTCACTGCCCATGGCCTGCCGCGGATGCCAGCACCTGCAGTTGATCGGCCGCCTCAAGCCCGGAGTTTCCGCGGACACCGCGCGCGCCGAGCTGTCGACCATCATGCGCGATATCGTGCGTGAGCATCCCAAGGACTACGCGCGCGATACCGGTGTCGCGGTGGAACCGCTGCGCGAACAGATGGTGGGCCGGGTGAGCACCGCGCTGTGGGTGCTGCTGGGGGCGGTTGGATTCGTCCTGCTGATCGCCTGCGCCAACGTGGCCAACCTGGTGCTGGCACGCGCCACCGGCCGCGCGAAGGAGATCGCGTTGCGCGCCGCGTTGGGTGCGGGCAGGTGGAGGATTGTGCGTCAGTTGCTGGCCGAGAGCCTGCTGCTTGCCGGGGCGGGAGGCGTGGCCGGTGCGATGCTCGCCTGGTGGGGAACTTCCGCGCTGGCGTCGCTCGGTCCCCGAGAGATTCCCCGCGTGGACGAGATCCGCATGGATGCGCCGGTGCTGCTGTTCGGCCTGGAGGCCAGCCTGCTCACCGGTGTGCTGTTCGGCCTGCTCCCCGCGCTGCGGGCCTCGCGCGTCGATCTGACGGCGGCCATCAAAGACATGGGCAAGTCTACGGAAGGCCGTTCGCGGCACGGCCTGCGCAACTTGCTGGTGATCGCGGAGCTGGCGCTGGCATTCGTGCTGGTAGCGGGCGCGGGCCTTCTCGGGAAGAGTTTCCTGCGCCTGATGAGCGTGGATCCCGGCTACGATCCGCACAACGTGCTGGCGCTGAATACCTACGTCTACGGCCAGCGCTACCAGAAGCCGGAAGCGGAGCTGAACTACTATCGCCAGGTGATGGAGCGCCTGCGCGCCACGGCCGGCGTGGACAGCGTCGCCATGACGAGCGTTCTGCCGCTCGAGAGCTTCGACCGCCGCGGCTTCCAGATCCAGGACCGCCGGCTGGCGAACGAATCCGATGCGCCGATGGCAGATACCTATTCGGTCTCGCCGGATTATTTCCGCGTGATGCGGATCGCGCTGAAGCGCGGCCGCCTCTTCACCGAACAGGACGTCCCCGGCACACCGCCCGTGGCGCTGATCAGCGAGTCGTGCGCGCGCGCCCAATTTCCCGGCCAGGACCCCATTGGCAGGCACATCCAGTTGGGCGGCAGGCACGACGACAAGCCGTGGCTGACCATCGTCGGGGTGGTGGGAGACATCCGCCAATACGCGCTCGACCGGCCGTCGAATATGGAGGCCTACATCGCGCAGGCGCAAGACCTGACCTTCGGCTACCGGCTGGTGGCGCGGACGGGAATCGATCCTCGCCGGCTGGAGCGGGCAGTCCGCGATGCCTTCCTGCGCGTGGACAAGACGCAGCCCGTGTTCCATGTGCAGCCCATGGTGACGTATGTCGCGGCCTCGCTGGCCGAGCGCACGTTCACGCTGGCGCTGCTCGGGCTCTTCGGCGGATTGGCGCTGGCATTGGCGGCGGTGGGGATCTACGGCGTGGTCTCGTACGCGGTGACCTTGCGGACGCGCGAGGTGGGCATCCGGATGGCGCTGGGGGCGGAGCGGCGCGACGTGCTGGCGATGGTGTTGCGTCAGGGGCTGGGGCTGATCGGCCTGGGGCTCGCCGCCGGATTCGCGGCCTCGCTGGCGCTGACGCGGTTCCTCGCGAGCCTGCTGTTCGAGGTACGACCCACGGACATCGCCACGTCGGCCGCGGTGGCGCTGGTGCTGGCGGCAGTAGCGTTGGCGGCCAGTTACCTGCCGGCCTGGCGCGCCTCGAAGGTGGACCCGATGATCGCTTTGCGCTACGAGTGACGTCCTATATCATGGATTTCTCCCATGACCGAGGCTGACCTTTTCGCTTTCCTGACAAAGCACCGGCTGGGCGTTCTCGGGACAATCGGACCGGCCGGCGCCCCTCAGTCGGCTCTGGTGGGAATCGCGGTCACGCCGCAGCTCGAGATCGTCTTCGATACGGTCAAGAGTTCTCGCAAATATCCGAATCTCATTGCGCGGCCCGCCTGTTCTTTCGTCATCGGCGGATGGGGAACTGGAGAGCAAACCGTCCAATACGAAGGCCAGGCGGAAGAACTCAAATCGCCGGAGCTGGAGAAGTACCAGGCGATATACTTCCAGGCTTGGCCCGACGGCCCCGTGCGCATGAGTTGGCCCGGGATCGTCTACTTTGTGGTGCGGCCCTCGTGGATTCGTTATAGCGACTTCGATCAAAACCCGCCCTTGATCCGCGAGTTCACGGTGGGGCAGACGGACCCAAAGGATACCCCGCCCGCCAACCCTCAGCCCTGAGGCAGTGCGCTTCCATACCGAGCAGCGCCGCCACATTATTTCCTGTTCATGCTGAACGCGGGGCAGGCGGCGTGCATCCAAACTATTAGGAAGGACGGTATCTTAAAATGCTTCGTAAATTTGGTTTGCCGGCAATCTTGATGGGTCTGATGCTTGCGATCTCACCTTCGATGGCGTTGGCGCAAAGTCACGGCAGTCGCGGCGGCGGGCACAGCCTTGGCCCGGGACGCAGCTATGGCGGCGGAGGGAATGCCTATCGCGGCGGCGGAGGGAATTACTATCGCGGTGGCGGTGGGAATTACTATCGCGGCGGCGGGAACTACTATCGCGGCGGACGCCCATACTACGGCGGCGGATTCGGCTTCGGATACTACGGCGCGCCCGGATACTACACCGCGCCCTACTACTACGGTCCGAATTATTACAGCGGCCGCGGCTACTGCAGTCCCGCGGGCTATTATGACCGCTGGGGCTACTTCCACTACTATCCGGGCTGCTACTGATCCAGGCGGTTGTGCGGGCTTCATCGGCGCTCACTCTGTCGCATCGGGGCTGGTATTATGTACCAGACCATGTTCGCGCCTGGCAGTATCGTCTCGCACTTCGAAATCCTGGAGAAGATGGGCGAGGGCGGCATGGGCGCCGTCTACAAAGCCCGCGATCAGCGCCTGGACCGCCTGGCGGCCATTAAAGTCCTGTCGGCAAACGCTGTCTTCAACCAGGACCGCCAATTGCGTTTTGTTCAGGAGGCCAAATCCGCCTCGGCCCTGAACCATCCGAACATCGTGACGGTGTACGAAATCGACACGGCCGGCGATATCGCGTTCATCGCGATGGAATATATTGACGGCCGCACGCTCGATCGGCTGATCCCGCAGAAGGGTCTGCGGATTGGCGAGGCGCTTCACTACGCCGTCCAGATCGCCGACGCGCTGGCCGCCGCCCATGCCGCCGGTATCATCCACCGCGATGTCAAGCCCGCCAACATCATGGTCACCGAAAAGGGCGCGGTCAAAGTACTCGACTTCGGGCTGGCCAAGCTGAGCGAGCGGGGACTGCCGCCCGCGGCGGAGTCTCCCCGCGGAGAATCGCAGGCCACGGTGAGCCTCCAGGCGCCCCAAAGCGAAGAGGGAACGATCGTGGGCACCATCGCCTACATGTCGCCCGAACAGGCCGAAGGGAAGAAGATCGACGCGCGCTCGGATATCTTCGCTTTCGGCGCCGTGCTCTACGAGATGCTCACTGGCCGGCGCGCCTTCGGCGGCCCCAGTAAGCTCTCCACCATGGCAGCCATCCTGAACCAGGAGCCGAAACCTGCCTCCGAGATCGTGGAGAACTTTCCCAAGGAACTGGACCGCGTGCTGGCAAGGTGCTTGCGCAAAGACCCGGCACGCCGCTTTCAGACCATGGCCGATCTCAAGGTGGCCCTGGAAGAATTGCAAGAAGAGTCCGGCTCGGGCCAGTTGACCCCAGCCGCGGCCACGCCGGAGCGCCGCAAGCTCAGTCTCGTTCTCCTCGCGGCAATCGTCTTCGCCCTGCTGGCGGCTGGCGTCACCTGGCGTATCCTCCTGCCTTCTGCCAAACCGGATGCTCCCTTGAAACTAATCCCGCTCACCACCTATCCCGGGAGCGAATCCTACCCCACCTTCTCGCCCGACGGCTCTCAGATTGCGTTCGCTTGGAATGGAGAGAAGCAGGACAACTACGACATCTACGTGAAGATGGTGGAGAGCGGCCTGCCGTTACGCCTGACAACCAGCCCGGAATCGGAACGTGCCCCTGCCTGGTCTCCCAACGGCCGGTACATCGCGTTCCTCGGACGCAACGGCATTTATCTGATCTCGCCTCTCGGCGGGCCCGAGCGAAAAATTTGCGAGTTGACCCGTCCTTTGGGGGGCCTGTCCTGGAGTGCCGATTCGAAATCGCTGGCGGTGGCGGACCGAGTCGCGACCACGGACCCCATTAAAATCTTCCTGGTTTCTGTCGATACCGGCGAGAAGCGCCTTTTGACCGAGCCCCCGCCACAGACCTACGGCGACCTCTACGCAGCGTTTTCTCCCGATGGCCGGACCCTGGCGTTTGTCCGGCACACGAATCAGAGCGCGGGGGACATGTTCCTGATCTCGTCCGGCGGGGGCAGCGCCACGCGGCTGACGTCGGAGAACCATAACATGACCGCGTTGGCATGGACGCCAGACGGTAGAGAACTGATCTTCTCGTCTAATCGGTCCGGCGCTCTGGCACTCTGGCGGCTGCCCGCCAACCCGCGGCAGGGCACGGAGCCGAAGCTGGTACCAGGCGCTACCGGGGAACCGGGTGAATTGTCCATCTCGCGGGCCGGAGCCAATGGCCTTTTCCGGTTGGTCTATGCCAGCTACACCTTCGATTCCGACGTCTGGAGGTGTGAGCTTCCCCAGTGCGATCATCCCACCCGCCTGATCGCTTCCACACGCTCGGAGAACAGTGCCCAATATTCGCCGGACGCGAAGCACATCGTATTTTCGTCGGACCGCTCGGGTTATTTCGAGATTTGGGTTGCGGACGCCGAGGGAGGCAATGCCGTGCAGTTGACCTCGTTCGCGGCCCATGCCGGATCGCCGCGTTGGTCGCCGGACGGACTGCGCATTGCCTTCGACGGCGTCAGCGCCGGCAATCGCGATATATACGTGATCGCGGCGCAGGGCGGATCGCCCCGCCGCATGACCACCGAGCCCTCGGAAGAGTCCCGGCCAAGCTTCTCGAACGATGGCCGCTGGATCTACTTCATGTCGGACCGCACGGGAACCCGGCAGATCTGGAAGATGCCCTCGCAGGGAGGAACTGCGGTGCAGGTGACCAGGCAGGGCGGCCTGGAGCCGATAGAGTCGCCCGATGGCAAGCTCCTGTATTACGTCCACGATAGAAACGCGCTCGGGCTGCGCAGCGTCCCGGTGGATGGAGGAGAGGAGCTTACGGTGCTCGAATCGGCCCGGCTCAGCTACTGGAACATCTCCCCGACCGGCATTTATTTCGCCGACTTCTCCCCTGCTCGCGGCGCCACCACGCTCCCGTTGAAGTTCTATAGTTTCCAGACGCACAATGTGACAGAAGTGGTCAAACTGGAGGGCCGGCGGCTCGGGGGCGGCGGCCCGGCCCTTTCTGTCAGCCGGGATGACCGTTGGGCCCTGTTCACACGGTACAACCCCCGCAACTCCGACCTGTTTCTCATCGAAAACCTCCGTTGACCGGGAGATACTGCCCGTCTTACCTGTCGGTCTCTTCGGCCGGAATCACTTTGACCTGAATCGCCTGCTTCGCGCTGGCATCCAGTTTCACCGATTCGCCGCGTCCTTCGAACCGCTTCCGGAATTCGGGGTCCAGGAATGCGCCGGGCGGGATGTCCTCCCAGGCGATCAGACGGTACTCCCCGGGCTTCAGTCCCTTGAACGTCACGGCGCCGTACTCGTCCCCGACGCGGCTCTGGATGGCCGTGGAGGGGCCGTCTTTGGGGATCAGGGCCCCAATCGCGCCGGCCACCACCTTGCCCTCTTTGTCCACCACCGCTCCATCCACCTCACCCGCGGTGGCGCTCAACACGATCACCATCTCTCCGCCCGAAGTGACGTCTATTCCGTCCTCCGGAACTTCCTGGCCGCCGAAGCGGATCGACTTCACGAAGCAGTTGTCCGGTGTCCCGACTACGGAAACCGTGTAGTTCAGCGGAGCCACGTTCTTTAAAGTAAACTTCAGATCGGAGTCAACCTTGACCCGCGGCACGCCACCCATGGCGACGGGCAGGGCGGGACGTAGAGTCACCGAGAGGTTGGGAATGTCCACGGGCCCGGTCGCATCCTCCACTTTGACGGTGCCCTGCACGTCGCTTCCGGGCGCCACGGTCAGCACCAGGCCATCCACGTGGCTGTTGCTGACGTGCACTTCCTGAACCGCAACGGAAGACTGGCTGCCGTTGCCCAGTTGCGCGTGCACTACGTAGGAGCCGGGTGTCACGCCCCGCAGTTCGAAACGGTTGTCGGGCGCCCGGGCGGGGCTCGTGCCGACGTTGCCCTGGGCGCCTTCTTTGGGAGTCAACATCACCATCACGGTCCCCCGGCCGCCGGTCGCATTGACCACCTTGCCGCGAATGCGAAAGACTTGTGTCTTCCGCAGCCGGATATCGATGCCGCGCGTTTCCGCGGCCGCCGTCACATCCACCGGCACGGCAGTCGACGAGTCCATCGTGCTGGGGTAATAAGTGGGGGCGTAAGTCATTTCGGGCGCGTCCGGAAGCGCGCCGTTGGAAGGCGTCTGCATCATGTTGGCCGCCTGGTTTCGCGAGTTCGTGCCCACCAGGTAGCTTCCCGGATCGAGATTCGGGATGCGGTATTCGCCGATATCCGAAGTCTGCCCGTTGGCCACTTGCGACCATTGCTTCTTACCGCCCCGGTATACGAACTTGAGCGCGCGTACCTGGACGTTGGCGACCGGGTCGCCGTCCTCGTCCAGCACCTTGCCAGTGATGACGGATTGCGGGCTGAGTTTGAAGAGAATGTCTTTGACGTGCTGGTCCTGGGCCAAGCCGATGGGCGTGCCGGATGTGTTGTATTTGCGGCCGCCGTAATTCTGGCGCAGGAAGCCCTGGCGTTCGGCGGACAGGTCGTATCGGCCGGCTTCCAGGCCGGTGAAAGCGAAGCGCCCCTGCTCGTCGGTCTCCTTGGAATACATGTTGGGCATGCCGCCGGATGGGCGCGCGCCCAATCCGGTCAGCCGAACGGTGGCCTTCTTCAACGGGGCGCCGGTCGCGAGGTTGAACACCTGGCCTTCGATGATGCCCTTGGGCGGAGCGGG
>Ga0209415_10007745_pt1 | contig 18696 bp, 13 predicted proteins | sample PeaSoiSIISIP2007_FD_187696 | JGI IMG/M metagenome (GOLD analysis project Ga0209415, IMG submission 187696) | Peat soil microbial communities from Weissenstadt, Germany - SII-SIP-2007 (SPAdes) (version 2) | ecosystem: Environmental > Terrestrial > Soil > Wetlands > Peat | place: Germany...
AAACCGCCAGTGCCGGCCCACTTTATGGCCAGGGGCCCGGCCATCACGGACGAGCTTGTAAACGGTGAATTTCGGCACTTCCAGGAAGGCTGCCGACTGCTCAATGGTGAGAATCTCCTGCTGCCGACTCATCACCACTTATATCGGTCGATGATCGCTATTCCGTTAGCCCGCGGCGCTTGGCCAGGAGTGCCCGTGTGACTGGCCGCGTGACTTTGCTCGTGACTTATACTAATGTTTGCGGAACTTGACGGCCCTGGCTCCCTCGGATACCTATAACCTGTTTGTTTTCAGTGCCCCGAGAATGGAGCAAGTCCCCCTCTCCGCACCAATAGGCGTGTTGGGGGTTGAGCCGCCGATGGATTCACTCGGATAGCAGCAGGACCGGAATACCTACGATGACCACGACACGTCTTCTCAAAACTCTTCCCCATCTGTCCAAGTTTTCCAGCGCCGCGTTAGCGCTGGTGCTCGGTGTGGCGCCCGCCATGGCGCAATTTGGAGGTCCGCCGCATAAGCCCGCCGGCCCCTGGATGGACAAGACTCTGACAGCGGATCAGCGCGCCGACCTGGTGGTCAAGGCGCTGACGCTCGACGAAAAGATCGCGCTGCTCCACGGCAACGGCTGGGGAGAGCTAATGGGCGGTCCCGACAGGTTGCCGCTAAGAGCGCTGGGTAACGCCGGATTCATTCCGGGTGTTCCCCGGCTTGGGATTCCCGATCTGCAGATGGCCGACGCCGCGGTGGGCGTGACTCACTCGTCCGTATTCGGCCGCTATTCCACGCCGTTGCCGTCTGCCATAGCGGAAGCTTCGAGCTGGGACGTCGATCTGGCGCGCGAGTATGGTTCGCTGATCGGCCGCGAGCTGCGCGATCAGGGCTACAACATGTCGCTGGGCGGCGGTATTGACCTCACCCGCGAGCCGCGCAATGGCCGCAACTTCGAATACCGCGGCGAAGACCCGATACTGGCCGGCACGCTGGCCGGCGCTGAGATGAAGGCGCTCCAGGCGCAGGGTATCATCGGCGACATCAAACACTACGCCATGAACGATCAGGAGAGCGGCCGCTCGTTCGTCAACGTGAAGGTCGGCAAGCGGGCCATGCGCGAAAGCGATCTGCTCGCCTTCGAAATTGCCGTCAAGGAGTCCGGCACGGGCGCGGTGATGTGTTCTTACAACCTGGTGAACGGCGATTACGCCTGCGAGAACAACTATCTTCTGAACGAAGTATTGAAAAAAGACTTTGGCTTCCAGGGCTTCATCATCTCCGACTGGAGCGCCACACATAGCACGGCCAAGGCCGCCAACGCCGGACTGGACATGGAGATGCCGGAATCCACTCATTTCGGCAGCGCCCTCAAAAAGGCGGTCGAGAGCGGCGAGGTCCCCTTGTCGCGCCTCGACAACATGGTACACCGGGTACTGCGCAGCGAGTTTGCGGTGGGGCTGTTCGATAACCCGCCGGATCGCCGCGTGCCCGACGTTTTTCACGGCCTCGAGGTGGCCGAGCGCGTCGCCGAACAGACCATCGTTCTGCTGAAGAACGCGAACGGGCAGTTGCCGTTGGCCGCGGCGAACATCCACTCGATTGCAGTGATCGGTTCGCACGCGGACGCGGGCGTGCTCTCGGGCGGGGGCTCAGGACAGGTCGATGCCATCGGCGGTAACGCGGTCGCTGGATCGGGTGATGTCGTCTGGCACCGTTCGTCGCCGTTGAAGGCGATTCGCGCCAAGGCGCCGGGCGCGAAGGTTGCATATGATCCGGGTACGGACGCGAACGCAGCCGTAGCCCTGGCCAAAGCGTCGGATGTGGCTGTCGTGTTCGTCAATCAGCCGACCGGCGAAGGTAACGACGCGCCCAGCTTGTCGCTTCCCGGCAGGCAGGACGCTCTGGTCAGCGCGGTTGCCGCGGCCAATCCGCACACCATCGTTGTCGTCGAGTCCGGCGGCCCGGTCAGCATGCCGTGGATCGACCGGGTCAATGCGGTGCTGGAGGCCTGGTATCCTGGCACGCGCGGCGGCGAGGCGGTTGCGGGTATCCTCTTCGGCGACGTGAACCCGTCGGCCAAATTGCCTGTCAGCTTTGCGAAAACCGAAGCGGATCTGCCCCATCCGACCGAGATGCTGCAGCCTCCGCCGCGCCAGGGCGAGGAGGCCGAGATGTTCCCCGGCGCCCCGTGGCGGATCAACACCAGGCGGTTCGATATCGAATACGACGAAGGACTGCTGGTCGGATACAAGTGGTATGACGCTAAAGACAAACAGCCGCTCTTTCCGTTCGGCTACGGTCTCTCCTACACCACTTACAGTTACTCGGGTCTGAAGACGACACCGGCGCAGGTCACGTTCGAGGTGAAGAACACCGGCAAGCGAGCCGGAGCCGAGATCGCCGAGGTATATGCCACGCTTCCCCAGGCCGCGGGCGAACCTTTCAAGCGCCTGGTGGCATTCACGAAGATCTCGCTCGATCCCGGCGAATCCAAATCGGTGACCCTAGATCTCAACCCGCACTATCTGTCCATCTTCAACGAGGACAAGAATGGGTGGGAGCTTGTAGCCGGCGAATACGCGGTTCAAGTGGGCGGTTCCTCGCGCGACCTGCCGCTGCGCGGCACGTTCCGCATCGACCGCTAGCGGGACGAGCTCGTAGTTGCTTTTAGTTTAGTTCGGGGCAAGCTAAAGCGTGCCCTACCGATAGCGCGCAATGGTAGGGCACGCTTTAAGCTTGCCCTATTGGACTTCCTACAAGTCAGTATTTTTTCAGGTATTCCAACAGCGCGGCTTTCTGGTCTTCCGCGAGGATAGTGCCGAACTGCGCTCCGCTGTGGCCGATGTTGCTGTTGCCCGGCTTGGTCGTGTCATAGACCCAGACGTTACCGTTGGCGCCGGCACTATCGCTCTGGTAGCCGACTTTGGCTGGATCATATTCGCGATTGCCCACCGCGAACTGCGCCGGGCGCTGGTCCGGATGCAGCATATGATACAGCGTGGGCACGGAGCCATTGTGCAGGTACGGAGCGGTGGCCCAAATGCCGTGCAGCTTCCGCGCCATGTACTTGCCGGGAGCCCGCCAAACCACCGGGTTGGCATCCATCCCGGCTTGATCGGCCGGGCTGATTCCGTCGTCCTCGAAGGCCCTCTTTTTCAAGCCCATCAGAATCGGCGCCACGGCGGCGGGGAACGGCTTGTCGCCCACTGGCTGGCCGAAGCTGTTGGCGCGCATCGGGTCTGTCTCCACATCGCCGAGCGCATAGAGCTGGTCCTGATGGCAACCCTCGCACTTCTCCTTGAAGATGGCTTCGCCGCTTTGGGCCTTGGCCTGGTCAATCGGGCCGAGCACGTCGCTGGGCCAAACAGGCGGCTGCAACTTGTGGGTGAGTACTTCCAAACGGTGCAGGTTGCCGATCCGCAACGTCGATTCATAAGTCTTCGGGTCGAAAACCGCGCCCATGCCGAGCGCCTGACCGATGTTCCGTTCCAGAATTGAATTGGTGTTGCCGTCGTAGTGAATCCAGCGCGGCTGCTCGTTGGCGGCGCGCTGCTGGGTGGTGTCCGGCACGTCCCACAAAAACGGAAAGCTCACCGGCGATTGCATCCTCATCGCCGATTGCGGGAACAGGAGGTTGCGTGCGGCGCCGAAGGCATCGATGCGTCCCGGCCCCGGCTCGGTGCCATCAATCAGCAGCTTGCCGTTGCGGATGTGAGCCAGGCGCGCCTTCAGGAACGCGACACTGGTCTTCATGCGCTCCAGAAACTCCGGCTTCGGCGCCGCAGGCTGGGCCGCGTCGGCAGCCTGGGACGATACGGAATGAAACGAGGGATCCACGTTGGGCACGGACTTCACGTCGCCGGCGCCTTGCAACGCTGCATCGTTGGCGTATTGTCCCGCGCCACCGGCAGCCGGCGTATCCGCCATCTTCTCTTTCTGGTCCATGGCCACGACCAAAGCCAGCAGCGCCTGCGGGTCCTTCATGGTGGCGTCGAGCGACGCCTGGAACTCCACCTGGTAGGCTTGCAGGTCGATCAGAGCGGGCGCGCCATCGATACGCACGCGCTTGCCGCGATACGTCAGCTCGCCCGCATGACACGCGGCACAACTGAACCCAACCATCTCGACGCCTTGGGCACTGGCATTGCGGGAGCGGGCCACGGTCAACCCGACCGGCATTCCGTATGGATTGGTGCCGCTCTTGGCGTCAGGCAGGAACCCGAAGCGCTCCATGCCCTCGAGAAACGGCTTCCCGGTCTTGATGCTTTTCAGATTGGCCAGCAGCGCGTAGGGCATCAGTTCGCTGCCTTCCGCGAGATGATAATACTCAGCCCGCTCCGCGCCAGACCATCCATTCGGCGAGTAAGCCACAGCCGATTCCGAAGGAACAGACGCCGATGGCTGGGACTTCCTGGAACAGCCGGCCAGCAGCACGAGACAGGCAGCGGCGAAACACGTGCGCGGTGAAAGCATGTGGAAGATTATATCCTTGGATGGTCCTTGGATGGTCCGGCGGGGCGCTACTGGGTTGGGCGCGATTTGAACGTGGCGGGTGCGCGGTTTTCTTTTAGTTAGGGCAAGCTAAAGCGTGCCCTACCGGCTCAGTAGCCGTCCAGCTTCTTGAGCGGCTGACCTTCCCCGCACTCATACCCGCCGAAGTGAACGCCGGTGAATTCCTGCGTCGCGCCGCTGGGCCACTCGATGGTCAGGCGGGTGGCGGCGTCTCGTGGTCCCAGGCCGAAGGTGAGCGCCAGTTCGGACTGCGACAGGTAGCTCGATCCGGTCTTGACCATACGCGATTGCGTCCCTTCCGGCGTTGTCACGCGCACCACGGCGCCGATCGCATCGCGGTTGGATTTTTTGCCGGTCAGGTGAATGCGCAGCGCGCGGAAGCCGTTGGTCACGTCGTTGCGGTAGAGGTACGCGGGCCCCTGGTTGGTGGTGACCACCAAATCCATGTCGCCGTCGCGGTCGAAATCGCCGTAGGCCAGGCCGCGCGCCACCTTGGGCGCGGCAAAGCCGGGGCCGGCGGCGGCGGCCACATCGCGGAAGCGGCCCTGGCCGTCATTGTGAAACAGGTGCGGCGGCTGCGCGTAGCCCACGTTGCTGCGGATGTGGCGGACGGTCTCATCGATGTGGCCGTTCACCGCGGCCAGGTCCAGGCGGCCATCGAGGTCGATATCGAGGAACGCGCAGCCGAAGCCCAGGCTTTCGCGCGAGGCCTGGCCGACACCGGCCTTGATCGCCGAATCCGAATAGCCGCCCACACGCGAGGGACGGTAGAGCGCCATCATTTCGTTGTCGAAGTTGGTGATGGCGATGCCGTAGGCGCCCGAGTTGTCGAAATCGGCCGCGTCGATCCCCATCCCCGCGCGCGCTTTCCCGTCCTCGCTGAAGGCGACGCCGGCTCGCACCGCCACGTCTTCAAACGTGCCGTTGCGCAAATTGTGATAGAGCTTGTTGGGCTGGGTGTCGTTCGCCACCAGCACGTCCAGCCAGCCGTCGCGGTCATAATCCACCAGCGCCACGCCCAGCGATTTGGAAGTGCTGTCGAAGATGCCGCTCTTGGCGGTCACGTCTTCGAACGTGCCGTTGCCGCGGTTGCGAAACAGCCAGCAGGTCTCGCCGTGATAAGCCTCCGGAGTGCAATAGGATTTGCGGTGGCCATCCACGCTGCAGAATACGTCGCGCTCCGGCGACCACTTGACGTAGTTGCAGACCAGCAGGTCCAGTTGCCCATCTCGATCGAAATCAAACCACACCGCCGAAGTGCTGAACGACGAGCGGCCGCCCAACCCGGCCTGCTCGGTGACGTCGACGAAATGGCCTTGTCCTGTGTTGCGGAACAGACGATTCTGGCCTACGGCGGTGATCAGCACGTCGGGGAAACCGTCGTTGTTGTAGTCGGCCACGGCGACGCCCATGCCGTACATCTCCACCGCCAGGCCGGCGCGCTCGGTGACGTCGCTGAAGGTGCCGTTGCGATTGTTGCGGTAGAGCTTGAGTGTGCTGCGGCGGCGTTTGTGGCCGGGCCAATCCATGCCGTTCACCAGCAGCAGGTCGAGCCAGCCATCGCCATCGTAATCGAAGAACGCGCAGCCGGAGCCCATGGTTTCGGGCAAATACTTGGCGCCGAACGCGCCGCTGTTCTGATGAAAGTCGATGCCCGCCGCGGCCGTCACATCCACCAACTGGAAGCCCAGTCCGCTGCCGGCGGCGGGAAACGACGGCGCGGCCAATCCAGCCAGCCCACCCAGGAACGCCCGCCGGTTCACGCGATGCTCACCAGTCCTTCACGGATGGCGTAGACCACCAGTTCCGCCGTATTGTGGATGCCCAGCGTCTGCATGATATTGGCACGGTGCACGGCCACCGTGTTGGCGCTCAGGCCGAGCACGGTGGCGATATCCTTGTTCGACTTGCCGTTGACGATCAGTTGCAGCACCTCGAGCTCACGCGTGCTCAAGGCGGGTGCCGCGATGGCAGTTTCCGCCACGGCGCCCAGCCGTGGATCGAGCACGCGCGTGCCGGCAGCCACCTGCTTGACGGCCTGTACCAACTCCAGATCCATGGCGTTCTTGAGCAGGTAACCGCGCGCGCCGGCCTCCAGGCAGGTGCGCACAAAGGATGCTTCGGAATGCATGCTGAGCATCAGCACCGCGGTCTGCGGGCTGTCTTTGAGGATCAACCGGGTGGCCACTGCGCCGTTCATGCTGGGGAGAGCGAAATCCATCACCACCACCGCGGGATGGAGGCGCGCGGCAGCCTCCACCGCGTCGTGGCCGTCGCTTGCCTCGCCCAGGACTTCGATTTCGGCGTCGTCCTCCAGCATGCGGCGAAAGCCGCGCCGCACCAGGGCGTGATCGTCGACCAGCAAGACGGTAATCGGTGAAGGGGGCACTAAGGCTTATGGTATGCCAGCGGAGCGGTGCGGCTCAAATACGACCGCAGGCAAGTTGGGGCGGGCAGGACAGGGCGGCCTGCCGTGTCAAGGGAGGTTTGCCATGTATCAGCGACGGGTTAACCGAGTATGAACGGCGCCCGTTTCACGCGGGCGTTATCCGGCATTATCGGACGTTGTTTTCCGGCAGGGAAGCTGTCGACCGAGGCGACGCTCGCGTCGGTGTCGCCGTGCGCGGCAATGGCCGGATGTGGCGGGCGCGCTTTCGAACTATGAGACGTTCTGGCGCGAACTGATTGTCCTAAGTATCGAAAGCCTGACAATAGGCGCGGTAGGAGTCTGCGTTAGCCGCACGTTGGTCGGCAGTGAGGCTCCTGTAGGCAGGCGCCCAAGTGTAGGCGTGATCGCTTGTATCCCCCACGCCGTGTGACAACTCGTGGAGGATCGTTCCGGTTCCGGTCCGCTGATTCACGGCGTTCGGGAGATAGACGTTTCCCGTGAAGAATGAAGGGCAGGTGTATAGCCTCAAGGGCGTCGGAGGCGGGACACCATGTTGCACGACGAACGCCTCGACCTGAGCAATTGTCACGCCGGCGGGCAGGGCCCCAACACCCAAAGCAAGGAAGGCGTTGTTGTCGGGAACATAAGACATGGTGACATTCTGATTACCCAGGCTCACACGGTCGTGCATCGACCGGATGATGTTCGTGACCCGGACAAGATTCGTCAGCGAAGCATTGTTGAAGTATGTAACATAGATGGCCCTGGCCTCTTTGTCGCGGTTAACTGCTCGTATTGACAGGTAAGCGCGGGTGAGCATCCATTGGATCCTCTCAAGTGCTCCCTGCACCGTCAAACGACGGCTTTGAACCCACGTTGCGTCCCACGTGATCGCCATACCCGACTCTTTCTTTTTCTAATCCAGAATTTCCATTTCGGACTTCTATGTCCCATTCAGTATAAACCGAGCCGCCATCCTTTGGTCGTGCGAGTTGCATTCTTCCTCCTGGGGGCGTCTTCGCCCCAGCAAGGCGTGCCTGTCGCCCTGCCCGAAAAATTCAAAACAGGGAAATCCTGTCTTTTCAATGTATTCCGCAAACACCTCTCCGACCCTCACGCCCTGAATTTGCGCGAAATGGCCAATACTGCGCGAAAGCGGCTCTCTCCGGGGTATGCCCAGCGAGTTTTCGGCTAGCTCGTAGTTCGCTGCACGGGGCCTTTTGGCGCCCGTCTCTCAGACTCTCCGACGAGGCTGCCCGTTGGTTAAGTGGCGGTCAGGCTTCGACAGGCGGACAACCGTTTGCAGCACTCGCGCATTTGCCCTCCACGTCCCCGCTTCAGCCGCGGAGTCATATTCTCGAAGCCGAGCCGCACGAACGTGCGGATGGGGCACGCGTCGTTTCCCGCGCGGGTGTAGAATTCGACAGCATGAGCAAAATAAACTGGTCCCGAGTGCTCCTCTGCGGACTGCTCGCCGGAATCATTTGGATCATACTCGGCGCCATGGTAACTGCGCTGCTCGGCCGGGATTTCGCCGCTCTGCCCAATAACCATCTGGGGACGCCCTCAACCGGCTTCGTCCTGTTCAATGGCGTACTTGATCTGCTTGAAGGCATTTCCATGCTGTGGCTTTACGCCGCCATCCGGCCGCTCTATGGCCCCGGCGCGAGGACCGCAATCATCGCGGCTTTTGCGTGGTGGTTCATAGTCAGCTTGGGAGACGCCGCGTGGTGCTCCTTCGGCTTCTTCCCGCCAGGCACCGTCATTCCGCTGATGATCGGAACCCTGCCGGCCCTCATCCTCGCCACCATCGCCGGGGCCAGGTTTTACCGGGAATCGTAGGTGTAGCTCACGGTCGGGACTGGTCGGGCAAGAAAGGCCCCCCGCCCGGGAACATCCGTCGGCGTCAGAGAATAGTATGGAGATCCACTCACACGAAAAGGGCATCTATGGCTAGATTGCGCGTTCACAGCTTCTCTATTTCCCTTGATGGCTACGGCGCTGGCCCCGATCAGGATCTCGCTAATCCGCTCGGCGTCGGCGGCATAGCGCTGCACCAATGGTTCTTCGCCACTCGCACGTTTCAGCGGATGATTGGGCGTGACGGCGGCGCAACGGGAATCGATGACGAGTTTGCCGAACGCGGTTTCGCCAATATCGGCGCCTGGATTCTGGGTCGGAACATGTTTGGACCGGTTCGTGGACCCTGGCCCAACGACACGTGGAAGGGGTGGTGGGGCGAGAACCCTCCCTACCATACTCCCGTCTTTGTCCTCACCAACCATCCTCGCCCATCAATCGTCATGGATGGCGGCACCGTCTTCCATTTTGTTGCCGATGGTATTGAGGCCGCACTGACCCGCGCATCCGAAGCCGCGAATGGGCAAGATGTCCGGCTCGGCGGCGGGGTTGCAACGATTCGACAGTACCTTCGCCTGGCACTAATCGATGAGATGCACCTGGCAATATCGCCCCTCCTACTCGGCAGTGGGGAGCACCTTTTAACCGGTATCGACGCACCAAGACTCGGCTACCAGTGCACCGAACACGTTGCGACCACGAGCGCCACTCACGTCGTTCTAACAAGGCGTCGGTAGATCGCCACCGTTGGATTGTCCCGCGTCGTTGTCCCATGGGAACACCCGTTCCTTCCGGTTGACGCGTTGACGCGCCGGAATTTGCGCGAAATAGCTAATACTGCGCGGCCATGGGCTCTCTCACCGAATGGGCGGTCAGCCGCGCCACTGGGAAACCGGCCAGGCCGGTGCCCGACGACCTGTTTCAAAAGACGGGACAGGCTGTCAACCCGATTCTTCATGCCTTCCTCCCGCGTGATCGGTGCCCGCTGGCCGGTATCCCTGCCAAGCTCTCCGCCAGGCCTGCCCTCCTCGCTGTGATACGCTGATCACCAATGCCGCGGATCGTCCTGACTACCTTACTTGCTGCACTTTCGTTAGGGCCCAGCTGGGCCCAGTCTGCCACGCCTTCCCCGCAACCCGGGCCGCTCTCGCCGGAGCAGGCGCTGAAGATACGGCGCGTCGCGGATCTCAACTTCTCTCCGGATGGCTCGCGCCTGGCATGCGTGGTCACGGAACCGCCCAAAGGGCAGGCCCCGGAGTCGCACATCTGGATGCTGGACGTGGCGAGCCGCGAGTTCCGGCAATTCACGTTCTCGGCGAAGTCGGAAAGCGCGCCGCGCTGGTCGCCCGATGGCAGCTCGCTCGCTTTTCTCTCCAGCCGCGGTGAGCACATGCAGATCTACCTCATCTCCATGAAGGGCGGCGAGGCATGGGCGCTCACCTCCACCAAGGCCGGCGTGGGCCAGTTTCGCTGGTCGCCTGACGGCAAGCATATCGCCTTCCTCGCCAAAGAACCGCCCAGCGAGGCCGAAGAGAAGAAGGAGAAGGACAAGGACGACGCTAATGTGGCGGACCTCGTCAGCGACCTCCAGCAGCTCTGGCTCATCGATCTTCCGGAGCCCGGCGCCCCGAAGGCGGCGGCCCACGAACGGCAGGTCACCAGGGGCGCCTGGCGCATCGGCCAGTTCGAATGGCTCTCCGATAGCAGCCTGCTCGCCGAGGCTTCCAACCGGCTCAAGGACGAAACCTGGAATTCGGCGCTCTATGCCATCGCCGTTGCTACTGGCGCCTTCACGCTCTTCAGCCAGCCGCCACAGCCATACGGCAGCATCACCATCTCGCCGGGCCGGTCCACCATCTCTTTCACCGGGCCTCGCAATGCCGGCCCAAGTCCCCACGACCTTTACTTCATGAGTGCGGCCGGCGGCGGCGCCCGAAACGCTACCGCGTCGATTGATCGAAGCGTCCGCGGCGTGAAGTGGCTGAACGACACTACCGCCTTTGCCGCGATCGCAGACGGTTTTCACCGCCGCCTTCTTCAAGTCGCCGTCAACGGCACCATCACTCCCGTCGACCTGCCCGGCTTCGCCGGCGTGTTTGACGTGGCGCGCGACGGCTCCCTGGCCTACCTGAAAGGAGACTTCGACCAGCCAGACGAGCTTTTTCTAAAGCCGCACGACGGCCCGGCGGCGCAAGTCAGCCATCTGCAGGAGGCGAATTGGAAGGGTGTCCGGCTCGCCGGCGCCGAGATCTTCCGATTCCAGAGTTTCGACGGCATGCCGGTGGAGGCCGCGCTGATGAAACCGCCCGCACCGGGTTCGTCAGGCGCCAGGCCGGCGCTCGTCCTGCTGGTTCACGGCGGTCCGGCCGGCAATTACTCGGCCGGAGCAGAAACCTGGGCGCAGCTGCTGGTTTCGCGCGGCTATCAGGTTCTGATGGTCAATCCCCGCGGTTCCAGCGGCTACGGCGAGGACTTCCTCAAGGCCAACAAAGCCGATTGGGGCGGCGGCGACTTCAAGGATCTGATGGCGGCGGTCGACACGGTGATCGCGCGCGGCGAGGTGGACCCGCAGCGTCTCGGCATCGGCGGTTGGTCGTACGGCGGCTACATGGCGGAATGGGCCATCACGCAAACCAACCGCTTCAAGGCCGCGGTCTCCGGCGCCGGCATGTTTGACCTCGCTGCCGAGTTCGGCACGGAAAACGGGCCCGCCGGCGACGAATGGTATTTCGGCACGCCCTGGGAGCATCCCGAAGCCTTCGCGCACAGCTCGCCCTACATGTACATTCGAAAGGCCCACACCCCGACGCTGATCCTCCAGGGTGAAAACGATCCGATCGACCCGGTCGGCCAGTCCACTGCCCTCTACCGGGCCTTGAAGCGGTACGGCGTCGAAACCGAGCTCGTCATTTACCCCCGCGAGCCACACGGGCCGCGCGAAGAGAAACACCAACTGGATGTTCTGACTCGCATGGCCGCCTGGTTCGATAAATACCTATCGGCTCCCACCGAATCGCACTAACGTGTGGCGCTGCCGTGGCGCACGCCTGTATCGGGGCCTCGGGAGCGATAGGATAGAGCCTGTATCGCCTGATACAGATGATTTCGATTACCCGCAATCGCGCGTTGGCCGCCAATAGCCGCCTGATCCTGATGGCGGGCTTCGGCGGCCTGCTGTTGTTGATGGCTTTCGCCGAATTCGACGGCATGCAGGCGCTCACCGAGATTCAAAGGGCCAATGACGAAATCCGCGAAGATTATCTGCGGCGGACGCGGGTGCTCGACCGCATTCGCGCCGACCTCTACGTCTCCGGCACGTACGTCCGCGACTACCTGCTGGAACCGGAAAGCGGCAAAGCGGAAGGCCACCGCTATAGCCTTCTCGAAAGCCGCAACGACATGGACACGGCGCTCAACGAATACCGGAAACTGGTGAACGGCGCGGAAGCTGGGCCATTCCAGGTGCTCACGCAGAATCTGGCATCCTACTGGAGCGCGCTCGAGCCGGTCCTGGCATGGAGCGCGCCGGAACGCCGTCGCGACGGCTACATTTTTCTGCGCGACGAGGTCTTCCCGCGCCGCATGGCGATGCTGGGGCTGGCCGACCAGATTCGCGCGCTCAACGAAGCCCAACTGAACGCCGGTAGAGTGAGGGTGGAGGCGACGTTTTCCCGGTTCCGCCGCCGCCTCACGTTGATCCTGGGACTCACCATCGGGCTAGGCCTGCTGCTGGCCGCTTCGAGCATGCGGCGCATCCTCGGTCTGGAAAGCCAGAGTGCCGCGAACCTGGAAGAGATCCTGAAGGCGCGGGAAGAACTGAAGGCTCTCTCCGCCCGGCTGGTGGAAGCTCAGGAAGAGGAACGGCGTTCCATCTCGCGCGAGTTGCACGATGAGGTGGGCCAGGCGCTGACGGGAGTACTGGTGGAGATGGCCAATCTCTCCACGCTGATCCGCGATGGCAAGCTGGAAGCAATGGCGGAGAAAGCGGCCGGAATCAAACACGAGGTAGAGAATTCCATCAGCGTGGTGCGCAACATGGCGCTGCTGCTGCGTCCTTCGATGCTCGACGACCTCGGCCTGATCGCGGCGCTGGAATGGCAGGCACGAGAGGTTTCCAAACGCAGTGGTTTGTGGGTGAAGGTTTCGGCCGATCAGGTTTCCGAAACGCTTCCCGAAGAGCACAAGACCTGCATTTATCGCATCGTGCAGGAAGCCCTGCACAACTGCGCGCAACACGCCAGCGCGCACCACGTTGAAGTTGCCGTGCGGCAGGAGCCAGCCAGCTTGAGGCTCTTGATCCACGACGACGGCTGCGGATTCGACCCACGCCGCCAGCGCGGCATGGGGCTGCTGGGCATCGAAGAGCGAGTCAACCACCTGGGGGGCACCTTCACCGTGGATTCGACAGCGGGATCAGGCGCGTCGATCGAAGTTGTGCTTCCCCTGCAGCAGCCTGTGGCGCCACCGGTGCGGGAGACGGCGTGAAAACCATCCGAATTCTTCTGGCCGACGATCACACGGTGGTCCGCAAGGGCCTTCGCCTGTTGCTCGAAAGCCAACCGGGCTTCCTGGTGATCGCCGACGCCGCCGATGGCCGCGAAGCCGTCGCAATGGCCGAGCAGCACACTCCGGATGTGGTGGTGATGGATGTCGCCATGCCCATGCTCAACGGCATTGAGGCCGCCCGCCAGATCACTGCCAGGCAGCCGCAAACCGCGGTGGTTTTCCTGAGCATGCATTCCGACGAAGGCTATGTTCTCAAAGCGTTGAAGGCCGGCGCGCGCGCCTACATCCTGAAGGATTCAGCGGAACACGACCTGATCAACGCGGTCAAAGCGGTGAGCGACGGCAAGGCATTCTTCAGCCCGGCCATCAGCAAGATGCTGGTGGAAGACTATATGCGGCAGATGCAGGAGCGCCAGGTGGAAGACAGCTTCGAGCTGCTTACCATGCGGGAGCGCGAGGTGCTGCAACTGCTGGCCGAGGGAAAGAACAACAAAGAGGCGGCGGCGGTTCTCAACCTGAGCCTCCACACGGTGGAAACGCACCGGAGCAACATTCTTCAGAAGCTCAACCTGCACAGCGGCGCGGAGCTGATTCTCTATGCGATTCGCAAGGGCGTGATCAGTTGACGGCCGCCCGAGCTGGCTTTCTTAAGGGTGCCGGCGCCACTCGCGATGCAGCCGTCTCAGCTCGTACACCGCCAGGACAATGAAGGCCAACGAGAACAGCGGGAACTCCACGCCATCGAACAAGACAAGCGCTACGTAGACGATGCCGGCCGCGCTGATAGCCAGGGAGCGCATGCTAGTGCAGAACTCCCGTCTGGAAGTCCACGTTGATGCGCTGCGCCTGGTAGTCATACCGGGCGGTGGTGTTGGCGATCTGCGCGGAGGTGAGGTTGAGCTGCGCCTGGCTCAACTCCACGATGGCAGCGAGGCCCAGGTCGTAGCGGCTCTGCGACAGGTCCATGGAGAGTTGCGCCTGCTGCAGCAATTCCTGCGTGAGCGCCATGCGGTCATAGGCCGTGGCGGCGTTCAGGTAGGCAATGCGGACATCGCGGATGATGCTGTTCTGCTGGTCGTTGACGGTTGCGCCGGCGGACTTGGCCTTGAGTTCGGCTTCGGTTTGGCGGGCTTTGAAGAGGCCACCATTGAAAATGGGGATGGAAATATTCATGCCGATCGCGCCGTAGCGGCCGGGCACTTGCGCCTCGGCGGCAGGGGCTAAACCGGCGGTACCCAACACGCCTACGGTCGGAAAATACAGGGCATGCTCCGCTTTGGCTAAGCGCTCCGCGGCGCTCTGAAGGAGGCGCAAATCTTTCAACTCGGGCCGGTTCTGGATGGCGGAATCAATCAAGTCCTGAACGCGGCCGGCAAGAACTGGAGGCATGGGTTCGTCCGCCAGCACGAAGACCGCTCCGCCGGGCAGTCCCATGGCCGTAGCGAGCCGGGCTTCGGCGGCTTGCAGTTCGTTCTGGGCCTGCACCTGGAGCAACTTAGCGCCCGACAGGTTGACGTTGGCGAAGCTGACGTCGAGCGTCGATCTCAATTTGCTTTCGGCGAGGGCGGTCACCTGGTCCACCACCGTCTGGCGCGCTTTCACGGTCTCGTCGACGACCTGCAAGACGGCTTGGGCGCTGAGGACGGCGAAATAGGCGCTGCTGGTAGCCAGAAGAATGTCGGCGCGGGTGGCTTCGGTGAACTGGTCCTGGGCGGCGGCTTGCATTTTGGCCATGCCGACGAGATTACTGGTCCGGCCGAAATCCGTAATGAGCTGGCTGATGGTCAACCCGGAACCGAGGCGGTCATAGACCACCGGGTTAGTCAGCCCACCCGCGGCGATACGGCTTCCGTTATCGGCGCCTACAGCGGTCAAATTGCCGGAAAGGTTCGGTTGCATGGCTGCCCTGTATTGATGGGGAACCTGGTTCGCGGCGGCGGCGGTGTACTTCGCCGCGGAGAACTGCGGGTTGTTCCGGATCGCCAGGCCCTGCGCGTCGGCGAGAGTGAGGTGCATGGTCTGTTGGGCCTGCGCCGCCCCAACGGCAACCAGAGCCAGGAGAATTGAGAATCGCATATTAGTGGGACCTGTCATAGACCAGCACGTAGGCGGCTGGAACCAGGAAAACCGTGAGCGCCACGGAGACGCTGAGACCGCCGAGAATCGCGCGCGCCAATGGCGCGTAGGCCTCGCTGCCGGCTCCGAGCTTCAACGCCATGGGAAGCAGGCCGATGATGGTTGCAAGCGACGTCATGAGGACGGGACGCAACCGGACGCGGCAGGCCAGCGCGACCGCATCCCGCACGGTCATGCCTTCAGAGCGGAGACGGCGCGTGAACTCCACGATCAAAATACTGTTGGAGACGGCGATGCCTACCAGCATGACGACCCCCATCAGAGACATGACATTGAGGGTGGTGCCCGACAGCCAGAGGATCAACATTACACCCGTCAGCCCAGGAGGCACCGCCAGCAGAATGATGAAAGGATCGACGAACGACTGAAACTGCGCCACCAGAATGAGGAACAGCAGTACGACCGCGAGTCCAAGCCCCAGCGTAAAACTGGTGAAGGACGCCCGCATGCCTTGCACCATGCCGCGCAAGGTGACGGTGAGCCCTTCGGGAACGCGGGTCTGATCGATGATGGCATCGATGGAATTGGCGATCTTTCCGAGGCCTTCATGCAACGGCCGGACGTAAATATCGATGGTGCGGCGCAGTTGGTAGTGGTCGACCTCGGTAGGCGACTTGATTCTGTGCACGCTGCTGATCATGTCCAGCCGGGTGGATTCAGTGTTATACGTCGAGCGCAACGGAATGGCCTTCAAATCCGCGAGTGTCTTCACTTGATCTTCGGGATATTGCACGGTGAGCATGTAGTCGTTCCCGGTTATGGGGTCGATCCAAAAGCTGGGTGCGATCATTTGGTTGGAGGTGAGCGCGGTTATGACATTGTCGACCACTTCCTCTTGGTCCAGTCCCATCTCGCTGGCGCGCGTGCGCTCCACGTCGAGCTGGAGCGCCGGATAATCGATATCCTGCGGGATGAACACGTCGGCCACTCCGTGGATTTTTTGAATCTGTGACGAGAGCTTCAAGGCGGTGGCGTAGGCGTCTTCCATGTTGGACCCGGCCACCTGCACGTCGATGGGAGCGGGTAAGCCGAGGTTCAAGACCGCGTCGACCAGACCGCCCGACTGGAAGTAGGCGCTCAGCTCGGGCAGTTCCTTTTCGATCCGCCGCTTCACCTGCGCCATATAAGTGTAGCTGCCCACTTTGTGATCCTCTTTCAAGCTGACCTGGACGAAGGCCGTGTGCATGGCGGAGTTGGTGGTGTAGATGGCGGAGAAGTCCGGAGTCGCCCCGATGTTCGACACGATCATGCCCAGGTCATTGGGCGAGACGACGCGGCGGACGAGAGCTTCGACCTTGGCGACTTCGCGCTCCGTGACGCTCAGCCGCGTTCCGGGGGGTGCCTTCAGATTGATCACGAACTGACCGGCATCGGTGCGCGGGAAGAAAGAAAGGCCCAGGAACGGGAATATCGCGAGACTCAAGAGGAAAAGGAAGGCAAAGGAGACCAGTGTGACGACCGGCCGCCGCAGTGCGAGGCCGACCAATCTGTCATACAGTTTGAGAAAACTCTCGAAACGGTTGTTGAACCAGATATTAAATCGGTCCGCGAGGGACCACTTGCGCCTGACGCGATCCACCGAAACCGGCTGTTCGGATGCAGGAGTGCCATGGTGCGCCGGCGCCTTGATGAAGCGGGCGCAGAACAGCGGAACCACCGTCATGGCGACCGCGAACGAAGCGAATAACGACAGCGCAACGGCCAGCGCCAGGGCTGAAAACAAGAACTTACTCACGCCATACAGGAAGGTAACGGGGAAGAAGACCACCACCGTCGTCAGTGTGGCTGATAGCACGGGAAGCGCGACCTCGCGGCCTCCTCTTATGGCAGCCTCCTCAGGTGTTTCGCCGAGTTCCAAGTGACGATAGATGTTTTCCAGCACCACGACGGAGTTATCAATCAGGCGCGAGAAGGCCAGCGCCAGGCCGCCCAGCACCATGCTGTTGATGGAACCTCCGCCCAGTGAGAGGGCAATGAAGGCTGCCAAAGCCGAAAGCGGGATGGAGAAAAAGACCGCGAGGGTGGCCCGCATGCTGCCCAGGAAGATCAGAATCATAATGGACGTCAGCACGAGGCCGATTCCACCCTCGTGGAGTAAGGTCTCGATGGCGGTTTTCACAAAGAGGGACTGATCGAAGACCACTTTGGTGACTAATTCCTTGGGCACGTCGAGCAGGTGGAGGACGGACTCTTTGATGCCATCGACCACGGCGATGGTGTTGGTATCGCCGCCCTGCTTCAAGACCGGAACGTAAACCGAACGCTGGCCATCGACGCGAACGATGTTGGTTTGGATCTCGTGGCCATCCTCCGCGTAGCCGATGTCAGCTATGCGCACGGGGGATTGACTCACCATCTTGATGGGCAGCTGGTCGATTTCCTTCACCGTGCGCAACTGGCTGTTGGTGTAGATGTTGTAGTCCAGGGGGCCGATCTGAACGTCGCCGGCGGGAAGAATCAGATTAGAATCGTTCACGGAACGCACTACGTCCATGAGGCTTAACTGGTGGGCTTCCAATTTATACGGATCGGCGTAGACCATGATCTGGCGGTACTTTCCGCCAAACGGCTGCGGTACGCTGGCGCCGGGAACACTGGCGATCTGATTCCTCACCTGGAATTGGGCCAGATCGCGCAACTGCGTCTCGTTCAATCCTTCACCCTTAAAAGTCACCAGGCAAACCGGCAGGCTGGATGCGTCGAACTTCAGGACAACCGGCGGTAGGGTGCCGGGCGGCAACCGGCGCAACTGGGCCATAGCGAGGTTGGAGATGGTGGTGACTGCCGAATCGGGGTTGGTGCCGGGTTGGAAATACACTTTGATGACGCTGACGCCGGGCAGAGAGCGGGATTCGATATGCTCGATGCCGGCACCTAAGGTAAAGAAGCGCTCGAAACGGCTGGTAATGTCGGTTTCAATCTGCTCGGGCGGCATCCCGGAGTAAAACGTGGCCACGACGACTACCGGAATGTTCATGGAGGGGAACATGTCAACCGGCATTCGCACCAGGCTGGTAACTCCGACCACGGCGATCATGAGACAGACCACCACGATGAAATATGGGTTCCTGACTGCGAAAGAGGACATTTAGTAAGTTACCTCCCCGGGCTGTCGCAGGTCGTCCTTGCGGTACGCCACATAATAGGCCGCGGGGACCATAATGACGGTCATCATGAGAGAGACACTCATTCCGCCCACAACGGCGCGGGCTAACGGAGCATAAGACTCGCTGCCGGCGCCGAGTTTAAGCGCCATGGGCAATAATCCGATGATGGTGGCAAGCGAAGTCATCAACACGGGG
>Ga0209415_10007746_pt1 | contig 18696 bp, 13 predicted proteins | sample PeaSoiSIISIP2007_FD_187696 | JGI IMG/M metagenome (GOLD analysis project Ga0209415, IMG submission 187696) | Peat soil microbial communities from Weissenstadt, Germany - SII-SIP-2007 (SPAdes) (version 2) | ecosystem: Environmental > Terrestrial > Soil > Wetlands > Peat | place: Germany...
CACACCGGTCAGAGCTTTCCCCTGGGCGCCACCGTCTTACCGCACCCGCGGGAGGTCTTGGTGCGAGACAAATACTTCACGCTGCGCCGGGAGCCGTGTCCGGGCGGCGTCAACTTCAGTGTGTTCTCGCGCCGGGCGACCCGGATCGAGCTACTACTCTTCGACAGTGCCGCAGACGCGCAGCCGACGCGCGTGTTCAACCTCGATCCGCATGAGCACCGCACCTATCATTACTGGCACGTGTTTGTGCCCGGGATCGGCGCCGGACAGCTCTACGCCTATCGCGCCTTTGGTCCCTTCGATCCCGAGCAGGGCCTGCGTTTCGATCCGAGCAAGGCTCTGCTCGACCCGTACGGGCGCGCCGTTGTCACGCCCGATGCGTATTCCCGGTGCCGGGCGAGCCGATACGGAGAGCGCGACACGATCGCCATGAAAAGCGCGGTGGTGGATCCCGGCGCTTACGATTGGGAGGGCGATGAGCCGCTGCACCGGAGTTTTGCCTCGATAGTCATCTACGAGATGCACGTTGCCGGCTTTACGCGCCATCCCAGCTCAGGGGTCGCTGCCGAGCTGAGAGGAACCTACGCCGGCATGATCGAGAAGATCCCCTACCTGCGCGATCTCGGGATCACTGCCGTGGAACTGCTGCCGATATTCCAGTTCGATCGGCAGGACTGCCCGGCGGGTCTCGCCAATTACTGGGGGTACTCTCCGGTCTCGTTCTTCGCGCCTCATGCCAGCTACAGCTCGCGCAAGGATGCCCTCGGCCCCGTTGATGAGTTCCGCGACCTCGTCAAGGCGCTGCACCGCGCCGGCATCGAGGTGATCCTCGACGTCGTCTACAACCACACCGCCGAGGGGAATGCCGCGGGACCCACCCTCGGCTTCCGCGGCCTCGCGAACGAGGTGTACTACATCCTCGATAGCGATCGCGCGCAATACGCCAACTACAGCGGCACCGGGAACACGCTGAACGCCAATCACGCTATCGTTCGGCGCATGATCCTCGATAGCCTGCGGTACTGGGTCGCGGAGATGCATGTCGACGGATTCCGCTTCGATCTCGCCGCGATCCTGGCCCGAGACGAAACCGGTCGTGTGCTCGAAGATCCCCCGACCCTCTGGGATATCGAGTCCGATCCCGTCCTCGCCGGCACCAAGCTGATCGCAGAGGCATGGGACGCCGCTGGCCTGTATCAGCTCGGGAGCTTCATCGGCGACAGCTGGAAGGAGTGGAACGGCCGCTTCCGCGACGATGTACGCGGCTTTGTGAAGGGGGACAGCGGCACGGTGCGGATGCTGCCGCAACGCGTGCTCGGCAGCCAGGACATCTTCGGGCACCGGGAAAGGGAACCCGAGCAGAGTATCAACTTCGTAACCTGCCACGACGGCTTCACGCTGAACGATCTGGTTTCCTACAACGACAAGCACAACGAGGCGAACGGCGAAGGCAACCGGGACGGACTGAACGACAATCGGTCCTGGAATTGCGGGATCGAGGGGCCGAGCGAAGATGCCGCCGTCGAGGGGCTGCGCCGCCGCCAGGTGAAGAACTTCATCATCTCGACGTTGATTTCGATCGGCACCCCGATGCTGCTGATGGGCGATGAGATGCGGCGCACCCAGCGGGGCAACAATAACGCCTATTGTCAGGACAACGAGGTCAGCTGGCTGGACTGGAGCCTGCTCGAGCGGCATCCGGATATTCATCGCTTCGTGCGAACGGCGATCGCCCATCGCCTCCGATGGAGGGAGTGGATAGAGATCGGGTCCGCGCAGAGCGTCGGACCGAGCCTCAACGAGCTTCTGCGCTGCGCCGACTTCGAGTGGCACGGCATCCGGCTCGGCCAGCCGGACTGGGGTGACGATTCGCACAGCCTTGCCTGCACCATTCGGTCTGGTCCGGGTCACCTGCCGTTCTGGCTTCACCTGATGTGCAACGCCTATTGGGAGGTACTCGACTTCGACCTGCCTGCGGTGCCGGAGAACGCCGTGTCGGGCTGGCAGCGCTGGATCGACACGGCGCGAGAGTCGCCCGAGGACATTGTGGATATCCCGGCGGCTCCGCTGGTGCCGGGGATTCAATATCACGTGATGCCGCGTTCCGCGGCGGTGCTGTTCGTGCGCATCGACGCCCGCTCCGATCCGGCGTTCGAGGTCGAGGACAATGTAACTGGCGCTGCGAGAACGGAACGTGTTATCCGACCCGGATCAGAAGGACAATCAACATGAGCACTCCACAGTCAAAGCGATCGGAACTGGCGACCATGCTGCTCACCCAATATGGCTGCGGTCCGATCCGCTTCTCGGGCGAGAACGATGCCTTGTTCGAGCGGCACCTTCTCTTCGACGACGTCGTCGCTCTGGACGCGGCCGGTCCGCGCGAGCGCTTCGAGGCCGCCGCACGTTCGGTGCGGGACGTGCTATCGCAACGCTGGATCCTGACCGGGAGCACTTACGAGCGGGAGAACCCGAAGCGGATCTACTATTTATCGATGGAGTTTCTGATCGGGCGGTCGCTCTCCAACAATATCACCAATCTTCTGCTCGATCCGTTCGCGAAGGAAATCGCCGCCCGAGACAAAATCGACCCGCTCGGCTTCATAGAACAAGAGCCCGATGCTGGGTTGGGCAACGGCGGGCTCGGGCGCCTGGCGGCCTGCTTTCTCGACTCGATGGCGACGATGCAACTCCCCGCCATGGGCTATGGGCTGCGTTACGAATACGGCATGTTCAAACAGTCCATCCGGGACGGCAGGCAGTACGAAGAGCCGGATAATTGGCTGCGCCGCCAGGATCCATGGGAGGTTCCGCGTCGGGACGAGGCGGTCGAAATCAAGCTAAACTGCTCCTTCGCGTTGCGAGACGGACGCCTGCAGCCCGTACCCGGCCGCCCCTCCTCACTGATCGGCATACCGTTTGATCGACCGGTGGTGGGTTATGGCGGCAAGACCATCAACACGCTGCGCCTGTGGGCCGCCGCTGCGCCCGATTATTTCGACTTCCAAGAATTCAGCAGCGGTGATTTTGTCGGTGCCCTAGCCGGAACACTCGCCGCCGAATCGCTGACCCGAGTGTTGTATCCCGACGATTCAACGAGCATGGGACAGGGCCTGCGCTTCGTGCAGGAGTATTTCCTGGTCGCCTGCTCGTTGGCCGATCTCGTCCGGCGCTTCCGCCGCGGCAACGCCGATTGGAGCAGGTTTCCCGAGAAAGTCGCGATTCAGCTCAACGATACACATCCGACGATGGCGGTGCCGGAGTTGATGCGGATCCTGCTCGACGAGGCGCATCTCGGCTGGGACCAGGCTTGGGATCTGACGCAGCGGACGCTCGCCTATACCAATCACACTTTGTTGCCCGAAGCGCTCGAGAAATGGCCGCTTGCGTGGTTCAAGGATATGCTGCCGCGCCATTTGGAGATCATCCTCGAGATCAATTGGCGCTTTCTCGATGCCGTGCGCATCCGCTATCCGGGCGACGAGGAGCGGATTCGGCGCATGAGCCTGGTTGAGGAAGGCGCCGAGCGAAAGATCCGCATGGCCAACCTCGCCATCGTGGGCTCGCACAGCACCAATGGGGTCTCCGCGATTCACACTGACCTGCTGCGGACCACAACTGTCAAAGACTTGGCCGAGATGTTTCCGGAGCGTTTCAACAACAAAACCAACGGCGTCACGCCGCGAAGATGGCTGATGCTGGCGAACCCGGCGCTCGCCGGCATTATCACCGAGGCGATCGGCGACGGCTGGATCACCGATCTGCGCCGCTTGCATGAACTTGCGCCTCTCGCCGGCGACAATGGTTTTCGCGAGGCGTTTCTCAAGGCCACGTACGAGGCCAAGGCGCGTTTGGCTAATTGGCTCAAGGCAGCGACCGGCCAGATCGTGGACCCCGCCAGCATCTTCGACTGTCAGATCAAGCGAATCCACGAATACAAGCGGCAGCTCCTCAACGCATTGCGCATCATCGTGCTGTACAACCGGCTGCGCGAGAACCCTGGACTGGCGATGACGCCGCGCACGTTCTTCTTCGCCGGGAAGGCGGCGCCCGCCTACCGGCTCGCCAAGCTGATCATCAAATTCATCAACAACCTCGCGGACACAATCGACGGCGATCCGATCGCAAAAGGCCGCCTGAAGGTCTTGTTCGTGCCTGATTATTGTGTATCGCTCGCCGAGCGACTGATCCCGGCCGCCGAAGTCTCCAACCAGATCTCGACCGCCGGGTATGAAGCGAGCGGCACGAGCAACATGAAGTTCATGATGAATGGGGCGCTGACGATCGGTACGCGCGACGGCGCGACGATCGAAATGGCCGAAGAAGCGGGTGAGGAGAACTTCTTCCTGTTTGGCTTGACTGCTGATCAGGTGGCCGGCAGCCGCGGCTCGTACAACCCACACTGGCACTACGACAATGAGCCGGAAACTTGTGCCGCCTTGGACCTGATCTTCTCCGATTATTTCAGCCGCAATGAGCCCGGCATCTTTGCTCCGCTGCGGGATGCTCTGCTGACACAGGGAGACCGCTACATGCACCTTGCAGACCTCAAGTCTTATCTCGAGGCGGACCACAAGCTGACGGCGTTGCACGCCGACGGCGAGGCGTGGGCGCGGAAGGCCATCCTGAACGTGGCCAGCTGTGGAAAATTCTCCAGCGACCACACGATCGCTCAATATGCCGCCGAGATCTGGCAGGTTAAGCCGTGCCCGGTGCCATGAAAGCGGTCGACGACGAGCATTTGTGTTCGTCAGCGGCGAGGCGTGGGCACACTGCTCAGGTGGCTGTTCACGTCGACCAGTCACACCTGGAGGCCATCGTGGCCGAGGCTCGCGCCATCGTCGACAGCGCCATGGGATCCTCCGCATGACCGACCGGGGCGCGGGCGTTCCTCCGTTTCCGCCAGGATACCGCGCTTCGGGTGTGCTGCTGCATATCACGTCGCTGCCTTCCGCCTACGGTATCGGCGATCTCGGACCGGGTGCGTTCGAATGGGTGGACCGCCTTCACGAGGCCGGGCAGAGCTGGTGGCAAGCGCTGCCGCTGGGACCGACGGGCTATGCCGATTCACCGTATCAGTGCCTGTCGTCGTTCGCAGGCAATGGGCTGCTGATCAGCCCCGACGGCCTGATCGACGACGGACTGTTGGGGGCGGCCGATTGCGCGGGCCATGCATTTTCGCCAACCGCCGTCGAATACGAGAAGGTCGTTCCGTTCAAGCTTCGCGTGCTCGAGACAGCATGGAGTCGCTTCAGCGCCGGCGCCCGTCCGGATCTCCGACCCGCTTATGAGGAGTTCTGTCAGGCCCACGGATTCTGGCTGGACGACTACGCCGTGTTCTGCGCGCTGAAAGACAAGTACACAGGCGCCTGCTATCTCGAGTGGCCCGTCGAGCTGATCAGGCGCACCCCGGCTGCGCTGGCTCGGGCGCGACGCGAGCTGGCGAACCAGATTGAGCGCGTTCGCTTTGCTCAGTTCCTGCTCTCGCGGCAGGCGCAACGTCTCGAACAGCACGCGCATGACAAGGGAGTGCAGTTAATCGGCGATCTGCCGTTCTTCGTTTCGCCCGACTCGAGCGACGTCTGGGCCAACCCCGAGCTCTTCTTGCTTGGCGAGGGATACCAGTTGAAGGCCGTCGCGGGCGTGCCTCCCGACTATTTCAGCGCGGAAGGGCAGCTCTGGGGCAATCCCGTCTACGACTGGGACGCTGTTCATCAGAGCGGATATCGCTGGTGCGTCGACCGCTTTCGCGCGTTGCTTGCCCACGTGGACGTCATTCGGCTGGATCATTTCCGCGCCTTCGCGGCTGCCTGGCACGTGCCAGCGGGAGCCTCGACGGCACAGTCGGGTCAATGGGTCCGCGGCCCAGGCGCCGAGTTCTTCAAAGCCGTCGAGAAGGGCCTCGGCGCCCTGCCCTTCATCGCCGAAGACCTGGGGCTGATCACGCCTGACGTGACCGCGCTGCGCGATCAGTTCCGCTTGCCCGGGATGCGGGTCCTCCAGTTCGCCTTCGACGACAACGCGGACAACCCGTACCTGCCCCACAACTACGTTCCCAACACCGTCGTGTACACAGGAACCCACGACAATCCCACCACGCGCGGCTGGTATGAGGAGCTGTCAGACAAGCAACAGCAGAACGTGTGGAGCTATCTCCGGCGCTCCGGACTCGCCGCGTCCGAAGTGGCGCCAGCGCTGATGCACCTGGCGTGGGAGTCCATAGCCGCGCTCGCGATCGCGCCGCTTCAGGACCTGCTCAATCTCGGCAACGAGGCCCGAATGAACGTTCCGGGCCGGGTCGAGGGCAACTGGCGCTGGCGCTGCACGGAGGAGATGCTGTCCACACGCGCGTTCCTATTGCTGCGAGACCTGACGAACATGTCGGGCCGCTCCCAAGGAGAATCCTGATGATGAATCGCGACACCGAAAACACTGTCAGAACGTCGGTCGCCGACGGGAAGGGCATCCTGGCCGCGGACGAGACCCCGGGCACGTTGACCAAGCGGTTCGAAGCGCTCGGAATCCGGTCGACCGAGCAGAGCCGGCGCACGTATCGGGAAATGCTCTTCACGGCGCCGGACGCCGACACCTTCATCAGTGGCGATCTGGACGGCTGACTATGAGCTGCAATTCACGGCTGCCGGGGTGGCGCCTGGAACGGCACGGAGAGGGAGCGGAGCTGCGGCTGACAGGCGACTGGATCGCCCGCGACTCCGGCGTCCGCGACTCCGCAGACGTACGGCGCATTCTCGATGAGGCCGGTGGTTTGATGCTGCGAGTCGATGCCAGTGAGCTGGGTCAATGGGATAGCGCTCTGATCGCTTTTCTGAGGATGCTCCGCGACTCTGTCTCCGCAGACCAAACACGGATCGTGCGGATCGAGGTCTCCGCGCTGCCGAAGTCGGCACAAAGACTGCTGGCTCTCGCCTCTGCAGGAGCGAGTCAGGCACCTGACATCAAGGCGCCCCATGCTTCTTTGGCGACCCGAGTGGGCGAGGTCTGTTTGCGAGCATGGTCACGGACAGTGGGGGTTGCGGCGATGGTAGGGGAGACGGCACTGTGCGGCACTGCAGCCTTCGCCGGTCGAACCCGTACCCGCGCCGTTGATGTCGTGGAACTCATCCGTGAAGCCGGCGCCGGCGCGCTCGGCATCGTCGCAATTGTGAACGGACTGGTCGGCGCGATTCTCGCCTTCGTCGGTGCAGTGCAGTTGCAGCGCTTTGGAGCAGGGATCTATGTCGCCGATCTCGTCGGCGTCGCCATGGCCCGTGAGATGGCAGCCATCGGGACTGCTATCGTGATGGCGGGCCGCACGGGCGGCGCGTACGCCGCACACCTCGCAACGATGCAAGGTAATGAGGAAATCGATGCCCTGAACGTATTTGGAATCCCGATCTTTGATTTCCTCGTGCTGCCGCGGATCACGGCGCTCGTGACCATGACGCCGTTGCTGTACATTTATGGCTGTGCTGTCGGGTTCTTCGGGGGGGCCGTCGTCAGCATCGTGACGCTGGATATCACGCCGCTGCGCTTTCTCGAAGAATTGCGGCGCGCGGTGACCGCAACGCAATTCGCAATCGGCTTCACCAAAAGCATCGCATTTGGCGCGCTCGTCGCACTGGCGGGCTGCTTCATTGGGCTGAGAGCCGGGCGCAGCGCCGCCGATGTGGGCCACGCCGCCACAGCCGCCGTTGTGGTCGGTATTATTGGCGTAATCGCTCTGGATGCGGTATTTGCCGTGTGCTGCCATGCGCTTGGAATCTGACGCCATGATCTCCCAGCAGAGCACCGCGCAACCGATCGAGGTACGGAATCTGACGGTCGCGTTTGGCGGGCGCGTCATCCAACGAGAACTGAGTTTTTCCGTTCGTCGCGGCTCGATCTTCGCGGTCATGGGTGGCAGCGGCTGCGGCAAGAGCACTGTGCTGAAAGCGATGGTGGGTCTGTTGCGCCCCTCCTGTGGGACGATCAGGGTGAACGGGGAGGATTACTGGGCCGCATCCGACGCCCGACGGGCCGAGATCAGCCGCCGATTCGGTGTGTTGTTCCAGAGCGGCGCGCTCTGGAGCTCGATGACCGTGGCCGAAAACGTGGCCTTGCCGCTGCAGATGTTCACGAGCCTCACCATCGATGCGATCGCCATTCTGGTTCAGCTCAAGCTCTCCTTCGTGGGGCTGGCACCGGCTGCTGCCAAGATGCCAGCCGAGCTCTCGGGTGGCATGCACAAGCGCGCAGCCCTCGCACGAGCTCTCGCTCTGGACCCCGAAATCCTGCTGTTCGATGAGCCATCCGCGGGACTCGATCCCGTTACCTCCCAGCGGCTCGATGAGCTGATCCTCGAGTTAAGTGAGGGGTTCGGCGCCACTGTCATCGTCGTGAGCCACGAGCTTGCGAGCCTGTTTGGAATCTGCGATGACGGTGTCTTCCTGGACGCGGAGACCGGAACAGCCATTGCACACGGCTCGCCACGAGCGTTGCGTGACACGTGCGAGAACCCAACGGTGCGCGCCTTCATGGAGCGAAAAGCTTTGCACCGATCCCTAGCGGAAGACAGGCAGCCATGAGCGCTAGACCCGCCGTTGTGGGCGGATTCATCCTTGGCGCGCTCGTGCTCGGTGTCGTCGGCATCTTATCTTTTGGCGGTTTGCGATGGTTCAGCACGACCGCGCACGTGGTCGTGTTCTTCAACGAGTCCCTCGCGAATCTCGACGTGGGCTCGCCGGTCACGTTTCACGGCGTGCGCATCGGGTCGGTCGAGAGTATGGCCATCCACTTTTCCGCTGACACCATGACCGCGCAGATTCCGGTCTACCTGCAAATCGAGCCGCACCGGCTGGTCTGGGAGGGCAAGAGGTTTGGCGGCTCTGCAGCCGATTACGAGCAACTGGTCCGGGCAGGACTGCGAGCCCAATTGGCACTTCAGAGCGTCATTACCGGTCAAGTCCGCGTCAACCTCGAGTTCCGGCCGGACACGCCAGCGAAGCGCGTCGGCACCATTGCGGGCGTACCCGAAATCCCAGCCATACCTTCTCCGTCAGCTGCGGAATCAATGACAGGATTTCCCGTGCGTGAGCTTGCCGACACGGCGCAACGGACTCTCGCCTCATTGGGGCGGCTGTCGGAGCATCTGGATGCGGCGGTCGGTCCCTTGACCGAGCGCGCGCACCGCACCGCCGACGCTGCTACGCACACGCTGCAAACGACGGACGCAGCGGTGCGTCGGCTCCAGGCCGATGCCTCTCTCGCCCTGCACGACCTCGATACAGTCCTCGTCGATGCGCACCGCCAACTTGACCCGCGAGACAGTGAGCTCAGTCGTACCCTTGCCTCAGCCGATCGCACCCTGCGCCGGGCCGAGACGCTCTTGGATTCGCTGAATGGCATGGCAGAGCCGCGCTCGCAGTTTCGCGACGATCTCGAAGCGACCATGCGCGACCTCGCTGCCAGCGCAAGCTCACTGCGCAACTTCGCAGAAACGATTGAGCGGAACCCAAACGCCCTCCTCATGGGCCGAAGTAGCCGATGAAGCAGGCTACCCCGCGAGTTTCGATGGAGACCCGGATCGTCCGGACCGCGTTGCTCGCGTTCTGCGGCCTTGCAATCCTGCTCCTGCCCGCCTGCAGGTCTGGGCCGCCTCCGGCCGAGTATATTCTCGGCGCGATGCCGGAGGCGACGGCCAAGTCAGTACTTGCGACAGGACTCCCTGTCGTTGAAGTCAAGCGCGTGCAGCTTCCCGACTATCTCGACAGGACCGATATTCTGGAACGTCGGGGCAATGAGTTGGTGCCAAGCCGGACCAGCCGTTGGGGTGAACGGCTGTCCGTTGGCATGACGCGGGCCCTGGCCGCCTCGCTTGCCGCCCGGTTGCCGGGGATGCTGGTGATCGCAACGCCGGCGGGCGGGCGCCCAGCAAGAGAAGTCCTCGTGGATGTGGCCGCGTTCGAGTCCAGAGCGGACCAGAGAGTCGTTCTGGTCGCGCGCTGGAGTGTGGCGGATGGGGTTAGCCGCCAAATACTGAGCTCGGAACAGACGTCTCTGGTCGAGCCTGTCGGAGGCGCCGGTGATCGGGCCATCGTCACGGCGATGTCGCATGCTATGGAGGATTTAGCGGATCGAGTCGCAGCGGGCATCAAGCGTGATCCTCCGACAAACGTAGCGGGAGCGGCAGGTTCTGGAACGGCACGGTCGGAGGCGGACCCATTGAACAGGTGTTCTGTGACGGGTATCGACTTCATGAGAAGTCCCGGCTGTTACAGCCCACCCAATACTTGGCTGAGGAGTCAATCACCTTGATTGGCCCTCATGGTCGCTTTCAAAATGTCTGCGTCATTGGGCCTCCACGATCTGTAAATCAAGTGGAAATATCGCAGAGCGATGCGCACAGGTTGGGTGTCGGAGCTCCGGTACGTCAGTCAGGCGACCTCGAAGGGACGCCGGGTATTTTCATCGAGGGGCCGCGATGAGCGGCGTGATCTCGGTGCTGAATGCCGGCTCCTCAAGCATCAAGTTCTCTTTGTTCCAAAGCGATAAGCAACCAAACCGGCAGGATCTCATTTGTGAAGGCGAGTGTGAGGGCCTCGGACATCGCGCGCACTTTGTGGTGAAAGATCGCTCCGGGGCGCCGCTGGTCGATGAGTCTTTGGCCGAAGGGGCTACCCACGAGAACTCGCTCGCCATGTTATTGCACTGGCTGCAGAAGCGGTTCCAGAATCATCGATTGATCGCAGCCGCACATCGGGTGGTGCATGGCGGATCGCTCTACACGGCGCCGGTTCGAATCGACGCGTCGGTCATCGCCGAATTGCATCGGCTGATTCCACTCGCACCGCTGCACCAGCCGCATCACCTGGCGGCCATCGCTGCCGTGGCGAAGCTGCACCCAGCGCTGCCACAAATCGCGTGCTTTGACACTGCCTTTCACCGCACGCAGCCCGAGGTGGCCGCCGCCTTCGCGTTGCCGCGCGGCCTCGCCGCCGAAGGTATCCGGCGTTATGGCTTTCACGGTCTATCCTATGAATATATTGCCAGTGCCTTACCGGTTATCCTCGGCCCCGAAGCCGCCGAAGGGCGCGTCGTCGTGGCCCACCTCGGCAGCGGCGCCAGCCTGTGCGCGATGCGCCACCGCAAGAGCGTGGCGACGACCATGAGTTTCACCGCGCTTGACGGCCTGATGATGAGCCGCCGCTGCGGTAGCCTCGATCCTGGCGTCGTGCTCTACCTGATGCAGGAGAAGGGCATGAGTGCGGGACAGATCAGCGATCTCCTCTACAACAATTCGGGCCTATTTGGGGTATCGGGCATCAGCGACGACATGCGAACGCTACTCACGAGCGAACAGGCATCGGCGAAGGAGGCCGTGGCGCTGTTCGTTTACCGCATTAGCCGTGAGCTTGGCTCCATCGTGGCCGCCCTGGGTGGGCTCGATACGTTGATCTTCACGGCCGGTATCGGCGAACATGCGACGCAGATACGGCAACGGGTGTGTGCGGATGCGGCGTGGCTCGGTTTAGAACTTGATGAGGACGCCAATGCGGCCGGCGGCCCACGGATCTCAAGTATTGGCAGCCGCGTGTCGGCCTGGGTGATTCCAACGGATGAGGATCTGATGATTGCACGGCATGCGTGGATGATGCTGAATCCGCATTCTGTGCCGCCCGACGCAACGGTTAAGTCACCGAATTGACGCAGGAACCAGCGCCACTACCACCAGTTGAAGGTCACGCATTAGCATAGGGCCACGCTAAATACCGGCGGATCCGGGTATGGAACATCGCTGGGGAACACGGGTCTTAGTCGACATCCCGGTCGACTTCGATGCCGCACCGGCAATTTCATGGACACGCGCCTCGGCTTGCCCGAATCCGGATGAAATGGCGACGTTACGCTGACAACTCGGCGTACGAGAGGCGTTAGGCTAGCCTCGACAAATCGCTACCCACAACGAGACGGCGTTCAACACTGAAGTACCCGACCCGACGCGCATACGTGGTGAACGTGCGCGGCGATGCAAAGCCCGATGCGCTCGCCGGTCGTCTCGAGAACCTCGTAACCGGCCGGCAATGTGATTTTGCGTCCGGTGGCGCCCTCTCTTGAGAAAGGAGCACGATCATGCATTCAGCCATTCGAACGCGCACTGAGCGGGTCCCTCTTTCGGACGCGTACCTCGAACGGATCGATGCCTATTGGCGGGCCGCCAATTACCTGTCAGTCGGCCAGATCTATCTGTATGACAACCCGCTGCTGCGGGAGCCGCTCAAGCCAGAGCAGATCAAGCCGCGGTTGCTCGGCCATTGGGGTACGACACCGGGACAGAACTTCATCTATGTGCACCTGAATCGGATCATTCAACAACACGACCTGAACATGATCTACATCTCCGGCCCGGGCCATGGCGGACCCGCGCTGGTCGCGAACACCTATCTCGAAGGGAGCTACACCGAGTTCTACCCGGAGGTCTCTCAGGACGAGGCGGGCATGAAGCACCTGTTCAAGCAGTTCTCGTTTCCCGGCGGCATCCCGAGCCACGTTGCACCCGAGACCCCCGGGTCAATCCATGAGGGCGGCGAGCTTGGGTACTCCTTGAGCCATGCCTATGGCGCCGCGTTCGACAATCCGGACCTGATCGTCGCCTGTGTGGTGGGCGACGGCGAGGCGGAGACCGGGCCGTTGGCAACGGGCTGGCAGGGAAACAAATTTCTGAACCCGGCCTCTGACGGTGCCGTGCTGCCGATCCTTCATCTGAACGGCTACAAGATCGCTAACCCAACTGTGTTCGCGCGAATCGATCCGGAGGAGCTCAAAGAGTACCTGCGCGGCTGTGGGTACGAGCCCTACTTGGTGGCAGGCGATGATCCGCGCAAGCTGCACCAGTTCATGGCGGCGACACTCGATGAAGTCATTGGGAAAATCCGCGACATCCAATCCGAGGCGCGCTCCGAAGGTTTCAAACGACGTCCTCGCTGGCCGGCGATCGTTCTGCAAACGCCGAAAGGCTGGACGGGACCCAAGGTCGTAGATGGCAAGCCGGTGGAAGGCACTTTCCGCGCGCATCAGGTCCCGCTGGCCGCGGTTCGCACAAATCCGGCGCACCTGAAACTCCTCGAGGAATGGATGCGTAGTTACCGCCCCGAGGAGTTGTTTGACAAAGGCGGAAGGCTGCGACCGGAGCTCGCCGAGCTCGCGCCCAAGGGGCCGCGCCGGATGGGTTCCAATCCGCATGCTAACGGCGGGATGTTGCTTCGCGACCTGCGCATGCCGGACTTTCGCGAGTACGCGGTGGAAGTGCCTCAGCCCGGCGCCGTGGACGCGGAAGACACACGCGTGCTCGGCCGTTTCGTGCGTGACGTCGTCAAACTCAACCAGAGTCCGCGAAACTTCCGGGTCTTCGGTCCGGACGAGACCGAGTCCAATCGCCTGAGCGCCGTGTTCGAGGTGAGCGAACGGCAGTGGACGGCGGAGATCCTCCCGGGCGACGAGCATCTGGCCGCGCAGGGCAGCATCATGGAAATCCTGAGCGAGCACCAGTGTCAGGGCTGGCTGGAAGGCTATCTCCTGACCGGCCGTCACGGTCTTTTCAACTCCTACGAAGCGTTCATCCACATCGTCGACTCGATGTTCAACCAGCATGCCAAGTGGCTGAAAGTGACCCGCGGGATTCCCTGGCGGCGGCGGATTGCTTCGCTCAACTACCTGCTCAGCTCGCACGTCTGGCGTCAGGACCAGAACGGATTCACTCACCAGGACCCGGGCTTCATCGACCACGTGGTCAACAAGAAGGCGGACATCATCCGGATCTACCTGCCGCCCGATGCCAACTGCCTGCTCTCGGTGGCCGACCACTGCCTGCGCAGCCGCCACTACGTCAATGTGATCGTCGCTGGCAAGCACCCTGCACCGCAGTGGCTCGACATGCGCGCTGCGATAACTCATTGCACAGCGGGCATCGGCATCTGGGATTGGGCGAGCACGGACCGCGGGGCTGAGCCCGATCTCGTCATGGCATGTGCGGGCGATGTGCCGGCGCTCGAGACTCTCGCAGCCGTGAAGCTGCTGCGCGGCTATTTCCCCGACCTTAAGATCCGCGTGGTGAACGTTGTTGATCTGATGAAACTACAGCCCGCGAGTGAGCATCCGCACGGGCTTCCGGACCCGGAGTTCGACGCTCTCTTCACGCTCAACAAGCCAATCATCTTTGCGTTCCACGGTTACCCATGGCTGGTCCACCGGCTCACTTACCGGCGAACAAACCACCATAACCTGCACGTACGGGGCTACAAGGAAGAAGGCACCATCACCACACCATTCGACATGGCGGTGTTGAACGAGATGGATCGCTTCCACTTGGTCGGTGACGCGATCGACCGCCTGCCACAGCTTCAGGCGCGGGCCGGTTACGTGAAGCAAGCGCTACGCGACAAGCTGATCGAGCACAAGGAATTCATCCGCGAGCATGGCGAGGATATCCCGGAGATCTGCAACTGGCGCTGGGATCAGTGATGGCCGCGGATCCGCCGCGTAATCGAGAAAGCCGCCGCAGCCATCTGCAAGGCGAGGCGCTGTCCGAAAGCCCTACCCTCAAAGCATAGTGCACACGGGCGTCCGACATGCCTGAGTCACTGCCACGAATCTATCTGGCCCGCCACGGCGAGACGGCGTGGAGTGTGTCGGGTCAACATACCGGTCGGACCGATCTGCCCTTGACCGCCCAAGGGGAGCAGAACGCTCGCCGCCTTGGCGAGGGTTTGGCGGGCCTGCGGCCCGCGCGGGTGATCACTAGTCCGCTCGAACGTGCGCGCCGAACATGCGAGCTGGCGGGCTTTGGTTCTGTCGCAAACATCGATCCGGATCTTGTGGAGTGGGATTACGGCGCCTATGAAGGCAAGACACCGGCGGAGATTCGCCGCGAGCGCCCCGGGTGGGAGATCTTCCGCGACGGGTGCCCGGGCGGGGAGTCGCTGGCGCAAGTCGCCGCTCGCGCTGATCGCGTTGTTGTGCGCCTTCGCGCGATCGGCGCTGATGTACTCGTGTTCTCCAGCGGTCATCTGTTGCGCGTGCTTGCCGCGCGCTGGCTGGGTCTCGATGGCGCGCTGGGCCGTTATTTCTTCCTTGAGACGGCCGCGCTTTCCATCTTAGGCTATCACCGGGATCTCACTGAGCCGGTCATTCGTCTGTGGAACGATTGTCGCCACCTCAGCCGTTGACGGGAACAATTCGTCTCAGTTCGCGCAGCGGCAAGATCGAACCCTCCCATTCGTCGGACCACAAAGGAAGACCCGTCTATTGAATTTAGGAACCGGACAAATTAAGCGGGCGAATGATCCGGTGCGGGCGGACGTCGCTCTGCCGGCATTTCGACTCGGCGTGCAAGAGTCAGGAAAGCCGGTGCTCTGGGTCTACGAATCACAAGCATTCAGAGAGCTCGGAAGAAGGCACCTCTGGCATTAAGCGCCGAATGACCGTGCCGCTGGCGTCCTGCGCAGTAACCTAGCCACTGGCCCACAAAGTAGGAGACTACATGCAAGCACCCCACCAACTTCATCGCGCAGGCCAGAGCCTGTGGCTCGATAACATCACACGTGATCTGCTGACGAGCGGCACGCTCGAACGTTATATCGGCGAGCTGTCCATCACGGGATTGACCTCGAACCCCACGATCTTCGATCAGGCGATCAAGAACGGTACGGCCTATGACACCGGCATCCGCGAGCGGATGCGGGCGGGCAAGTCCGGCGAGGACCTGTTCTTCGAGGTCGCGCTGGAGGACATCACCCGCGCCGCCGATCTGTTCCGTCCGATTCATGAGCGCACCGCAGGAGTGGATGGATGGGTCTCGCTCGAGGTGTCCCCGCTCCTGGCACATGACGCGAAATCCACAATCGCCGAGGCGAAGGATTTGCATACCCGCGCCGGCAGGGCCAACCTGTTCATCAAGATTCCCGGCACCACCGAAGGGCTGCCCGCGATCGAAGAGGCAATATTCGCAGGCATTCCCGTCAATGTGACGCTGCTTTTCTCATCCGAGCAATATGTCAGGGCGGCCGAGGCGTGGCTGCGCGGCATAGAGCGCAGGATCGAGGCCAGTCTCAATCCGGATGTGGGATCGGTCGCATCGCTGTTCGTCAGTCGCTGGGATGCGGCGGTTGTGGGCAAGGTTCCATCCTCTCTCGTCAATACGCTCGGCATCGCGATGGGTCAGCGAGCCTATAAGAGTTATTCGCAACTCATGTCGTCGGCGCGATGGCGACGCGCGTTCAATGCGGGGGCCAGGCCGCAGCGGCTGCTCTTCGCTAGCACCGGTACCAAGGATCCAAAGGCATCCGACGTCCTCTACGTCGAAGGACTGACCGCGCCGCTGACCGTGAATACGATGCCCGAGAAGACTCTTAAGGCGTTCGCCGATCACGGCAAAGTCGGCGACGAGTTGCGCCCCGATGGCGGCAATTCGGAGATAGTGCTGGAGGAGTTCACGCGGGCCGGCGTGGATCTCGACGCGCTTGCGGCGAGACTGCAAGATGAGGGTGCAGCGTCCTTCGTGGCCTCGTGGAACGAACTGCTGAGCGTGATCACCTCGAAGGGCGACGCGCTCAAGAAGGCGGGTTGAGATGAGCACGCCCGTTGCCCCTCTGTTGCAGCGACCCGCATGGGCCCTTCTGCAGGAACATCACAAGGCGATTGCCCCGCTGCACCTGCGCAAGCTCTTCGCCGAGGATCCGGACCGCGGCGATCGTCTTATGCTCGAGGCCGCCGGGATCTACTTCGATTATTCGAAGAACCGCATCACGCCGGAAACGCTCCCGCTGCTCGTGCAGCTGGCCGAGCAATCGGGCCTGCGCGAGCGGATTGACGCCATGTTCGGGGGTCAAGCAATCAATGTCTCCGAAAATCGCTCCGTGCTGCACACCGCGTTGCGCGCTCCGCGCGGCGCATCGATGCTTGTGGATGGACGGAACGTGGTACCCCTGGTGCATTCGGTGCTCGACCGGATGAGCGCCTTCGCCGAGCGCGTGCGCAGCGGCGCCTGGCGCGGACGGACAGGCCGACCGATCAGGAGTGTAGTCAACATCGGGATCGGTGGATCGGATCTGGGACCCGTCATGGCGTACGAGGCGCTCAAGCACTACAGCGAGCGCACCATGACGTTTCGCTTCGTGTCAAACGTCGATTCCACGGACATCGTCGAAGCGCTCCGTGATCTCGATCCGGCCGAGACGCTGTTCATCATCTCCTCGAAGACCTTTACGACGCTCGAGACCATGACAAACGCCGCCGCCGCACGCGACTGGTTGGTGCAGGGATTGGGCGGCGACAGTCGCTCGGTCGCACAGCATTTCGTCGCGGTTTCCACCAACACCGCCGAGGTCTCGAAATTCGGCATCGACACGGCGAACATGTTCGAGTTTTGGGACTGGGTCGGCGGCCGTTATTCGATGGACTCGGCGATCGGACTGTCGACGATGCTGGCCATCGGCGCGGATCACTTCCGCGCCATGCTCGACGGCTTTCACGAGATGGACGAGCATTTTCGCACCGCGCCTTTCGCCCGCAATCTGCCGGTGATCATGGGACTGCTCGGCGTCTGGTACAGCAATTTCTTCGGCGCGCAGACCGTGGCCGTGCTGCCGTACGAGCAATACCTGAAGCGCTTTCCTGCTTACCTGCAACAGCTGGCGATGGAGAGCAACGGCAAGCGTGTGACGCTCTTGGGGCAGCCGGTTGCCTACGACACCGGGCCCATCTACTGGGGCGAGCCGGGAACCAACGGGCAGCATTCTTTTTATCAGCTGATCCATCAGGGCACACGGCTCATTCCCTGCGACTTCATCGCCTTCGGTAAGCCGCTGAACCCGCTCGGCGCACAGCACGACATCCTGCTGGCGAACGTGCTCGCGCAGGGCGAGGCGCTTGCATTTGGCAAGACTGCCGATGAGGTCAAGGCCGAAGGCACACCGGACGCTCTGGTGCCGCACCGGATCTTCGAGGGCAACCGACCGTCCAACATGCTCCTGCTCGAGCGGCTCACGCCCGCGGCGCTTGGCAGGCTCGTGGCGCTCTACGAGCACAGCGTGTTCACGCAGGGTGCTATCTGGCAGATCGATTCATTCGACCAATGGGGCGTCGAACTCGGCAAGGTGCTTGCCAAACGGATCCTGCCGGAGTTCCGCGATACCGAGGGGGCGCTGGGGCAGGATAGCTCGACCAATGCCCTCATTCGGCGGATTCGGAGCCTCAAGCGATAACGCTTCGCCGGCGGCGACGGGCGCCGCGTTAATCCTGAAGGAGTCGCGCATGCAACTGGGAATGATCGGTCTAGGAAGAATGGGCTCGAACATGGTGCGCCGGCTTATCCGCGGCGGCCACGAGTGCGTCGTCTTCGACGCAGCACCACAAGCGGTGGAGGCGCTCACCCGAGAGCAGGCCTAGGCGCTGCGTCACCCGAAGATTTCGGTCCAAAAGCTGCGGCTGCCGCGGGCCATCTGGCTCATGGTGTGTGAACCAGCATCCCCGATTGACCAGGTTGAGATCATATTCGGCGGACAAACCGGACCAGGGAATTATGGGAAGAGTTTCAACACGACCATTGGCTTGATGCGTAACCACCTAATCAGAATTGGACGCCCACGTAGGGGGTGCGGACAGAACCTTGGACTGGTTTAGGTTGCATATCCGAGGTTCGCGCGGTACTCCATGGGACTGCGT
>Ga0209415_10007747_pt1 | contig 18693 bp, 18 predicted proteins | sample PeaSoiSIISIP2007_FD_187696 | JGI IMG/M metagenome (GOLD analysis project Ga0209415, IMG submission 187696) | Peat soil microbial communities from Weissenstadt, Germany - SII-SIP-2007 (SPAdes) (version 2) | ecosystem: Environmental > Terrestrial > Soil > Wetlands > Peat | place: Germany...
GCAGACGCGCTGCAACTGGCAGCGGCGCTGGCATGGTGTGAAGACATCCCCCAAGGTCGAGTATTTCTGACGGCGGACCAGAAGCTGCAAGAAGCAGCCTTGCTGAGTGGTTTTGACGCCAAACAGATCTAGAAGCGATTAGCATTTCGCAGGTTTGCGAGCTGCTCCTGTCTAAGAATTTCTGAGAATCGATACAGAAACGAAAAGCGGACCTACTGTATGACTGAAATTCGTCATCAATTCCTGAGTGCCGAGCGAGCCCGCACAGTCCTCAACTGGCGACCTCAGTTCACGCTCGAGTCCGGTCTTGATCGCATCCTTGCCTGTTACCGCGAGTTTCTGGGTGCGCCCGCCGCGATGGCCCATGCCAGCAGGTGATAAGTGGATCACGCGAACCCTTTTGTCGCCCTAGTGGCGATGCACTCTGGCGTGGCACGCTGTGCACATCGTGATCAAGTTATCTTCCGAATCGTCGCCGGAGTGGCTACGGAACTCTCTGTGGTGCACCTCAAGGTTCATCATCGTGCCACAGGATTGACACCTCCAACCATCGCGACGCAATATCTGCTGCCGCAGAGTTTCGTACGACAAGGGATCAAGACGCAAGCTGCCGGTTTTGGGGCGGATCATGCTGACGACGTCTTCTCCCGCAGGTGTTCGAGCCTTGTGCAACTAGGTTTCACAATCAAAGCGTTACCCGCCTTATCTCAACGTCCTAAAGTCAATCGCCGGACTCGAAATCGCTCTTCTTCGACGACGATAATGCTGCCTTCGCTCAGAGGCTCCTCCATCACCGGTGACAAAGCGTTGTCGACCAGGAACTTCAAGGACCACCCACGACGGGATGTTCCCGCTCGCGGACGGCCTCAGCCGCGTAGCGCAGTGCTTCGCGAACATCCTCGATCTGAAGGTCGGGATAAGCATTTAGGATTTCCGCTTCCGCCATGCCCTCGCTTACCATACCGACAATAGTGGCAACAGGTATACGCAGGCTTCGGATGCACGGGAGGCCGCCCATTTGGTTGGGGTCTACGGTGATGCGTGTGAAGGTTCTCATTTTTGCCTCCGTCTAAACCGCTGTACATCTTCTTGATCTGCCAAGCTAAAAGGTAGCATGTCCGGGAAAGCCGCCGATGCCTAGGCCGGCTTGCTCGTATAGTTCTTGATCAGGCCGCAGACGAAGCGCTTTGCGAGGGCCGTCACGATGCTTTCGCACACAAGTTTTCAAGGAAAGCTTGCTGCTGCTCACCCGGCAAGAATCTGAAGAATCTGGTCATCGAATACAGCAACATTTCCGGATTACCGTTGTCCAGGTTGGCGCCGGCCAGGAAGTCCGCACAGATCATTTCAAGACAGTAGGCTCGGGATTTGTCGCTGCCCAACATAAGAGCCGCCGTCTCGATGGCCCGCTCAATGACCGGAGTCTGGCTCCGGTACAGCTTGAAGTAGATAATTTCCCACGGTTCCGTTTCCCGCCCAGTCAGTTCCTTCTCGACCTCCTGCTTAAACTCCTCTTTGGGCATTTCGCGTGCCCGGTGCAACCAGGTTGCACAATCGAAGTCCTGCCCGTCCCGCCTCGCGATCTTCGCTAGCTCCAGCCCCTTTGTCCAGCCCACTTCCTTCAGCTGCTTCCTCGCTTGTGGTGGCAGGTGTTCATGGATCGACATCAGATAATATGCCTTCCGCCGCGACCCCGGAAAACGCCTCTCCAGAAAGTCATCGAACGACCTCAGGTTCTCTACCCTCCAATACTGTCCTGCCCGTACTTCGTATAGATAGCGTCCCAACTCGACGAACTTCGTATCCCTTTCTGACTCCTTTTGCCGCTCCCAGGCCAGAATCTCGTCGATCTTAGTGAGCACGAACAGAGCTCGCTGGCGGTTCAATTTTGGCGGCATTGGCGGATTCCTAGTAATTAAGCTCGTCAAGCCAGTCAAGACTGTCTGCTCCTGGACGCCGCACGAGGGTGGCGTCGACCATTTCCTGTTGACCCAGACATAGACCGACATAGGCACAGCTGCTGCACGGATTCTGAGGAAAGCGAATACCGCTGTGCGGCAAGAACTGCGCGGCCTCAATTCTCGTGATCGTGTCTTCCACTAGGTGACCAAACTCCTGGCGCTGCTCATCGGATATGGTGGTGCGCAAGTACTGAATCTCGACCAGGCGCTTGCGGACGAATACCACCTGGGCGACTTGCGCTATGCCAGTCATCCAGGAGTAGCAAACGAGTTGCGGATCCAAGGCCAACAAACCATCGGGTTCTTCGGCGTATCGGCTAGAGGTCGTTTTCCACTCGAGCAAACAACGCTTGCCGTCAAGCTCCCCGATAGCGTCGACGTAAGCGACGAAGTCGTTTCTTCCGGTAAATTCGCGGGTGAATTTGATCTGCAGGTCCTGGTGCGGTTCGCGAATCCGGACACGATCCTCCTGGCAGAACCGCTCTAAGAGCATGATTCCTTGTTGAAGCATTCGATCCCACGAGTCTCGGTCGGCGTAGTGCAAGCCCTGCGTCTGACAGGCGGACCATTCAGCGAATAGAACGGCCCCCGGATCTTCACGACGAAAGTAGGCTCCCAGTGCGCGTTCGAAGGCGCGGCCGAAGAGCATAGCCGCCCTCGTGTCCTTCTCCCTCCAGCCATCGAGATAGCGGTGTCGATAACGCCGCGGACAGGTTAAGTACTGGCTGATCTGGGTGTAGCTGTAGGTCATCAGGCCACCCGTGGGTTGTCCAGATTCGCCGGTGAGAGCTCTTCCCATCGGTCAGCGGGAGCGAAGCCGTCGAGTCGGAGCAGGGAAGTGCCGTTGAAAATGATGTGGCTGATCTTGACCACGCCCTTCAGACCCACCAGCTGAGTTTCGTCCACCTCGTCTCGTCCGAGCAGTTCGGTGTCGTAGCCAAAATCGCGCAGGAACCAGTTCAGTTTCCACAGGGCTTTCGGGTTGCAGTACAGCCGGCTCGAAAGGATGTGGCCAGAAAACCGGTTGGGCTCAAGAATGGCCAGATTGAGCATGTAGTAGGGCTTCTGTGCCTGTCGACGAAAATTGATTTTTTGCACGCGGACAAGGAAGACTCCTTCGGGGATCTGGTCGGCCGCACAGCGATCCGCAGCGTGCAATCCGCTGATCTGTCGTCTCATGCTGCACCTTCCTTCTGGCCCAGATAACCGTTGAGCTGGCAGAGGAGGGCATTGCGATCCTTCTCGGCCCAGTCGGCCAGTTGCTGGACGAAGTTCTCAACCTGCTCGCGGGTGGCCTCTCGGAGAGTCTTAGTACCGCAGAAATCGGTGGCGTAGGCCTTGACCAGGTTGGGATCGAGTTGATGCTGCCGAATAATCTGGCAGAGGCGGTCGCGAACCTTGGGGCCAGCACCGTTGCCGTTACCATTCGCCTTTTGGGGAGGAAGCTTTTCAATCGGAGTTGGAATCGTCCCGATTTCCTCGACCGAGCAAATGCCGATTCCGTAAGCCTTGCGGAGGGCGCGATTGACGGCTCGGGTCTCAGCAACTCGCATCTCGGCGCCGCGGACAAGCGAGGAGACGTTGGAGGGATCGGCATCGCCGTAGCCGACAAAACCACGACAGGCTTTGGATTTATAGACCGTGGCCTTGAATGCCCAGCGTTGGGTGGCGGGATCAGAGAATTCCGGCACTGGCCGAACATGAATCCCCGCACAGCGATTATGCCGTGCTAATCGTATGAGACCAGTATGAGTGACATACCACCTCCCCTCTAGCAACGTAACGTCACCCATTGCGAGAGAGAATCCAAACTGCATCGACAGTTCTTTGAGAGTTGATAAATGAACCTGGTTAAGCAGGGTTGCCCAACGCATTCTTGCGTGTTTGCGGTTCAGCGCTATGAGCTTCCGACGGGGCGAATTCTCGGATTTCATTGTGGAGATCCTCCGATGTGTGGTAGTGTAATGGTACTATAGTGGTACCTATATTTCAATAAAAAAAATCAACTCCCCCTGGGGTGCCTGTCGATGATTCGTTCCGCTGCTTTTACTGCTGCATTCGCAACAAAACTGCTGACGCTTCTACGTTCTGCTGCGGCCGCTTGGTCGACGAGCGTCCTCTCTTCCTCCGTCAGATAGACAAAAGTCTTCCGACCTAACGGCTGTCGTGACCGACGTCGTGACTTGGGCGCAGATCCCTTCTTCATGGCCGCAATGGTACACCGAAGAAACGGCGAACCCAATGCCGCTTTCGGTTCCGCTTCTTGCGCCTTAAGGTCGGACCCAGATTTTCGTCAGCTGCGCTCTCATCTGCCTGAGCCCCCCTGTTGTCGGACCGCTGCGTATATCGGCATGAGGTTTCGGGTCTTACAAGAAGGCATGCGACAAGAGGAGCTAACCGCTCCTTCTCCGGTGAAGGGGAACCTGGCGGAGGCTATTCAACGACGATTTGCAGCGTTTGGCGGGCTCGAATTTGCGTTGCCGCGATGCGATGCTATTCGCCAGTCCCCGGAATTTGCCGAATGATCACCCGATCTCGTTCTCAGCGGCGTCCCCGAACGCAAGAAATCGCAGAGTATCGGACTCTTGACGTTCGCCGTAGGTTCGCCGTGGCCTTCATCGTCGACATTGGTTCCTGAGTGGAGAAGGGTACCGAGCCACAAGTCTCTCCAATGTACACGGGCACTTGTCATCTTTGATGCCCATCCGCGGGATTTGGGAAGGGCAACCGTATTGACATGTGGATGACATGAAAGTATGCTTTGAACATGTCAAAGATGATTCAGCTTCGTAATGTACCCGATGCCCTACATCGTGGCCTGAAAGCTCGCGCTGCCATGGCGGGTATGTCGCTTTCCGGCTATCTGTTAGCCGAGATCAAGGAAATCGCGGAGAGGCCGACGCTCGCAGAATTGCGCGAGAGGCTGCACAAACGTGAGCGGGTTTCAGCTCAGATCGATACCGCTCACCTGGTGCGAGAAGAGCGCGAGGCGCGATGATCGTCCTGGATGCGTCTGCCGCAGTTGACTGGCTTCTTCAGACATCTGCGGGGCAGAGCATTGAGAAGCGAATTTATTCGCGTAACGAAACGCTGCACGCGCCTCATCTCCTAGATCTTGAGGTCACGCAGGTACTAGGGCGTCTCGCATTGCAAGGCGTGGTCCCGGTACTTCGTGCTGACGAGGCGGTCCGTGATCTGCTGGATCTTCGTATTACTCGGTATCCTCATCTCGTGCTCCTGCCACGAATTTGGCAACTGCGTCACAATCTTTCTGCCTATGATGCTGCCTACATTGTGCTTGCCGAAAAACTCGGAGCTGCACTTGTTACACGGGATGGTCGACTCGCTTCTGCTTCAGGCCATGCCGCAGCCATCGAGCTCTTCTAATCCGACGAATCGCATCACTCACCCACTGATCGTCGATATTTCGGCGAGGCACAACTCGCTCCGAGGCCCTGATTCCTTACCACAGGTCTCCTCTATGCCTGTCCCTCCGGCCACCCGATCTCGTTCTCACCGGCGTCGCCGATCGCAAGAAATCGCAGAGCATCGGGCTCTTGACATTCGCCGTATGTTCGCCTAGAATCACTGTGTGCGCAACGCTCGCCATCCTCCATTTGTATTTCGTCTTTGCCGAGTGGGGCTGCATCCGAAGCGACTTTCACCGTCGGGGTTGGTTCTTGAGCGGAGAAGGGTACCGAGCAACAAGTTTGTGCAACCGGGTTGCACAGCAACGCCCAACCGAATTCCGCCCAATTGTGATTGCGTGATCGTTTGGATTGGGGTACGTCGCCTCCAGACGGCCCCGCTTGACTTACGTGCTACACGTATTTTGCGTGTCTTGGGAGACAACCATGCCGACTTCACGAAGTGACGACAAGCAGAACATCACGATAAGTCTGAGTCGGCAGTTGCTCAAGAAGGCCAAGATTCTCGCTGCCCGACGTGAAACTTCGATCAGTGGTCTCCTTGCACAGGAGCTCGAGTTGCTTGTTGGCGACGAGGAGGCGTACGACCGCGACGAACGGCAGGCGAGGGCGCTTCTCGACAAAGGCTTTCACATGGGCGGAGCAATCCGAGCAGGTCGGGAAGAACTGCATGACCGATAGGACTTTTGTCGATACGAATGGCTGCGCCGGTCTTGCTATTTGGTGCGACCGAGCTCATGGATGAATCGTTCGACGTCAAGAGCTTCAACCCCGCTAGCGATGGCTGCTGTCGTCAATTGTGAGCGGGACTTGCGGTGGACGACGATCAACCGCACGGAACGTTTGGCCAAGGCTCGACGCAGTGAGAGTAGAGGAGAGGCCATGGACGGCCGAACCGTCTTCCCAGCTTTGGCTTCAATCAACCACAGGTTTGAGTTGCGCCGGGGCACGAGGAAGTCTACCTCCAAGCCCTGCTGGTCGCGGAAATAGTAGAGTTCCTTCCGCATTCCTCGATTGGCCTCACTCTTGAGTATCTCCGCCGCCACGAAGCCCTCGAAGAGGGTTCCCAGAAAAGGGGATCGCTCAAGCTCAGCCGCCGACGTCACGCCCAACAGATAACAGGCCAGCCCGGAGTCCGCCCAGTAGATTTTCGGCGACTTGATGAGCCGTTTACCGAAGTTTTCGAAGTACGGGGGGACGAGCATGATCTGGCCCGTCACTTCCAGAATGGACAGCCACTCGCCGATCGTTGGAACCGAGACTCCGAGAGGGGCGGCAAGGTCGGTCTTGTTGAGAACTTGACCATGGCGGCTCGCCAGCAGGGAAAGAAACCGACGAAAGGTCACAAGATCGCGCACATTTGTGATCGCTCGCACATCTCGCTCTAGATACGTTTGCAGGTAGGAGGCGAACCAAAGGCTGCGAGCCTGCGGTCGCGTCAGTACTTCAGGGAAGCCTCCGTGTAGCAGATCCACCTTCGCGGTCTCCTCGAGGCTAAGAGGCAGCAACTGGAGAATAGCGGCGCGTCCCGCCATCGATTCCGTGATGCCGCGCATCAGAGGAGCTTCTTGGGATCCAGTGAACAGCCACTGACCCATGCGGCGAGGCTTAGTGTCGATGAGCGTACGGACGTAGTCCAGCAACTCGGGGGCATTTTGAATCTCGTCAAATACAACCGGAGGTTGCAGTTCCTCGAGAAAGGCACGGGGATCACTGCGCACTCGCGCTTGAATATCAGGGTCTTCGAGCAGTACGTAACGGGCCGACGGAAACAGCTTGCGCAAAAGGGTCGTTTTGCCCGCACGACGCGGCCCCGTCACGACAACCGCCGGAAAGTGCCGAGATGCATCCAATAGCACGGCCGTGAGTTGTCTTGGAATGTAGCGCATATGAGAAATATAAACTACTACTATAGATTACTCAACAGTGCCATCTTTTCGCCGTGTCGTGTAGTAGACAGATCCTAATCCAACTCGTTCATTCGGAGCGACTTGACGGAAGCGCCATTTGTCGCTATCATAGGCGACATAATGGTAAACGAATTGCGAGCAGTCGTGCAGGAATTAGGGGGCGAGCAAACCCTGGGTCGCGCGCTTTCTAGCGATGGTGATATGCGCGAGGCGATCCGGGAGGGATTTCCTCCGGCGGTGGTGGAGGGGTTGATGCGAGCCTCTGGTTTAACACTGAAAGAACTCGCCAGCGCCCTTGATCTTTCGCCTCGAAGCTTGCAACGTCGTCGTCGCAGCGGAAGGCTGGCACGTTATGAATCCGACCGGCTTTACCGATTGGCTCGCATTGTAGCGATTGCGAATGAATATCTTGGTGACCACGAGCGTGCCACGCGCTGGCTCAAGCATCCCAACCGTGCCCTCGGCGGTCTCCCCCCCATCGCCGCAATCGACACCGAGCTGGGAGCCCGCCAAGTGGAGAGCATTTTGGGCCGCATCGCCTACGGCGGAATTAGTTGATCCGACTTTATCGCGTCTTGCGCAAGACATATGCCCGTACTCCCTTTGACGGCGAAGGGGCATTCCGCTACGGTGGACGTTGGTCGAGCCCTGGAACCCGCCTTAGCTATGCCTCGGAACATCAATCTCTCGCCATGCTGGAGTATTTCGTCCATCTTGATGTGGGCGATCCTCCCGGCGATCTTGTCTTAGCGGTTGCGGAAGTTCCGGACGATCTAGCCCGGGAGCGAGTTGATACCAGCAATCTGCCTGCAAACTGGCGCGAATCTGCCGCTCCTCCTGAACTCGCTCGACTGGGTGATGAATTCGCGCGACGTGGAGCGAATTGCTTGCTAGTGGTGCCCTCCGTTCTCGCGCCCAACGAAAATAACTGGCTGATCAATCCCGAGCATCCCGACTACAAGAGGATCGTCGTGCGAGAAGTGGAGCCGCTCAGCTATGATCCGCGAATGTTCCGGAAACAACGCAGCCACCGCCGGCACTAATATCCCATGGGGCGTTGCCCGGCCCCCCGGCTTCGCCGCCGGACCGTCGCTCTTGAAATTCGAAGCGAAGTAGACGTGTATTAAAATGCGGTCACTTGCCACTGAAAGGCGCGAAACTCGGCGAGCCTGCTGAAGTCTCGTTCGTTAGCTGTGATCACCCGGATGCCCAGTCGTCCCGCGCTCATCGCGATCAGTGCATCATTGGTCAAGCGTCCTTGCCCGATCTTTTCGTAGTGATACTTGACCGCCAAGCGAGCAAGCACTCTGCCAGCTTGGGTCCAGTCGCCAAGATTCGGAACCAGGATCCGTTTCCCCCTATCAAAATCTCGCTCCAAACGTTCTACAACTTGCCGATCGCGATCGGCAGTACCAGCATAGAGCTCTTCGAGTACCACTGCACTGAGCCAAAGCGGCGCATCCGAAGTGAACCGGCGCAGTGCCAGGGCCGCATCGTTTCCTTGCCGCAGTGCGGTAATGTAAACGGAAGAGTCGAACAGGGCGGGCTGCATCTAGCCACCCAACGTACCGTATACGTCCTTGATTTCAATGCCACTCTTGACAAAGCGCTCGGTGGCGTCGAGAGCCAATCGATTGCTCTCGTGTTCGGCAATTGCCAAATCCAGCGCACGCTCGATCGTCTCAGTCTCGGTCTTCGCGCGCAAAGCTTTTTGGGCGCGCTTGATTTTCGTGGAATCCAACTGAAAGTGCTTGTGTGATCGACTCCTTGCCGTAGCCATGGATGTGCCCCTTCCCTTATCAAAAATAAGATACACCGCAATGTACACATATTCAATAAGTATGTACACGCTGGGAACATTCAAGGTTCTCCCGGGATGCCAAGCACGTAGCTGCTGAAGTAAGGACAATGGGTCAGGCAGAGGAAACATTTGTCGCTGGCTGGAGATCAATCCCGCGCATCCCGACTACAAGAGGATCGTCGGCGAGAAGTGGAGCCGCTCAGCTATGATCCGCGAATGTTCCCGAAACAACGCCGGCACCGCCGGCACTAATATCCCATGTCCGTGGCGACGAGATTCCGATTTGTGATGTCGACGTTCTGACTTAAGAACCGGTAACAGAACCTATTTTCCCGTGGCTTTGGAAATTGGAGCCGAGGCTTCCAAACCAAGCGCAGCTTGTAGTTGCCTGTGGCCGCGGCAACTCTGGATGCGCTGTAGGTGGGCGGGGACATCAAATCGCGGCTGACACAAGCTCCTTTTGCAGTCTGGCCGGAAACGCCGGCAGCGCGAAACCCTAGTCTATTGTAAGGACCTCGTCGCCGTCAGCGTCCAAGCGCGCGCTGTCGCAGGCAATCCGGCGAAAGGCGAAGTGGAGCCCCACCGCGAACAGCCCTGGTGCTAACGCGTATCACCTGATTTCGCGCTGGTCCGTTGCTCGATGGATGGTGGCGAAGTGGCGCGCTGTTTCGGAGATACATGGATCGGGGGGCGCGAGCATAACAGTAGCCGCTATTTTCCCCGACAACCGTGTGGCCGCTCTGCTGCTTGCTGTGAAATCTTCTTCCATTTCTAGGTGTTTCTCTCGTGTGACGGACATCACAATAGAGTGCAGGAAACGGTGACGGAAATCACAAACCCACTGACTCCTCTCATGACATATTAGGAACAAAAGGCTTACGCAGTAACCGAAACCCGAAATGGTGCCTGATATTGGTGAGTGAATTGCTCGTTCAAGTCTCAAGATGGGAACAGGAGTGATCTTTCCTCGCTATGATGTCAGGCGGGACTACCCTCTGGCGCGGGGTCCGCATGAGTTCATCGAAGACCAAGTCGAGCGCACGCCTAACGCTCTCGCGCTGACCCTTGGTCCGGAGCAGATTTCCTACCGGGAGTTGAATTCCCGCTCGAACCGCCTGGCACATTTCCTTCGGGAGGAAGGAGTCGGTCCCGAAAGTCTGGTTGGCGTGTATCTGGATCGTTCGTTTGATTCGGTTACGAGCCTCCTCGCCATCCTGAAATCCGGGGGGACCTACCTGCCGCTCGATCCGAAGTTTCCTAAAGAACGTCTGGCGTTTATGCTGGCGGACTCCGAAGTCTCACTCGTTCTATCCCATTCTTCCAAGCGGGAAAATCTGCCGGAAACCACCGCCCGATTTGTTCTTCTCGACCGCGAGAACGAGTCGCTTTCCAGAGCCCCAGCGAGCAACCTCGCCTTGAGCGGTGAACCTGAACATCTCGCCTACCTAATTTACACGTCGGGCTCGACGGGAAGGCCTAAGGGAGTCATGATCCCGCGGCGCGCACTGGTCAATTTCCTCTTGTCCATGGCGGAAACGCCGGGGATGGCGGCGTCCGATACACTCTTGGCGGTTACTTCAACTTCTTTTGACATCTCGATCCTGGAATTTCTCCTCCCACTGGTGTGCGGCGCCCAGATTGTCATGGCGACTGCGGAACAGTCGGCGGACGCCAGCGAGCTGCAACGATTGATCCGACAACACGCGGTCACGGTGATGCAGGCAACGCCAGCGACCTGGCGCATGCTGGTCGAAAGCGGTTGGGAAGGGAAGAGCGACCTGCGGATCTTTGGCGGAGGCGAAGCGCTGACAACAGACCTCGCCCGTCAATTGCTCCCTCGTTGCCGCGAACTTTGGAACATGTATGGGCCGACCGAAACCACGATCTGGTCCTCCACCGAACGCATCACTTCCGCCGACCACATCTCCCTCGGTCCGCCGATTGCCAATACACAATTCCATGTTCTCGATGAGAACCATAATCCAGTTTCTCAGAGCATGCCCGGCGAGCTCTGGATTGGCGGCACGGGCTTGGCTCGCGGGTATCTCAAGCGTCCTGAGTTGACAGCTCAGAGGTTCGTTATCGGTTCCACCAGCGAGGATCCCGATGCGCGCCTCTACCGTACGGGAGACGAAGTCCGCTATCGCACCGATGGCATTCTGGAATTCCTGGGGCGTCTCGACCAGCAGGTGAAGCTCCACGGTTTTCGCATCGAGTTGGGCGAGATCGAAAGCGTGCTTGCCAAAGTCGAGGGGATCACACAGGCGGTCGTGATCCTTCGAGAGGATCGTCCCGGCGATAAGCGCCTGGTCGCCTACTACACGGGCCGCGACGATCTGAGTTCCACCTCTTTGCTTCACGTCCTCAAGGCCACACTGCCGGACTACATGATCCCTTCGGTCTTCGTACGTTTGGACAAATTGCCGCTGACTCCGAATGCCAAACTCGATCGCAAGGCTTTGCCCCGGCCCGAGGGTAAACGGCCGCTTCTCGCCCAGGACTTTATCGCACCGCAGACCGCGCTCGAGAAGCAATTGGCACGTCTCTGGTGCGAACTGCTGCAACTGGAGGAAGTTGGCATCGACGACAGCTTTTTTGATCTAGGCGGCAATTCGCTGGCAGCGGTCCGCATGGTGAGTCACTATCACACACGCTTTGGGCGTGAGATCCCACCTGTCAAAGTTTTTCAATACCCCACCATCGCAGAGCTTGCGGAATTTCTGAAGGAAGAAGAGCGCGATACGAAGACCGACTTTCTTGCCGAAGCTGAAACACGGGCTCGGCGTCAGCGCAATTCGCAAGACGGCAACGGCCGAGCACGCGATGCCGTCGCGATCATCGGCATGACCGGACGGTTCCCCGGCGCGGCCAATCTCGATCAACTCTGGCGTAACCTTTGTAATTCCGTCGAATCGATTTCTTTTTTTACACCCGAGGAGCTGGGCCCCGGCATTGACGAACATTGTCGCCACGATCCGGATTACATCCGAGCTCGAGGTTTGATCGAGGGCGCGGATCTTTTCGATGCCGCCTTCTTTGGGATCAATCCGCTCGAAGCCAAGGTCATGGATCCGCAACAGCGCGTCTTTCTCGAACTCGCTCAGCAGGCGCTCGAGAACGCAGGCTACGACCCCGAGCGCTACCAAGGGCGCATCGGCGTGTTTGCGGGCATCGGCGACAACCACTACTACACGACCAACCTCCTGACCCAACCCGATTTGCTGGCCATGGCGGGTAAACTGGCGGTCGAGTACGGCAACCAGAAGGACTACATCGCGCTTCGGACCGCCTATCTCTTGGATCTCCGCGGGCCCGCGATCAGCCTCAATACTGCCTGTTCGACCACTCTCCTGGCGGCGGATCAGGCCTATCGCTCGCTCCTCGACTATGAGTGTGACATTGCTCTCTCCGGCGGCATCGACATCACCGTCCCGCAAAAGAGCGGTTTCCTCTACCAAGAAGGAGGCACGTTTGCGAAGGATGGCCACTGCCGTCCTTTTGATGCGGATGCCACCGGGACCATGTTTTGTGACGGAGCCGGCGTGGTCATCCTCAAGCGCCTCGCCGATGCTCTTGCCGATGGCGATACGATTTATGCCCTCATTCGCGGCGCCGGCAAGAACAACAACGGCGCGCGCCCCGCTTCTTTCCTGGCCCCAAGCGTAGATGGACAGGCGGACGCCATTGCCCTAGCGCAGTCGAATGCCAATGTTCCCGTCGAGACCATTCGCTACATCGAAGCGCACGGCACGGGCACTCCGGTTGGCGACCCCATTGAATTCGAAGCGCTCCGAAAAGTTTTTGAGAGCAAAACGGAAAAGAAGCAGTTCTGCTATATCGGTTCCATCAAAGGGAACATAGGGCATCCGACCAATGCCGCCGGAGTTGCCGGTCTGATCAAGGCGGCTCTCGTTCTCCATTACGGACAAATTCCTCCAACCCTGCATTTCAAAACGCCGAATCCCAAGATCGATTTCGCCAGCAGTCCTTTCCTCATGGCTGACAAGCTCGTCCCATTCCCTCGGGGAGAGGAAGTGCGCCGCACAGCCGTCAGTTCTTTTGGTTTTGGCGGGACCAACGTCCACGTCATTCTGGAAGAAGCGCCCGAGCCGAAGGGTGTGAGGGCTTCGCGTCCGCTACAGCTTTTGCCGCTCTCCGCCAAGAGTCCGGCGGCCCTCGGTACCTACAGCCGATCGTTGGCGGAGCATCTCGCGAGCGCGGCACCGGAAGCGTTTGCGGATGCGGCCTACACATTTCAAACCGGGCGCAAGCAGATGGCCCACCGGCGATTCGTTGTCGCCGCCGATTCCGGCGAAGGCGCCGGCCTTCTCCTGCAACCGAATCCTTTGCGCTGCGGCAGCAAACGCTGTGAACGCCGCGATCCTCCCGTCGTTTTCCTTTTCGGCGGCCAGGGCACGCAGTACGTCAACATGGGCCTGAACCTCTATCGCGACGAGCCTCTTTTCCGCGCCGCAGTGGACGATTGTTGCGAATATCTCAAGCCTCATCTCGGACGGGACTTGCGTGAACTGCTTTATCCCCAAAGTGAAGATGAAAAGACAGCGCAGATCTCCCTGCAGGATACCTTCTTCACCCAGCCCTCAATTTTCGTGATTGAATACGCGCTGGCGCGTTTCTGGCAGAGCCTCGGCGTCGAGCCTGCCATGATGGCCGGACACAGCATCGGAGAATTTGTCGTCGCCACTCTCGCTGGCGTGTGGGAGCTTGAGGACGCTCTCGGCATCATTGCTCTGCGCGGCCGTTTAATGCAGGACCTGCCGCGCGGTTCCATGATGGCGGTGAGCAGCAGCGCGAAGTCGATCGCAAGAATTCTTCCTGCAGCGCTGCAGATCGCTTCCAATAATGCTCCGGCGCTTTGTGTTGTGTCGGGGCCGGAAGCGGATGTCGTCCAGTTCCAGAAGGATCTTGAGGAGAAAAACATCGTCTGTCGTCACCTGCACACTTCGCATGCCTTCCACTCCGCGATGATGGATCCCATGGTCGAGCCGTTGCGCGAGGCCATCGCAAAAATCGACTTGCGCGCTCCGGTGAAGCCATTTATCTCGACCGTCACGGGACGCCCCATCACCGCCGCGGAAGCCATCGATCCCGCTTATTGGGCCAATCATGCCCGGGCAACCGTGGAGTTTTCGAAAGCCATTCAGTATCTCAAGGAAGATGACCATGGATACGATCTCTTCCTGGAATGTGGACCACGTTCCACACTGTGTTCGTTAGCTCGCCAGCAGTTCACGCCCGACCATCCCTGCACAGCCATTCCCACGCTCGCCGATACGCATGAGAACAACACCGAGTGGGCGACTCTGCTTTTCGCCTTGGGGTCACTCTGGCAGAACGGAGTGTCCATCGATTGGGATGCCTTCCACGCCCACGAAGAGCGCCGGCGCATACCTTTGCCAACATATCCCTTTGAGCGGCAGCGGTTCTGGGTAGACCCTGCCGCAGTGGCGCCCGCTGCACTGAGTTCCGCTTCGCCTGTTCGTCTCCCAGCTGAACCCCGAGTTGAATCTTCAGTTGAGCCATTTGTTGAGCGATTGGCATCCTCCGGGCCGCCAGAGGGCGTTACCTCAGGAAGTTTGCCAGCTGCACGCCGATCTTTACGCAAAGACCGTATCGCATCGCGTGTGCTTGATCTTCTCGTACCAGTCTCCGGACGCGATCGCTCACAGATCAGCATCTCCTCCACGTTTATGGAGCAGGGATTCGACTCGTTATCCTTGACGCAGGTCGCCTTTGCCATCCGCAAGGAATTTTCCGCCAAGGTCAGCTTCGGTCAGCTCATGAATCAGTGGCCGAACGTTGACATGCTGGCGGCCCATCTTGACTCTATCTCGCCTGCCGACATTCTTGCGGAATCCCCTGCCAGCCCGTCCACGGAAGTCCGACCGAACGTAAGGACGAATAGCAGCGTGCTCGAGGAAGTTGTTGCCGATCAGGCACGCACCATCGCCCGCCTGGTTACTCTTCTCGAAAAGGCCGGCACGAATCATCCAGTTGCGACCGACGCTGCCGACGCCGAAGTACCCTCGCTTGCAACTCTGCCAAGGCACAACGCACCGACCCCCACTCCGGCAGCTTCCGACCCGCTTGAGGTCGCATCCACGGTTCCGCAGCGCGGGATCTATGCTTCCTCGCGTCTCTCCGAACGTTTGTCGGCCTCTTACAACGAATCCATGACCTTGAGTTTCACCGGCAACATCTCGATCGAAAAGATGACGCGTGCCATGCAACGCCTGGTGGAGCGTCATGATGCCCTCCGCGCCAGTTTCGATGAAGCTGGTATGACGATGAAGATCGCCCCGTCCCTGAGAATCGCGATGCCGGTGACCGATCTTTCCACAATCGAATCTCCAACCAAAGGTTCGATCGACGAGACAACCCGGCAAGAGGAGCGTCTCCGCAAACTGATTGCCGAGGAGACCGCCTTACCGTTCCCACTGCCTGCGGGTCCACTGTTCCGCTGCCAAATGGTTTTGCTCGACCCCAATCACGCCGCGGTTATCCTCACGGCACACCACATCATCTGCGACGGCTGGTCGCTGGATGTCCTCATCCACGACCTTTGCGCTTTCTACTCGGAAGAAATCGCGGGCGCACCCGCATCCTTGGAGCAAGCCAGGAGTTATGCCGAGTATGCACAGAGCGTAACCAAGCGTCACCAGTCCGACGAATTCAAGGAAACGGGCAGCTATTGGCATGCGAAGTTCAAAGATGGTTTTCCCGTACTAATGCTTCCGACCGATCACCCGCGGAGCGCTCGCCGTGAATTCAACGCGCGCCGTATCGATTACACCATTCCGGCCCCGGTAGTCGAAAATCTCAGAGCGTTAGGAGCAACACAGGGCTGCAGTTTCTTCGCTACTGTGCTCAGTTCGTTAGCCATCCTTCTCGCCCGCATTTCTCAGCAGCGTCGCTTTGTCATCGCTTTGCCAACTGCGGAACAACCTGTCGTCGGCCAGCCCGGTCTCGTTGGACATTGTGTAAATCTTCTCCCCTTCGTTGTGGAGTTACGCGAAGGCGAAGCAGTCAGCGCTTTTCTCAAGAGAGTGCAGGCCGAGCTTGTTACTGCCCAAGACCATGCCACCTTCACGATGGTCAGTTTGCTGGAGAACCTACATCCAGTCGTGCCTGCGCTCGGCATTTCCCCAATCTCGACTGGCCTCACCAACGTCAAGAAGTTCAACTCAAACGAATTGCCGCAATCCGGATTTACCGTTGACTACGATGCAAACCCGAAAACCTACGAATCGTTCGAGTTGTACTTGAATGCGGTCGAGAGGGAAGAGAACCTCGAGCTTCGCTGCCACTACGACATCAAGCTTTTTGAGGACCTCACCATACGAGAATGGCTCACAACCCTCGGTTCTATTTTTCAGGACGTTACGGGAGATTCCTCGCGAGAAGTTCAGAATCTTGCCAGGCTGAAGCATGCGGATGTTTGGCCTGCAACTGAGATTGTTTACACTCAAACCTCAACCCGGGAAGCTGCTCACGAATTCCTCTCGGCTGCTTCGACGTCGGCGCCGGAACTGTCACGGCAATTCTCAGGTTCGCCAGCCAGTTCCACAATGACGGAACCCGAATTGCTGCGAGCGCTGGTCCCGCTGTGGCAGCGCGTATTGGATATCCGCGGGATTGGGCCAGACGACGATTTCTTTGCCTTGGGTGGACACTCCATCGCTGCGGCACAGTTGTTTGACCTGCTGCAGCGCGAGTTGGGGTGCACAGCGCCGCTCGCAATCCTCTACGACGCCTCTACGCCGCGACTGCTGGCAAGAGTTCTGAGGCAGGGCAGCACGACAGAAGACTGGCAATCGCTCGTGGCGATCAATCGATCCGGCAATCGCCCACCGCTTTTTCTCGTGCACGCCGCCGAAGGCAACGTCTTGCTTTATCGGTCGCTGTCCGCCCATCTCGGCGCCGATCAGCCCGTGTTCGGTTTGCAGTCCGCGGGTCTAGACGGGCATTCTCCGATCGATGGCCGGTTCGAGCATGTGGCTCGCAGCTATATCGACGAGATCCGCCAAGTACAACCACAAGGTCCCTACATGCTTGGCGGATACTGCCTGGGTGGCACTCTGGCCCTGGAGATGGCACGGCAACTCATCGAAGCGGGCGAGACCGTGAGCCTCGTGGCTCTCATTGAGATTTACAATATCCGCTCCTTGCGCTGGCCGCTGCCGTTGCACCAGAGATTGATCAATCGTCTTATCCTCAACCCATATTTTCATTTCCAGAATCTCGTCGCGGCGGAAGGTGAAGGCAAACGCGCCTTTTTCATAGAGAAGCTGCGCGTCGAGACTACCCGAATCAAAGCAACCGCTCGCTTTAGTTGGGCCCGTGTTCGCGATCGCCTCCGACCGGGTGCCAGTAGGGCCACGCCTCAAGCCAAAATTGCGGAAATCTACGAAAAGGCTTTGGCTCAATACGAAGTCAGGCCCTATCCCGGAGAATTGACTCTGTTCTTGGCAGAGCATCATCTGGCTGGTTATCACGATCGTTTGGGTGGCTGGGGAGAGGTGGCGCAAGGTGGCGTTCGGCTCCTCTCGCTTCCCATTAGTCCCCGCGGCAGCCTCGTAGAGCCCTATGTTGGGCAACTCGCTACCCTCTTGCGCGGTTGCCTTGACCGGGCGATAGAAAATTCGAAAATCGCTGTGCATGAGTCTCCACTCCTTAGCATGACGTCTCCTGCGATTGAGCAAAAAGCACCGGTGTTGGCCTAGCGGCGATGTGCTCAGTCGTGGTCGCGGCAACTCTGGATTCGCTGTAGGTGGGAGAGGACGTCAAATCGTCAAATCGAGGCTGACGCAAGCTCCTTTTGCAGTCTGGCCAAAGACGGTTTGATTCTAGGCTGCCTAGTTTTCTGAGCCTTCCAAAGATCGTAATTGAGCTGCATCCTCAGCCGAAACTCGGGAGACGTGTACGGCATCGCCTTGGCAAGCCGCGCGCTCATTACCGCTGAAATGCCGGCGCGGCCGGTGAGTATCCGGGAGAGATTCCGCCGCGTCACCCCGAGGCACCCGGCCGCTTCCTTCACAGTCATGTCGCCCAGGTAATCCTTCAGGACCTCGCCGGGATGGGATGGATTGAAAAGCATACTTAGTGGTAATCCTGGTAATCGACGAGAATCGCATCCTCGCCTTCGAACGCAAGAGTGAGCCGCCAGTTCCCGCTCACTCGCACGGCCCAGTGCCCCTCCAAGTCGCCCTTGAGCTTCCCGCTCGACGTTTATCCCAGCGAAGGCGCGCCCTGCCGTTTTCAATGCAGCACGCTTGAAGCGTGCTCCAGTTCGGGCTAGAATCAAGGTAGATCTTAAGTACAACGATCTCGATTTAAGCGGACGATTTGTCAATCGCGTGGACGATCTGTATGTGAGCGGACTATCTGTATGGACGCAGCCTCAATACAACTCAAATAATTACGCCGGCGGGAGTCGACGTTTTCGCATGATCTTTCCCCGCTGAGGCGGGGGGGGGTATTATGCGCGAGCATCGGAATGGCCGCAACAACGGCCGATCTGAGGTGACGAATCCGCTCATTCATATGCCCGACGGCAGTGCTGTCGGCATCGA
>Ga0209415_10007748_pt1 | contig 18692 bp, 15 predicted proteins | sample PeaSoiSIISIP2007_FD_187696 | JGI IMG/M metagenome (GOLD analysis project Ga0209415, IMG submission 187696) | Peat soil microbial communities from Weissenstadt, Germany - SII-SIP-2007 (SPAdes) (version 2) | ecosystem: Environmental > Terrestrial > Soil > Wetlands > Peat | place: Germany...
CAAGGATGGAATATATCTGATCCGGTATGCCCGGTGGTGGCGTCTCGCCCGCGGTCGCCGGCGGCGGGATCGGGACCGGGCCCGAGCGCAACCTTCGGCCCGGCCCCGGCCGCAGCACCGGCCGTAGACTGCGCGTCCATGCAATGGCCCTTGAACTTCGGCATCTTCCTTGCTCCGTTCCACCCCGTGGGGCAGAACCCCACCCTGGCGCTCGAACGCGATCTCGAGCTGGTGGTGCGGCTGGACGAGCTGGGGTTCGAGGAGGCCTGGTTGGGCGAGCACCACTCGGCGGGCTACGAGATCATCGCCTCGCCCGAGGTGTTCATCGCCGTGGCATCGCAACGGACGAAGAACATCCGCCTGGGGACGGGCGTGAGCTCGCTGCCCTACCATCACCCGCTCATCCTGGCCGACCGCATGGTCCTGCTCGACCACCTGACGCGGGGGCGGGTCATGTTCGGCGTCGGCCCCGGGGCGCTGCCGTCGGATGCCTTCATGATGGGGATCGACCCCATGCACCAGCGCGCCATGATGGAGGAGTCGCTCGAGGCCATCCTGGCCCTCCTCGACGGTGCCGAGCCGGTGACCCGCGAGGCGTCGTGGTTCACGCTGCGCCATGCCCGCCTGCAGCTGCGACCCTTCACCCACCCCCGCTTCGAGGTGGCCGTGGCGGCCCAGATCTCCCCCGCCGGGCCGCGCGCCGCCGGACGCTTCGGGTTGTCGCTGCTGTCCATCGGGGCCACGTCGGCCGGCGGGTTCGACGTCCTCGGCTCGCACTGGCAGGTGATGGAGGAGCGCGCCGCCGAATTCGCCACGACCGTCGACCGCCGCACGTGGCGGCTGGTCGGGCCCATGCACATCGCCGAGACCGAGGAGCAGGCCCGGTCCGAGGTGCGCTTCGGGCTGGCGCAGTGGGTGGACTACTTCGAGCGAGTGGCGGCCCTGCCGCTCGCCCCGGCCACCCTCGACCCCGACAAGCTCGTCGACGCCCTCATGGAGACGGGCTTCGCCGTCGTGGGAACGCCGGCCATGGCCGTGGCCCAGATCGAGCGGCTGGTCGAGCAGTCCGGGGGCTTCGGCACCTATCTGCTCATGGCCCACGAATGGGCCGACCGGGCCGCCACCCTCCGCTCCTACGAGCTGTTCGCCCGAGAAGTGGTCCCCCACTTCAAGGGGACGCTGCAGTCGCTCGAGGGCTCACGCGACTGGGCGGCAGAGAACCGTCCCGAGTTCATCGGCGCGGTGGGCGGCGCCATCATGCAGGCCATCTCCGACCACCAGGCCGAGCGCCAGGCCAAGCAGACCCCGAGCCACCCGGCCGAGACCTGATCCGGCGGGCAGGGGCTCTCAGCCCGGCAGGGGCTCTCAGCCTGGCGGGGAGCGGCTCAGCCCGGCGGGCGGGCGTCGAACGTGGGGACGAGGTGGCGCGCAGCGCGCGCCTCGTCCACCCTGCGCACCGGCGTGGCGTGGGGGGCCTCCTGCGCCCGCCGGGCACCGTCGGGCTCGTGGGCGTCATCCACGATGCGCACCACGGCGGCGGCGAGCGCTTCGAGGGTCTGCAGGCTCTCGGTCTCGGTCGGTTCGATCATGAGTGCCTCGTCCACGATCAGCGGGAAGTAGACGGTGGGCGAGTGGAACCCCTCCTCGAGGAGCCGCTTGGCCACGTCGAGGGCCTTCACGCCCGTGGTCCGCTTGAGCGACGATGCGGAGAGCACGCACTCGTGCATGCACGGGCGGTCGTAGGGGGCGTCGAGACTGCCGGTCAGCCGCTGACGCAGCCAATTGGCGTTCAGCACGGCCAGCTGTGCCACGTCGCGCAGGCCGTCGCTGCCGTGCACGAGGATGTAGGTGAGGGCCCGGGCGAGCACGAGGGCGTTGCCGTGCCACGAGTGCACCCGTCCGATGGACTGCTCGGGTGTCGACCAACCGTAAGGGGCGTCGGGAGCGTCGCCCATCCGGACCGGCCGGGGCCCGGGGAGAAACGGCGCCAGCCGCGCCGACACCGCCACCGGGCCCGCTCCCGGGCCGCCACCTCCGTGGGGCGTGGCGAAGGTCTTGTGCAGATTGAGATGGACGATGTCGAAGCCCATGTCGCCCGGCCGCACCACGCCCAGGATGGCGTTGAGATTGGCACCGTCGTAGTAGAGGAGCCCGCCGACACCGTGCACGGCGTCGGCCACGGCGACGATGTCCTCCTCGAAGAGCCCCAGGGTGTTGGGGTTGGTCAGCATGATGCCGGCCACGTCCTCGTCGAGCACCGACCGCAGCGCCTCCACGTCGATACAGCCCCGGGCATCGCTCGGGACGGTCACGACCTCGTACCCGCCGAGTGTCACCGACGCCGGGTTGGTGCCGTGGGCCGAGTCCGGGATGACCACCTTGTGCCGCTGCTCGCCCCGGGCCTCGTGCCAGGCCCGCATGAGCAGCAGCCCGGTGAGCTCGCCCGCCGCACCCGCCGCCGGCTGCAAGGTGGCGGCGGCCATGCCGGTGATGGCGCACAGGACCTCCTCCAGCTCGACGAGCAGTCCCAGCCACCCCTGGGTGCACACCGCGGGGGCGGCGGGGTGGACGCCGGTGAGGCCGGGCAGGGCGGCCACGGCGTCGCACACCTTGGGGTTGTACTTCATGGTGCACGAGCCGAGGGGATAGGCGCCGAGGTCGACGGAGAACTGGCGGTGGCTCAACCGGGTGAAGTGCCCCACGAGGTCGCGCTCGGACACCTCGGCCAGCACCAGCGGGGCGCCACGCCGGTGCCCGGCGGGCACGAGCTCGTCGAGCGGCACCTCGGGCACGTCGGTGGTGCGGAGCTGCCACGCCCGGCGTCCCGGCTCCGACAATTCGAACAACGTGGGCTCGACGTCGCGGCCGAGCAGCGGCGCACTGGCGGCGCGCCCTCCGGCGGCCGGCGCGGGCACGAGGTCGTCGACGGTCACCGGTACCTCGTCGTGCCGAGCACCGTCACCGCACCGCCTTGTCGAAGGCGGACACGAAGGCGTCGATTTCGGCCCGCGTCCGGCGCTCGGTCACGGCCACGAGCAAGCCGTCGTGGCGCCCGTCGGTGTAGCTGGCGTCGAGCGCCACGCCGGCCAGGAAACCCTCGTCGGCCAGCCGCTCCACCGCCAGGTCGGCGCCGACCGGCAACCGCAACCCGAACTCGCGCACCACCGCGGCGGTGGCGAGCGGCTCGACGCCGGCCACGCCGAGGAGGGCCCGCCGGCAGTAGTGGGCGCCGCGCGCCGAGCGCAGGGCCACCTCGGCCATGCCCGACGTGCCCAGCCAACCGAGCTGGATGGCGGCGGTGACGGCCATCAGGGTCTGGTTGGTGCAGACGTTCGACGTCGCCTTCTCGCGCCGGATGTCCTGCTCCCGCGCCCGCAGCGTGGTCACGTAGGCGCGCCGGCCCTCGGCGTCGACGGTCTCGCCCACGAGGCGGCCGGGAAGGCGCCGGACATGGTCGGCGGTGCAGGCGAACAGGCCGAGATACGGGCCGCCGAAGCCGAGCGGCATCCCCAGGGCCTGGCCCTCCCCCACCACCACGTCGGCCCCCCACTCCCCCGGGCTGCGCAGGATGCCGGCGCACACCGGGTCGAAGGCCACCACGAGCAGGGCGCCGCTGCGGTCGCACACCGCGCGGGCCTGGGCCACGTCCTCCAGGCACCCGAGGAAATTGGGGTAGGCGACCACCACCACGCCGGGATCACCGACGTCGTCGAAGGCGACGGCCGACCAGTCGGTGGTGCCGTTGCGCAGCGGCACGTCGTGGAGCCGGTGCCCGGTGCCCGCCGCGAACGTCGACAGCACGTCGCGCCATGTCGGGTTGACGCCGTGCGACAGCCACACGTCCTGGCGCCCCGTTGCCGCCACGCCCAGGTTGACCGCCTCCACCAGGGCGGCGGAGCCGTCGTAGAGCGAGGCGTTGGCGATGGGCACGCCCGAGAGGCGCGCCACCAGGGTCTGGAACTCGAACAGGGCCTGGAGCACGCCCTGGGCCACCTCGGGCTGGTAGGGGGTGTACGACGTCACGAACTCCGAGCGGCCGGCGAGCGCCCGGGTGACGGGCGGGACCTCGTGGTCGTAGGCGCCCGCCCCTGCGAAGCACACGAGCTCGCGCCCACACGGGCGGTTGGCGGCCGCCAGGTCCTCGAGGTGGGCGAAGACGTCGGGCTCGGGTCGCCCCGGCGCGATGTCCAGCCCCGCCGCCAGGCGCAGCGCGGCCGGGACGGCGGCGAACAACTCGTCGAGCGACGACAGGCCGAGGAACCCGAGCATGGCGGCCACGTCGGACTCGGTGTGCGGGGTGTAGCCGCTCATGGCGCCGTCCCGCTCATGTCGCAGTCCGGCGCGGCGCTGCTCGACCGGCGGTGACGAACGGAAGGCGGACCACCCGCGCCTCCAGGCACCGGCCGCGTACCTCGACGCCCACCTCGTCGCCGTCCGCCACCCCGGCGTCGGTGCGGACGAAGGCCATGGCGATGCCCCGACCCAGCACGGGCGAGAAGTTCCCGCTCGTGACGGTGCCGACCGCATCGGACCCGGCCAGGACGGTGGCGTCGGCGCGCGGTGGTTGCCGACCTTCGGTGACGAGCCCCCGCAACAGCCGGGTGGGCCCGGCGGCGCGTTCGCGCTCCAAGGCGGCGCGGCCCCGGAAGTCGCCCTTGCCCCACCCCACCACCCAGCCCAGGCCGGCCTGCAACGGCGTGATCCCCGCCCCGAGCTCGTGGCCGTGCAGCGGGAAGCCCGCCTCGAGCCGCAGCGTGTCGCGGGCCCCGAGCCCGGCCGGCACCACGCCGCTGCCGAGCACCGCCTGCCAGAACCGGGGCGCTACCGCGGCGGGGACGGCGCACTCCACCCCGTCCTCGCCGGTGTAGCCGGTCCCGGCTGCCATGCACCGGGCACCGCCCCACGAAAAGCCCGACACCGCGAACCTCGGCACGGCGGCGGCATCGGGTGCCACGGCCGCCAGGCGGCGCCGGGCCGACGGTCCCTGGACGGCGATCACGGCGCGTGTGGCGGTGGTGTCCTCGCCGCCCACCGCCTGCCGGACCCGGGCGGTGTTGGAGGCGTTGGGCATGACGTCGTAGGTGTCGTCGGACAGCCACCACACGATGATGTCGTCGAGGACCGAGCCGTCGGCCTCGTCGAGGAGGTGTGTGTACTGGGCCCGCCCCGGTGCCACCTTGCGCAGGTCGTTGCTCAGCTCATGCTGCAGCCGTTCGAAGGCGTCGTCGCCCGCCACCCGCACCGTGCCCAGATGGCTCACGTCGAACGCCACGGCGTCGTGTCGGCACGCCTGGTGCTCGGCGAGGGTGCCGCCCGGGTAGGCGAGGGGCATGAGCCATCCGCCGAAGCCGACCAGCTTGGCGCCGAGGGCCCGGTGCGCATCCTCGAGCGGCGAGTGGCGAAGCTCGTCTTCGGCCGCGCTCGGCGGCGCAGAGGCGTCGGCCGGGGCCGAAGACGGGTCCTGGGGAGCCACGCCGTCAGATTAGGCGGCGGGCGAAGAGGGTCTCGGAAAGCGGTACTTGGCCAGCAGAGCCTGGTAGTCGCGCTGGTACAACAACTTGACCTCGATGCCGGGGTGCAGGTCCCGGAGGCGTCGGACCTTGGCATTCTTGCGGGTGACGAGCTTCTGGCTGAGGGTGGTCAGCTCGATGAAGCAGCCGTAATCGGGGAGGAAGAAGTCGGGCCGGAAGGCCACCCGGGGGGAACCGTCGGGGTACCACTCCAGGACGAACTCGACCGGCTCGTACTCCCAGCGCACCCCGTAGAAGTCGAGGAGCTCGGCGAAGTTGCGCTCGGAGTCGTGGGCAAAGACCTCCGTCCCCCAACCCCCGGGCCTCGGCGCCGCCGTCACCGTCAGCCTCGGGCCTCCCGGGCGGCAGTCCCCGGGGTCGCCGACGGACGAGCGTCGGGGGCGTGCCGCTCGATCTGGAGGATGGCGGCGTCGAGCTCCTCGAGCACGCCCGAGAGCGGGACGATGTTCATGACGCCCTGGCCGCCCTTCAGGAGGTCGACGACCTCACCGTCGCTGCGGGCCAGCACCGAGTCGGTGCCGACCAGGACGAGGTTGGCCGACGCCAAGTCGCCACCGAGGCCGCCGCGCAGGCACTCCACGGCGCGACGGGCACGTTGCAGTGAGATCCCGGCGTCGAGGAGTTGTTTGATGACCTTCAACTCGACCACGTCGGTGTAGGCGTAGCGCCGCTGCGTGCCGCTTCCCCGCGCGTCGGCGATGGAGGGACGCAACAACCCCGTGCGGGCCCAGTAGTCGAGCTGCCGGTACGTGATGCCGACCAGCGCGCACACCTGCGGCCCTCGGAATCCCGGCGCGTCGCTCACCGGCTCGGACATACCCGGCAGTTGCGCGGCATGCGACACGTAGTCGGCCATCGGGGCTTCCTCCTCCACCTCAGGTGCAGGTTCATCCTAACCCGGAATGTGACATCAGGGTAGTTACGGATCTGTGAGCGCCGGTGGACCTCGAACGGCCGGCGCCGGCGCCCAAGTTCCGAGGCCCCGGAAAGGAAATTTCACCCCCCGTGGGTCGTCACCCGCCATCCCGGCATGCGGCGTCGGTCCCGGCACCGTCGTCCTCTGGGGGCCCGGTCCGGCGAGACGCGGACCAGGACTTTCAGGGGGACTCTCACCTTCTGGTCGAGGGTTACCCCTAGGCCCGGTTCGACGCCGGGCTTGAGGCTCGACGACGGGGACGGCCAAGATCGCCGCATGGCCGACACCGACCCGACAGCCGAACCGCTCCCCATCCCCGTCCACCGCCGGACCGTCGAATTCGAGGCCTACGACCTCGGCGAGACGGTGTCGGTCCGGGGCCGGTTACGTGACGACCGTCCCTGGGCGGCCGGGACGGACGGCGTCGAGCACGTCCACGACATGGAGCTCGAGATGGTGGTGCGCACCGATGACCTCACCGTCGTGTCGGCGCGGGCCACCATGCACCGGTTCCCCCACGCCGAGTGCCCGGCCGTCACTGCCGACTTCGGCGAGCTGGCGGGGTTGCGGGTGAGTCGGGGCTACACCCGGGCCGTGCAGGAACGCTTCGGGGGCGTGGTCGGCTGCACGCATCTCGACCAGCTGGCACGGGCCATCGGTCCCGTCGTCGTGCAGGCCGTCACCTCCAGTCGGGCCCGCGCCCGGGACTGGGCGGGCCTCGACGAGGCCGAGGCCGGTCGAGCCACGACGTTCTCCCGGAACACGTGCCACATCTGGGCCGACGGCGGGCCCGGGCAGCAGAAGTTGGCTGCCGGATGGCGACCGGGCATGGGCGGGTACCCCGCACCGCCGGTCGAGGTCGTGCTGCGCACGCGCCACCGTTCGGGGTGAACAGTCAGTCGATCCGCCGCATCTCGGCGCGGTAGCGCCGCCCGTTCTTGACGTACTCCTCGGCGGCCACCCTGATGCCGTCGATGTTCGACGCGTCGGGCCGGACGACGGCGGGGATCCCGAGCGCCAGGGCACCGGGCGGCACGTGCATCTTCCGGGGGACGACGGCTCCGGCCCCCACCGTCGCCCCCATGCCGACGACGGCGTGGTGCAACACCACGGCGTTCGACCCGACCAGGCACTCGTCCTCGAGGACGCAGCCCTCCAGGTGCACGAGGTGGCCCACCACGCAGCCGTTCCCCACCACGGTGGGGAACCCGGGCCCGGCGTGGATCACGGTGCCGTCCTGGATGGAGGTGCGCGCCCCGACGACGATGGATCCGTAGTCGCCCCGCAGGACCGCCGCCGGCCACACGGTGGCGTCGGGCCCGAGGGTGACGTCGCCGATGACGGCGGCGTCGGGGTGGACGAAGGCGTGCGGATCGATCCGTGGCGTCACGTCGCCGAGGGCGTACACGGCCATGGGCCGGGACGCTACCGCGCCCCGCGCCGGGGACGGCGAACGGCGCCCCGCGGCTGTGCGTGGGGCGCCGTTGCGGCGGTCCTTGGGCGTCGATGGCGGCACCTGGCGTCAGCGGGGGGCTTGGCGCGAGTGGGTGCTCGCCGGAGCGGCGGAGGAGCGCTCTCACCACCTTACGCATGGCGTCGTCGGGGACAAGCACGTGACGCACAACGCCATTTTCGGGACCTTGGTCCCTGCCCGCCCGGCCCCGCCATGCCGATAGAGAAGGAGGCGGGCGCAGGAGGCAGCGAGCCGCGGACCGACATGGGCCACGGCCGTGGCCCGACTACGGGGGAGGAGGAGCCGTGGATGCCCTGGCCCTCTTGGGATCGACAGCCCGGCCGTGAAGACGAAGGCCCTGACGAGGATGCGAGAAGGCCGTCCCATGCGACTGTGGCCGTTGGCGGCGATCGCCATCGTCGTGCTGGGGACGACGGCCGTGACCGTCGGCACGTGGGCGTGGTACGTGTCCAACAAGGACCACAACCGCGTCCAAGCCCAGTCCAACGCCACCCAGATCACGGCGACGATCAGCGAGACGCTGGCCGAGTACGCCGATCAGACGTTGAGCACCGCCGCTCTCTTCAGTCAGCCCGTCCTCCCCTCCCACGCCGCCTTTCAGTCCTACGTGCGGGAGGTCGACGTGTACGAGCACTACCGTGCGCTGCAGGGCCTCGGGTTCGTCTCGTGGGTGGGGTTGTCCGCCCTCCCCGCCTTCGTCGCCCAGGCCCGGGCCGACGGGCTGCCCGACTTCACCGTCGCCCCGGCCGGAACCCGGGCCGTCTACTGCGTCGCCAGCTACGTCGCCGAGAGCGGGGTCCAGGCGCCGATCCCCCTGACCGGGTACGACTTGTGCACCATCCCGACCCTCTCCGCCCAGCTGGCCCTGGCCACGAGCAGCGGCCAGGAGCAGGTCGTGCTGGAGGACACCCTCGCCCCGGCCCCCGCCTACAGGGGCAATTTCGTCCTCGTCTCCCCCGTCTACAGCGGTCACCCCACCACCGTGGCCGCGCGCCAGGCCCAGCTGGTGGGGTGGGTGGCCGCGCTCGTCGACGGGCACGAGCTCCTGAGCGCGCTGGGACCGAGTGAGGCGAACACGAGCCTCGAGCTGTTCACGGCCCCGACCCCCGACCCCCGACAGCTCGTGGTCGCCTCGCCCGCCGGCACCAAGGTCTCCACCCCCGGGGCGCTGGTCGAGCACTTCACCGAGGGAGGGCCGTGGACGTTGCTGGTACGCCCGCTGGCCGGCGCCCCGGGGCCCGGCAATCCGCTGGTGGCGCCGGCGGTGGTGTTCATGATGGCGTTGCTCTTCAACCTGGCCATGGCCGGCTTCGTGTGGGACCTCGGACGCGGCAGGTCGCGGGCCGTGCACTCCTTCGTCGAGAGCGAGCGGCGGTTCCAGTTCATGGCGTCGTGCACGCCCGTCGGGATCCTCGAGATGGACGGCGCCGGCACCACCCAGTACTTCAACCCCAGGTTGCAGGAGATCGCCGGCGTGGACGCGTCCTTCTTGGAGACGCAGGGGTGGCTGGCGTGCGTGCATCCCGACGACCGGGCACAGGTCGGGTCGCTGGCGCGCTCGGTGTGGCGCCGGCGCGCCGACGTCACCGCCAGCTTCCGGCTGCTGCGGCCCGACGGGGGCGTCCGCCACGTGCGGGCCCAGGCCTCGCCGGTCGTCACCGGGAGCGGCTCACCGGACCGGTACGTGGTCACCTTGCAGGACGTCACCGACGAAGTGGCGGCCACCGAGGCCCTGGCCTTCCAGGCCATGCACGACCATCTCACCGAGTTGCCCAACCGGGCGCTGTTCCTCGACCGGCTGAACCTGGAGCTGTCGCACGCGGAGCGAACGGGGACGGGCCTGGCCGTCATGTTCCTCGACCTCGACCGGTTCAAGGTCATCAACGACGGTCTCGGGCACCAGGCCGGCGACGAGCTGCTCAAGACGGTGGCCCGTCGGCTCAAGGGCGTGATCCGCTCAGGGGAGACGGTGGCGCGCCTCGGCGGAGACGAGTTCACGTTCATCCTGCACGACATCGACGGGGCCCCGACCGCGGCGGGCGTGGCCGAGCGCATCCTCGACGTCCTGGCCGAGCCGCTGCAGATCGCCGGCCGGGAGGTCGTCGTCTCCGGCAGCATCGGGATCGTGCTCCCCGGTCCCGGTGCCCAGGCCTCGGCAGTGCTGCGCGACGCCGACGCCGCCATGTACCGGGCCAAGGAGTCGGGCCGGGCCCGCTTCGAGATCTTCGACGAGGACCAACGCCGGTCGGTCATCGATCGCCTGACGATCGAGAGCGAGTTGCGCCACGGGATCGAGCACGGCGAGCTTCGCCTCCATTACCAACCCATCATGTCCACGTCCTCGGGCGACGTGGTCGGGGCCGAGGCCCTGGTGCGGTGGGAGCACCCGACCCGGGGCATCCTGCAGCCGGCGGAGTTCATCGCCGTGGCGGAGGAGACCGGACTCATCGTGCCCTTGGGGGAATGGGTCTTCCGCACCGCTGCCGCCGACTGCTCGCGCTGGGACGGCCAGGGCGGGCCCCTGTTGCCGCAGGTCGCCGTCAACGTGTCCGTCCAGCAACTGACCAGCCCTTCGCTGAGCCGGGTCGTGCGCGACGCGCTGTGCGTCGGGGGCATCGACCCCGGTCGCATCAGCATCGAGATCACCGAGTCGGTCATCATGAGCGACGACGCCGTGACCCGTCGATCGCTGGCCGAGCTGCGGGGCCTGGGTCTGTCCATGGCCATCGACGACTTCGGCACCGGCTACTCGTCGCTGTCGTCGCTGTCGAAGCTCCCGGTCACCGCCATCAAGATCGACAAGTCCTTCGTGGACCGCATCGGCCTCGAGCAGGACGGGGGGCCCGTCGTGGTCGCCATCGTGGAGATGGCGCACGCCCTGGGCCTGCAGGTGGTGGCCGAGGGCGTGACGACGGTGGACCAGCACCGCTTCCTGGCCCGCTGCGGGTGCGACAAGGCCCAGGGGTATCTGTGGTCCCCGGCGCTGACGGCCGACGACTTCCTCGGTTGGTGGCGAGCCCGGACGAAGACGCCCGGTGTGGGCGCGATCGCCGCCCCCTGCCGGCTGGCCGGCTGACGAAAGCGGTTCGTCCGGTCCGACCGGGACGTACGCCCCGGCGCGGGACCGCCGGACGCGACCATGTCGGAGGAGGATTCGCCGTCGCCGGGAGGAGGGCGAAGCGACCGTGGCCCAGGGGCGGGACCTGTGGCCACGGTCGCTTCGCCGGGTGCTGTCGACGTCCCACTGTGGTCGACGCCCCTGAGGGCATGGTGATGGCGGGCTGTGCGTTGCCTGTGCATGTTCGCCGCTCGACGTGGCGGCGGGAGGGCACGGCGCTGTGACGGAGGGCCCGGCGTGCGGGGGCCGCAGGTCTCTGCTCCGGTGGCTCGTTCACGCCGATAGCAAAGGTGATGCGCGACGACGACTGCGATGGTGTGCTCCTGGTCCACGAGGACGGGATCGTCCTGATCTGCGCCGAGGAGGTCCGCGACCGGCCGTGCCGTGGCGCCCGGCTCCGCTCGCGGCACCGTCGGGTGGCATCGTGCCGGGCCCTGTACGCAACCAGCCACTGTCGCCATTGCGCACAGTGGTGGTGGGGGGCCCACCAGCATCGAGCCGAAGCGGCGTGAGTGCGGCCCGACCCGGCACCCCGGTGACCGACCCCGGGCGCCAGGCAGGGTGCGGCCGGTCCTGACCGCCCGACCGCGTGGGGGACCCGCCCGGTCCCGAGGGATGCCCACGGTGTCGTCCCTCGGTATCGTGGGGCCCCCACGGCCGTGCCGTGCTCCTGCAGGAGGTGCCTCACGATGACGATGACCGACCTTCCCCCCACTGCGCTGCACCGGGGGGAACACGAGCTCCCCTTCGTCGACATCGGGGACGGGGGGACGCTGCAGCTGCTGCAGGTGGACCTGGCCAACGGGGTCTGGATCGTCCGCAACCACTTCGCCCCGGACACGACCATCCCCACCCACAAGCACACCGGGCACGTCTTCGCCTTCACCCAGACCGGCTCGTGGTTCTACAAGGAGTACGCCGACGTGGTGAACACGGCCGGGTCCTACCTCTACGAGCCCGCCGGCTCGGTGCACACCCTGCACGTCCCGGCGTCGAACGACGGGGTGACCGACGTGTGGTTCGCCATCCACGGGGCGAACCTCAACCTCGACGTGGACGGCAACGTCGAGCTCGTCATCGATGCCCACGCCATCCTCCCCTTCTACCGGGCCGCCTGCGCCGAGCAGCACGGCATGCCCGATCCCCCGGTCGTCGTCATCGGGGGCTGACCGTTGCAGGCCGCCGTCCTCACCGAGGAGCGTCCGAAGCTCGAGCTGGCCGAGGTCCCCACGCCCTCGCCCGGTCCGGGCGAGGCGCTGCTGCGGGTCACGGGGTGCGGGATCTGCGGGAGCGATCTCCACCTGGCCAGCCAGCTGGCGGACCCCGGGTCGGTCCTCGGCCACGAGATCGCCGGCGTGGTGGCGGCAGTGGGTGCAGGTGTCGAGCCGGAACGCTGGCCGACGGGCACGGCGGTGGCGGTGCGGCCGTTCGCGGGCTGTGGCCACTGCTCGTACTGCACGGGCGGTCGCGCCGACCACTGCTCGCAGTTCAAGCTCGTCGGCCTGGAGCGGCCCGGCGGTTTCGCCGAGTTCGTGACGGTGCGGAGCGACGAGCTGTTCGCCCTGCCGTCGTCCCTCACCGCCGACGAGCAGCCACTGGTGGAACCGCTGGCGGTGGTGCGCCATGCCTTTCGGCGCGGCCAGGTCGCCGCTTCCGACCGGCTGGCCGTGCTGGGTGCCGGGCCGATCGGCTTGGCCGCCGTGGCCTGGGCTCGGGCCGTGGGCGTGGAGTCGGTGGTCGTGAGCGAGCCCTCCCCCCTCCGGCGGCAGCTGGCGGGCGTCCTCGGTGCCACGGCCACGTTCGATCCGACGGCCGGACCCGTGGGGGCTCCCATCGCCGAGGCCACCGGCGGCGGCCCGACCGTCGTCCTCGAGTGCAGCGGGCGCCCCGGGCTCATCGAGCAGGCCATCGAAGTGGCGGCCGTCGACGGCCGGGTGGTGGTGGTGGGGATCTGCCCCCAGAACGAGGAGATCTTCCCTTTCTGGGCCATCGGCAAGGAGCTCGATCTGCGCTTCTGCGTGTACTACGACCGGCAGGACTTCGTCGACACCCTCGACGCGCTCGACGGGAGGCGCCTCGACGCGCTGCCCATGGTGACCGAGACCGTCGGCCTGCCCGAGCTGCCGGGGCGATTCGCCCGGCTCGAGCGCGATCCCGACGCCGGCAAGGTGATCGTCCGGCCCTGAGCGGCCCGACCCGGTACGGTCGGGCATCACCGACGCCGCCGCCCGGCGCCGGTGGTGCGCAACGGAGGAACCCCATGGCCAAGGAGCACTGGAAGGACGAGCCCGAGGAGCAGGACTACCCCGCGGCCCGGACGTACCTGTCGCTCCTGCTCGACGCGGACCGGGCCAAGAAGCTGGCTCGGGCGCTCGAGCGGACGACGAGCCTGGACCACTTCATGGCCAAGGACATCCTGCGGGCGAGCGGCCTGCCCCTCCTCCCCCCCGACGACAAAGAGGTGGCCAAGGACCTGGCCAAAGTGGCGGCGGGGACGAAGCTGTCCCCCGTCCTGCTCGTCCGGGGGAGCCCGCTGTGGGTGGCCGACGGTTACCACCGGGTGTGCGCCAGCTACCACGTCGACGAGAACGCGTCGATCCCGTGCCGGATGGTGTCGCGCGACGCAGGCACCTGACCTGGCAGGGGGAAGTGACAGGGAGGCACCGGCGGCGGCGTGGTTGCAGACCCCGCCCCGATCGGCGCGGCGAATTCCTCATTCTTAGGGTCGACACCGCCACCGGCCCACGGGCATTGTCGTGGGCCTGCGCAGCGTGCCATCGGTCTGCTGTTCAGAGCGACGCGGGAACCGCCAGGCCTTGCCCCCCATGGCCTGGCGGTACCCGTGCCGCCTCGCTGCGAAACCTGACCTCGCCCTGTCGTCTTGCCGATCACGCACCGGGTCCGGCGGACACCGAGAGTGGGTGTGCCCACACGATGACCCGGAACGTCCCCACGTCGTAGGTGCGGGTCCAGGGGCCGAAGGTGAACACAGCCGACGCCGGGGTGATGCCGCCCCAGGGGACGGCGGCGTTGTAGACCAGGAACCGGAAGCGCTGCCCGCGGTACCAGGTGGCGGCCGACTGGCGCTGGTAGCGGCCGATGTGTCCGTCGCCGTCGGCGATCACCGGCCGGACGTCGACCGCGCCGCCGGTCGACACGGTGGTGATGGAGGCGCTCCAGTAGTCTCCGAGGCCGCGTTCGAGATGGTGCGTCTCGAGGAAGCGGCCGAGCTGGACGTAGGGGTGGCTCGGCTGGGCCGCCGTCAGCGTGAACCCGAGGCCGGCCCCGAAGGCGACGAGGACGCCCAGCGCCGCCGCGGCGAGCCCCGTGCGGAGCCGGGGCGTCATCGGGGGCGTGGCCACGCGAGCCACGGCCCGTCCGGCCAGCACGGCGCCGAAGACGATCGCACCGGTCAGGTACCGGGAGAAATCCTGGGCGTCCCCGTAGGTCAGGGTGACGAAGACGAGGAGATCGGCAACGAAGGCCAGGAGGAGCAGGTCGTCGATGCGCCAGCACACCTCGGGCTCCGACGGAACAGGGTGCCGTGGTGCGACGCCGACGACCAGCCGGCGCAGCGCCACCACCATGCCGGCCACCACGCCCGCCACCCCCACCACGTGCACCAGTTCCAGCGCGGTGGGCACCCCGCCGTAGCCGAGCCGCCCCCCTCCCACCCCGAGCAGGTCGGAGCCCCAGGTCCCGGCGAGCCCCACGTTGTGGAGGATCTTCGTGCCCGTGGCCACGGGGTGGGAGCTGGCGACGCTGAACGTGCCGATCGCGCCGGCCGCCAGGCGCACCAGGCCGGCGACGGCGAGCGCGGCGAACGGCGCCGCGGCCGTGCTCGTGCCCCGCCGCACGTCGCGGGTGCGGAGCATGGCGAGCGCGCCGGCGCCGAGCGCCGGGGCCATGCCGATCACCGCCGTCTGCAGGTCCCCGAGGGCCCCGGCGGCGAGGAACACGACGGCCAGGACCCATCCCCGCCCGAAGCGCCCGGAGCGCAGCCCGGCGAAAGCGAGCAGGCACCACAGGATGGTCCCCACGTGCAGCGGCCCCTGCAGGAAGTACGTGGCGAGGACGTGGCTGGGCAGGGCGAGCAGGGCGACGACGGTGGTGGCGGCGGCGGCGGCGGGAAGCCCCCGGTGTCCGATCCGAGCCAGGATCACGCCGGTGAGGACCACGGCGGCGGCGATCACGGCCGGCACCAGGTGCAGCAGGACGGTGCCGACACCGGTCACGAGCCCGGCGAGCATGTAGACGACGGCGTCGACGCTCCAGAACGAGTCCAGGGACAGGGCCCAGTGGTGGAGGAGCACATTGCCGGCGCCCATCGACTGGCCCTCGAGGACGACGGTGGCACCGTCGGAGTTCCCCGCCACGGCATGGGTGGAGGCGGCGTAGAACACGGCCACCAGAGCGGCCACGCCGCACGCCGCCAGGGCGACGTGGACGGCCCGACCACGGCCGGGGTGACTGGAGCCGCCGACGGCGGCGAGCGGTGCGTCGGTGGGAACGGTGTCGAGGTCGATGATCACGGTGCAGGGTGCGGGGCGGAAGGCCGGGGCGCGATGCCCGGTGCCGGCGGCCACGATACCGAGAGCCACCCCGTCGGTGCCGGGGAAGGTCGCCGCGCCCGGCCCCGGTCGGCCCCACTGACTTGGTAGCCTTTGCGTGGCCAGCAGCAATTCGGGTGGGCCGTTCGGGGGGTTGCGGTTCGATGGAGGGGCCACCGCGGGCCGTGTCGGGCCGCCATCTGCCGGCGCTGGACGGCCTCCGTGCGCTGGCGATCCTCGGCGTCATGGCGTACCACCTGGGACTGGGGTGGGCGGCGGGCGGCTACCTGGGCGTCGACCTCTTCTTCGTCCTGTCGGGCTTCTTGATCACGAGCCTGCTGCTCGAGGAGTGGTGCGAGTCCGCCCGCATCCGCCTGGGCGCCTTCTGGGGGCGACGAGCCCGGCGCCTGTTCCCGGCGCTCCTGATCGTCTTGATGGCGGTGTCGGTCTACGCCGTCGTGAACGGGCGGTTCAGCACCCCGTCGACCGGTGGCGCTGCCATCGACCTGAGCGGGCTGCGCGGCGACGGGCTGTCCACCCTCTTCTACTTCGCCAACTGGCACGCCATCTACGTCCACCAGTCGTACTTCACCCAGTTCTCGACGCCCTCGCCCCTGCAGCACACGTGGTCCCTGGCCATCGAGGAGCAGTTCTACCTGGTGTGGCCGCTCGTGATCGTGCTCCTGCTCAGGTGGGCCCGCCGGTCTTGGCGGCGCGTCGGGACGGGCCTGTGCGTGGTCGGGGCACTGGCGTCCGCCGCCGCCATGGCCGCGCTGTACCACGCCGGCAGCGACCCGTCGCGTGTCTACTACGGCACCGACACGCGGGCCTTCGACCTTCTGGTGGGAGCGGGACTGGCCATGCTGTGCGCCGGCCGCGTCCAGCCCGGGCAGCGGGCGCGCTCGGCGCTGCACGTCGTGGCGCCCGCGGCCGTCGTCGTCCTGGCCGTGTTCTGGGTGAGCGCCGGTACGGCCGGGATGCCTACCTCCTTCATGTTCCGGGGTGGATTCCTCCTCTGCGCCCTCCTGGCCGCGCTGGTGATCGCCGACGCCCGACTGGTCGAGCCGGGGCCCCTGGGGCGGCTGTTGGCGTTCCGGCCCCTGCGCTGGATCGGCATGATCTCCTACGGGCTCTATCTGTGGCACTGGCCGATCATCGTCTACCTCGACCAGGCCCGGACGGGCCTGTCGGGGGCGACGCTCGACGTGGCCCGCATCGGCCTCACCTTCGCCCTGTCCACGCTCAGCTACTACCTGGTCGAGCTGCCCATCCGTCGCCGGCGGTTCTCGGGGGTGTCGCTCGGCCTGCTCGTGCCGAGCTCGGCTGCGGTGGCCGCGCTGGTCGTCATCATGGGCACGACGCCGTCGCTGGCGACAACGGTACGGTCGTGGCCCGGTGGCGGGTTGGATCCCGGGATCGGCATCGGTGTGTCGGGCGCCGGGAGTTTCGGGTCCGAAACCCCGATCGAACTCCCTCGCGGCCTCACGTTCAGTCCGACGGACCGCCTGCGCGTCATGACCATCGGGGACTCCGTCATGGAATCCGCGCAGTTCGGGATCGCTGCCGCCCTCGACAGCACCCATGTCGTGAAAGTCGAGGAACGTGCCCGTTCGGGATGGGGCTTGACGAGCCCGGATGCTCTGGCGTTCCTTCGGCAACTGGTGCGGGTCAACCGCCCCCAGATCATCGTCGGAACGTGGTCATGGGACAGCGCGGCCGCCAAGGCTGATCCGGCGATGTACCAGCAGACGCTCGACACGGCGCTCCGCACCCTGCTGGCGCCCGGTGACGGTGTGGCGGGCGTGATCCTCCTGCAAATGCCGGCGCTCGGACCCCTTCCGTACATCGTGCTGACGTCGGCCTCGCAGACGAAGAGTTGGACCGCACGGGCGGCGGGGCTGGCTTCGTGGAACGATGCTGTGGAGAGCGCCCCGCTGAGCTTCCCCGGCAAGGTCATGTATCTGCCCGTGGGCGCCTCACTGGAGATCGACGGCCAGTACACGAACTGGCTGCCCTCGGGCAACGACCCATCGGCGCCGCCCGGACGATGGGTCCGAGTACGGACGATGGACGGCGTGCACCTGTGCCCCCCCGGGGTCACGCGCTATGCCGCGCCGATCCTCGAGGACATGACCCAGCTCTTCCACCTGCCACCACCCACACCCACGTGGTGGGAGACCCCCCGCATCACCGTGTCGGCCTACGGTTTCCAGGACGTCAGTCTGGCCATGACGTGCCCGGACGACCACCCCTCGTCGGCCGCCACCCGGTGAGCGGATCGGAGGGCGGCTGAGCTACGGCCGGTCGGCGAGGACGGCGAGGCCCGGCCCGCTCAGATCAGCGTGCGCACCCTTGCGCCCTGTCATGGCCAAGGTCAGTGACAGGAGCGGCCCGGAGACCTCGGGCCCGTCCCCGTGGGCCCACTCGACGTCGGTGGCCTGCAGCCGCACACCGGCGATCCGGCGCTTGGCTCCGATCAGGAGGTTCGACTTCTTCCACCCGTCGGCCAGCGCCACCAGTGCTGCTTCCGGCGGCCGGTGCTCGAGTCCGAGCGGTCGGCGGATGTCCTGGCCGTGGACGACGATCTCGCCCAACATGGCCATGACCGGCGCAGGTGGGTGGTTGGTGGTCGAGGTCCGGGCTTGGAGGCGGCGGACCAGCTCACTGGGGCCGATGGCGGCGAGGCCCTTGGCGCCGTTCTCGGTGAAGACGTTGAACCGGAAGCCGGCCGCGATCAGTTCTTTGTAGAAGTTGGGGAAGGTCTGCTCAGCGGCAGCCAGGACGTGCCCGGCCGTCTCCTGGACCGACCAGCCCTCGCACCACGACGGCGTGGCCCACTGCTCGGGAGACAGCGTCGCCCAGGTGTCCGCCATGGTGGCCCGCTCGGTGTGGATGTATCTCCAGGTTTCCTCGGACTTCATGGGGTCCTCGCTTCGTGCAGTTGGCCCGGGCGACGGTATCGATCGGGCAGGTGGCCCGTACCCTACGGCGCTGCACTGTTCCCCTCGGTACGACGGGTCTGCTCCCGTCGGGCTGCCGGGATTTGAACCCGGGACCTCTTGACCCCCAGTCAAGCGCGCTAACCAAGCTGCGCCACAGCCCG
>Ga0209415_10007749_pt1 | contig 18692 bp, 17 predicted proteins | sample PeaSoiSIISIP2007_FD_187696 | JGI IMG/M metagenome (GOLD analysis project Ga0209415, IMG submission 187696) | Peat soil microbial communities from Weissenstadt, Germany - SII-SIP-2007 (SPAdes) (version 2) | ecosystem: Environmental > Terrestrial > Soil > Wetlands > Peat | place: Germany...
ACGCCGCCGCCGGCCGGGAACGGCACCACGAGGGTGATCGATCGGGTCGGATAGTCCTGCGCGTGCGCGGGCGCATCGATCGATGCCACGAGCATCGCCGACATGATGCCGATGACCAGCCTGTGCATGCGGTCTCCTTCGCGTTCACGCCATCAAAGCGTTACCGTTCGATCGAGACAAGCATTTCCTATTCCACCCGCAGCCCGAGCTTGCGGATCAGCACCGACCATTTGGGCTCCTCCCTGGCGATGTCGGCGGCGTATTCCTGCGGCGTCGAAGGGAGCGGGTCGCCGCCATCGGCGAGAATGCGCGCTTTCACATCCGGCTCGTTCACGGCGGCGCGCAATTCGCGATTGAGGCGCGTGACGATGTCGGCCGGAGTGCCGGCCGGCGCCATCAGGCCGTAATGCAGCACGGCCTCGAAGCCCGGCAGCCCGGATTCCGCGATGGTGGGAACGTCCGGCAGCAGGCTCAGGCGCGTCGGGCCCGCGGTCGCGATCGCCCGCAGGGTTCCGGCCTGCAGGTTGCCCATGGCGGGGGCGAGCACGTTGAAGGCGATCGGCACATGGCCGCCCAGGAGATCGTTGGTCAGCGGGCCGGTGCCCTTGTAGGTCACGATGGTGAAGTCGACGCCGGCGGCGGCCTTGAACAGTTCGGCGGAGAGATATCCTCCGGTGCCGGGCGGCGGCGTGCCGACATTGAGCTTGCCGGGCTCGCGTTTCGCCGTGGCGATCAGATCCGCGACCGTTCGGGCCGGGAACGTGTTGTTGCTCATCAGCACGATCGGCGTCGTTGCGATCAGGCCGATCGGGGCGAAGTCCTTGCGCGGGTCGTAGCCCGGATTGGCGTAGAGCGTCGGGTTGATCGACGTGATGCCGGTATGCGCCATCACGATGGTGTAGCCGTCGGGCGCCGCCTTGGCGGCCACCCGCATGCCGATCACACCCGCCACGCCGCCGCGGTTGTCGATGATCACCTGCTGGCCAAGCCCGGAGCCGAGCTTCTCGGCCACGATCCGCGCCACCGCATCGACGCCGCCGCCGGCCGGGAACGGCACGATCAGGGTGACGGGTCGCGTCGGATAGGTTTGCGCCGCGACGGCGCTGCACATGGCGGCGAAAACCGCGATCGCGACCGCCGGAATACGCGAACGTCTCACCCGTTCTCTCCTCGCAGCCGCCGTGCCCCGTGCCGCATCGCGTTTGGCGTACCGCTCAAAATACAACCGCCGGCCTCATTGTCGAGAGCCGGCGGCTTGCAAAAACAGACGTGTCGATCAGAGCGGATATATTCCGGGTCAGTGCACGCTCGCGCTCTGGCTCAAAAGTGCTATCTGGTCCTTCACTTGCAACTTGCGACGCTTCAACTCCGCTAACTTGAAATCGTCCGTAGAGGGATGCTGGAGGGCTTCGGCTATTTCGTCTTCAAGCATCCGGTGCCGCTGTTCGAGTTCCGCAAGATGCGTCGATGTGGCCATGTATCCGGTCTCCTTGCGTCAGATTGCAGCCTGACCACAAAAGTGTGACACGAGGTCAAAAAGGAGTCGATGCGACATTTGTTGTGCAGTGCAGCATTTCGGTGGATTGGTACCGCCAAGGCCCGAGTCATTCAGTGAAAATCTTCCATCGGATCGAAATGTCGCAGGTATGGACCCAAATCCGCACGACGCCGTTGCCCGCATGGGCGAAGAGCGCGCTTGAGAGCAGCGCGGCACGTCCAATCATGATAGTTTACCGGCGGGATTTCGGGCGTGCGCGCGGACAGGCCAAGCGTGCTGAGGTCGGGATAGCGCATTGGGATTCGGCGGCGGCGAATGACCGAGGAAGAGGAAATCGAGCTGAAGGCGCAGCTCGAGCGGCTGCGGCAGGAGCATCGCGATCTCGACGCCGCGATCGAAGCCCTGCAGGCGGTCCCGGGTTCGGATATCATCCAGGTCCAGCGCCTGAAGAAGCGCAAGCTCGTGCTGCGCGACCGCATCACCTTCATCGAGGACCAGCTGACGCCGGACATCATCGCGTGAAGCGCCACGGCCGACCATACGGTGTTGACGAACAATCGAATTTTCGTCGCCGAACGGGCCCGATCGACTTGCGGCCGCAAGGACCCTTTCTATAATCCGCGCCTTCTTTTAGGGCGCCCGGTGAACGGCGCCGCCTTTAGGATCATCCTCACGTGGCCGCAAAGCCTGTTGCCGTCATCATGGGCAGCCAGTCCGATTGGGCGACCATGAAGCATGCAGCCGACACGCTCGACGCGCTCGGCGTCGGGTACGAAGCCCGCATCGTGTCGGCGCATCGCACGCCGGAGCGGCTCTATGCGTTCGCCAAGGGCGCCAAGGGCGCGGGCTTCCGGGTGATCATCGCGGGTGCCGGCGGCGCCGCGCACCTGCCCGGCATGGCGGCAGCGCTGACGCCGCTGCCGGTGTTCGGCGTGCCGGTCGAATCGAAGGCCCTGTCGGGCCTCGATTCGCTTTATTCCATCGTGCAGATGCCGCCCGGGGTTCCGGTCGGTACGCTGGCGATCGGCCGGGCCGGCGCCATCAATGCCGCGCTGCTCGCCGCGAGCGTGCTGGCGCTCGGCGATGATGCCCTTGCAGTCCGCCTCGAAGCTTGGCGTAAGCGCCAGGCCGATGCGATCGCCGATACGCCTGCCAACGAGGGCGGCGCGTGAGCTCTTCGGTTTCGCGTTCCCTCGGCCCCGACGCGACCATCGGCATCCTGGGCGGCGGCCAGCTCGGCCGCATGCTGGCGATGGCGGCGGCGCGGCTCGGCTTCAAGTGCCATGTGCTGTGCCCGGAGCCGGCCTCGCCCGCCTTCGACGTGGTGCGCCGGGTCACCGAGGCCGACTACGGCGACAAATCCGCCCTCGACCGCTTCGCCGACGACGTCGACGTCATCACCTACGAGTTCGAGAACGTGCCGGCCGAGACGGCGGCGTTTCTATCCGCCCGCAAGGCGGTGCTGCCCGACCCCAAGGTGCTGGCCCTCACGCAAGACCGGCTGATCGAGAAGAACTTCGTCGCCTCGCTCGGCATCGCTACCGCGCCCTATGCGGCGGCGGCGTCCGAAACCGAGTTCGGCCAGGCGCTCTCGGTGATCGGACGTCCGGCGGTGCTCAAGACCCGGCGCTTCGGCTATGACGGCAAAGGCCAGGCAACGCTTGGTCCTGGCGATGATCCGGCGAGCGCCTGGGCGGCGGTCGGCGGCCAGCCCTCGATCGTCGAGGCTTACGTAGCGTTCGAGCGCGAAATCTCCATGGTGGCGGCGCGCGGCCATGACGGCCGCATCGAATGCTTCGATGTCGCCGAGAACCAGCACAGCGACCACATCCTCAAGATTTCGCGGGTGCCGGCGGAAGTGACGCCGGCGGTCGCCGCCGAGGCACGACGGATCGCCGGCCGGATCGCCGAGGCATTCGGCTATGTGGGCGTGCTCGCGGTCGAAATGTTCGTGGTGGCGGACGGCGCCGGTCACGCCGTGATGGTGAACGAGATCGCCCCGCGGGTGCACAATTCCGGGCACTGGACGCTCGACGCCTGCTCGGTCTCGCAATTCGAGCAGCATATCCGCGCGGTCGCCGGCTGGCCGCTCGCGGTGCCGCTTAGCCACGGACGTGCCGAGATGATCAATCTCATCGGCGACGAGATCGCCGACTATCGCAAATGGCTGGACGTGCCCGGGGCCTGCGTCCATCTTTACGGCAAGCAGGCGGTGCGGGCCGGCCGCAAGATGGGGCATGTGACGCGGGTGTTTCGCTAGGGTCATGCGTTCGCGGCCACCGCCGGCGCGAGCCGGCTTCCGCTTCGCCGAATACTGTTTGGAAGCACCGTGAAGCTGAGCGCGATCATCATCACCAAGAACGAGGCGGCCAATATCGCGGCCTGCCTCGCGAGCGTTTCGTTTTGCGACGAACGCATCGTGGTCGACAGCGGCAGCGACGACGGCACCGTCAAGATCGCGGCGGCGGCCGGCGCCACGGTGGTGACGCGGGCGTGGGCGGGCTTTGGCGCCCAGAAGAACTTCGCCTTGTCGCAGGCGCGCGGCGAGTGGGTGCTGTCGATCGATGCCGACGAGCGCGTCCCGGCCTCGCTCGCTGCCGAGATCTTGTCCACAATCGCTTCCCCGGCGGCCGACGGTTACGAGATCGCCCGGCTGTCCACGTTTCTCGGCCGGCCGATGCGCCACTCCGGCTGGTTTCCGGATTACGTGCTGCGCCTGTTTCGCCGCGAAAAGGCGCGATTCACCAACGATCTTGTGCATGAACGCGTGATTTGCGAGGGAACCATCGGCCGCTTGGCGGGCCTGCTCGATCATCATCCGGTGCTGCGACTTGAGGATGCAATCGGCCGGGTCGACAGCTATTCGACCGCGGGCGCCGAGATGCTGGCGGCCTCGCAGCGCCCCGTTTCGTTCGCCAGCGGCATCACCCATGGGGTATGGTCGTTCATACGTGCATACATATGGCGGCTGGGGTTTCTCGATGGTCGCGAGGGCTTTCTGCTCGCTGTGGCCAATGCCGAGGGAACATATTACCGTTATATGAAGGCTTGGCTTGCAAGGCGCCACCGTGAATGAACTGATCTCGGTGATCGTTTCGACCTACAATCGAGAGGACGCTCTCGATGTGGTGCTACGTGCGCTGTCGCGCCAAAACGACCGCAATTTCGAGATCGTGGTCGCCGACGACGGCTCGGGCCCGGCGACCGCCCGCGTGGTGCGCGACTGGGCAGCAAAGAAGATCATCCCGATCAAGCACGTCTGGCATGAGGATCGTGGATTTCGGCTGTCCGAGATCCGCAATCGCGGCATCCGCGCCAGTGCCGGCGCCTACATCATATTTCTCGACGGCGATTGCATTGCGCGGCGTGACTTCATCGCCGCGCATCGCCGTCTCGCCGAACCGGGCTGGTTCGTCACCGGAACCCGCATCCTTTTGTCGGCCGACCTGACCGATCGCATCCTGCACCAGGGGCTGGAGCCCGAGCTGTGGGGTTTCGCGAGCTGGCTGGTGCATCGCTCGCGCCGCCATCTCAACCGCTTCGCGCCGCTGCTCGAGCTGCGGCTCGGCATGATGCGCAAGCTGAGCGCACGACGCTGGCGCGGGGCGCGCGGCAGCAACATGGCATTCTGGCGCTCTGACCTCGAAAAGGTCGACGGCTTCGACAGCTCCTTCAATGGCTGGGGTCGGGAGGACTCCGATATTTTCATCCGCCTCATCCGCGCCGGCGTTCGCCGCAAGGACGGTCGTTTCGCGAGCGGCGTGCTGCATCTGTGGCATCCGGAGGCCGACCGCTCCCATCTCGCGGAAAACGACCGTCAGCTCGACGAGGTGCTGCATTCGTCTCGCATCAAGGCGCGCCGCGGACTGTCCTTGGCCGGCGAAAAAGCGGAGGCCGGCGAAAAATCCGGTGAAGGCGGACGATGACCGCCGCCAACGTCGCGGCTTCGCTGGGCGATTTCCGGCGCACCACGCTGCCGCGCCTCGCCGACGCGGCTGCGGCCGCGGCCGCGGCGTCGCTGCCGTGGTCCACCTCGGCGACCGGAATCCTGGTGGCGCTGTGGCTGGTGGCAAGCCTGCCGACGCTCGATATCGCGGCGCTGCGCCGCGAGGTTCTGTCGGCGCCGGGCGGACTGCCGGTGCTGCTGGTCGCCCTGGCGCTGGCGGGTCTCGCCTGGTCCGATGTGCCGCCGCCGGAGCTCATGCGCGCGCTCGAGCCGTTTCTCAGGCTGTTGATGATCCCGGTGCTGTTCGCGCAATTCCGCCGCTCCGAGCACAGCATGTGGGTCGGTGCGGCGTTCCTGGCGTCCGGAATGGTCCTGCTGGCGCTCGCCTGGACGATGTTCTGGTTGAACCTCGATTTCGGCCACGGTCCGGGTGTACCCGTCAAGGACTACATCACGCAGAGCGGCGTCTTCACGCTGTGCACCTTCGCGCTCATCCACATCGCCGTCGATCGCTGGATCGAACGCCGCCGCCTGCTGGCGGTCATCGCCGCCGTGCTGGCATTCCTGTTCATCGCCAACATCGTCTACGTCACCACGAGCCGCACCACGCTCGTCGTCATCCTGGCTCTGCTGCCGGTATTCGCGTTGCAACGGTCGTCGTGGCGGGCGCTGGTGGGAGCCGTCCTGGCGGGTCTCGTCGTCGCCGGCGCCGTGTGGGCGACATCGCCCTATGTGCGCATGCGGGTGACGTCGATTGCCGGCGAGATCGCCGAGTCCGAGATGAAGGAAACCTCGTCGGGCTCGCGGCTCGGATTCTGGAGGAACTCGCTGATCGTGCTGCGTGAGGCGCCGATCTTCGGCCACGGCACCGGCATGATCGCCGAAGCATTTCGCCGTCACCCCGAGCTGAACACCGGCCCGCCCGCCGTCAACCCGCACAATCAGGTCTTCACCATCGGGATTCAGCTCGGCGCCGTCGGCATCGTGGCGTTGATCGCCATGTGGACGGCGCACTGGTCGATGTTTCTGCGGCCCGGAATTGCGGCGTGGGTCGGGCTCATGGCGGTGACCCAGAACATCGTCGGCTCGTTGTTCAATTCCCATTTGATGGATTTCACCCAGACCTGGATCTACGTGTTTGCCGTCGGGGTTTTTGGCGGCGTCGTGCTGCGGCACCGCGGGGCCGCCAAGCCCGACGATGGCCCGCATTTTCCTCCATCGCCAAACCCTTCATCGCCAAGCCCTCCATCGCCAAGCCGATGACAGCGCTCGATCTGCCGCACCGTCCGCGCATCCTGGTGGTGACGCTGCGCCGGCTCGGCGACGTGCTGTTCGCCACTCCGGTGATCGCCAGCCTGCGCGGCGCCTTCCCGCAGGCGATGATCGACGTGCTGGTGTTCGCCGACACCGCCGGCATCCTGGAAGGCAACCGCGACATCGATCATGTCGTGACCATGCAACCGCGGCCCGGCGTCTGGCGGGGTGTTGCGCTCGCGCTGCGGCTCATCAGGCGCTACGACCTCGCGATATCGACCCAGAGCGGCGACCGCCCGACCGCCTTTGCGCTGATTGCGGGGCGACGGCAGGTCGGCCCGATCGACGGCGGCAGGCGCGGCGCGCTGCGGCGGCGCGCGCTGTCGCGCAGCGTCGAGCCGCAACCGGGCCTGCATCGCCTGGAAGAGATGCTGCGCCTCGTCGATGCCGTCGGCATCGCCCGCGTCGGACATCTCGTCTGTCCCGGTGGCGCGCCGCTACCGTCCGCGGTACGGCAGGCCGCATCGCAGCCCTATGCGGTGGTTCATGCAGCGCCGATGTTCGTCTACAAGCGCTGGACCCTGGACGGCTGGCGCGCGCTCGCCGCAGGGCTTCGCGCGCGCGGATTGAAGATCATGGCGACCGGAGGTCCGGCGGCGGCCGAGCGCAGCTATCTGGACGAGGCATGGGACGCCCTGCCGGATGTCGTGCGCGTCGACGGACGGCTGTCGTGGCCCGAGCTTGCGGCGTTGCTGTCCGGCGCCAGGCTTTTCGTCGGCCCCGACACTTCGGTCACTCATCTCGCCGCCGCGAGCGGCTGCCCGACCGTCGCGCTTTACGGGCCGACCGACCCGCGGCTCTGGGGTCCGGTCCCGGCCGCAGGGCTCGCCCCCATGTGGGCGGCGGCCGGAACCATCCAGCGCCGCGACAATATCTGGCTGGTGCAGAACCCGTTGCCCTGCCTTCCGTGCCAGAACGAGGGTTGCGAACGCCACGTCTTAAGCTTCAGCAAATGCCTCGACGAACTGGCGCCCGCGCAGGTTCTGCGCGCCGTCGATGCCGCGCTCGCTGCCGCGTGGACGCCCTCCGGGACGCCGGCGCAGACCGTCGATTTGGACGGCCGGGCGAGGTAGCGCCGCCGCCTAAAGCCCGGTATGGATGACCCGCGCAGCAAGCAGCAAAAGAGCCCCTGACCGCATCCATGTTCTCGAATTTCACGTCCCGCATGGTCTTGATTCTGGTGCACGACCTTGTCGCGGCCGTCGTGGCGGTGCTGGCGGCGTTCTATATCCGTTTCGAGGCGTCCGGCATCGCGCAGCGCTGGGACCTCTTGCTGTTGCTGCTGCCGGGCTTCGTCATCTATTCGGCCGGCGTGTTCTCGATCTTCGGGCTCTACAAGAACAAGTGGCGTTTCACCTCGCTGCCCGACGTCATGAACATCGTGAAGGTCTCGACCGTGCTGGCGCTGACGCTGTTGGTCGCCGACTACGTGCTGGTGGCGCCGAATCTCTACGGCACGTTCTTCTTCGGCAAGATCACCATCGCGCTGTACTGGTTCCTGCAGGTCTTCTTCCTGGCCGGGACGCGGGTCGCCTATCGGTATTTCCGCTACACCCGCACCCTGCAGCACGCGCGCGAGGGCGATCTTGCGCCGGCCCTCGTGCTCGGCCCGGCGGCGGACGCCGAAGTGCTGCTGCGCGGCATCGAAAGCGGCGCCGTCAAGAAGCTCCAGGCGATCGGCATCCTGTCGCCGTCGCGCGCCGATCGCAGCCAGTCGATCCGCGGCATTCCGGTGATGGGGGACTTCAGCGACCTCGAACGCGTGGTGCAGGACCTCGCCAATCGCGGCACCGTGGTGACGCGCCTGGTGATGACGCCGTCGGCGCTCGCGCCCGAGATGAAGCCCGAGGCGATCCTGACGCGCGCGCGGCGCATCGGCCTGACGCCGAGCCGGATGCCGTCGCTCGAAGAGGGCGGCGCGGCGCTGCGGCTCGCACCGATCCACGTGGAGGACCTGCTGCTGCGGCCGAGCGCCAAGATCGACTATCGCCGCCTCGAAGACTTCGTGCGCGGCAAGTCGGCGGTCGTCACCGGCGGCGGCGGCTCGATCGGCGCCGAAATCTGCGACCGGCTCGCCACCTACGGCATCGATCGGCTGATGGTGATCGAGAATTCCGAGCCGGCGCTCCACGCCGTGTTGGAATCGCTGAGCCTCAAGAGCCCGAAGGGCAAGATCGACGGCCGCATCGCCGACATCCGCGATCGCGAGCGCATATTCCGCCTCGTCAAGGCGTTCCGGCCCGACATCGTGTTTCATGCCGCCGCCCTCAAGCATGTCCCGCTGCTGGAGCGCGACTGGGACGAGGGCGTCAAGACCAACGTGTTCGGCTCCGTCAACGTGGCCGACGCGGCGGCCGCCGCCGGCGCCACCGCCATGGTGATGATCTCGACCGACAAGGCAATCGAGCCGATCTCGATGCTGGGCGCCACCAAGCGGTTCGCCGAGATGTATTGCCAGGCGCTCGATGCCGATTTCGCCGCGCGCGTGACGGGCCGTCCGCCGATGCGCCTGATCGCGGTGCGGTTCGGCAATGTGCTGGCCTCGAACGGCTCGGTGGTGCCGAAATTCAAGGCCCAGATCGAGGCCGGCGGCCCGGTGACCGTCACCCATCCCGACATGGTGCGCTACTTCATGACCATCCGGGAGGCCTGCGACCTCGTGGTGACGGCGGCCTCCCACGCGCTGGCGCCGCAGCGCTCCGACGTTTCGGTCTACGTCCTCAACATGGGCCAGCCGGTCCGGATCGTCGACCTCGCCGAGCGCATGATCCGCCTGTCGGGCCTCGAACCCGGCAAGGACGTGGAAATCGCCTTCACGGGCATCCGCCCAGGCGAGCGCCTCAACGAGATCCTGTTCGCCGCCGACGAGCCGAGCGCCGATATCGGGGTTTCCGGCATCGTGGCGGCGCGTCCGGTGTCGCCCTCGCTCGACACCGTGCGGGCCTGGCTCGCGGCGCTCGAGCAGGGCCTCGGGCGCGACGACCGCGAGGCCATCTACCGCGCGCTGCGGGACGCCGTGCCGGGGTTCAGGAAAGAGGCCGTGTAGGGACGATTCCGTGGGGTTCGACGTCGGACATGTCGAGCGAGCAGAGTCGAGCGACGGCTCGGTTTGGCCCGGAGCCGGCCTTGCGTCCCGGAACATCGCACGGCTGCAAATGCGTTCTCCTCGATGCGCAGGTGCTCATTCCGCGGAGGTAGAGTGAAGCCGGGCTCACAATCTCAATACACGTCCAGCGACTGGCCCCGCGGCCATGCCAACAGGCTGTACATGAAGACGTAGGCCGATTGGTCGAGGCTGCCATAGCCGGTCGCGTGGTCCTGCATGTTGACGCCGCCCCGAGTGAACAATCCCGTTTCGGGATCACGCGCCTCGGTCCAGGCGCGTTCCATATAAGCCTCGAGCGCGGCGCGGATGCGCGGATCGTGGATGTAGTGGTCGAGTTGGAAGAGCCCGACGAAATAAACGGCGTTGGACCACGGCACTTGCGCCCACAGCGCGTCGGGCGTGTAGTATGGAAGTGCGGCATTGGCCGTCGCGATGGCGCTGGTCAGGTAGCTTTGATCGCCGGTGATGCGGTAGAGCAGCAGGTCGCTCCCGATCATCAATCCCTGCTCGTAGCCGAACATCCAGGCGCAAATGTGCGGCGTCGTCGGTATCTGCTGGGGAGGCGGCAGGTCGGTTCTGTTCGGATTGCACGCCCACCATGTCCCCACGCAGGTGCCGTCTTTCAGCAGCGTGCCGTCGCACCACTTGAACTCGGCGATCTGAATGTCGGGGTAATACCCGTTCCAATAGAGCCCTCCGGGCGCCCGCAGCGTCGTCTTCATGACGGCATCGTTAGTGAGCGCGAAGCTCAGGTACGCGGCGTGGTTCGGATCGGCCGCGGTGGTGGCGAGGTAGAGAAGCTCCGCGTTTTGGTCGTCGGAGCTGGTGGAGCCCAGCCCAATGAGCTGGCCGTTCTGGGCCTCGTTCTCATGCTGGCCGCCACCCGGGAACTGGCCGGACTTGAGAAACGGCCAGATATTCCGGGCCGCCTGCAGATAAAGTCCATTACCGGTCTGGGCATAGGCTTGAAGCGGCACCAGCCCGGTAATGCCGTTGTCGTCCCACCACCGCGGGGGAGGAGGATTGAACTGGCCGGGATCGACGTTCGGCGCGTAGCCCGTGGTGCCCTTGTTGGTCAACAGGTAGCGCGACAGTGTCGGCGCGGTGCGGGCGAAGTCCCAGTAGTTGCCGGTCAGCTTTGCAATATTCAGCGCGGCGCGGACGACCTGGCCTTGACCCCATACGAAGTTCGGCCGCACCTCTCCATTCGGCCCCGGCAACGACCTGGCGAAGATGTTGGGGTAGGCGGGCCCCGAGTAGCCGAACGACCTTTCCAGTGCTTCCCACGCAGCCACGGCGCGATCCTTGGCGCGCGCGCGGGCAGACGCGGGCAGAGTCGTGATCGTGATCGGATTCCTGCGATTCTTGCCCGCGCGCGAAGCCGATGTCGTTCGCCTGGGCCGCGGCCGCAGTTGCAGTTGCCAGTCCCAGGGCCACTGCGAGCGATAAGAAGAACCGAACTCTCATGAGAGGCCCTCCCGTCGATGCGATTGAAAAAATGTACCCGTTCCGGTCCGCAACGCAACCCGGCTTCTGCACTACCTTTGCTCTGCCGACCCGATGGCCGGGATTGGCCCAACCTAGACATCGTTCGGAAAGCAGCGCCAGCAGCCACGTCGAGTCTTGACGGAATAGGACTAATCCTATATCATCAGGGTAATGGGGCGCCCGCAGCCGCGACGCTGCAGTTCCACCACGGAAGATGTCGAACGAATCAACGACCTCGGTCTGCATTCGGAACCGACGACCGCGAGGCCATCTACCGCGCGCTGCGGGACGCCGTGCCGGGGTTCCGGAAGGAAAGCCGTGCAGCGGCACGTCCCTCGCGGCGTTCCATCTGCGCGCATCCGGTGTATACTGCACGCAGATTGCGTCCATGGGGATTGGACAAACGCCCGGATCAAAGAGCCTGGACACCGCGGGAGGATGATGATGCTGTTGCGAAGCTCGACATGCGCTGCTGCGGCTGCGATTGCCGCCATGCTGATGATGGTCGGCGCGGCCCAGGCGGCCGACGCGGCGAAGTTCCCCGACTGGAAGGGCGGATGGGCGCGGTGGGTCCCGCCGCGGGCCGTGCGCGACCCCGGCAATGGCGGCACGGGTTTCACGGCCGGCGGCCAGCCTTCGTTCGACCAGACCAAGCCCTGGGGGGCCGGACAGGAAGCGCCGCTCACGCCGGAGTACCGAAAGGTGCTGGAGGACAGCATGGCGGACCAGGCGAACGGCGGGGAGGGCAATTTCTTCGACCACGCGGTGCGGTGCATGCCCGGCGGCATGCCGCTCATGACCATCGCGTTCACGCCGCTCGAATTCGTCGTGACGCCGGAGACCACCTACATCCTGATCGGCGGCGCCGAGCACTATCGTCGCATCTTCACCGACGGGCGCGACTGGCCGAAGGATCTCGAGGCGACTTATGCGGGCTACTCGATCGGCAAATGGGTCGATGAGGACGGCGACGGCGTCTACGACGTGCTCAATGTCGAGACGCGCGGCCCCTTCAAAGGCCCCCGCGCCTATGACGCGACCGGCCTGCCCCTCCACTTCGACAATCAATCGGTCTTCCACGAGCGTATCCACCTCGACAAGGCCGACCCGAAAATCCTTCACGACGAAATCACCGTGATCGACCACGCGTTGACGCGTCCCTGGACGGTGGACAAGAAATACGTGCTCGTTCCGCGTCCCAACTGGACCGAGGGCTATTGCACCGAGAACCCGACCATGGTGGCGATCGGCGGGGAGAGCTATTTCCTGAGCGGCGACGGCCTCCTTATGCCGGTCCGCAAGGGCCAGACCCCGCCGGACTTGCGGTATTTCAAGAAGCCCGGAAAGACGCAATAAGGCCGGCGAAACGGGCGCCACATCTCCGCCGCCGTCAGCGCCACATGCGGTGCAGCCACATCCATTGCTCGGGATGCTGGCGAATCCAGCCCTCGATGATGGAGGCGATCACCTGCATGGTTGCGGCGGTTTCGATCCTGCCGGCCGCATCGCGCACCGGCTCGAGCGGACCGACGAGCTCGTAGCGGAAGCGCCGCCCGGGCAGGCGGATGACGCGCGCACCGTAGATCTGTGCGTTGAAGACGCGGGCGAGGCGCACGAAGATCGGATTCATCCGGCACCGCCGGCCGAAGAACTCCACCTCGATGCCGTCGGCCTGATGCTGGTCGACCAGCATGCCGACCAGCGCACCGTGATTGAGCGCGGTCCTGATTCGGCCAATGGCGTCCGGGCCGCTTGGAATCGGGGTGCATCCGCTTTTCGTGCGAATGCGGATCAGCTCCTCCGCCAGCGCGCGAATCTTCGGCGTGCGCATCGGGATCGCGGCCTGCCGGCCGTGGACCGACATGGCGATCGCGGCGAGTTCCCAGTTGGCGAGATGGGCCGCGAAGCCGAGGCAAGGCCGCTCCTCTGCGAGAAGGCCCGCCCACCGATCCATGCTCGCCTGATCGACCTCGATGCGCCCGGTGCCCGCGCGAACGAGATCGTGGTCCCACAGGAGATCGAGCACGCAATACTCGACCACCGAGCGGGCTAGGTTGTCCCACATGCCGCGAAGGATCAGCTCGATCTCGTCGGCAGATTTTTCCGGAAACGCCGCCACGAGCTGCGACCGGGCGGTGCGATGGCCGCGCAAGCGCGGACCGACCCGACGCAGCACCCACGCGGCGATGTCGGCACAGCGATCGGGATCGGTATGACGCATCGCCCGCAACAGCCACACCGCGAGCCGGCCGACCCCTTGCTCGATCCGGCCGAGCAAGGTCTCGCCGTCGACCATGATGCGCCGCGGATTGGCGGTCGCGACACGCGCCTCCAGTTCCTTGACGAAGGGAATGTAGGCCTCGGTGCGATCCTCGATGCGGCGCAGGCCGCTCCGGCTCGCGGCACCGAGCCTGATCTTGCGGCCCGCCTTCGGATAAAGGACGCACCGCCAATAGCTCGCCGACGAACCGAGAAATCGCTCCTTGCACACCTCGATGCGCCCAACGTCCGCATAGGGCACGGACCCGCCGCGGCGCCCGTCCTGCCATGCGACGCCGTCGGCGCGGAGCCGATAGGTCCGCTCGCGGGCGAAGCGGCCGGGGCGGAACGAATAGGTGAGCTCGCTCACCGCGGCACCCCGGAGCTCGCGCGTCCGATCGATTCGGATGCGATCGCGGCAAGCGCCGCCTTGGTATCGGGGTCGGGCCGCCAACCGGACGCGATCAGCTTGTTTGGAGCGGCGATCAATTGACCGTTGAGTTGATCCCAGTTGTGCGCGCGGCCAAGCACGGCGAGGCCAAGCCGTATGAGGCCTCCCGGCACGGCGATCAGCCCCGGCGGCTTGCCGAGGCCCGCCCGCAGTGCCGTGGCGATCTCGGGCAGCGACAGCGGCTGCGGGTCGGCCACCACGTAGGTTTCGCCGCGACAGGCATCGTGCGCCAGCACATGGAGGATGGCGGCGGCGAGGTTTTGCACGCTCAGCAGCGAACGCCGGTTCGCCAGCGCCCCGAACGGCAGCGGGATCGGCAGCGCGCAGAGCCGCATGAGCGCCCGCAGGTTTCCCTTCGCGCCGGGACCGTAGACCAGGACCGGACGCAGCACGGTGAACGGCACGCCGGAGCGCGCCAGCGCGATCTCGGCGGCGAGCTTGGAGCGCCCGTAGGGATCGGTCGGCAGCGGAGCGTCGGCCTCGGTCAGCACGCGGTCCGATGCCGGACCGGCCTGCGCCCTGATGGTCGAGACCAGGACCAGCCGCTCGATGCCGGCGGCGCGCGCGGCCTCGGCAAGCTCCGCGGTCGCGCGGTGATTGATGCGGTCGTAGCGCGCCTCCGGGATGCCGGGCGCGGTATGCGCGATGCCGGCGAGATGAACCACGAAATCCATGCCGGCCATCAGCGGCCGCCAATTGACCTCCTCGCCGAGGTCGCCATGGATCGCCATCTCGACCGGCGGAGCGAACGGCGCCGGCGCGCGGCGGACCGCTGCCCGCACGTCGTGCCCTGCCGCCGCCAGCGCCGGCACCACGGCGCGGCCGATGAAGCCCGACGCGCCGGTGACGAGAATACGGCTCACGGCTTACCCCGCCACATCGTGACGAGCACCGCGGCCACCACGCTGCCGCCGGCCGCGAGCGCAGCGACATCGAACCCGAGAGACGTCGCGAATATCGATAAGGCCGCGAGCACCACCAGCACGACGTTTGCGGCGAACACCAATCTGACCACGGCCATCACGGAAAGCCCGCGGGCGGTGGCGAGCTGATAGAAATGGGTGCGATGGGCTTGCGTGATCCGTTCTCCGCGCGCAATGCGCCGCAGCAGCGTGAGGGTGGCGTCGGCGACGTAGTAGAGCGGCAGCAGCAGCGCCGCCGCCAGGTGACCACTGCCAGCGAGCTGCAGCAGCAGCCAGAACAGGATGAGGCCGACCGGCAGGCTGCCCACATCGCCGAGGAAGAGCTTTGCGACCGGCCGATTGAACGGCGCAAAGCCCAACATGGCGCCGCACAGCGCGAGCGCCACCGATCCGGCCGAATGCGAGGCGGCGCCGAACAGCGCGAAGAGAAAAACGCCGGTCGTCAACGGAACCGTTTCCGCGACCGTCATCCAGTCGATGCCGTCCATGAAGTTCACCAGATTGACGAACCACAGCCCGGCGACGATCTCCGCCGCGCGCTCGACCGCGAGCGGCACGACCGGCGCGGCCCGCAACTCCGCCGGCATGGTCGTCACCACCAGGATCACGGCCACGGCCTGCACGGCGAGACGCGGCATCGCCGCGATCGGGAACATGTCGTCGACGGCCCCCACGATGGTGAGAAGGATGACGCCGGCGCCGAGCGGCAGCACCTCGGCGTACGCCGCCTGCCCGGTGGCGAAGCCGCCGACGATCCCGAGTGCAAACACGACGGCGAGAACGACGGCGAGGCCGCCGCCTTGCGGGGTCGGCGCCGCATGGGAGGAGCGCGCATTCGGACGCGCCAGCGCGTAACGCAGGAACAGTGGTCGCAACAGCACGATCAGGGCGGCGCTGCAAAGTCCGGCCGCGACGATCAGGGCGAACTCCTGCAAGGCGAACTCCTGCAAGGCTAATTCCGGCAACGCGAATTCCCCCATCGCGGGCGGTCCGTGTCAGGTGTTCAGGAGGCGCTGGTAGAGCGCGACCGTGGCCTTGCCGACGAGGTCGGCGGCAAAGCGCTCATCCACCAGCCGCCGCGCCGCGACGCCGAGCCGGATGCGCTGCTGCGACGAGCGCACCAGCCGCAGGATGGCGGCGGCCAGCGCCTGCGGATCGTCGACCGGCACCAGCAGGCCGGTCTTTTCGTGAAGCACGATTTCGCGGCACCCCGGCACATCGGTGGCGATCAGAGGACGGCCGCAGGCGGCGGCCTCGAGCAGGCTCTTCGGCAGGCCTTCGCGGCGCGACGGCAGCACCGCGATGTGGGCGCGCCGCCACACCGTCGCGATGTCGGCGACCTGGCCGAGCCAGGTCACGCCCGGCTCGCGGCCCCAGCCGGCGACTTCGGTCTGCGGGATGCTGGCCGGATTGGCGGGGTCGGGGGTTCCGGCAAGCAGCAGCGCACATGAGATGTTCGATCCGCGCAACATCCGGTGCGCCGCCATCAGGGTGCGAACGCCCTTGTCGTCGAGCATGCGCCCCACATAGGCGACCGTAACTGGACCATCCGGTTCCGGGATCGGGCGAAACCGGTCGGCGTCGATGCCGGACCCTGGAATCAGCGCGATATGGTCCGGCTTGACCCCGAGCTCGGCGAGCACCCCGCGATCGTCCGGGTTCTGCACCAGCCCGATGGCGCGACGGCGGTTCAGGCCGAAGCGCAACAGCATGCGGATGCCGCGCCGCAGCGACTTGGTCGGGCCGGAATCCGCCATGAAGACGTAGCCGAGGCCGGTGATGCCATAGACGGTCGCGAACTTGCGCCCGAACGACGCCACGATTCCGAGGATGGTGGGTTGCATGGCCACGTGGTGAACGATGGCCGGATCGACCGCACGATAGAGCTTGCGCAATGCCAGGACGGTACCCATCGTGCTGAACGGCGACAGCCGGCCGCGCGCGAAGCGCACCGGGTGAAGAACGAAGCCCTCCTCCTCGATCTCGTCGGCGTCTTCGCCCACATTGGTGGCGACGTGAACCTCGAACCCGGCCGCGCGGGCGGCGCGCGCCATCGGGAGCCGGTGCGACAGGAAGTACCAGTCCTCGGTCACCACATAGAGGAGACGCGGCGCCGGGTGGGCGCGGGCATCCAGTCTCGACGGCCGCCTGACCTCTGGCATATCGTGCCCTGCTCGCCCCCCGGTCGCGTTGCGCATGACCGTCGCGAATCGATAGCATCGATCGTGGCCGGCGCAACAGGCTTGACGTTCAGCCCGGGAAAGTCCTAGCCCTCACGCCGGATCGAGGCGGCGTGACCCGCGGGCATTTTTGACAGGCTTGGGGCGAAAGGAATTGGACCACATGGCGGCTTCGCCGATTCTGGTCACCGGCGCCGCCGGATTCATCGGGTTCCACGTCGCCCAACGCCTGCTGGCCGAGGGACGCAGCGTCATCGGCATCGACAACCTCAATGCCTATTACGATCCCAAGCTCAAAGAGGCGCGCCTGGCGGAACTCGGCCGCGACGGCGCGTTCCGGTTTCACAAGCTCGATCTGAACGACCGCGACGGCATGGCGGCGCTGTTTGCCGAGCACCGGTTCGCCCAGGTGGTCCATCTCGCCGCCCAGGCTGGCGTGCGGCATTCGCTCACCGCTCCGCGCGACTACATCGATTCCAACATCTCCGGGTTCCTGAACGTGCTGGAAGGCTGCCGGCACGCGCAGACGCGCCACCTCCTCTACGCGTCGTCCTCCTCGGTCTACGGCGCCAATACCAGGATGCCGTTTCGCGTGTCGCAGAACGTCGATCATCCGCTCAGTCTCTACGGCGCGACCAAGAAGGCGAACGAGCTGATGGCACACGCCTATGCGCATCTGTTCGGCCTGCCGGTCACGGGCCTGCGCTTCTTCACCGTGTACGGGCCGTGGGGCCGCCCCGACATGGCAATGTGGCTGTTCGCCTCCGCGATCCTCAAGGGACAGCCGATCAAGCTGTTCAACCGCGGCGACATGCGGCGGGACTTTACGTTCGTGGACGACGTCGCGATCTCCGTCGTCAAGCTCATCGATCACGTGCCGCAGGGCAATGCGGCGTGGTCGGGCGATGACCCGGATCCCGCCAGCAGCCGCGCGCCCTGGCGGGTCTACAACATCGGCAATCACACCCCGGTCGATCTCATGGAGGTGGTACGGCTGCTGGAGACCGCGCTCGGCAAGAAGGCGATCGCGGAACTCATGCCGATGCAGCCGGGCGACGTCCGGGAGACCTGCGCCGACGTGGAAGCCTTGCAGAAAGCGGTCGGCTTTGCCCCCAACACGCCGATCGCCGACGGCATCAGGAAATTCACCGATTGGTACCGCGCCTTCCATGGCGTTTGAGACCGGACCGTCCAGCAAGGGCTCGCGGGAAATGAACGAAAGACTGCTCAATCCGGTGTCCAATGCGGAACTCGACCGCCGCTGGACGGCGGTCCGCGCCGCGATGGCGGAGCAAGGCGTCGATGCCCTCGTCGTGCAGAGCAATAACGACTGGCTGGGCGGGCACGCCAAGTGGCTGACCGATCATCCGGCCACCAATGGCTACCCGAAGACTGTGGTGTTTCATGCCAATGACTGGATGACGGTCGTCGACATGGGGCCGCGCGGGGGGCGACGGAAGCTCGGCGGCAATGACGAGGTCCATCGCGGGGTCGGGGAAATCCTCACCACGCCGGCCTTCACCTCGG
>Ga0209415_10007750_pt1 | contig 18692 bp, 13 predicted proteins | sample PeaSoiSIISIP2007_FD_187696 | JGI IMG/M metagenome (GOLD analysis project Ga0209415, IMG submission 187696) | Peat soil microbial communities from Weissenstadt, Germany - SII-SIP-2007 (SPAdes) (version 2) | ecosystem: Environmental > Terrestrial > Soil > Wetlands > Peat | place: Germany...
CTCGCCATGTACGCGGAGTCCCCGGCGTACGTGAGCATCGCGGCAACGCCGCCCAGCATGCAGAACGACATCACGCGCGTCGCCAGCGTCCCGGCGGTCCCCATGGCCGCCGGCGCGTCCGGGAGTGCGACGGAGAAGGAGGGATTATCTTGCATGAGTCTCTCCCAGCAGGCTGGCAAGCTCGGTGATGTTGGCCTGGAGGTAGGCTCCGTCCGCCTCGGCGGTGATCTGCTGGACCGTCAATGTGTCCAACGTCTGGGCGACGCTCGCGGCCTCCGACTTTTCGAGGATCCTGCGCGTGCTCGAGAGCACGGCGACGTCGCGCTCGACGATGGCCAGATCGCGGCGTGCTTCGTCGAGGGCGGCCGTCGTCTGCGCGCGGAAGTCCCTCAGCTGCGATTCGGGCTCGTAGCTCGCGTCCCGCAACTCCTCGCTTCGCGCCTGGAGGTAACGCCGCTCCTGGTGAGAGCGGACCAAACCACCGAAGTTGAAGCTCACTTCAGCGACGCCGTACCAGTCGACCGGCGCAATGGGGATGACCCCGCCGGTGAGCTGGATCTGCCAGGCGTCCAGCTTGCGCAGGTCGGACTGGGCTTGCTCGAAGCCCATCGCGCGGTCCAAGTACTGACGAGCCAAGGTGCTGGGCGGTTCCTGCGGAAGTCGCGAGGAGGTCGACCCGAGCTGATTGGCCTCGCCCTCCACCTGAACGAGCTTGTGCTCGAGCGCATCGACGTACTGGCGGAGCGAATCGAACTCGGCGAGCGTGATCACGCGCTCGGAGAGGCGCATCGCGGCCTTGTCCGACAGCTCGCGCCATTGTCCGCGGTGCGCCGTCAGGTAGGCCGTTTGCGCGCGCAGTCCGCTGAGGCGCGCCTGAAGGCTGCCCTTGGCAACGAGCAGCTGGATGGCCGAGGCGGCGCCGTGCTGTTCGCAGTCCGCGTCCGCGACGCGCAGGACGCGGAGACCTCGGAAGAAGTCGAGAGGAGAGAAGGCGAGCCCCGTGCGCATCTGATAGCCCGCGCCCGCTGTGACTCCGACGTCGACCTGCCCGTTGGTCGGAAACTTGAGCCCCTGCACGAAGAGGCGGGGCGACATCAGGATAGCGGCGTCTCCCGATGCGCGAGCCCGGACCTTCTCGCAGTAGGGCGCGTCTTGAGCCATTCCGTTCCTGCTGCAAAGGACGAGAGAAACCGGAAGGAGGAAGGCAATCGCTTTCATCGACGTCGATCCCCGGCGGGACAGATGCACGCCTGATGTGCGGGCGGAGCCTATCCGACACGACCTTCCGACCGGGTGAACTCACGGCAACAATCGCGACCACGCCGGGTGCCGGAATTCCGGAATCAGGAATGGTCGGGGAGGAGTGAGCCATGCCTTGAGTGTGCGGCAATCACGGCTTCCCGTGCAGGAGTACCGGCCCGTCCTCGGTGTCGAACACGCCCACGTACACGTCCGTTGCGCTGCTGCCCCACACGCAGCGAACGTCGTACGGGCTGCCCGGCAAGGTCACGCGCGTCCATCGCCCGTCCCCCGTCGAGTGAAACAGATCCCCCCCCTTGCCCGCGCTGTCGAGGTGCCACCCCCCGGCGTACACGTCGCCCGCGCCGCTCCCCCACAGCGCGACCAGCGTGATCGTCCCGTCGCCGACCGGCTCGCTCGTCCAGCCATGCCCCTTGCTCGCGTGAACCACGTGCGCCGGCGGATTCGCCATTCCCGCGGGCACCACGATGGCGTACGCGTCCCCCGGCTCGCCGCTCCACACCGCCCACGCCTCGGCGCCCCCCTCGGTGTACACCTGCTCCCAGGTTCCATCGCCCGCCGAGTGGAGGATCGTCGCCGTCGCCGCCGAGGAGCCCATGTACACATCGTCCGGCCCGCTGCCCCAGACGCTGAGGGCGCCCGTCCCCGCGGAGCTCTCGGTCACGAACGTGGCGCCGTCGGTCGAGTGCATGACGCCCGGATCCCCGACGACGTAGAGATCCACAGGCGAGCTTCCCCACGCCGAATACAGCGTTCCCGACGTCACCTCCTTCCACGCCTGGTCGCCGGTGTACTGGAAAAGACCTCCCGCCGACGCCATCCCGGTTTGCGCCAGCCAAGCGCTCGCGCCGACCGCGTACGCGCTCCCGGCACCGCCGCTCCAGCCGCCGCCGACGACCTGGCTGGGCACGCCCGTCCACATCGAGGAGCCGTTCGTGATGAGATAGACGGACTGCATGTCGGTGCCGACGTACACGTTCGCGGCGCCGCTTCCCCAGATCGACACGATGTCGCCCTCGATGATGTTCGCGCTCACGGCGGACCACGTCAGGGGAGGGGGTGCCGCTTCTTGTGCGTCGTCGTCGGGGGTTTCGATCGGCTCGTCCGCGGAGGTGGAGGCATCTCCCGGGGAGGCTTCCGCCGAGCTCGACGCGTCGGCCGGCGCGCGCCGCTCCTCGTCCGGTCCGCCGAATAGGTCGAGCTCCGAAGCCGAGCAGCCGAGCGCGAGCCACGCCGCGGAGAGAACGGCGACCCGCATCTCACCTCGCCCGCCCCCTGCGACGAACGAGCGCTCCGGCGCCCACCACGAGCACCGCAAGGCCGCCCGCGCGACCGGACGAGCCCGATGACTCCCACCCGCGCGCCCGACCCGTCGCGCACGTCGCCGCCGTGCAGGGCCCCGGGGGGTCGCCACCGTCGGCGCCGGCGTCGACGCCACCGCCCGATCGTGTCGTCGAGAGGGCGCCACTGGCGCCTGCGTCGAGCGATCCGCACTCGGTCTCGAATCCCATGAGCGGAGCGGGGTTGCACGTCTCCGAGGCGACGGCCCCGCCACTCGTGTTGCGCAGTCCCTGCGGCGTGTAGACCGAGCAGATCCCGGACACGTCGTCCGGCGTGAGCCCCGTCGAGCCGGGGTGATAGAACGCGTACATGACGGCCGTCGTTTCCTGCGAGTGGGCGAGCCCCAGGAAATGCCCGGCCTCGTGCGTCAGGATGCTCGGGAGGTCGTACGCGCCGTTGATGGCCGGCCCCTGGGCGACGATCTGGAAGTTGGCCGAGTTGATCTCGATGTCGGCGCCGACGATCTCGCCGTCCGTCAGGTCGACCGTGAGCGTCGTGAAGCCGATGGCGTTCGCCTTGTCGTCGTACGGCCAGGAGCCGTCGCGGAACATGATGACGTTGTTGTGTCCGGCCGACGGGACGCTGTTGCACTGGACGTCGGGGTAGGCGACCGCCGAGATGCTGGGCCCGCCGCTGCCGCACGCGGCGTTGCTCCACGTGGCGAACGCCTCGCCGGCGATGCGCTCCACGTCACTCTGCGCGAGCTGCCGGGTGGCGGGGTTCTGCAGGCTGTAGCTCACGCACTGATTCCTCCAGAAGAGCGGGAAGAGCGGGCCCGCGTCCGGATCGCCGACGAAGCAACCGTCCGTCACCGGGTCGTATCCCGCCGGCGGGGCCGCGGTGACCGCCCGGCAGTAGGCCTCCGCCCCCGACGCCCAGAGCAGCGCGCCGATCCCGCAGAGGACCGCGGCGGCACGCATCAGAAGCTGCCCTGCACGGTGGCGCCCCCGCCTCCGGGCAGAGGGGCCGGCGCCATCACCAACGCGACGCCCGTTCGCTTCGGCGCGTTCAGGTAGACGATGAGCCCTGCGCCTGCCACGACCGTGCCGAGGGAGAACGCGACGATCGACGGGACCCAGTTGCTGAGCTTCTTGTCGGCCGGATCGCAGGGGGCGGTCGACGTCATCTTGTTGTACGGGATGAGAACCGCCCCGACGCCGATGCCGGCAAGACCCACCCCGATGAGCTCCGCGCCGACCCAGTGCCCCGCCGGCTGAACGGCGGGAGCATCATTCAAGGCGGCGTCAGGGACGGGGGGCGACGGTACCAGCGCTAGGGAAGGCGTAGGCGGCTCGGCCGCCGGCTCCGGCGGGTCGATGGTCGCGGTCGTCACCGGTGTCTTGGGGTCGACGTTGACGCTGAAAACGCGCGGCGCCTGTCCCGGCGAGTTGACGGTGATCGTGTGAGCGCCCGGATCGGCCGGGAACGGCTTGCCCAGATCTCCGGCGTCCACGGGCTCGCCGTCGAGGAGGACCGTCGGGGCGCCTGCCGCCCCTCCCGGGGGAGGAGGCGGGATCGTGAGGCGATTGACCTGGCCCTCGAGCGCGGTCGCGTGGGTGTGCGCGACGTCGGCGCGCTTGTCATGGCGTTCGATCGCCATCTTCTCGGCGTCGCGGAACTCGCGCAGCGCGCTGGCCTTGTGTCCGAGCTTCTCGTAGCAGTCCGCCAGGTGGAGCGTCACGCCCACGCCGGGCGAAAGGTGTTTGCTCTCCGCGAACTTCGGGCAAGCCTCTTCGTAGAGGCGCGCGTCCATCATCTTCATCGCCGTGTTGAACAGCGCTTCGGCGTGCCCGACATCGGCCGGCTCAGCACGCGCGACGCCCGGCGACGCGAACGCAAGCGCGATCGCGAGGCAGGGGAGAGCCTTTGCGCACCCGTTCATTCGCGTCCACCAAACTCGTCCGCGCTCGTGGCGGCGCTCGCCGCGGCGTGCTTCGGCTCCGCCGGAGGAGGGGAGGGGACGACGGCCGGAGCGAGCGACGCGGCGGGAGCGGCGGTGACGCCCACGGGCGTCGCCGTCGGAGCGGGGCCGAGCTTCCAGGCGTGCGGCAACGCCGGGGCACGGACGAGCGACGGCGCCGGCGCAGACATGCTCCTCGAGACCCTCGGCGCGCTCGACAGGGCGGTCGCGGAGGCAGCGGGCACCTGAGTGGCGTCGGCGGCGCTAGGTCGCGGGTCCGCAGGGGGCGGCATGGCCTCCGCGGGAGCCGGCACGAGCTCGCCGCGCGCCGCCGCACCGAAGGCCGCACCGGGAGTATCTCCAAGCCTGCCGTGCAGTGCGACCAGTGTGATGACCACGCCACCGACCGCGGCGAAGGCGCCGGCGGCGACGGCCTGATAGGCCGACCGCCGCGGGTGCGCCACAGGCGGGCTCGATGCGCTCGTCGGAGGCATGGTGTTCTGCGCCTGGACGCTGACGGCACGCGTCGACACGGCGGACTCCCGCCGCCCGCTCGGAGTCGGCGCGCGCGACGAGCCGGGTGGCGTCGCCGAGGGCATCCGGAGGGTCGACGTCGGCGCGGCCATCCTTACCGTGCGCGTCGGGAATGGTGGCGGGGGCAGGGGCGGCGCCGGAACGGAAACGATCCGCGACGGGAGGATCGGCCGCTCCGCCGCCATCGTGGCCGCAGCTGCGGCGGCCATCGGGGGCGGAGCGTTGCTCCGGAGCATCGCCTCGTCGACCAGGAGCCGGTCGTCCGCGCCTTCGTCGACCTGGGCCGACCCGGCCTCGAGCGCCCTGCGCGTCTCGAAGTGACGCCTGACCGCGACCGCGTAGAGCGCGTGCAGGACGCCCGGGTGATCGTCCACGAGCGTGAAGAACTCGTCCCGAGGGAGGAAAAGCGTTGCCGTGGGACGCGTCGCGATGGCGTCGGCGATCGACCGCCGGCAGAGCACGAGCTCGACCTCTCCCACCGTCTCGCCCGCGGTGAGCGTCGCGAGGACGACGCGCTCGGCCCCGTCCCGGCCGATGACCGCGACCTCACCCGAGACGACGAGGTGAAGCCCCGCCGCCTCGTCGCCTTCCTGGATCATCTTCTCGCCCTTGCTGAAGATGCGCGTCTCGCACAGCTCGACGAACGCGGCGCGATCGTGCGCGGGCACTGCGGAGAGGACCGGCGACGCCCAGCCCAGGTTCGAGACGGCCTGGCGGCGACAGTGCGCAGCCAGCTGGACCGCGGTCTCCGGGTGCCGGGCTGCGATGGGCTCGATGGCGTCGCGGCGCGCCACGAGCAAGATCGACGGCCGGGTCGCGACGACGCTCACCGCGGACGGCAAGCGCGAGAGGAGCGCCATTTCGCCGAAGAACGCTCCCGCGCTCAGGCGTGTGAGGACGAGGGGTGGCGAGTCCCTCCCTTCGCCGATGCGCCTCGAGACCTCGAGCTCGCCGCGGGCCACGATGTACGCCGCCGGGGCGACCTCGCCTTCGCGGACGACGGGCTCGCCGGCCGGCACCGTGATCATCTCGAACGCCGCGAGCAGCTCGCGTAAGGACTCCCTTGAAAGCTCGCTGAAGAGCGGCAGCGGCGCGACGGGCGCAGGCTCGGTGCCGGCGACCTCGTTGGCCCTGTGCGTCGCATCCTTCAGGATCTGCGCCGCCCTCGAGGCGAGCGCGGGGCCGGCGAGAAACGGGCTGAGCGGCCTGAGCCCCGCCATGTCGGCGAGCGGCGGAGCGGAGCCCTCGTCCAGGACGCGACCGGACCCCCGGCAGAAAGACATCGACACCTGGTCGAGGTGATCCGTCACGTCCGCCCCGAGGGTGCGCAGGTCGCCGATGGCCGCGATCGCGAGGGGCAGGTTTCCCGCCGCGATCGCGAGCCTCACCGCGGATCCGAGGCCGTCGATGGCCGCCCTCGTCCGCCCCATCTGCCACAGCAGGAGGGACGTGACGATGAGCGCGCCCGGCGTCGAGGGCTCCTCCTCGAGGGCGGCGGCGCACCACCTCAGCGCTCCTTCGGTCTCGTGGGCGAGGAGCAGCGCGAGCGCGTGGTCGACCGACGCGTCGACCGCTCGGGCGCCCGGGAGGTCCGGCGGGGAGATGGTGCGCGGCTGACGTTGAATCGACATGGCTTCTACCTCGCAGCGGATGGGTGTCCGCGCCTCAGAACGTACCCACACAGGAAGTGACGTTGACGCTCGGTACCGGGAACGGCTGGCACACGGGGCCCGAGTAGAAGAAGGTCGCGGTCCCTGCCGTCGTGGCCGGGCACGTGGCGTCGCCGGCCCCGCTCGTCAGCTGGGGGGCCGCCTGCACGCCCGGCACGACATCGATCGGCGGGGCCGGAGCGAACGTGAACGCGCCCACGGGGTTGATCCCGAATGTGACGCTGGCCGCGGCCGTGCCGCTGTTGGCCATCGGGATGCTGAACCCACTGGTGGTGTCCGCCGGGTAGAACGCGTTGCCCATCCCGTCGGTCTGCGGACCGAGCCCCTGCGGCAGCGTCAGGACGGCGCCGTTCAGCGTCCACGAGACGGGGATCGAGAAGCTCGTGATCAGCGTTCCGGCGCCCGCCTCGCCCTCGATGCCTGACAGCGTGGTGACGTTGATGACGAGATCGTCCGCGTAGGCGGCGGATCCCGACTGCGTGGTGAGACCCGGTGTGATCGTCTTCGGGGTGACGACGACGACCGCGGTGCCGCTGGCGGGAAGGATCGCCGCGCCGCCGTCGCCGCCCGCTCCGCCCTCGACGCCGCCGTCGCCGCCCGACATCATCGAGGAGATCGTCACCGTGTAGAACGTCCCGGTGTTCAGGCTCACGCCCAGGGCATACGCCTGGTTCGTGTTGTTCGTAAGCGTGATTTGCTGCGCAGCGGGCGCGGCCGTTCCGCAGTCCGTCGTGGGGAACGACAGGGTCCCCGAGTAGCTCACCGGCACGTTGCTGTTGGAGGCGCCCGTGAGGGTGATGAGCGCGTTCGTCCACGTTGCCGGCAGCGGCTCGCAGAAGACCTGCGACGTGGTCACCACGAGCGTCCCCGTGTCGCTCCACGAGCCGTCCGGCGCGGGCGGGGTGAACTCGCCCACGATCGCCGTCGTCGCGTTGGGGACCACGGTCGTCGGGTTGTTCTGCAGCCCGAAGATCGTCGGCTGAAGGAGACCGGTGAGCGCGACGGACGCCGCCGCGTTGCCGGTGTTCTGGATCGTGCTCGTGAACGTGCCGATCGAGCCCTGGGTGATCGTGCCGAACGGCCACATGGTCGTCAGCGACGTGCTCGCGATGACGGCGCCGCGCGCCTGCATGACGAGCGACACGGGGTGCGGGGAGTCCTGCGCGGCGTCCGTCGAGATCGTCAGCGTGTCGCTGAACGGCGAGGCGTCGTTCGGGTTCTGGACCGCGACGGGAATCGCGTTCGGGGTGATCGTGATCGTGGTGCTCCCGCCGATGGGGATCGTCGCCGGGAGCGTCGAGCCGGGCCCCGAGAGCACGTAGGGCGAGGCGGAGCCGAGGCCGAGCGTCAGCGCGGTGATGTCGAAGCTCTGGTTGCCGGCGTTCGATACGGTGATCGTGTTGGGAAGCCCCGTGGCGCCGCAGTTGACGAGTCCGTTCGGGTCGGTCGCGTCGGTGCCGAACGCCAGGGTCGTCGCGGAGACCGAGACGATGCCCTGCGTGCCGGTCCCGACGAGCTGGATGGCGGGGGGCAGAGCTGTGCACACGGGGTCCGTGGTGTCGATCGCGATGCTCGCGGGATCGGACACCGCCGTCGGCGGATCGAACGTCACGCTCACGGGAGACGACACCCCGCCGCCCGGGGCGAGGTTCGAGATCGTCGACGGCACGACCCCGTAGGTGCTCGCGCCCGTGCCCTGCAAGTCCAGCGACACGGTCGCCGCAGGAGACCCGGCGTTTGCGCTGTTCGTGACGGTGAACGTCTGCGGCAGCGTCGTCATCCCGATCGGGAACTGCCCGAACCGCAAGCTCTGCACCGACACGGAGAGCTGGTCGCCCAGCGCGGTCTCGCCGATCGAGACGACGTGGGGGTTGTCGAACGGAACATCCGTCGTGATCGCGATCTGCGCGGCGAACGCGGCGGGCGCGGGGTTGGCGGCGGGCGACGGGATCGGGATCGGCGTGACGGTCACCGTGGAGCTGGCACCTGGCGCGAGGAGCCCCGGCGGCGGGACGGCAGACACGGTGTACATCGCGGCGCCCGAGCCCGTGAGGCCGCTCATCGCCCAGTTCAGGTCGAGGTTCCCGTTGTTGCTCACGGTGAACGTCTGCGCGGCCGCGGCAGGTCCTCCGCAGCTCGCCGAGAACGCGAGCGACGTCGGCGCGATGGACGGCCCGCCCCCGATGCCGACACCCGAGACGGGGATCGCCTCGGGCAGCGGCGAGCAGAGGACGTCGGACGTCGCCATCCCAATCGTGGCGCTCTGACCGTTGGCCGCCGTCGGCCCGAAGGTGACCGAATCCCCCTGCGTGCCGTCCGCACCGATGGAGAACGATGGAGTCGCGATCACGAACGGCTGCGGAGGCGGCGGAGGAGGCGCGGCATCGTCCCCGGAGTCAGGCGTTACGGGGGCGCCCGCGTCGACCGCGCCGCTCGTCGTCGCCGTCAGGATGACGTTCGCCGCGGCGTTGCCCATGTTCGTGACGTTGAAGTTCTGCGTCGCTCCCTGGAGTAGGACCACCGAGCCGAAGCTGCCGAAGTTCGGGGTCGGCGACGTGTCGAAGGCCAGCACGGCGCCCTGAGGCTCCTCGGTCAGCGTGATCGTGTGTGGTGATGGATCGGCGTCGGTCGTGATCGTCAGCGTGCCCGTGATCGGCGTCAGCGCCGAGGGCGTGGGCACAGCGGGGGCGTGGATGGCGAACGCAAAGTTCCCGCCCGCGGGGATGGGCCCCGACATGTTTCCGGTGCTGAACCCCGGGGCGCCGCTCAGGGTCACCGAGGTGAAGTGCGCGTCCCCGCCGCCCGAGTTCGTCAGCGTGACGATCTGGTACATGGGCGGGGCGCCGCCGCACGGCACGGGCCCGAAGTCGATTGGGGCGGTGGGCCACCCTGCGACCTGGGCATGGGCGATCGCCGCCGTGAACGAGATCGAGGAGACGCTCGTTCCGCAGGTGGCCCCGGCCACTGTCACGGTCGCTGTCGCCGATGCCGACGTCGTGGTCGTCAGACTCGGCGTGAAGCTGGCGCTTGCCGTCAGCGTGGCGCCGGGCCCGAGGACGCCTCCGCTCGGGCTCTCGGAGACCGAGAACTGAGGATCGGACGGTGTCCCGATGGTGACCGTCGCGGCGCCGTTCCCGTTGTTGACGAGCGTCAACGTGATGGGGACCGCTGTGGCGCCTGCCCCGGTGGACGGGAACGCAGCGGTCGTCGGCGACGACGGCGCGAACGCGATCGTCGCTCCGCTCGGCGTCACGGTGAGCGGAAGCGAGACGTTCGCATGCGCGGGATCGTTCGTGAAGAGGGTGAGGGCACCCATCAGCGGTGTGCCCCCGGTGGCCGAGCCCGGGACGGTCCCCGTGATGACGAGAGAGCCCGACCCCCCTGGCCCGATGCTCAGGCTGGTCGGGCTCACGGAGAACGCCGACCCGGTGGTCGCCGCCGAGATCGAGAGCGGTCCCGTCCCGCCGTTGGTGATGGAAAACATCGACGTGACCGCTGCGCCGCCGCATCCAGCCGGACCGAGGTTGATCGTGCCGGCCGCGAAGACGGCCATCGCCGTGCCCGCGTCGACGACGGGCCCGGACTCGAGGATGTCGTCGCTCGCGTCCGTGCTGTTCTCGTCGTTGCTCGCCTCGACGGGAGCAGCCTCCTGCGTGCTGTCGGACTCCAGGGCTCCGTCCAGGATCGGAGCGGCGCTCGACGCGCTCGACTCGCTGTAAGCGTCGTCGCCCGAGCCCATGCAACCAATCGTGGCAACGCCGCACGCGATTCCGAGCATGCACCTAAGGACGACGGCGGCGCCGCGCATGGCGGCGGACCATCGCCCAACGGGCTGTCTTCTGCAATGCCGAGGGGGGGTTATGCCGACAAAGTTCACGTGCTGATCACGCGCTCGTTGCGAGGCACCTTTCAATTCCGGAATCCGGATGATGTCCTGCCCTGAAACAGGACCGGCGCCCGCCCTTCTCGGGAATGTTGCGTAGAAGTGGCAGTCGGGTGCGCTGCAGATCGTGTACGTCCTGCGGGCGTTGCATCAACAGCTCGTGAAGCTCCCAATGCACGGGGGACTCGAACCATGCCCGTCATGAGCATCGCCGAGAGCCCGGAGGTCGAGGACCTCGCCGAGGTCTTGCCCGCGTCGAAGCTGCTCACGAAGTCCACCCCGCCCGAGGGCAGGCCGCGCACACCCACGCCCACCGTCTCGCGTATCGGTGACGTTCGGCAGGTTCGGCAGTTTGGACGCGTGGTCGGCCGCTCGGCGGTGATGCACGAGCTCTTCGACGCGCTTCAACGCTTCGCGCGCACCGACGTCACGGTGACGTTCGTTGGGGAGACGGGGGCGGGCAAAGACATCCTCGCCCATGCCTTGCACCAGGAGGGCCCGCGATCGCAGGGGCCCCTCGTCGTCTTCGACTGCGGCGCGGTCGCCGCCAATCTCGCCGAGAGCGAGCTGCTCGGTCACGAGCGTGGAGCCTTCACGGGCGCCGTGGCCGGCCACGCCGGCGCGTTCGAGCGGGCACACGGCGGGACGCTCTTTCTGGACGAGGTCGCGGAGCTGCCCCTCGACCTCCAGCCTCGCCTCCTGCGCGCGCTGGAGAGCCGCACAGTACGGCGCGTTGGCGGCAAGCACGACAGGCCGGTGGACGTACGTGTGGTGGCTGCGACCAACCGCGACCTGCGCGCGGACGTTTCCGCCGGAAGGTTTCGCGAGGACCTCTTCTTCCGTCTCGCGGTCGCGGTCGTCAAGGTCCCGCCGCTCCGCCAGCGCGTCGACGACTTCCCGGAGCTCGTCCACACTCTCCTGGCCGATCTCGGTCGGCCGGAGCTACGCGCGTCGGACACCGCTCTCGAAGCGCTCCGCGCGCACCCGTGGCCGGGCAACGTCCGCGAGTTGAAGAACGTGCTCGCGTGCGCGCTGACCCTCGTCGAGATCGGCGCCGGATCGCTCGAGCCAAGACATATGCGCATCGTGGCGCCGTCGAACGACCCGTCGTGGATCGACGGGCTGCCGCTTGCCGGGCAGCGCCTCGATGTCATCGAGCGCGCGGCCATCCGCCAGACGCTGGCGCAGACGGGCGGGAACAAGATCTCCGCCGCGCGCTCGCTCGGCATCGCCGTGTCGACGCTCTACGAGAAGCTGAAGAAGTATAGCCACTGATCGAACGCGCTCGTGCAAGTGACGCGGTGTTGCGTCGCCCCGGGAATGTTGCGGAGAGTTAGCAGTCACCGCGAGGCGAGGCGAGTAGGGTGATCGTCGTGAGGGGCCTGCAGCAGAACCAGCGTCAGGCCGGAACGGGAGTCGATTGATGGAGGTCGTCACCGCCCCCGAGAGCGCGCGCCTGAAAGCGGTGCCCCCGGCGCTCGATCTCCCGCCGCGCCGGCGACCCGATGGCGCGCGTCGTCTCGGCAGGCTCGCCGCTCGTTCTGTCGCGATGCACGAGGTGTTCGACCTGGTCGAGCGGATCGCGCGAACCGACGTCACGACGACGTTCCTCGGGGAGACGGGCTGCGGCAAGGACCTCCTCGCCCACGCGCTCCACGACCTGAGCGCGCGCGCCGGCGGCCCCTTCGTCGTCTTCGACTGCGGTGCGGTGGCGGCGAACTTGGCGGAGAGCGAGTTGCTCGGGCACGAGCGCGGCGCGTTCACCGGAGCCGTGGCGGCCCACGCGGGCGCATTCGAGCGCGCGCACGGGGGGACGCTGTTCCTCGACGAGGTCGCTGAGCTTCCGCTCGATCTGCAGCCTCGCCTGCTCCGCGCGCTCGAGAGTCGCAAGGTGCGGCGCGTCGGCGGGAAGCTGGACCGGCGCGTCGACGTCCGCGTCATCGCCGCGACGAACCGGGATCTCCGGACGGACGTGGCGGCCAAGAGGTTCCGCGAGGACCTCTTCTTCCGCCTCGCGGTCGCGGTGATTCCGGTGCCGCCCCTGCGCGGGCGCCTGGAAGATCTCCCGGAGCTCGTCGAGAGCCTCCTCGCAGACCTCGGCCGCCGGGACCTGCGCGTCGCGGCGGCGACGGTCGCGGCCTTGCGCGCGCACCCATGGCCCGGCAACGTTCGCGAGCTCAAGAACGTGCTCTCGTGCTCCGTCGCGCTCGTCGATCCCGGGACGATGACGCTCGAACCGCACCACGTTCGCCTGCCGGCCCATTCACCCTGCGACGACCGCGGCGTAGGCCTCGATCGCCTCCCGCTCGGAGGGCAGATGCTCGATCACATCGAGCGCGTGGCGATCCGCCAGACGCTCGCCCAGGTCGACGGCAACAAGATCAGCGCAGCCCGCACGCTCGGCATCGCGGTCTCGACGCTGTACGAGAAGCTGAAGAAGTACGGCCTATAGGAGGCCGGCGTCGCCGCCGCCCGAGACGACGGCACACAGCCCCTGGTACGATTGCGTGCCCGCGTTGTCGACGCACTCGACGAGCTCGGTCGTGCCGACGGCGACGAAGGTCACGACGGCGCCCGCTGCGATGCTCACATTCTGGCCCGCGGCGAGGTCGCCGGCTCCGTTTCGCGCACGCAAACCGACGGTGGCGTTCTGGAGGGGGGCGATCGCCCCGTAGCCGAACAAATCCACGCTCGTCGGAAGCGCACCGGTCACCATTGCCTCGGAAGCGTTTCCCGTTTGGCCGTAGTGGACCGCGAAAAAGAGCGGCGCGAACGTGCTTCCGACGTCGACCCCGAGGTCGGCGAGGACCATCGACGCCGCCGGCGCGGCGTTTATGAAGCGCACCGCGGCGCTGCCGGGCGCCGAGAACGCGTCGTCGAGGAAGCCCACGACGGTGATGCCCGGAACACCCGTGGGGGCGTTCGTCTCGCCGATGATCGCGATGGTCGCGTACCCGTCGGCGGACAGGGCCGGCAAGCTCGTGACGTCGGCGCCTATGCCGGCCGAGCAGTTCGTTGCCCCGGCCACGACGAGGCGCGCGTCGTACTGGCCCGGCGAGACATAGGTGTAGGCGCTCGCGTAAGGGAAGGAGAGGACCGGGGTGCCTGCGTCGTCTCCTCCCGCGAGGTTGCCGAGCATCGGCCCGCGGAACGCGCCCGTCCCATGTTTCGCGATGCACATGTCGATCGCGGGCGCGCCAGGAGACCAGTTCGCGATCCGGATACCTGCCACGGTCGCGGACGAGTCTTTGGCCGGCGGGGACGCCGTCTGCGCCGCGTCCGTGGCGGGTGCGGCAGCCTCCGCGGCGTCGCCTCCGGCATCGGCAAGGGCTGCGTCGCCAGTGGCGGGCGCCGGCGCGACGCTCACGCTGTCGTCGCCCGAGCCCATGCAGCCGGCGGTCACCACGCCGAGCGTCGATGCTCCGAGGAAGACGATGGTTCGAGCTGCTCTCATTGCCGCGGACCGGCTAACGCCGCTGGGCGATGTACCACGAGGGACTCGGACGACGATGCGACGTGTTGGTTACAGCCACCCACTCCCTCGTCAAATCTCCCTTTTTCGCGTAACCGTAGCCCTCCGGCTCCCGTAGCCCCTCCCGTACCCCGCAAAGGACCCCCAGCACGTTCGATGCGCCGCGCACCCGCTATCGCCGCAGCCCTCCTGGCCCTCGCCGTCGCCTGCGACAAGAACAGCGGCTCCTCGGGGCTCGCTCCGGCGGCGAGCTCCCTCGCGGCCTCCCGGTCCGACGCGTCGGCCGGAGTCTGGCACTTCATGGTCGACCCGAAGAGCACGACGCACGTCGAGCTTCCCGGGCTCAAGGAGCACATCAAGGGGGACACTTCGGCGGCCGCGGGGACGCTCGACGTCACGCCGGCCGACCTTGGTCAGTCGCGCGGCCTCGTCCGGGTCGATCTCACCACGTTCGAGACGAAGACGTTCGGCGACGACCACGACGCCACGCAGACGAAGCATGCGCGCACGTGGCTCGAGGCCGTCGTCGGCGACAAGGTCAACGAGGACATGCGCTGGGCGGATTTCGCGATCCGGTCAATCGACGGCGCGAGCGCAAGTGACCTGACGAAGGTCGCCGCGACGAAGACGGGCACCGAGGACGTCCGCTCCGTGTCGATGACGGTCCACGGCGAGCTCCTCGTCCACGGCCACAAGGTCCCCAAGGATGCCACGGTCGACGTGACCTTCGTCTACCCCACCGGCGCTCCCGCCGACTCGAAGCCGGCGCGGCTCGAGATCAAGACGAAGCAACCGATGAACGTGGTCCTGAAAGAGCACGACGTCAGGCCTCGCGATCCGGCAGGTCAGATCCTCTCGTGGACCACGAACCTGATCGCGAAGGTGGCCGAAACCGCAGACGTGACCGTCGACATCCGCGCGACGCCCGCACCCTAATCCAGCGTATCCGAGGAGAGAGCCCATGCGACCCAATCTGTCGATCGAGAACCTGACCGCCGTACTCGCCGCACTTGGCACGAGCACCCTCGTGGCCTGCGGAGGCAACGAGCCGCAGCCCGTGCACGCCAACGAGGTCCCCGCCACGGCGGCGGCCCCCGCCGGGTCGGGAAACGCGTCGTGCTCGGCCAAGGCTTGTGGGGGCAAGGCTGCAGACACCGCGCCCGCGACCAGCGCCGCGCCCGCCGCCGCGCCGGCGACGAACGTGGCCGCGACCACGGCACCAACGGCGAGCAGCACCGCCACCACCGCAGCGAGCGCTTCCGCCGCGCCCGCCGCCTCGGCGGCGCCCGCGAAGACACCGGCGAAGACCACCGCCAAGAAGGCCGCGCCGAAGGCGGCAGCGGGCGAGGCGAGCTGTGGCGCCGGCACGTGCTCGGGCGACTCGAAGAAAAAGATCTTGTGACGGCCGTCCAGGGCGTCGGCCTCGGTCTGCGCTGGGAGTTCATCGACGAGCTGGTGGACCGCACCGCGGCCACCGGGCCGCTCGCGATCGACTTTCTCGAGGTCTCTCCCGAGAACACCATGAAGCGTGGCGGCGTACAGCCCGCCCGGTTGGCCTGGCTCGCGGAGCGTTACCCCATCGTGACGCATGGACTGACGATGTCGCTCGGGGGAACGGATCCTCTCGACGCCGGGTACCTCCGCGACCTCGCGGCGGTCCTCGCGACGCTGCGCACGCCGTGGCACTCCGACCACATGTGCTTCGGCTTCGCGGGGGGGCGCGCCATGCACGAGCTCTTGCCCGTCGGGTTCAAGCTTTCGAGCGTGCCGCGCATCGCGGAGCGCATCCAGCGCGCGCGCGACGCGATCGGTCTTCCACTGGCCGTCGAGAACGTCAGCTATTACTGGCACCCCGGTCGCGCGGAGTTGGGCGAGGCCGAGTTCCTGTCGCGCGTGTGCGAGGCCGCGGACTGCGGCCTGGTCCTCGACGTCAACAACGCCTACGTCAACTCGATCAACTTCGGCTTCGACGTCGACGACTGGATGCGCGCGGCGCCTCTCGATCGCGTCGTGCAGATCCACGTCGCGGGCCACGAGTGGTTCGAGGCCACGGAGACCGGCATCGGCGAAGCGCGGGGCCCGGCGGGTGCAGCCGATGCGGACGCCATGATCATCGACACGCACGGAGCGGACGTGGCCGATCCCGTCCTCGCGCTGCTGGGACGCGTGCTCGAGCGCACCGGCCCCGTCCCCGTGCTCCTCGAGCGCGACCAGAACATCCCGGGCCTTGACGAGCTGCTCGCCGAGGTGGCGCGGATCCGCGCGATCTGCGCGACGGCGTGAATCAGGTCGCACCGCCACCCTCCCCCGAAACCGGGGGAGGGCCGGGGTGGGGGTTCACAGAGGGAGGCCCGGGGCGGGAGTTCACAGAGGGAGGCCCGAGGTCCGGGCTGACTAGCGCGCCGAGGACGACGCCCCGTTCGCCCAGGTCGGCGATCAGCTTGACGATGTCCCCAAGAACGGCGGCCGGCGTAGCCCCGCGGACCGCGCAGGCTCGCTCGATGGCGACGCCGAGGGCCTCGCCCGACAGGAGCCTCCTCACGATCGCGGCGGCCAGCGGCGTCAGCTCGAGCCAGCGGACCGCGTGACTCGGATCCCGGTAGCCGAGCAGATGCACGTCGCGACGCTCCGGCTCGTCGCGGGATGCCTCGTCCGCGGGGAGCTCGTGCACGGCCCACGCGTACGTCTGCAGGCGCGTGGCTCCCGAGAACGCGAGCGGCCTGTCCAGCGCGACCTCGCCGGCCGGCTGCATCGCGTCCGAGGAATCCGAGGACGCGATCGCGAAGTGGGCGAGCTCGTGGGCGGCGAGGTCCGGCAGATACGCGGGCACAGCCGCGTCCGCGCGCCAGCGAGGCTCCGCCCAGGCGAAGAGCTCCGCGGGCACGTCGCGGACGTAGTGGGTGCGCGGGCTCACCTCGTCGACGAACCGGGCGAAGTCGGCGTCGAAGCGCCCCGCGCACGCCACGTTCATTCGCGCGCGCGTTCGAGGCAGCATCCGGAGCACGACCGCCGAGAGCCCGTTGCGCACGAGACGCCGGTAGACCACCAGGCGGCGCGGCGCGGCCATGATCGCCTCGACGTCCTCCGCGAGCACGCCGTGATCCTCGAGGTGCTTCCGAAGGTCGCGCGCGAACGTGCCGTCGTCGTCTGCGCTCAGGCACGCGTGGGCGATGGCCGACTCGAGAGCCTCGGGACCGGACCGAGCAGTCGGGGGAGCCTCGCTGTCCCGGCGCCTCATTCTTCGAGCGCGAAGTTGTAGTGGGCTGCGCCGCCCTCGGCGACGGTCACGTTGACGCTCCGCGACCTGCCGCCGGGCGCGGAGCATTCGACCCTGTGAGGCCCTGCAGTGACCTCCATGCCCGGCAGCGGCGTGCGTCCCTGCGCCACGCCATCGATCGAGACCATGCACGCGCCGGGGTTCGAGACGATCGTCAGCCGCCCCTTGGGCTGCGCCGCGGCCCGGTGGGCCAGGGGCAACGAGTCGACCGAGATCACGGGCACGCTGTTCGACGCGGTCGCCGTCGGAGCGGGCGGCGCGCCGATCTTCGGAGCCGCCGCCCCCGCCGACGTCGCCGAGACGGCGGAGCTCATCGTGGCCGCGGACGCGCCGGTCGTCCCGCCGCTCCCGAACGTCGCGGCCACGCCGATGCCGACCGCGACGAGCGCGAGGATGCCCCCGAGGCCGATGGCGAGGTGCGTCGGCGGCAGCAGCCAGTGCATGTACTCCTGCGCCTTCCGCGGCCAGGACTTCGAGCCAGGGGTCGTGACGGAGGTGGCCATCGGCGGAGGCGGGGCGGACATGTGGACGGCGACGACCGGGGAGCCCTGCGCGGCCGCCCCGGCGGCCGGGGGGGGAGGGGGCGGCCGGTCGCTCTGACGCACGATGGGTCCCGTCGCGTCGGGGTCCGTCGCGGGGAGCCGCACGTCGGCCTGCGTCAGCTCCGTCATCATCGCGTCGAGGCGCTCGACGATCTTGTCGAACGAGTCCAGGCGCTTCGCCTTCTCGGTGACGATGCAGTCGCGAATGAGCGCACGCAGCGATTCGGGCAGCTGCGGCGCCACGTCGTCGATCCGTTTCGGTTGCGTGGTCGCGATCGTGACGATGAGGGCGTTGAAATTCGGCGCGTCGAACGCGCGGTGTCCGGAGAGGGCCTCGAACAGGATCGAACCGAACGCGAAGACGTCGGTGCGACCATCGATTCCTTCGGCACCCATTGCCTGCTCGGGGCTCATGTAGAGCGGCGATCCGAGGACGGTGCCCACGATCGTGAGGGCGGTGTTCTTCTCGTCCTCGAGGATCTTGCTCACGCCGAAGTCCAGGATCTTCGGGACGACGCGCCCGTCGCGGTCCTTGTGGAGGAAGACGTTCGTCGGCTTGAGGTCGCGGTGCACGACCCCGCTCCTGTGCGCTGCGGCGAGTGCCTGCGCCACCTCCCGCATGATCAGCATGAACTCGAAGACGAGCATCGGCGGCTTCTGCTGCCGCACGCCGACGTCGAGCGACGCCCCCGTGAGAAGCTCCATGACGAGGAACAGCGACCCGTCTTCCGCCTGCCCGACGTCGATGACCTCGATGATGTTCGGGTGGTTGATGCGGGCGCTGACCTTCGCCTCCAGCAGGAACCGGCGCGC
>Ga0209415_10007751_pt1 | contig 18690 bp, 10 predicted proteins | sample PeaSoiSIISIP2007_FD_187696 | JGI IMG/M metagenome (GOLD analysis project Ga0209415, IMG submission 187696) | Peat soil microbial communities from Weissenstadt, Germany - SII-SIP-2007 (SPAdes) (version 2) | ecosystem: Environmental > Terrestrial > Soil > Wetlands > Peat | place: Germany...
TGTGGCGGGAGTCCCCCAGTTGCAGGCCCTTTTGCAGCGTCTCCACGGTGCGGTTCAGAATGCCAAGTTCGGTATCGAGCTGCCGCAGCGTGAAATAATCACCCGCGAGCTCGGCGGTGATCACCAGCTGGACGTTTTCGAGATCGGCTGCGCTCGCCTGGTAGGAGGCCTGAGCAGCCTCGATGTTTCGTCGGCGTTGTCCAAACAAATCCACTTCGTACCCGGCTGTGAATGGCAGGGTATAGGCGCTCTGCGTGACGGCAGACGTCACGGGAACGGGGCTGCTAGGCGGGCGACTTCCGGAAAGGCGCTCACGTTGGGCACTGGGAGAGGTGACAAGATTGGGAAATTGCGTGGCGATCTGGACCGCCGCGGAGGCCCGCGCCTGCTCCAAGCGGGCGGCCGCGATTTTGATGGTTTGGTTTGCGTCGAGCGCTTGTTTTTCCATCGCGGACAATTCGTCATCGTGGAACACGCTCCACCATTCGCCCTTGGCAACCCCATCCTTCGGGGCGCTCTCGCGCCAGGGCTCACTCACGTCCCATTTGGCAGGCACAGGTGCCGTGACGCGCTGATAATTGGGCCCCACGGTGCAACCACTGGTGAGGGCAGAAACACCAAGCCCGGTAACAGCGAGAAATTGCTTGATGTGCTTCATTATTGTTTCTTGGCCGCGGGTGCGGGAGGTTGCTGTGGAGCGGGCTGGCTCGGCGCGTGGTTCATCGCAATTTCCTTGACGCGGACTTCCTCGCCGTCCTCGAGGGAATCCGCGGGGTTCAGGACGATCCAGTCGTTGGCGTCGAGCCCCTGAAGGACTTCCAGAGTGGTGCCATAGTCGCGGCCCACGGTGATCGCCCGGAGGTGCGCGCGATGATTGGAATCCACCACCACGGCGCGGAGTCCTTCCGAGCGGAATAGCAGTGCGTTAACCGGCACGGCAAGGCGAGCTCCGGTGACTTTCACCTGGAGATGCGCTTGAGCGTAACCCCCGGGGAGTAGCGCGCCAGTGTGGTTCGGCACGTCCACTTCGGTAAGCAGGGTACGCGTGCCGGGATCGATCGACTCCGCGGTGCGCACCACTTTGCCCAGGAATTTCTGGCCGGGATATTGCGTGAGTTCGAGAAAGGCGCCGAGGCCCGCCCGAATGGAGGGCGCGTAGGCTTCCGGCACGCTGACATAAACGCGAATGGGATCCGTCTGCGCGAGAACGAAGAGCTGCTCCGAGACGCCGCCATTTCCGGCGTTGATGAGCGTGCCGGTGTCCACGTTGCGCCGGGTAATAAAGCCGCTGAACGGCGCATAAACATGCTTGAAGGATTCCAGCTCCTCAAGCCGGCGCACGTTGGCTTCCGAGGATTTCATATTGGCGACTTTGGCTTCCAGATCGCCGACCGCATTGTCGACTTCCTGTTTGGAGACGCCGTCGGTCTTGATGAGTTCCTGGTAACGCGTTGCGGTAATCTTGGAGAGGTTCGCGTTGGCTTGCGCGGTATTCAGATCGGCGCGCGCCTGAGACAACTGCTGATCCACTTCCGGTGTGTCGATGTCCGCCAACAAATCGCCTTGCCGGACGCGGCTGCCGATGTCGTGGTACCACTTTTTCAGATAGCCGTTGGTGCGCGCGTAGATGGGCGACTCGACATAGGCTTGCATGGCTCCGGGGAGGACAAGATCCTCCTCCGCCGATTCCACCGAAGCATGCACCACGGCCACGGTCGGAATCGCCAGGGTTTCCGTTTCCTCGGCGAGCGCTTGATACTGCGTGCGGCGCTGGAAGAGCGTGAATGCGCCAAGAATTACCAGCACAATCACGACCAGAAAAAGAACCGTGAAGATCCGGCTGCGCTTGGCCCGCGGTTGCTCTCGATCTGCAGGATCCATCTGAATTCCGGTTTCCATCATTACCCCATTCCCGCTTTCAGTTCCAGAAAGAAAAAATTCAAGCCGTGGCCGGTGACGGCGAATCCTGCTGGGCCGCTCTCCGCGCGCGGCGACCGTGGATCATGGAGAAAACGCACGGCACGAAGAAAAGCGTGGCGAAGGTGGCAAACACCAGTCCGCCAATCACGGCGCGGCCAAGCGGCGCGTTTTGCTCGCCGCCTTCGCCGAGGCCGATGGCCATGGGCACCATGCCAATGATCATGGCCAGTGCGGTCATCAGCACGGGCCGGATGCGCACGAAGCCGGCTTCGATGGCCGCATCCTGGGCGCTCTTACCCTCATCGAGTTGCTCGCGCGCGAAGGACACCATCAAGATGCTGTTGGCCGTGGCCACGCCCATGCACATGATCGCGCCGGTAAGAGAGGGGACGTTGAGCGTAGTATGGGTCAGCAGCAGCGTCCAGCAGATACCGGCCAGCGCGCCGGGCAGGGCGGTAATAATAATGAACGGATCGAGCCAGGACTGGAAATTGACGACGATCAGCAGATAGGCAAGCACGATCGCGCCGAGCAGGCCAAAGCCCAGGCCAGTGAAGGAACTCTTCATGGTCTGCACCTGGCCGCGAACGACGATGTGGCTGCCCTTGGGCAAATCCTTTTCGATGGCTTGGACATCCTTTTCCACTACATCAGCCACCCCGCCCAAGTCACGGCCGTCCACGGCGGCGTACACATTGATCATGGGCTGCGTCGTGTAATGCGATATTTCCGCGGGCCGCGCAGTCGCTCGCGTTTTTACCAGGTTACCGAGAATTTGGGGAACAGCGCCTGGCGAGCTTCCGCTAATCGGCGTGTTCTGTAGAGCCTGGTAGGAGTCCACGCGATATTGCGGCTCCTGGACGTTGACGCTGTATTCCACGCCATTCTTGGGGTCCAGCCAAAACGCCGGATTGGTCTGAAAACTGGAGCTCAGCGAAACGAGAACGTTTTGCGCCACGTCCCGGGATTGCATGCCCATGGACTGGGCGCGCGCCCGGTCGATTTCCATATACAGAGTCGGGTTATCAAAAGCCTGCTGCACGTGCACGTCCACTGCGCCGGGGATGTGCCGGAACTGGGTGGCGAGTCTTTCCCCGATCAAATAATTTCCTTGCTGATTCATTCCGGTAACTTCCACGTCAATTGGAGCGGGAGTACCGAAATTCAGAATTTGCGTCACGATGTCTGCCGGTTGAAAGAAGAATTGCACGCCCGGGAACCGTTGCGGCAGTTTTTCGCGCAAGTCGTTGATGTACGCGCCCGTGGGTTTGCCGCGTTCTTCCTTCAATTGCACAAGAATTTCCGCGTCGGAAGTTCCGATGGTCCCGGCATTGCTATAGCTGAGGTTGATGCCGCTGTAGGGCAGGCCGATATTATCGAGAACCGTGGTGACCTCATTTTTGGGAATCGTCTCGCGGATCACGCCGTTCACCTGGTCGGCGAGTTTGGAGGTTTCCTCGATGCGCAGCCCGGTACGCGCGCGCATGTGCAAACGGATTTGGCCTGCGTCCACCTTGGGAAAGAAATCCCGGCCGAGAACGCCGACCAGCGCGACCGACAGGATGCAGAAGGTCAGAAAGCACACGGAGAACAGCCCTGGCGATCCTAAGGCGGATCCCAAAGCTCCGCGGTAGCCTTCCCGGAATCTCTCAAAATTTCGTTCGAAACCCTGCTGATAGCGCCGGAACAACCCCATCTTCTCGCCGATGTGCTCTTCGGCGTGATATTCGTCTTCGGAGCTCAGAAGATACATCGCCAGGGTCGGAACGATTGTGCGCGACCACATGTACGAGGCTAGCATCGCGAAGCTCACCGCTTCCGCTAAGGGCACGAACAAGAACTTTGCTACCCCGGACAGAAAGAACATCGGAATGAACACAATACAAATGCACAGCGTTGAAACAAATGCGGGCACCGCGATCTGCTGCGCGCCGTCTAGAATGGCCTGCACCGTTTCCTTGCCCATGGCCAGGTTGCGGTTAATGTTTTCGATCTCCACCGTGGCGTCATCGACCAGGATGCCCACCGCCAGTGCGAGCCCTCCCAAAGTCATAATATTGATGGTCTGGCCAAGCGCGCTGAGGCACAGGATGCTGACGAGAATGGACAAAGGGATGGACACGGCAATGATCAGCGTGCTCTTCCAGTTTCCCAGGAAGAGCAAAATCATGATGGCCGTCAGACAAGCTGCAACAATGGCTTCGCGTATTACGCCCTGGATCGAAGCGCGCACATACAGCGACTGGTCGAAGAAGGTGGAAACCTTCATGCCCTCGGGAAGAGCTGCTTTGTTGAATTCCAGCATCTCCTTAATGTGATCCACGATATCCAGTGTGGAGGCGCTCCCGGTTTTATAAATGCTCATCAGCACGCCGCGCTGCCCATTGGCCATCACTACGTTCGTTTGTGGAGAAAAACCATCGCGCACGTGGGCGACATCCTTCATATAAATTGTTGCGCCATTCACGGTTTTCACCGGCAAATCGTTGAGTTCTCCCACGGTTTGCGGGCTGCCGTTCATTTCCACAAGATACTCTAGCGTTCCCAGCTTCGCGGTCCCCGTGGGCAAAATCAGGTTTTGCGCGTTGACCGCGTTTACGATGTCAACGGCAGAGAGTCCCTTGGCTTGCAGCGTTTTTGAGTCGATGTCCACGCTGATCACCCGCTGCTTTCCTCCATAAGGGAAAGGTGTGGCGGCCCCACGCACCGAAGCCAGTTCCGTGCGGATGAAATTGTTGGCGTAGTCGAAAAGCTGCTGCTCGCTTAGCGTGTCGCTGGTCAGGCCGATCTGGATGACCGGCACGGTCGAAGCCGAGTAGATGATCACCAGGGGAGGCGTGGTTCCGGGCGGCAGGAATCGCAGGAATGTCTGTGAAATAGCGGCCGTCTGCGCGAGCGCGGTCTGGATATTAGCGCCCGATTGGAAGAACACTTTGATAACCGCGATGCCGGGCAAGGATTGTGACTCAATGTGCTCCACGTCATTGACCAGCGTATTTACGCCCCGTTCAACGTTGGAGGTGATGCGCTGCTCCATTTCTTGGGGCTCCAGGCCTGTATAGGTCCAGACCAGGCTGATGACGGGAATATTGATGTCGGGAAAAATATCGACCGGCGTGCGCTGCAGTACCACGGGAAACAAGAGGATAATGGCGAGCGCCATCACCACAAACGTGTATGGCCTTCGCAGTGCTAGCCGGACAATCCACATAAGGTCTTAGTACGCCGCCTTGCCATGGGAGAGCATGAGTGGCACTCGCCAGGCTGCCCATCCGTCGCTAATTCAAGTTAGATTCCCGAGAGCGTTTGTTTGGGTACGGCCCGAATCGGGCAGGGAGCAGCCGCCGATTAAGTCTCACGCCCTGAATTAGTTAGAAACATCGAAAGGCACTGCTCCCCTGCCTCCACGCCTGTTCGATGCAGACATTCTGACACAAGGCACACAGAAGCCTCCATCCAATTTGGACGGTGCATTTTGGCGGTGGGTAGATCGGCCGAAGAACAGTAATCGGCGCGATAAGAACTACTTATGGGTCATCGTGAAGACGCCATCCCAGCCGGAAGGCGGTTCATCGAAGAGATAGTCCTGGCAGCGTTTCCAGTAGGTACGTGAGGGGCCGTCGTCGGGCCACTTGTCCAGAATCGTCTGGAAAGATTTCTGCGCGTCTTCCCAGCGGCGCTTGCGGTATAGCTCGTGGGCCTCGCGAAAGAGGTCAACGCGCTGGCGCACTTCGTCCGGCGTGCCGTATGAGGAGTTCTCCGTGGCACGGGCGATCAGTTCGTAAATGGTGACTGGCTGGAGTTTGCCTTTCACGCGAATGAGGTCGAGTTCGCGAAAGAAGAAGCCCTCGTCCTTGGCGGAGGCGTAGGTGGTTTCGTTGACCAGGATGTGCGTACCGTAGTCTTTATTCAGCCCTTCCAGGCGCGAGGAGAGATTGACGGTGTCGCCGAGGGCGGTGTACCCGTAGCGAAGCGCCGAGCCCATGTTGCCGACGCTGGCCACACCGGTGTTCAGGCCGATGCCAATATCGAGATGCGGTTTGCCCTCCGCTTCCCATTTCTTCTGCATCTCGCGGACGCGCTCCATCATTTTCAACGCGGTGTTGCACGCTCTGCCCGCATGCCCCGGTTCTTCGAACGGCGCGCCCCAGAAGGCCATGACGGCGTCGCCGATGTACTTGTCGAGGGTGCCGTGGTTTTCAAAAACGAGGCCGGTCATGTCTGAGAGATATTGATTTAGGAAAAGGGCCAGGTCCTGGGCGTCGAGTTTTTCAGAAATGGTGGTGAAGCCACGAATGTCGCTGAACATCACGGTGATGTCCGTTTTTTTCGGCTCGACGAGTTGCGGATTCACAAGCAGTCGGCGGATCACTTCCGGGCTCAGGTACTGGCCGAACGCGGAACGCACGCGGCGCTTTTCTTTTTCCTCGAACAGCGACCGGTAGAGAGAAACGAGTAAGACGTTGGCGCTCAGAGTCAAAGCCGGAATGGTGAAATTGAGCCACCAGCCTCGCAGGAACGAGTAATAGTCTACGGTCACTAGCGGGATGACTAGGGCGATTCCGAACCACATCCAACGTGGGGCCACAAGGGCCATCCAGATTCCCAGAGGGAGGCCGAGAAATATAATTAGAATGGCGTCCCACAACTGCTGCTTGACCCCACGCACTAGAAAGTTCTGGTGCAGCATGTTGTCGATTACGTTGGCGTGAACTTCCACGCCGGGGTAGTCGATTTCTCCGTAGGGTGGCGTGCGTAGGTCTGCGATGCCGGTTGCAGAGGCGCCCACTAAGACAATCTTGTCTTTGAAAGTTCCCGGTGCAAACTTGTGCTGGACCACATCGGCGATCGAGTAGTAAGGGTAGGTTCCTCGGGGGCCATGGTAGTTGATGGACAAGTGTCCCGTGGCGTCAGGTTTGATGAACAGGGCGTTCCCGAAATCGATTCGCACCACTCCGGTAGGATCGTACTGTACGGTAACCTGGTCGGAGCGCAGTCCTAGGTACAGCCTCATCGTCTGCACTTCAAGGGAGCCGAAGAGCTGCCATTCCTGAATGTCCTTGGAGCGGCCAAACGGGAGCACCAGCATCGTGCGGCGCAGGACGCCGTCAGCGTCCGAGGAAACATTAAAGAAGCCGATGGTGGTTTTTTCAATCTTGTCCGGGTTGGCCAGCGCGGGGATGTTTGCAACGTTTGCGGCATAGAGATCCCCATCCCTTCTGTAGCGATCAACGAGCTCAAGAAAATCCTGTTTCCCTGTTTCCGCGCGAAGAGCGTTCCGCCCGAGGGCATACCATTCGATTAGTTCGTCGTACTGATCCAAGATTGCAGGATCGATCCCTTTCAGTTCGTCCGGTTTGAGAAAGAAGTTGCCGAGCACAACGGGGCCGAATCGATCAATAGCCTTGCCGAATTGGGAATCAGCATCGAACTCTGCGGCGAGAGCGCGGACTTCCGATTCCAGTTTTGGGTCCACGGTTTCGCCACGTTTTTTTCGCTGTTCGAGTTTGGACCAGAGTGCGCGCACAGGATCGGCGGTGCGGTCCGGTTTGTCAAACGTAATATCGAAAGAAGCTACCTTGGCGCCGTCGTCGTGAAGCGCGTCAAGCATGGTCGCGAAGTGGGTGCGGGAGAAGGGCCACTTGCCCAGCACTTCCTGAGATTGCTGGTCGATATCCACGATGACAATGCGGGGATCGGGTGGAGTTGCACTGGCCGGCCGGTAACGGAAGCGCGTGTCCAGCGAGTTGTATTCGAAGCGCTGGAGAAATGCAAAGATGGGAGTCGTTTTCTCGCCGAAGAAGGTGAAGTAATACAACGTTATCGCTGCGAGCGTGATGGCAACGGATATGAGAAACGAGACGCGGTGGCGCCACCACGTCAGTAGCAATTCGTAGAGGGCGAGTGCGCCCCGCCGTTGCCAGAAGCCTGCTGACGGAGCCGCCATCGCGTTTCGCGCGCTACTCGCGGACGATGAAGTTCAGACGGACACCGGAGACCTCGACCAGATCGCCGTCGTTCAGGCGCACCGGGCCGGAAACAGGATTGCCATTGACGGTGGGCACCTTGTCGCCGGGACCGAGGTAGAAGCCGTCATCGCGCTGATTGATTTGCGCCGCCATCTGCGGTTTGAACCAGCCTTTCAGCTTGACGGTGGCCATGGCGGATTTTCCGATGACCGTGAGTTTGTTGGTCAGCACATACTCCTTTTGGTCGGTGCTGCCGCTGAGAACAATGAGCGTCGGAACTTTCATGCGCGCGCCGGCGAACTGCATGGATTCGCCCATGGCGGCGGCTTGCTGGAGCATCTGACGACGTTCCTTGGTGTCCAGCACCATGGTTTCGTCGATGCGCGGCGCGACCACTTTGCGGCCCGTGTCCCAGGCTAGCGGAGCATCGCCGCTGGTATCGACCTTTATTTTGTGTTTTCCGATGTGGATGTTATCGCCATCGTGCAAGGTGGCGCGCTCGACGCGCAAATCGTTCACAAAAGTGCCGTTGAGGCTGTCGAGGTCTTCGATGACCATGCGGCCGGCCTCGTAATAGATTTTCGCGTGATGGTTGGAAACCGCGAGGTTGTCCACCGGTATGTCGTTGTCCGGGGAGCGGCCAATGGTCACGGGCCGGCTGCCCACGGGCACCTCTTTCACGATTTTGTTGTCAAACATGAGGCTGAGCTTCGGCATCTCAATTTCCTCCAGCGTTACCGTTCGTACCTTGATTTTTGGGCGCCCTGCGCCGCAACCACGAAAACCATCCCTTAGATTCTTTTTCGAGCCGCACAATCACGATCGTAATGTTGTCCGGACCACCGCGTTCATTGGCCATCTCGATGAGCTTCTCCGCTGCCCGCGTAGGGTCAGTTTCGGCCTGGAGCGTTCCCGCGAGTTCCGGCTCCGTGACCATGCGCGTTAATCCATCGGAACAGAGCAGCAGAGCATCCCGGGGGAAAAGCGTGTGTTCCTCGGCGTCCACTTCGATTTCCGCTTGGGCGCCCAGAGCGCGCAACAACACGCTCTGCATGTCACTTTCTTCCGCCTCAGCGGAGGTCAGAATGCCTCGCCGCACCTGCTCCGCTACCAGCGAATGATCGCGCGTAAGCTGCAGCAAAGTGCCGCCCCGGAGCAGATAGGCGCGGCTGTCGCCGACATGCGCGATGCTCAGCTTTGTACCGTTGATCCACACGGCCGTCAGAGTCGCGCCCATGCCGTGTTGATCGGGATTCTGCTCGGCGGACTTGAAAATATTTTTATTAGCCAGATGCACAGCAGTCGAAAGACGTTTTGTCCAGGGGCTCCAGTTAGGCTGTACCGCGCCAATAATTGTTGCCGCAGGATTGGTCTCGAAATCGAGGCAATGCTTCACCACCGTTTCGACAGCCATAGCGCTGGCGATTTCGCCGTGCGCTTCGCCCCCCATTCCGTCGGAAAGCACGTAGAGGTTCAGCGGCTCAACGATCTTGTAACAATCTTCGTTGTTTGAACGGACGCGACCCACATCGCTCACGCCGCCACTTGCGATTCGCACACAAACTCCCTGTGCCGCCCTGAAACTACACCCCTGCCCACACGTGTACCGGGCAACTCTGCTCCCAAGCTAACAGAGCCCCAAGGCCCGCGAAAGGCTATGAACCCTACTGATTACTCGCTCTTTCGCTACACGGGGGACGGGGAAGCGGCGCGTCCTCTTTGACTTATCGGCGATTCCCCCGCGCCCGCGCATTCATACATTGCGTGCCTACCTTCCGAGCTTTCGATATACTCTCGGTCTCCGCGGAGCACCCCTCCCTCTGCGGTTTAGTACCCCACCCCCTATGGCTAGAATTAAGAGATCGCCGCCCAAGCGCGCCCCCAGAGCCCACAGAAAGGGGCTAAGCGCGTCGAAGGCCACGCGTGAGCTCGAAGAACTAAACCGCGTGGGGATTGCTCTGTCCGAAACTCGGGAAGTCGGGCAGTTGCTAGACCTGATCCTGAAAAAGGCCAGGGAAATCACCGCGGCGGACGCTGGGTCTCTCTATCTCGTGGAAAATGGCGAGGGTTCCGCGGAAGCTGCTTTGCACGCCCCGTTGCTGCGTTTCAAGCTGACGCAAAACGACAGCGTGCAGTTTCCGTTCAGCGAACACACGCTCCCGTTGACGGAAGATTCGATGGCGGGATATTGCGCCCTCCACGGCGAAGTGATCGAGCTGGCCGACGCGTACCGCCTCTCGAAGTCGATGCCGTTTCACTTCAACGCCACGTTCGATCACCAGGCCGGCTACCGCACGCGCTCGCTGATTACCCTGCCAATGAAAAATGGAAAGGGCGAAGTCCTCGGAGTGCTGCAATTGATCAATTGCAAGCGTAATGCAAAAGCGCAACTGACCGATTTCGGCGCGGTGCGGCGCTGGGTCCACCCCTTTCCGGAACGTGCGGTGCGGCTGGGGCTTTCGCTGGCTTCGCAAGCGGCGGTAGCCTACGAGAACTCAAAGCTGTATCAAGACATTGAGGATTTGTTCGATGGATTCGTGAAAGCAGCGGTGAAGGCCATCGAGCAGCGCGACCCCACGACGTCCGGCCATTCGCAGCGCGTTTGCGAAATGACCGTGGCGCTGGCGGAAGCCGTGGACCGCGAGCCGCGCGGGCCTTATGGAGACTTGCGGTTTTCCCGCGAACAGATGAAGGAACTGCGTTACGCGGCTCTGTTGCACGATTTCGGAAAAGTGGGAGTGCACGAAGAAGTGCTGGTAAAGGCAAAAAAACTTTACCCGTTTCACTTTGTGCGCGTGCTGGACCGCTTCGACTACATTCGAAGGGACATTGAAGCGCGCGCCGCGGAGCAGAAGGTGGAAGCATTGGTCTCGCTGTCGCGAAAACAAGCCGCGGAGCGCTTGCGCCTGCTCGACGAAGAATCGCGGCGGCTGCGCGCCGAATTGGATCGCTACGCGGAGTTCATCGCCAAAGCCAATGAGCCAACGCTTCTTCCTTCGTGGGATTTTGAAGTGCTGACCGAAGTCGCGCAGAAAATGTACCGCGATCCGCGCGGAACGGAGCGCCCGTACCTTTCCGCGGAGGAAGTGCGGTTCCTTTCCATTCCGCGCGGAAGCCTGGATGCCGACGAACGCCGCCAAATCGAATCGCACGTAGTGCACAGCTTCAATTTTCTGGCGCAGATTCCGTGGACGCAGGAATTCCGCGCTATCCCGGCGATTGCCCGCGCCCACCATGAGAAGCTCAACGGCAAAGGTTACCCGTTCGGGCTGAATTCCGGGCAAATTCCGGTGCAAGCGAAGATGATGACGATTTGCGATATTTTCGATGCGCTGTCAGCTTCGGACCGTCCTTACAAGCGCGCGGTTCCCACCGACCGCGCGCTGGATATTTTGAAGCTCTGCGTGCGCGACGAAGAAATCGATCCGGAACTGTTCCGCGTTTTTCTGGATGCGCAGGTTTACCGGCTGTCCGCGAAACCCGCTTAAGGTTCATGGTGGGTTACTGATTGGACTTGGTTCCGCTTGAAGCGAGAATTGTGAGACAGCATCTTCTAAACTGAGGAGAGGCGGCTTTGCCGTGCTGACCTATCTTCTTGGCCCATTCCTGGCGCTGCTCCCCCAACGATGGCGCAAGTCGCTGCCTGCCGGTTCTGCCGTGCAATGGCGTCGCGCCACAGTCCTGAGCGGGTTTGCAGAAGCGGCGGTTGCACTGGCGTCCCTGTTTTTCTGGTATTCGTATTACATGAACCTCCTGGTTAACAACGGCCTGGATGCAGCGCTGAGCGGAAAAATGGGGCCGGGAGTCACGGATCAGACGATCGGGTTTACCGCACTGGTGATTTGGGCGACGCATCCATTGACGTGGCTGATCGCTTACGCGGGAGTTGAAGGAAGCGTTCGTCTGCTAGGTGCGGCATTCACGGAGACCAATCTGGGGATTTTGCCGCTCTTCATAATGGACAAGATTTTCCTGAAGGTTTCCGGGCGCAGCGCGCCAAGCGCCGCTAAAGCTGCCGGATACTCCGAGGGAAATTTGTCTTCCTACGCTAGCGCTATCAAAGAAAAAACACTCCTGAAGAAGCTTCCGCAAGTTCCCGACGAAATCTTGACGAGCAGAGACGGGTCGGAGGAGATGCTGGAGATTCGCGCCTGCCGCAGAAAAGTGGATTGGAATCCGCCGCGCACGGTTCGTTATCAAGACACATATTACCGGTTGGAGGCGTGCGCCGACGGACTGCCACCGCGCCCCTTCCGCTACACGCTCCGGAAATTGTCGGCCGGAGTGATGGGCCGGACGGTGCTGGTGTATTCACCGGAGGAAGCTCCGATGCTTGCGAAGAAATGAAAATAGGCAGTGTCTCGGAATTGGCCCGCGCTTCACTTTCATCGGCATGAGGTTCTCCACTACAATTCCACGCATGTTCTTGTGCCGTCGCGGTTTTGCATCGCTCTTCTCGTTTCTGATTGTCGGGGTGTTCGCGCTCGCTGCTAATGCCCAGCAGTCTCCGCCAGTGCCGGCGGCCTCCGGGGCGCGGATCTTGCTGCTGCCGCGGCGAATTGTTTCGGGCGAGCGCGCCACGCTTGCGGTGCTGGATGTGAATGGCCGCCTGACTCCCGGCGTGACAGTGAATTTTTCGAACGGTGACCGGTTCACGACCGATGCGACGGGCAGGGCGTTGTTCGTGGCGCCGCTGAATCCTGGCGTGATTTTCGGTTCGATTGCGGGGCGCACAGGGAAGGTGGCTACGGCGATTCTCACGCCCAGCGAGGCGGCGTCGGTGGCCATAGAAATTTCCTCCGCGCCGCGAGTGGCTTCACTGACGGATCGCTTCGAAATTTTTGGGAAGAGTTTCTGCGGCGATGCTGATGCTAACCAGGTGACGATCGCGGGGCAGTCAGCGATGGTGCTTGCTTCCTCGCCAACGGCGCTGGTCGTGCTGCCTCCGCCGGATCTGCAACCGGGCAGCGCGGCGGTGGACGTGTCGTGCGCGAAACGCGAGTCGCCGCCGTTTTCCCTCACCCTTGTCGGGCTTGAGCTCGAAGCCGACTCTACGCCGTTGAAGCCGGAGGAACATCGGACGCTCACGGTGCGCGTGCGCGGTTCAGCCGCGAAGATCGCACTGGAAGCGAGAAACCTCGCGCCGGACGTCGCTGATCTTACTGGTGGAAATCCACTTCGAGCCTCAAGCGCCGGAGGCGCCGAGAATCTCGCCAAGTTCGAAGTGGTGGGACGGAAGAACGGCAGTTTCCTGATCTCGATCCGGTTGTTGCCGTTCCTCCGGCGTCCACTGCCGTGAGGACGCCGCCTTGAAGTCAGCCCCATTCACCCTGAAACGAACCGAAGCTGTCTAACTTCTAGCCGGGATTACGCGCTCTTCTTGATGCTAACTTCGGGGGGAATCGGGAGAACGCCCTGCGGATTCTCAAAGGGAAGCTCAGGCACGCCAGCGCCGAGCACGGTTTCAAGAGTATTCTGGGCCCTCTCGAAGAGTTTGTCAGATTCGCTGTAGCTTTGCTGGGCGTTCTTCAAATGGAGGCCCAGAGTGCCGAACTTGTCGGCGAATTTTTCCATTTGCTTCTCCATCCCGGAGAGGCTTTCCAGGAGACGCTTGGCATTTTCTTCCATCTGCATGCCACGGAGACCCATGGCAATCACGCAAAGATGCGCGTATAGAGTATTGGGCGAAACGGCGATGACTTTCTTGTCGCGGCAATAGGCGTCGAGGGACTGGCCCTTGTTGTCCGAGGTTTGCAAGAGTTCGTAGTAGACGCTTTCTGAAGGCACGAACATCAACGCGACATCCAACGTACCTTCATCGGGCACGATGTATTTCTTGGTGATGGCGTCGGCGTGGCCTTTTACCGCCGCGATGAAGGCGCGGCGCGCTTCGTCACCCTCAGTGCTGATCCGCCGATAAGCATCGAGGGGAAACTTCGAATCAATAGCCATTAATTTTTTGTCGCGCAGCTTAATCACGGCGTCGGCTGCTTCTCCGCTAGAGAAGCGGTACTGCATGGCATACTGCGCGGAAGGCAGGGAATCCTCCAGCAAGCGCTCCAACGTCACTTCGCCGAGTGAACCACGCGACTTAGCCCCGCCCAAAATACCTTCGAGCGTCTGCGCGGTCTGGGACATCTGCTTCCCGGCTTGTTGGACTTCGCCGAGTTGGCGCTGAATCTGGCTGATTTGATCGCGCGTGTTCTTTAGTTCGTCGGCCATTTTGGTTTGCGCGTCGGAAGTCATCTGGCCGGTAATCTGGGCGGAGTTCTTAATGGCGTCCTGCAAGGCGGGAGCGACGCTATCGAGGCGCTGAGCGACATTCTTGGCGATAGCTTCCAGTTGCCCGGTGCTCGAGGCTTGCGAGGTGGCGATAGTTTGCAGGTCGCGGCGCAGCTCGTTCATCTGGGATTCGATGGCGCCACTCTTCTCGCGGCTTTGCAGGGTCTGCAAAGCCAGCCAGATCACCAGGATGGCCACAAGAATCACGCCGCCAATCAAGAATGCGTTCATTTATTCTCCGAAACGAGCACGGGAAACGGTCTACTTACTTTACTCGTTCACAACGGAATCTGAAAACTAGAATCACCGAAAGAAAGGGCGAGCCAAGGCTCGCCCCCACATACAGGACGCCGGAAACGGAGAAGGCCTCGCTGCGCGAGGCCTTCTCCGTTTCTTTGATTTTGAGAAAGAGAGACGAGCTGGAGTTCGCCTCTAAATTACCAGCTCAGCTTGAGGGCGAACTGGAACTGCCGTGCGTCGTAAGAAGCCGTTGGCTGGCCCGCGGTGCAGGTCGAGCCGGCTGATGGATCGCAAAGTTGGTTGACTGCCGTGATGTTGGTGCGGTTAAAAAGATTGAAGGCGTCGGCGATAACGTCCATTTTGAAGCGCTCTCCGAGGGGAATGCGCCGGGAAAGCCGCATATCCCAGGTGAAAAAGCCTGCCATGGTGAAGGCGTCGCGGCCGAGATTGCCGGTACAGCCGGCGCCAGCCGAAGTAAAGCCGGGGACGGTGAATGGGACGTTGCTGTTCGTGACGCAGACACTCGCCAGGGCAAAGGTCACACCCGGAATGTACGGTGACTTCGTCGTGCCCGTAGCGCTGACGGAAGGCCGGGCTTGAGACGCGCCCAGGTCCAAGCGCGTGTCCTCGCCAGTGATTACGGTGAAGGGCCGGCCGGAAGAGAGTTCGACGAGCGGGGCAAGAGTGAAATCGGCGATAAGATGCTTGAAGAAACCGTCGCCGGATTTGGCACTGGTCGATTGGAAGACCGCGCTGGTCACCCAGCGGTGGCGCTGATCGTTCACGGAATTGGAGCGCTCCAGGTACGGGAAGCGGCTGTCCTGCGGTTCCAGAGTAGATTGCAAGTCGGTCGAATCATCGATGGAATGAGAGTAGGTGTAGCTGGAGAGCATTTCAAAGCTATGGGAGAAACGCTTTGTGAGATTGAAGGTCAAAGCGTCGTACCAGGAATTGCCGTTAGAAACCTGCGCGTCAACGCTGTTGTAGGCCACGGGTACGCCAAAGCCCTTCGGGTAGCCAGCTACAGTTGCCAGGGCCACTTGCGTCGGGTAACCGCCGGGAACCAATCCGGCGAAGGACGGATTCGGGCCGGAGGGCCGGAAAAAGTTGAAAAAGGCTGGCGTGCCTACGTAGCCCACGGTTGCTGCTTGAGGGCAGCCCGGTGCAGCAAAGCCCAGGCCAAGCGCGCCGGGAGCTATCAGGAACATGCTACCTGTACTGGTGTTAACGCAGGAATTGGGGTTGCCGCCAGGCACTACGACTGTCAACGGGTTGCTGACCGAGATTCCGGAGACAGCGGCGTTAAACGCATTCTGGTCCAGGAGTTGTGGATCGGTAGAGTTCAAATCTTGCGGCCGGTTCAGGTGCACCCCGCGAGTGTGCTGAGCGCCCAGGCTGAATTTCCAGGAACCAGCGATTTCGCGCTCGATCGTGACATTCGCCTGGTCCGCGTAGGCGTACTTGAAATTCCGCGCCATCGGCAGCGTGAACGGCAGAATTGGAAGCGGAAATCCAGCGTTCAGATAGTTTTGATTGGCGAAGAGCGAGCCTGCTGCAAAGGGATCGAAGCGCTGCTGATCCGGTTCGTAGCCAAGTGTGAAAGAGGTCGGAATCCCGAGATAGATGGAATTGGCGTTCAGCACGCCTTGGAAGATGGACGACCCATTGAGATTCGCCGGGCTGTCTGCTCCACCGCCGCAATAGCCCGGGGGTGGAGTGCCTAACAAGGTCGTTGGAAGGGGCAGCAATCCGCAGGCAGAGGCGGTGCCTCCTGTGGAAAGCAACTGCGTCGAACGCCCGCCATCGGCCGTAGCGGAGTCAAAGGCCGTGGCCAGCAAGGGATGGTCATAGAACATTCCGAAGCCAGCGCGAATGACGGTCTTACCATTAGGAGCCCAGGCGATGCCCAGGCGCGGTGCCACGTTCTTGTAGTCGCGTGGGATTCCTTCGATAACTCCAAGAGCCTGTTCGGCTGCGGGATTGATGCCAGGCAGAGGCGCGAAGAGCGGGCTAATTTCGAGGTCATAGCGTACACCGTAGTTCACGGTGAAATGCTGTGTAAGTTTCCACTCGTCTTGCCCGAAAAAGCCCATGGGGATGTTGTCAAAAGGATTGTTGGAATTTCCGATGCCCTGGATGTAGGAGACTGGAATTCCCAGGCCATAGGATTGGAGTCCGGTTGTACCGGGAAGTGAGATTTCGCCAGTCGCGCAGGTACCATTGTGCGGCCCAGTGAGGGGATTGACGCAATCCGGGAGTCCAAACGTTGATGCTGCAAAACCGCCAAAGTTCACGTCACCGCCAAAGTCAAGTTCGAAGATCTGGGCCTTCTTGGAGCGCAACTGAATCAGGTTCGTATCGGCGCCGATCTTGAAGGTATGCTTTCCGCGGATCAGACTGAGATTGTCCGTAAATTCAAAGCGGCGCTCGATCCGGTCCACGGTGGAATAGGGTTCGCGGCCGAAGTAAGCGTACCCGGGTATATTCACCCCGATATCGGACCCGCCGGGAAGCTCTGAATACCCGAAGTGCAGGCCGCGGCGGGCGATTTGCATGCGGAATTGATTAAAAGCGGTGTCGCTGACGACGGTGTCATGCTCAAACGTAAAACTGAGGTCCCGCGACTGGTTCAACCCCGCGCGCGAGCCGGAATTCTGTCCGAAGACTTGGTTCTGCGAAGTAGAGGGAAGGCCGGTCACGAGAGATGGAGAAATGCCCACGCGCAGGAACGAATTGTTGCGATTGTTCCAACGCTGGTCGAGGCGCGCGGACCATAGACTGGTCTTCTCGGTGACCGGGTAGTTGCCGCGAACGCCTTGCAAAGTGGCATAAGACGCTGGCAGCGGCGCCACGTACACGCCAAACGCGGAGCACGTTGCTCCATTATTGACAGGCTGGCCGGCAGGGCACGCGACCGGAATGGGGAATTGCTTCCCCGGCGTGGCTGTCAGTGGAATTCCATTGGCTTGATAAAACCCGTTCGCAACAGCACCATAGTCGGTCCCGTTCAGTGCGACGTTGGTAGCGGAGCCCATAAATACGCCGTACTCCACGCCTAGAGTCTGGAGAGCGGGGACACCCGACGTCAGAAGCGAATTTACCGCGGTCGCTTGCGGACCTGTCAACTGTACCGGCAGAGGGCCGCCGGGCGTCGGCAGCGTCACGCTTTGCAAGCCGAAATTGTTGACGCCAATGCTGGAGAACCCGGTCTCTTCGCGTTGCGTGTATTCGTACGAGAAGAAGAAAAAGGTCTTGTCTTTCTTGAGCGGCCCGCCAAAGGTCAGGCCGCTTTGCGTACGCGTATAGGCTTGTTTGACGGGATCGAGATTGCCCGTTACCGGATCGACTTCACCCGAAAAAGGATTGCGCGCCTGGAAAGCTTTGTTGCGCAAATAGCCGAAGACGTCGCCATGGAAGTCATTGCTTCCGCTCTTGCTCACGATGTTGACGACACCACCGCTGGCGCGGCCGTACTCCGCGTTGTAGTTGCTCAGAATGAGCTGAAACTCCTGGATGCCCTCTTGAGAGAGCGTCGAGCGAATGGCGTTGATGGAGTTGTCCACAGCGTCCGCGCCGTCAACGCTGACCATCGTTCCGCGGGCGCGCGCGCCGCCGACGCTCAAGCCGCTGTTGGGTGCCGGACCGATGGTCGGGGACATATCGCGGGTGGTCCGCGAATCCGTCAGCGTGAAATCGATATAATTGCGCCCGTTGATCGGAAGATTGTCGATTTCGCGGGATTCCACGGTCTGCGAGGAGTCCGATTTGGTTGGCTCGATCAGCGAGGTTTCCGCGGATACCGTAACTGACTGTTGCATGCCTTTAAGTACCAACCGTGGGTCGAAGGTGGCGCTTTCTCCAACAGTGAGAACAATGGAAGCATCCTCGAATACCTCAAAGTTGGGGCCGCCATCGACGGTCATTTTGTAATGGCCGGGAGGAAGACCCACGAGATTGAAGCGGCCGCCGTCATCGGCCACGGCGTTGCGCATTGCGCCGGTGCCCGCATTGGTCAAGATGACCTTCGCACCCTTGACCGCTAAACCTTGAGGGTCGGAGACCGTTCCCGACAAAGTTGCGGTGTTGACCTGTGCTGTGGAGGAAGTGGCCCACCCCACCAATATCAGGCACAGTGCCACTCCCATTGTCAGCGACCGCAAAACGTTCCATCTGAATTGCGAGTTTCTCCGAATCGAAGTTGACACACACACACCCTGACTGCCTTGCATGAGTCCTCCTGTTGGCACCGACGAATCTTCCGCTACCCCTAGCGGTGGCG
>Ga0209415_10007752_pt1 | contig 18689 bp, 16 predicted proteins | sample PeaSoiSIISIP2007_FD_187696 | JGI IMG/M metagenome (GOLD analysis project Ga0209415, IMG submission 187696) | Peat soil microbial communities from Weissenstadt, Germany - SII-SIP-2007 (SPAdes) (version 2) | ecosystem: Environmental > Terrestrial > Soil > Wetlands > Peat | place: Germany...
GGGCATCCCGAGCGTGGCGACACGCCGGGCGTCGAAGTGTCCACCGGCCCGCTGGGGCAAGGCTTCGGTAATGGCGTCGGAATGGCGATTGCCGAAGCGTGGTTGGCTGCCCGCTATAACCGGCCCGGGCACCGGATTGTGGATCACTACACCTACTCGATCTGTGGCGATGGCGATCTCATGGAAGGCGTTACCCAGGAAGCAGCGTCGCTGGCGGGACATCTCCAGTTGGGCAAGCTCATCTATCTCTACGATCAGAATCATATCTCTCTCGCGGGCGCGACCGAAATCGACTTCACCGAAGATGTCGCCAAGCGATTCGACTCTTACGGCTGGCAGACTCGCTCCGTGCCGGATGGAAACGATACCGATGACGTCGCCAAAGCAATCCAGGAAGCGCAAGCCGAGAAACGCCGCCCTTCGTTGATTCTGGTCCGCACTCACATCGGTTACGGCAGCCCGCACAAGCAAGACAATTTCTCCTCGCACGGCAGTCCTTTGGGCGAAGAGGAGCTGCAGGCCACCAAGAAAGCGCTGGGCTGGCCCAGCATGGACAAATTCTTTCTCCCTGGCGACGCCGTCGACTACTTTCGCCAGGCCGTCCCGCAAGGGAAGAAGCTGGAAGAAGAGTGGGGCCAGACGCTCGCCGCCTACCGAAGGGAGTTGCCAAAAGAAGCCGCCGAGTTCGAGCAAATCGCGAGCGGCGCACTCCCAAAAAACTGGGCCGCGGATCTTCCACATTGGAGCCCTTCCGACAAGCCGATCGCAACCCGGTCGGCCGGCGGGGCGGCGCTCAACGCCCTGGCTAAGAACATTCCCAATATCCTCGGCGGGTCGGCGGACTTGAATCCTTCCACCGACACAGCTCTGAAGGGCGGTGGCGATTTCCAGCCGCCGGAATCCGGAGGGCCTGGTACGCTCGGGGCCGTCGGGGGCGAATGGAGCTACTCCGGACGGAACATCGCATTCGGTGTGCGCGAGCATGCCATGGGCGCCGCCGTGAACGGAATGGCCGCGCACGGCGGTGTGTTGCCGTTCAGCGCCACGTTTTTCAATTTCTCGGACTACATGAAGCCCGCCATCCGCTTGGGCGCACTGAGCCACTTGAAGGCGATCTACGTATTCACCCATGACAGCATCGGGCTCGGTGAAGACGGTCCCACGCATCAGCCCGTGGAACAGCTCGCTGGACTCCGCGCCATGCCAGACCTCACCGTCTTCCGGCCGGCCGATCCAAATGAGACCGCCGAAGCCTGGGCGTTTGCCGTTCAGCACGATGGTCCCACGGTGCTGGTGCTCACGCGGCAAGTAGTTCCGCACCTCGATCGCAGCCGCGCCACCGAACCGGGTGTCGTGCGCGGCGCTTATATCCTCGCGGATGCCGATGGCGGCCCGCCGGACGTGATCCTGATCGGTACCGGCTCGGAAGTAGGCTTGTGCGTGAAAGCGCAAGAGAGACTGAAGAATCAGGGCGTAAAAGCGCGCGTCGTCAGCATGCCCAGTTGGGACTTGTTCGCCGCGCAGGGCCAGACGTATCGCGAGAGTGTATTACCGAAACAAATCAAGAAGCGCGTCGCTGTGGAGGCCGCGTCGCCGCTCGGTTGGAGCCGCTGGACGGGCGATGAAGGGGCCATCATTGGCGTCGAACGCTTCGGTGCGTCCGCGCCCGCGGAAGACATTTTCGAGCACCTCGGTCTTACAGTGGCGAACGTCGTGGCCACCACGCTTCGTATTTTGAATCGGTAGCAGCTCGCTTTACCGAGCCGTGCGCGTGAAGCAAGCGGTTTAGGAAGCCGGAGAAACCGGATTCGCGATCACCGCCGCGGATTCGGTCACGAAGCGATGCAGCGCGTCGAGCTGCTCGGCGATGCGATCCACGTTGGCCTCAACCGCCGCTTTTTCGATTCCCTGTCCCAGCTCCTCGATGGCTGGGAATCCATAACCGCGGCCGGTGCCTTTGAGATTGTGCCCGAAACTGCGTATCGACCCGAAATTTCCGGAAATCAGAGAGTCGCGCGCTTCTTCGATCTGCTTGTGCTTGGACTCTAAATACTGAGGAACCAGCGCGAGCACCTCCTCCGACACGTCCACCACCGGCGCGGGCGGCTTGCTCACACGCGCGCCTTGAACCCTGGCATAGCGCTGGATCGTCTTGAGGAGCGTTCCGCGATCCACTGGCTTCGCCACGTGCGCCACGCATCCGGCGTCCAGGCTGGAGCGCACCGCTTCGCTCATGGCGTCGGCTGATAGAGCCACAATGGGCGTCGACACGCCATGCGAGGCTTCCCAAGCCCGTATCGCCTTGGCCGCCTCATGGCCATTCAGCACCGGCATATCGATATCCATCAAGATCAGATCGAACCTTTCGCCTCGGTTCACTGCGTCCAAGGCCTCTTGGCCCGTGAAGGCGAAGCGGAGTTCCACGGGTTCGGACCGCAAATAGTGCTCGAGCAACAGCCGGTTGTCTTCATTATCGTCGGCTATCAATATCCGGACGGCGTCACCCGGCGCGGGCGGCTGTGCGGCCGTTGAGCCAGAGCTCCCTTCTGGAGTGGCCGGCGTCCCAGGTTGTCCTGCTTCAAATGGCGCTGCTTCAAGCGGCAAACTGAAGTGGAAACTGCTGCCGGCGCCTGCCCGGCTGGATACGCCGATTTCTCCGCCCATCAGCTCCACCAGATCGCGGCAAATCGTGAGTCCCAGGCCGGTGCCGCGCTGGCTCGCAATTTGATTTGGTAACTGGATGAACTTCACGAAGATCTTGTCCCGGTCTTGCGGCGCAATCCCCGGCCCGGTATCGAAAACTTCGCACCGCAGCCGCTGGCCATCCGCGCCGCCCACCTCCACCACCGTGACTCGAACCTCAACACGCCCCGTGGCGGTGAACTTCAGGGCGTTGCTCAACAGGTTGACCAGCACCTGCTGGATACGCAACGAATCTCCTATCAGCCATTGCGGCGTCCGGGGATCGATGTCCACTCCCAACACGATGGCCTTTCGCGCAGCGGCTTCGCGGAACGTCGCAACCGCGTCGCCGACGATCTCGCGAACCTGAAACGGCGCCTTCTCGACGTGGATGGCGCCGGCCTCAATTTGCGAGAAATCGAGAAAGTCGTTGATCAGCGCCACCAGCCGGCGGCAGTTACGTTGGAACATGTGGACGTATCCGCTCTGATCGAAAGTGAGCGAGGTCTGTGACAATAAATCCGCCGCGCCCAGGATCGCATTCAGCGGAGTTCGAATATCATGGCTGACTTTCGCGAGGAAATCGGTTTTGGCCCGATTGGAGGCAACTGCTGCGTCTTTGGCGCGGATCAGCGCGCGGTCGGCCACTCTCCCAGTCCTGATCTCCCGCAGGAAGATATAGAAACCCGCCTCGGGCGGCCCACTCTGCAGGAACGTGATTTCCACTTCGACGGCCGGGCCGTTGGGAGGCTCAATGCGCGCCGCGATCTCGGCCCTCCCGCCCAGATGCATGCTTTGAATCGCTTCCTGGATACTGGGACGGACCTCGGACGGCATGCTGGCTTGGATGGTCGGGGGCCGGTAAACTTCCGACAGCCCGGCGATCTTCGCATACGCTTTATTCAACCAGAGATAGTGCCCCAGGCTGTCTGCTTCCGCGATCCCCTGCGGCGCTTCCTCGAGTGTTGCGCGCCTCTGGCGTAACACGCGCGCGATCTGCATCAGACCGTTGTTCAACACTCCGATTTCGTCCCGTCCAGGCAGTGGCTCAACATTTGCGTCCGTGGCCAGGTGTGCGATCGTTCCCTGAAGCTTCGCGATGCGGGTAGTGATGCCCTGCGCGAACAGCAGCGACATGCCGACGCCTCCCGCGACGCCGAAGAGCAGGCAAATCGCGCTGATCGCATTTTGCCGTCCACGCGACTCGTTGACGCGCACCAGGTAGGCCTGAATCGCGCCAGTGTTGACATCTTCCATGGTTTTGAGGATGCGCTCCATCCCCATCCGCTCGCCCTCGGCCGCATTCAGGGCCGCCTCGAGTTGACTCCTTGGCAAATCACGCGCCCGGAAGCGGGCTGTATCTCCGAAAATTCGCTCCACGCGCGAGCGTTCCAGCGTTGCGATTTGGGACAGGCGCTGCCTCTGATGATGGTCGGCTGCGGTCTGATCGTAGAGCTTCTGCCAAACCGAGTCGAAAGCCGCCAAGGACTCACGGGCTTTGCTTGCAAATGGCTCGTCGGCCGTGATCAGGTAGGCGCGCACATGCGCGCTGGTCTCGATTTCAGTGCTCCTGAGCCGCTCGATTTCATTCCCGATTCCCAAGCTCGCGTTGAGTTGCTCGCTCACCGCCGCGGTGCGCGTTCCCGCCAGGTAGGACGCGCCTGCCATTGCCACTGTGGCGGCGGCCGGACAAGAGATCAGACACAGGCACTTGGTCCGGAGCGAGAGATCCAGCCATTTCCCGAGCCAGGTCATCGTTACCGATCCAACACCAGCTGCAATAGCGGGCCAAGCGCGCCAATCTTGGACTTATCGAGCGAAGCGTCGGCTCCCAAATGGGCCGACACCGTCAGGTAGAGCTGGGACTCGGGGGCGCCGGAAACGGCCACTACCCGGATCTCGGGGAACAGTTCCTTCAATTCCCGCAACGCCTCGAAGCCGTCGTGTTCAGGCATGACCATGTCGAGAATCACCGCGTCAATGGCCTGCTCCCGCAGTTGCATTAAGCAGTGGCGGACGTCTCCGGCCTCGATCACCTCAAATCCGGCCGGCACCAGGATGGCCCGCACCAACGCCCGGAAGCTCTCATCGTCGTCCAACACCAGCACCTTCACCGTCAGGCATGTGGCTGGGGCGGTAAGTTGCGGTTGGGTTTCGGAGACCTCGTTGGTCATGCCATGCGTATCGGTAACGCATCCAGAATCTTGAGCCTCCGCGGCTCCTCTTGTCCCACCCCCCGCAACCGATAAGCCTTCCGTGTACGCAACTCTGGCATGGGGAGGCATCCGTGATATTGGCCACGATCTCATCGGACCCTGATTTTCATAAGGATGTGCGGGCGTCACTCGACGGGCACCTGCGCTTTGAAGCCGCCTGGGATCTCGGCTTTGGGGACAGCGCCCGGCTACTCGGCATCAGCGCGGAGGAGAAATGCATCCTCATCCTGGACTTCGGGGACGCGGACCGGGCCTTGGCCATCGCCCGCGCCGTGGATGGGCGCCCGCAGATCGCCAGCATCGCGGTCAAGGGCGGCGGCACCCGCGAGGAGCTTTTGCAACTCATGCAAGTGGGCGTCCGGGAAGTCCTGGCGAACTTCACGTCACGCGACTTAAGACAAGCTGTTTCGCGCGCCTCCGCTAAACTCGCGTGCGCCGAAGACGTGCGAGGCGACCTGTTTGCCTTTATGCCCGCCAAGCCAGGCTGCGGCGCCACCACGGTCGCTACCTATGCCACCGCGATCGCTTCGCAAATGGTCACGGAACCGACTTTGCTGCTGGATTTCGATATTCGGCTGGGTGTGACATCGTTTCTCCTCAAAGCGGAAGGAATTCACACCATCGTTGACGCGTTGTTGCAGACCGATCAGCTCGATCAGGATTTGTGGTCCAGCCTGGTAGCCCAGCTCGGCAACCTGCATTTGCTCGGATCGGGTCCCGTGGATTTCGCGCGCCAGGTTCCGAGCGACCACTACGCCGCCCTATTGGACTTTGCGATCCGCCGGTATTCTTTGGTAACCGTCGATCTACCCGGCACCATGGAAGACTTCGAATGCGAAACACTCATGCGATCGAAACGCATTTTCCTGGTGTGCACCCCGGATATCGGGGCGCTCCACGTGGCCCGCCGCAAAGCCAGCTGGCTGCAGGATCTTCGGTTGACCGAGAAAGTAGCCGTGATCCTGAACTGCGTGGAACGGCGTTCCACGCTGTCGGTAGACGACATTCAGCGCATTATCCAATTGCCGGTTCGCCATATCCTGCCGGCTAACACCGCCGATATTGCGCGCGCCGTCCAGCAGGGTGCGATCCTCGATAGTTCCTCCGGGCTCGGTAAACATATTGCCCGGATCTCCGCCGAACTCACGGCCGGCCGCCCGGCGTACCAGAAACCCAACGCGGTGCGGCGCTTCGTCGAGTATTTCTCCATTAGCGCGGCGCGCGACGCAACCTAAGCCAAAAGCGAGCATTGACATGACCAACCAAACCATACTCAGCCTCTTGGATTACCTGTGCAACGAAGCCAGGAATTCCGTTCACGCCACCTTCGGTCTGATGGCGCTGTGCCCGGATCTAGCCGCCGATCCCATTTGGCCAAGCTGTCTGGAAAGCAGCAAGACCAGCGCCGATCGCCTGCTGCGCTCCATCGACGATATTCGCGAATTGTTATCCACCGAACCTCCCCTGGCGGGCATGCTGGAAGAGTTCGATGCGACGCTCTGCCTCGGTGAGACCATTGAGGTGCTGAATCTGGCATCGGGCGATGGCGCTTGCCGTCTGGTGCTCCAGCCGCCCCCGACCCCGCTCCTGGGCCGCCAAGATCGACGCGCCATGGAACAGGTGCTTACCCGAGTGTTGGGCGCTGTTTCAAAGCTCAGCCCCAAGGGCGAGGCGCGCGTGAGTGTCGATGCGTTACCAAGAGACGGCGGCGTGCGATTCCAGGTGGTCCCGCCCAATTCCAACATCGCGCTGCGCGTGGCCGATTGGTTGAACGCCAATACGGAAGAGATTAACTTCAAGGATGACGATGACGTGCTGTTTGCGGTCGCGATCTTGGTCGCCGGCAAGCGGATCCGGGCCCTGGGTGGCTCGGTCGAGTTTCAGTGCGACGCCAGTTCGCCCATGGGCCTGGCCATCTCGCTGCCCTGGCAAACCGATGCCGGCGACAATTCCGCCGATGAGCCCTCCCGCTACGATCACGCGGCTTTGAATGTTCTAGTGGCCGAGGATTCCGACGAAAGTTTCGTGCTGACCGGAATTCTGCTGCAGCGCGAGGCCGTTTGGCGGGCGCACAATGGCCTGGAAGCCATCGACTTGGTGAAGAAGCGGCGTTTTGATGTCGTCTTCATGGATGTGCATATGCCCGGCATGGATGGCTATAAGGCCATTCGCTCCATACGCGATTGGGAAACTCAGACCGGGAATGCGCGCACGCCCATCGTGGTGCTTTCTTCCGACGATCTGGATGCGCAGATGCGTTTCGCGCAATCCGGATGCTCCGGTTATCTTCGCAAGCCGCTCGACAATCGCGAGCTGCTGGATCTGCTGGATCGTCTCAAGGACGCCCGAACGCTCTCGGCGTAACTGCACCTACTGCAGCCGCGCCATCGCTCCAATTACCTCCGCCGGTTTCTCGAACGGCGCCACGTGACCCGCGCGCGGTATCATCACCACCTCGGCGCCCGCGATGCCGCGCTGGAATTCCCGCGCATACACCGGCGGAATCAGCTTGTCGCCTTCGCCCCAGATCAACACCGTCTTGGCCTTGATGCGGTACAGCCGCGACGCTAAGCCGCGCTCGGGAATCGGGAACAAAATCTTTCCCGCCGCGCCCAGCTGTCGCGCGTTCTGCACCAGGAACGCCTGTAGAAACTTCGGATCGCTCATATCGGTGCCCGCGCTCAGGATCTTCGCCCCGGCCTCCGCATCGTAGAACAAATATCCGGGCAGCTCAAATGGCAGCATGGCAAAGATATCCGGGATCGGATGCTGGTCCAACCACAACCCAGCGGGCGCTATCAGCGCCAGACGCGACACATCGTTCGGCGCGATCGCAGCCATCTCGCCTGCTATCATGCCTCCCATCGAGAACCCAGCGAGGATGGGATCTTTCAAGCCCAGCCGCTCCACCACGTCCCAGGTGTGCAGCGTGAAATCGAGCATATCGCGCAGTTCGGCGCACTCTTCGCTGTCGCCATAACCGGGCACCAGCGGCGCGTAGACGTGAAACCTTTGGGCCAACGCGTCAAGGAAATCGAGATCCAGATCCAGTCCGCCGGCGCCGTGCAGGAAGACTAGCGGCCGCCCGGAACCGCCTTCGTAGTAGCGCACCGGGACGCGATTTGTTTGAACGGTCTTCAATTCCATGCCTATCGCTCCACGCCCGCGAGTTCCGATTCCGCCCGCAGCGCGGCAGGCGTGGCTCGCTTGGCCAGCGGTTTGCACCAGAACCGCCCGTCATCGGCATATTCCGGAAACACGTTCCGCAACTTCGGCATCACCTGCTCAGCGAACAGGCGCGTCGAGTGCATGCACTTATCCTTGGGCATGTCGCCAATCTGGAACAGGCAAAAGATATTACCGACCCGCAGTTTCTTGATCAGATCCTCCATGCGCTGGCGCACCGTTTCCGGGCTTCCCGCGATTACGCTGCCGTTCTCCACCAATTCCTTCCAGGGCAGTTCCTGAAACATGGTTTGCGGCGCGTACTGCGAAAGAATGCCCTTCTGAATGGTCTTAATGGTGCGATACCCGGGTGCGTCGGCGAAGCCCGGATACACGTGCAGGCAGCGGTTGTAGAAGTAGCTCACGTGCTTGGCGTACAACCGTTCAGCGTCCGCGTCCGTATCCGCCACGCAGATGGTTTGCGCGAAGCCGGCGCGGTAGGGCGACGCGTCCGGAGCGTTGCGCTCGGCCACCCGATCCCAGTAGCCCTGCATCAGCGCCTGCCCGCGGATGTATCCGCCAAAGCTCAGGTAGGAATACGAGTACGTATTGTCGATGCAAAAATCGAAAGTCTCGATCGACCCGCCGCCCGGAATATGAATCGGCGGATGCGGTTGCTGAATGGGCCGCGGCCAAAGATTCACGTAGCGCAGCTTGGTATAGCGTCCATTGAAGGCGAAGGGCTCCCGCTCCGCCCAGGCCCGCCTGATCAGCTCATGAGCTTCTTTGTATCTCTCGCGCGTCAGCCCCGGTATGGTTCCGTAGCAGTAGTTGGTGTCCATGGACGTGCCGACTGGAAACCCCGCGACTAAGCGGCCGCCCGAGATGCAATCCAGCATCGAGAATTCCTCGGCCACGCGCAGCGGCGGATTGTACAACGCAATGGAAGCGCCCAACACCACCAGCGCTACGTCATCGGTCCGGCGCGCCAGGCTGGCCGCGATGATGTTGGGCGACGGCATCAGCCCATAGGCGTTCTGATGATGCTCGTTTACTCCAATGCCGTCGAACCCCAGCGAGCCCGCATATTCCAGCATGTCGAGGTAGCCGTTGTAGACGTCGTGGCTCTTCTCGGGGTCGAACAGGCGGGAATCGATATCCACCCAAACCGAGCGGTTTTTCTCGCGAAAATCAGCCGGCAAGTACGGCCACGGCATCAAGTTGAACCAAGTGAATCGCATCCGCGCTCCTGAACAAATGGCCCGCTCAATGCGTGCAGGCGCACTTGGCCCATCAGCCTATCACAATTTGCATGCAGCGTGATTGGCTGAAATGTTCGCGCTGGGGGCTATTTGTCGGGCTTGCTTTCGGGCGCGCCAGCACCCTGCCCCGCCGAGCCGACAAACAGCTTGCGCCCGTCCGGAAACGTGATGTCGCGGCCATTGGCCTTGTTCGATTCATCCTTGGCCCGATAGCCGTCCACTACGATCTCGGTGCCCACGGGCAGTGACAGTTTCGTGAACCCATTTCGCAGCAGGGTGTTCGGGCTCCCGCCCTCCACCATCCAGTTGGTCACGGTGCCGTCCTCGTTCTTGACGTCCAGATGGATCCAGGCATGCGGATTGATCCATTCCATCTTGGTGACGACGCCCTTCAACTTGATGGGCTTGGTTGAATCAAACTCCGCTGCAAACGCGTGGTGCGCCCACGCTGGCGCGGCGCTCACTAGCAAGCTCACGCTTGCGATCAACATCCCTAACTTCGTTCGCATAGGATCTCTCCTTATTCTCACTGATTATCCACCATTCCTGTGACGCATGCTTATTTCCCTGCCTGCTTCTCCGCCGCCCGCGCGCCGGCCAGGATGTCCGTCATGGCGTAGTTCCCTTCGTGACAAGCGTATTCGAAAATGGGGCCCTTCGTCCTGGTCACCGCGATCTGCGCCGTCCAGGGCTTGGTGAACGCCGTTGGATCGTCCACCGTGAATTCATATAGCAGCGTGTCGGGCGAGGTGCGTATAAAGCGCTCCGTCAAATGCAAATTACGATCGGATCCGCGAAACGAATACTGATCGGAGAAGTTGGTCGTGTCCACCACCAGCGTCTTGCCGTCCCAATGCCCGCGCGAATCGCCCATCCATAGCCGGATATTGCTCGCCACATGGGGACTTCCATCCAGCGGAATGATGCGGGCAGCATGGATCATTTCGTTGAGGATCACCACCTGGTCGCGTGTTTGCAGAATCTGGAAATTGTTGTTGTATGGGCCGGGCAGCATGGGCGGACCTGCCGTGGCCCAAAGAATGCATCGTTCTCCCAGCGTGCGTCCGTCCGGGCCATCGGTGGCGTGCGCTTCCATCCATGCCCGCCTCTCTTGGACGCGCTTCTGCGCTTCCGGCGTGAACGCGGGAATGTGCCCGTCGGGAGGATCCACGATCAGCGACGTTCGCCGGGTTTCCACCGCCTTCGTTCCGCGGTCATACCAGAACTGGTTATAGGCGGTAGCCACGTCTGTTTCCGCGTTCCCTGAGCGGTGATCCACGTTGCTGCGCTCCGCCACCTGTTTCTCATAGGCCGCCGCTTCCTCGGCGGTGAACGTTGGTTTCCCGGCCAGATCTGCCGGACGCTCGAGCGGAGTGATGGTCGCGTTGCTCCAGATGCCCTGTAAATCCGGTTGTCCGCCGGCGGTTGGCGGCAGTTTCTGCGCGCTAACAGCCATCGCGACACATGCAGCAAGAGCCAGTGCATGGAGCATGGGCTACTTTCTCTTTTCCGCCGCGCGCGCGCCAGCCAGGATATCTGTCAGCGCGTAATTTCCCTCGTGACACGCATATTCATACACCCGGTCGGCCGTCTTGTTCAACGGGACCCGCGCGGTCCACGGCTTGGTAAACGCCGTCGGATCGTACACCGTGAATTCATACTGAATCACGTCCGGCGAAACCCGCGTGAAACGCTCCGTCAGATGCAAATTCGCGTCCGATCCGCGAAAGCTGTACTCGCTCGAGAAATTGGTGGTGTCCACCACCAGCGTGCTGCCTTCCCAGTGTGCGCGAGAATCGCCCATCCACTCGCGAATTTCCGGGCCTACATGCGGCCGTCCGTCGAGGGGAATCACGCGGGCATCATGGATCATTTCGTTCAAGATCACCACGTGGTCGCTGCTCTGCAGAATCTGAACGTCGTTGTTGTACGGCCCCGGCAGCATTGGCGGACCCGCCGTCCCCCACGCGATGCAACGCTCCGCGAATGTCCGGCCCTCCGGACCATCGGTGGCATGGTCGCGCATATAGGCCCGGGTTGCTTCCACCCGCTTCTGCGCTTCGGGGGTCAGCGGTGGGACTCTGCCATCCGGTGGGTCGCTGATCAGAGAGGTGCGCCGGTCCGCCACCAGATCGTTCCCGCGATCGCGCCAGAATTCGTTGTAGGAACGGCCGACATCCACCTGCGGGCCGCCATCGCGCCGATCGGAACTTACCTGCTGCAGCAACCGCTTCACGTAATCGGCGGCTTCCTGCGCGGTTAGAAACTCTTTTCCTGCTAACTCAGCCGGCCGCTCCAGGGGGGTAAGCGTCGAGTTGGTCCACACGCCTTCGAGATCGGGCTGGCCATCGGCGGTTCGTGGCGGTGTCCAATTCTTGGCTGTCGCTGTCGATGCCGCCGCCTTGGCCGTAACCGGCAGGCTCTGCTGCCCAAGCAGCCACACCGGGGCAAGGAATGCGCCCAACGCCGCCAACGCTCGAAGCCGCATGGAAACCTCCGCTGAACTACTTACTGGGCTGTTTGCGGAGGTGACCATAAATCAGCTCCTCCACAAATTCCACACACTTAAATTCTAGCAATTGCGCGTTCTTCTCCAGGTGCTTGTACAGCGGCATGCTGATTTTCCAGGGCTTGGAGAAGACCTGCGGATCTTCGATGGTGGCCTCATAGTTCAAAACATTCGGCGCCGCCAGCGTGTAGCGCTCCACCACGTGCAAGGCGTCGCTGTGGAAGTCGCCCGCCCGGTCGAACCAGGTCTGATCGTTCAACCCAGTCACATCCACCACCAGCGTGTCGCCCTCCCAATGTCCCGCCGACCAGCCCATCCAACTGTCCACCGGCGCCGGCCCCGGATTGTCCATGTAAATCGTCCGCACGGCGCCGTCGTATTCGTACGAGATCAGGATGAACTTGCCGGACTGCACGATCTGGAACGGATACGGCATGTAGGTGGCGCGCGGCACGCCCGGCAGGTAGCATTTCACTTCCGGATCCAGTTTCAGGCGGTTGGCATAGTTCTCTTTTTTCTTCTGGGCCGCGGCCGGAAGGTAGGGAATCTCTCCGCCTTCCACGATCCCGATTCCGGGCGGCTCCGCGCCGGTCGCCCCCAGCGACACCACTTGTCCAGCTTGCGCGGCATGGCCCTGGATATCCCAGTTGGCGGTGTTCATCGCCTGCCAGATACCGTTCAGATTCGGTTTCCCGTCGGCGGTTCGCGGCGGTTTGAAAGCCTGATTTTGCGCGTTCGCTGGCGCAAGCATCGCTGCCGCGGCAACTGCGCTGAATAGAGAGAGTCGAAGGTGGTTTGGCAAGCGCATGTATGGAGAGATCGTACATTTCCCACATGCGTGTGTCAAATCAGCCTACCCGGGCGAGCGCAGCCGCGCGAATTCCATCACTTGCCCCACCATGATCGCCATCTGCTTGGCGGCTTGTTCCTGCATCCCCACGCCGTTTTCGTCGAATCGGTCCAGCAGCGTGTTGATCGCCACTCCCATCGGCGTCGGCCAGCCGCGCAGCGCGTGTACGATGGACCGAAAGGCCGTTAGCACCACGCCTGTCGATTGCCAACCGTGCCCGCACACGATCAACCCCACCGCGCGCCCATCCAGATAGGGTTCTGGATCTTTGGACATGTCCTCGGTGTAGTCCAAAGCGTTCTTCACTAGGCCCGACACCGATCCGTGATAGCACGGCGTCGAAATGATCACGCCATTCGCACGCCTGAGCGCGGCTACCATCCGTAGCGCCCCCTCGCACCGCTCGGCCGATTCCGGCGCGTACATCGGCAGGTTGATGCTGGCCCCATCAAAGAGTTCAACCTTGGCGCCTTGTGCCGCGGCCAGCGCAAGCGCGTATCGCAACGCTTTTTCGGAAGAAGATCCTGGTCGCGTCGTTCCGCCGATTCCCACGATGAACGGAATGTTGTTGGCCATGCTCGGTCCAGTGAGAGCTCCGTTACAATGATATCTTTGACAACGGCATAGATCACATACCTTCATGAAATTCGGCGGCTTCTACGAACATCAACTCCCGCGGCCCTGGGTCCGCGACTCCGAGCACACGCTTCTCAAGAATGCTCTTGAGCAGGCTGTACTTTCCGATCAGTGCGGTTACGACTATGTGTGGGCTACCGAGCACCATTTCCTGGAAGAATACGCCCATTCGTCCGCGCCGGAAGTTTTTCTGGCTGCGGTCAGCCAGCGCACCAAGAATGTCCGCATCGGCCATGGCATCGTCCAAACGCCGCCGCATATCAACCATCCAGCGCGCGTGGCCGAGCGTATTGCGACGCTCGATCTGCTGAGCGATGGCCGCGTCGAATTCGGTACCGGCGCTGGGGCCACTGAAACCGAACTCGGCGGATTTCTGGTCCCTCAGGACCAAAAGAAAGATATGCAACTGGAAGGCATGCGCATCGCCGTCCGGATGCTGGTGGAGGATCCATTCACCGGCTACGAGGGCCAGTTCGTCAAAATTCCATCGCGTAACGTCATTCCCAAGCCGTATCAAAAACCGCATCCACCACTTTGGATGGCCTGCTCACGCCGCGAATCGATTATCCAGGCCGCCAAACTCGGACTCGGCGCGCTGACGTTTTCCTTCGTCAGTCCCGAGGAGGCGCACCAATGGGTAAAGGATTATTACCAGGTCATCGAAAACGAGTGCGAGCCGTTGGGCTACGCCGTGAACCCAAACTTCGCGGTGGCCGCGCCCTTCCTGTGCGATCGCGATCGAGCGCGCGTGGAAAGCATCGGCGCCGAGAGCTACGGCTTCTTCATGTATGGGCTCGGGCACTACAGCTTCTTCGGCGAGCATCGCCCCGGCCAAACCGACATTTGGAACGAATACAAGACCAATCCCCAGGAATTCGCGCCGCCCGAGGGCCGCATCCAGGATTGTGTCGGCACACCCGAGCAGTTGCGCACGCGTCTGCGCGATTTCGAGCAAGCCGGCATCGACCAGGTTCTTTGCATCTCGCAAGCCGGAAAAATCCCGCACGACCTGCTGTGCTCTTCCATTGAACTTTTTTCCAAGGAAGTGCTGCCCGAGTTCAAGGACCGCGATCTGGCTGCGGCCGGCAAACGTGCCGAACGCCGCGCCCGCATCAACGACAAGGCCATGGCTCGCAAACCGAAGGTGGAAGCCCCTCGGGTTGAAACCGTCATCCGCGCCGCCGGCCACCACTAATGGCAGGAGTCGGCACCTTTGCCATCCCTTGTGCCAGCACCTCGGTCACATAATCGGTGAACCGTAGCGTTTGTTTTGCTTGGAGCGGCAGCCGTCCGCTGATCGCCAGTTTCGCCAGCCCGTGCATCCCGGCCCAGGCCACCACCGCGTAGGGTTGCGGATCGCCCTTTGGTAACCCACCCCTGGCCTGCACCGCCGAGATCGCATCCAGCAGCGTCTGAAAGGCGCGTTGCCCCGGCCCAGCGTACTCTGGTTTCGTCTTCGCCGCCGGAGTATCAAACATCACCAAAATATGCTGCGGCCAGCGCAGCGCAAACTGTGCATATCCCCGGCCCGCCAAGCTCAACCGCTTGGCTGCCGTCCGGCCTTTCGTCATGGCCTTTCGCATGGATTCCGTCAACCGGTCGAAGCCCTGCGCCGCCACCGCCGCAAGTAGATCATCTTTGTCTTCAAAATGGCGATACGGCGCGTTATGTGACACTCCGGCCCGCCGCGCCACTTCCCGCAAGGTAAACGCTTGCGGCCCCACTTCGGCGATCAGGGCCACTGCCGCATCCAGCAGCGTTTGCTTCAGTTGAACGTGATGATACGGTCGTTTGGCTGGCATGCTTCTCTTGGTTGTAGCAGAAGATGTTGACAAGCGCAACATCAAGGAGGTAGAGTCAATGTAGACAGTGTCAACATAAGGAGTCCGGCCATGATTTCCTACAAACAACATTCCCTCGACGATCATTGGGACGCCATTGTCGTCGGCTCCGGTATCGGCGGCCTGGCCGCCGCCGCGCTCCTGTCGAAATATGCGTCGCGCAAGGTGCTGGTGTTGGAACGCCACTACACCGCGGGCGGTTACACGCATAGCTTCAACCGCCCCGGGTATTCCTGGGACGTGGGCCTGCACTACGTCGGCGGCTTGCAGGATCCCGCCTCGCCCTTGCGGGCCGCCTTTGATCACCTCACCGGAGGGACGCTCGAATGGGCGCCCATGCCGGACGTTTACGACCGTGTTCTGATCGGCGGCAAGACGTTCGAATTCCCCACCGGTCTGGAGCGCCTTCGATCGCGTTTGAAGGACTACTTTCCATCAGAAGGCGCCGCCATCGACCGCTACCTGGCCGCCGTGCAGTCCGCCCAAAAGGCCAGTGGCCTCTACTTCGCCGAGAAAGCAATTCCCCGCGCCGCCGCTCGACTGGCAGGCCGCTTCATGCGCGCTCCCTTCCTTCGCTGGGCTTCACATTCCACGCTCGACGTGCTGCACCGCTTCACGCAAAACCCAGAACTCATCGCCGTTCTCACCGCCCAGTGGGGCGACTACGGGCTGCCTCCCTCGCAGAGCAGTTTCGGAATTCACGCCATCATCGCCAACCACTACTTCAACGGCGCCAGCTATCCCGTGGGCGGCGCAGCCCGCATCGCCGAAACCATCGCGCCTTTGATCCAACGCAACGGCGGGAAAATCGTTGTGAGCGCGGATGTCCAGGAAATCATCGTTCAAAATGGCAAAGCCACTGGCGTCAAAATGGCCGATGGCCGCGAGTTCCGGGCCAACACCATCATTAGCGACGCCGGCGCCCGTAACACTTTCGAGCGCTTGGTTCGCCAGCCCCATCCGATCCTCGAAGACCTGCGGCCCATTCCAGGATCGATCGCCCACTTGAGCCTGTACGTCGGCGTTAAGCAGACTGCGCGCGATCTCGGGCTCACTGGTACCAATCTCTGGATTTACCCATCTCCGGATCATGACGCCAATCTTGCCCGCTTCATGAGCGATCCGTCCACTCCGTTCCCCGTGGTCTACGTCTCGTTCCCTTCCGCGAAAGATCCCGATTTTGAACGCCAGTACCCTGGCCGCGCGACCCTGGAAGCCATTGTCTTCGTCCCGTACCAGTGGTTCGCGCAATGGGAAGATTCGCGCTGGAAAAAGCGCGGCTGCGAGTATGACGCCTTCAAACAAACGCTCGCCCAACGGCTCCAACAACAACTCGAGCGCGCCGTCCCCGCCATCGCCGGAAAGATCGATTACGCCGAGCTGTCCACGCCGCTCACTACCCGCCATTTCATGAATTATCCGCGAGGTGAAGCTTATGGACTCGCCGCCACGCCCGAACGGTTCCGCCTGCGCTCGCTCACTCCGCACACCACCGTGCGCAATCTGTATTTCACCGGCCAGGACGTGGCAACGCTCGGTGTCGGCGGCGCGCTCTTTGGCGGCGCCATCGCCGCTTCCGCGATCTTGGGCCGGAATCTGGTATCGAAAATTTCGAAACCGGCGTGAGTGTCCGTGAGATATTGTCTGAAGTGATATTGGTCGAAGCCGATCCCGCAACACCCGAAGCCGCGGCCCTAATCGCTGCGCTCGATCGCGACCTCAACGCCCGTTATCCCGGCCTCGAAATTCACGGTATCGACGCTGCGAATTTCCGTGCAGCCGGCGGAGTGTTCTTAATCGGGCGTGTGGGTGAGGTCGCCGTCGCCTGCGGCGCGTTCCGGCCCATGGACCAGGACGGCGTCGTTGAAGTGAAGCGCATGTATGTGCGCGACGACCATCGTGGCCGCGGTTTCGCGCGAGCCATTCTGACAGCGCTTGAAGAAATCGCGACGCGCCGGGGCTACCGCATCATTCGCCTCGAGACGGGCGGGAACCAGCCGGAAGCCATCGCCCTGTACGAAAGCGCGGGCTACCATCCCATCCCGTGCTACGGCGTTCACGCTCCGGACCCGCTTTCCCGTTGCTTCGAAAAGCAGCTCGCCGGCGCCTAGATCCGCTCGAACTCCTGTACCGTCAGCTCGCTCTCCACGTCTCCGGTATGCTTAATCGCGGCCGGCTCAAACAGCATCACTTCCACTTCCTGCTCGGCCACCGGCCGATGCTCCACGCCGCGCGGAACAATGATGAACTCGCCTTCTTTCAGCGTCACGCTGCGGTCTCGAAAGTCCATCCGGAAACTGCCGCGCACCACCAGAAATAGCTCGTCTTCGGCGGCATGGTCGTGCCACACAAACTCACCTTGGAACTTCACCAGCTTCACGTGCTGGCCATTGAGCTCGCCCACCACCCGCGGATTCCAGTGGTCGGAGAACAGCGCCAGCTTTTCGCGAATGTTGACCTTCTCCATGCGCCGAGATTAGCACGCCCCAAAATGGTTGCGTAGGCCCGATATAATGCCCGCAGCATGAAATCAGGTGAACCTGGAATCACACGTCGCGACCTGGCGGCTCTTATGACCGCGGCTGCCGTTGCCGCTCGCCCAGCTTCCCCCCAAGCCACCACCGCGCCTGGCTCGACCGGCCCCGTCCTCGACATCGCCGACTGGAGCTACTTCTGGTACGGCGTCGAGCACGCTACCCTCGCCCGCGGCACCATGTGCAACGGAATGCAGATGTATGTCGAACACTGGATTCCGCGCGAGGTGCGTCATCCGTTTCCGGTGGTCCTGATCCATGGCGGCTATGGACAGGGATCGGATTGGATCAGCACGCCCGACGGCCGCCGCGGCTGGGCCACGCTGCTGTTGGAGCAAGGCTATAAGGTCTACGTGCTCGATCGCCCCGGCCAGGGCCGCAATCCGTATCATCCCTGGGTGCACGGCTATTTCGACCCGCAAGCCCCTACGTTTGAAAACGTCGCGCGCAATATGGGCGCCGCCACCAACGATCCAGCCGTCGCGCAAGCCGTCGCCTCCATGGGCCAGCCGATGCCGCCGAATAATCCGCTCACCCAAAATCTCTGGCGCTCGCGCGGCGCGAAATTGCTCGACGACATCGGCCCCGCGAGCCTGATCACACAGGGCGACGGCTCTATCTTTGCCAAGCTCGCCGCGCAAGAACGTCCAAACCTGGTGAAGGGAATCGTTGTGATCGAGCAATCGCCCGAATCGGTGCGCGACCAGCTGGCCAAGCTCTCTGAGACAATGCCGCTTGCGCCTGCCGCCCCCGCCGTCAATCCCCATCCCAACCAGGAGTCCACCGCGCTCAAGCTCGCGGATCAAGGCTGCTTCTGGGTCGGGGTGCAGCGCAAATCCATGCCCTACGGAACCATCGCGCAAGGGCAGATGTACGTGCAATATATGATTCCCGCCGAGAAGCGTTATCCATACCCAGTAGTTATGACGCACGGCGGCGGTGGCCAGGGCTGCCACATGATGGGCATCGGCGGACGCCCCGGCTGGGTCCACTA